>FWPV01004255.1_pt1 | contig 30887 bp, 29 predicted proteins | sample 2228371 | NCBI WGS metagenome assembly FWPV01 (sample SAMEA103939776, study PRJEB20133) | metagenome | reverse complement strand
ACCCCCCGCCTCGGCAGCAACCGGCCCGGTCTTTCAGAAGGTCGTGCCGATGGAGAACTGGAAATCCGAGCGCTTCTCGTCCGGGAACGGGTCGAGGTTGATGCCATAGATGAACCGCAACGGCGCCTGGAACACCGGCAGGAAGATGCGCATCTCCGCGCCCGCCGAGTAGCGCAGCAGCCCCAGGTCCCACCCCTGCGTCTCGTGCCAGGTGTTGCCGATATCGGTGAAGAAGATGAGCTTCACCGGCCCGCCGACCTTGATCTGGAACTCGAGGTTGAGCTGCAGGAAGCGATCCCCCGCCATGCGGGCGCCGCCCTCGGTGTAGAAGTAGTCGCCGTTGGCCTTGCGCGGCAGCACCGAGTAGTAGGCAAAACCGCGCAACGAACGCTCGCCACCCAGGCGGTAGCGGTCGTACACCGGGATCTGGGTGCCGCCGTACGGCCGGATATACCCCGCCTCCACGTTGGCCGCCAGGATGTAGCGCCGCTTGAGAGGGTGAAACACAGAGGCGCCGAGTTCCGGGCGCAGGTAGTTGAAATCGCCGCCCAGAGGGCCGCCGGCGTAGCGCAGCCGCGAGTAGACGCTCGTCCCCCGGTTGGGATCGAAGGGGTCGTCGCGGGAGTCGAAGAAGTACCCCGGCGTGATGGAGGAGGTGACCCCGGTGTAGGTGTCGAAGTAGCGGTCCGGCAACGGGATGTCCCGGTACGGCGGGGGGACCGGCCGGCGGTGCGGGTTTCGCGGCTCCTCGCCCGCCGTGCCGTACCTGGTGACGGTGTACTTGGCGTAGACGTCCTCGTAGCTGTATACCACGGTGAAGTTGTCGAAGACCCCCAGCCCCATCCCCCAGATGGCCGACCCGCCCTTGGCCTCGCGCTCGAAGTCGAAGAGCTCGTAGCTCTGCTTGTAGAGCGAGCCGCCCACGGTCATGCGCCGATCGAGGAAGTACGGCTCGCTGAACGAGATGGAGTAGGTGTCGGCCCGCCGCCCGGAGGAGAGGGACACGCCGAGGAGCTCGCCACGGCCCAGGAAGTTGCGGGTATTGAACATGAACTGGGCGAAGAAGCGGTCGAGCTCCGAGTAGCCGGCCCCGAACTGGATGTCGGTGCGCCCGACCTCCTGGCCCTTGACCACCACGTTGACGAGCTTGCGCTCCTGGTCGAAGCTGAACTCCACCGGGTCGTCGGTGAGCTTGAAGTATCCGAGCTGGTTGACCTTGAAGACCGAGGTGCGGAACAACCCCAGGTTCATCCAGTCGCCTTCCACCAGGCGAAACTCCCGGCGAATGACCTTCTCCTGCGTCTTGGTGTTGCCCGTGAACTCGAGCCGCCCGAGGCGGAAGCGGTCCCCCTCGTAGACGTCCACCACCACATCCACGAGATCCGGCTCGTCCTGCCGCTCGAGGGGGCGCTGGCTCGTGTAGGCATAAATGTAGCCGTGGGCGTGGTAGCGGTTGCGGATGGCCTCCGCCCCGCCTTCGATGCGCGAGTAGTTGTAGACCTTGCCGGGCTTCACGTCGAAGAGCGGCAGGAGTTGTTCCTCGGCGAACACCTTGTTGCCCGCCACCCGGACCGAACCGAGCCGGAACCTCCGCCCCTCCTCCACCGGAACGGTGACCACCGTGGAGATCTTCTTGGCCTTCTGCGTGGGTGCCTCCGGGCGCCTCGCCACCAGTTCCACCATGGGCTCGCCGACGACGATGTCCTTGTACCCGCGGTTCATGTAGAACTTCTTCAGGTTCTCCGAGTCCTCGCCCCAGGCTTCCTTGCTCCAGATGACCTTCTTGCCGAAGGGGCGATACCACTCGCGCTCCTTGGTCTTCTTGAGCGCCATCTTGAGCCGCGAATCCGAGTAGATCTGGTTGCCGGTGAACCGGATCCGCGAGATCCGCACCTTGGCGCCCTCGTCGATCTTGAAGGTGATCTTGCGGGTGTTGGCGGTGGCCTCCTCGACCACCGTCTCCACCACCGCGCTGGCGTAGCCGTCCTTGGCGTAGACCTCGCCAATGGCCCGCTGGATGCGGCGCAGCTCCGACAGCCGCAGCGGCACGTTGCGGTAGAGGGAAACCCCTTGCTCGTCGAGCTTCTCGCGGATGGTGGAGGTGGAGAGCTTCTTGTTGCCGACGAAAACGTACTCGGAAACCTTGGGGCGCTCCTTGATCGTGACCAGGACGCGGACGGTGCCGCCTTCCCCTGGTTCGGTCTCCACCTTCAACTCCTCGACCAGCCCCGACTCCCAGAAGCGCCTGAAGTTCTTGGCCACCTCCTCCTCGTCGAAGGGGTCGCCCTCGCTCACCCCCAGGTAGTACTCCACCGTCTCGTTGGTGATGCTGACCCCCCCCTCGACGACCACCGCCTCGACGACCGGCGGCGCATCGGCGGCGACAGCAGCTCCCGCAACCAGCGCCAGCAACGCCACGCTCATGGAAAAGCGGCCACGCACGCGCCTTCCTCCGATCCGCTCGTCCCTTCGGGGCGCGGGCAGCTCACCAGCTCCCCTCCCGCGCCGCCCTGCCGCGCCTTCGTACCAGCCCCGCCGAGCCTGCTGCCCGTCGCATCCGCCCATCGTCGCCACGCGCGCCATCGTTGTCGTCATACGGCCCCCGTCAGGCGCACCACCCGGTCGCAGCGCCCGGCAAGGGCCTCGTTGTGGGTCACGATAACACTGGTCAGGCCCTGCCTCAAATGGATCCCGCGCACGAGCTCGAAGAGCAATTCGGCGTTGGCCATGTCCAGGTTGCCGGTGGGTTCGTCGGCCAACAGCAGTGCCGGGTCGGCGACGAGGGCGCGGGCCACCGCCCCGCGCTGCTGCTCGCCGCCGGACAGCTCGTCGGGAAAGTGCAGTCGCCGCGCCGCAAGGCCGACACTGTCGAGGACGCGTCGAGCAGCCTCGAGGGCCGAGCGGCGCGACTCGCCGGCCAGAAGTCGCGGCATGGCCACGTTCTCCTCCAGGGTGAATTCGGGGAGCAGCGCGTGGAACTGGAACACGAAGCCGATCTTCCCGTTGCGCAGCCGGGCCCGTTGCTGCGGCGACAGTCCCGTCACCGGCTGGCCGAACAGCTCCAGTTCGCCCCCGTCCGGTCGGTCGAGGAGGCCGAGCAGGTGGAGGAGGGTGGACTTGCCGACCCCCGACGGTCCCACCACCGCCACCATCTCTCCTTCGCGAACGACGAAATCGAGCCCGCGCAGCACCTCCACCCGGCGGCTGCCTGCCCCGTACCCCTTGGTGAGGGCCCGCGCGCGAACCACCTCACTCATAGCGGAGCCCTTCCAGGACGTCCCGCTGCGCGGCGGCCCGCGCCGGCACCAGGGACGCGAGGAACGCGGCCGCCAGGGAGATGGCCACCACGAGCGCCATGGCGCCCGCCGTGACCCGGAACGGGACGTGGGAGACCATGAAGACGCCCCGCGGCAGGGGTACCAGCCGGGCACGGTCCAGGACCGTGGCGAGGGTCGCGCCGAAGGTAGCCCCGAGGACACCGCCAAGGGCGCCGATCAGAAGCCCCAGGGCAACGAACAGGCGACGGACGCGGCCCGGTTCGAGCCCCAGGGCAGCGAGGACCGCCACATCGGCACGCTTTTCCGCCGCCAGGAGTGCCAAATTGCACAGCAGGTTCAGGGCCGCGACCAGGATGACGAGGGCCACGCCGAACCCGATGATCACCCGTTCGAGTTGCAGCGCCGCCAGCAGCGGCCGGTTGAGGTCCCGGAACGAGATCACCTCGACGCGCTCCGGCACCTCTTCTTGCACACGCGATGCCACCCCCCACGCCTGGCGGGGATCCCGCGCCCGCAACTCCACCGACTGGGTGGCATCGTCGCCGAGGAGCGCCGCCCCCGGCCCGGGCGCGAGCCGGACGACGGCCCGCTCCTCCGCCACCCCGCGCCCCACCACCTCGCCCACCGCCACGGTGCGGCGCATCGGCAGCGGTCCGAGGGGGGTCAGGACCAGGCGGGGGCTCGCCAGGGTGAGCCGATCCCCCACGCCGATCGCCAGCCGCGCGGCCAGCACGCGGTTGACCTGCACCACCTCCGCCGACTCGTCGAGTTCCAGGCGGGCCGGGGTGGCGGCGTCCAGGCTCGCGGCCCACACCGCCCCCGCCGTCACCTGGCGCACGACGAGCTCGGGGTGCCGGCGCGCCAGCTCCGCGAGCCACTCGCCACCAGGCAGGGGACCTCCACCGCGCGGCTGCAACCGGGCGTGGACGCCGCTGGCCAGGAGTTCGGCGCGGATGGTTCCCTGGAACCCCTCCAAGAGCGCCAGCGTCACCACCAAGGCGGCGCCGCCCAGGGCCATGGCGGTGAAGGAAATGGCACTCACGGTGGCGACGTGCGTGCGACGCCGCAGCCCGAGCAGGTAGCGAGCGGCGATGAAGGCTACGGGTCCCACGTCTGGCCGACCCCATCCCCATTGCTTGGCCCGGCTGCTCGGAGCCACCCTGCCCCCATCACCCCTCCTTAGGACGGAGGAGGGGAAAGAGGATGACGTCGCGGATGGAGGCCGAGTTGGTGAGGAGCATCACGAGACGGTCCACCCCGATCCCTTCCCCTGCCGTGGGCGGCATGCCGTGCTCCAGGGCCAGCAGGTAGTCCTCGTCCACCACCCCACCCCCCTGCCGCACCTGTTCCTCGAAGCGCGCTCGCTGGTCGTCGGGGTCGTTGAGCTCGGAAAAGGCGTTGGCGAGTTCCATACCGGCCACGTACAGCTCGAACCGTTCGACCAGCGTGGGATCTGTCGGCGTGCGCTTGGCCAGGGGGGAGATGTCCGCCGGAAAATCGGTGATGAAGGTGGGATCATGGAGCTGGGTCTCGGCCGTGGCCTCGAAGATCTCGGCCAGGAGCTTGCCCGACGACAGGCGAGGCACGTCCTCGACCCCGAGGCGACGGGCGGTGGCCTCGAGCTGCGCACGCTCACCCAGCGCCTCGGGGGGCAGCTCGGAGTGGGCGAGGATCGCCTCCCGCATGGTGAGCCGGCGCCAGGGGGGCGAGAGGTCGATGGTGGTGTCTCTCCAGGGCAGGGTGGTGCCGCCGGCCACCTCGGTGGCGATGGCCACCAGCATCTCTTCCGTGAACGCCATGAGGTCCTGGTAGTCGGCGTAGGCCCAGTAGAACTCGAGCATGGTGAACTCGGGGTTGTGCTGGGTGGAGATCCCCTCGTTGCGGAAGTTGCGGTTGATCTCGTAGACCCGCTCGAAACCGCCCACCACCAGCCGCTTGAGGTACAGCTCCGGGGCGATGCGCAGGTACAGGTCGAGGTCGAGGGCGTTGTGATGGGTGACGAAGGGCCGCGCCGTGGCACCGCCAGGGATGGGGTGCATCATGGGCGTCTCGACCTCGACGAACCCCCGGCTGTCGAGAAAACGGCGCAGCGCGGCGACGATCGCCGCCCGCGCCACGAAGACCCGACGCGCCTGCGGGTTCGTGGCCAGATCCACATAGCGCATACGGGCGCGCAGCTCCCGGTCGGTGAGTCCGTGCCACTTCTCGGGCCACGGCTGCAGCGCCTTGGCGAGCACCGTCACCTGTTCGGCGCGCACGGTAAGTTCGCCGGTGCGCGTGCGAAACAGCACGCCCTCGACGCCCCAGAAATCGCCGAGGTCGAGGGTGTCGAGGAGCGCGAACGCCGCCTCGGCCACCTCCCCGCTGCGCAGGTACACCTGGATGCGGCCGTCGCCGTCCGACAGATCGAAAAAACACGCCCGGCCGTGGCGACGCACGGCGGTCACCCGCCCTGCCACCCGTACCCGCAGCTCCCGCGCCGCGAGCTCGGCACCGTCTAGGCGCTCGTGGGCTGCCACCACCTCGTGCACCCGGCCGTCCACCCGAAAGCGCGCGGGATACGGATCGACGCCGCGCCGCCGCAGCTCGTCGAGCTTGCCTCGCCGATGTGCCCGCAGCGTCTCCAACGGCTCCACCGTCCACCCCCTGCGCTCGCGCGCCAAAGCGGCGCATTCTAGCACGCGCCGCACCGGCACCCGTTTGTGCATAATGATTCATTCATATATGTACTCTCTTGATTTAGCGGTTGACCATCTGTGAGCGTGGCACTACGGTTGACATATCTGCGACCACCCCTCATAATGACAATGTGGTGACATACCCCTTCCGCTGAGCTGCTCCACGTCGCCCCGGCGGGGCGACCCTACGCCCGCCCTCCCGCGACCGGGCAGGAGCCGAGGGCGCCGAGCTCGTCCCCGCCTTCAAGGCGAACTCTCGACAATGCAAAAACTTCCATGAAGGAGGAGTTATGGCACGGTACGTGATCCACGCCGTGGCCCTGCTGGCTGCTGTGGCAGCGGCAGCGGGGCCTCCCCGGGCCTGGGACGACTGCGCCGCCTGTCACGAGACGCTCACGGCGAGCTTCCGCTCGACCGTGCACGCCCGCCTGCGAACCTTCGAGGGACCGCAGGGGGTGGTGGGCTGCGCCGCGTGCCACGGCGACCCCGCCGAACACCTGGCGAGCGGCGACCCGGACACCTTGACCCGCTTCGGCAAGGACCTCGCCGCCGACAGCGCGACGTGTCTTGCCTGCCACGCCCGCCGCGGCTTCGGCGAGTGGCAGGCGGCCATCCACGCCGGCGAACTCGGCTGCACCTCGTGCCACACGGTGCACGCGAAGACGGCGCCCGAGAGCCGCTGCGGGACGTGCCACGGCGACGTGGTGGCCCTGACCACCGCCCCCTCGCACCATCCGATCCGCGAGGGAAAGATGTCGTGCGCCTCGTGCCACAACGTCCACGCGGCCAACCCCGGCGCCCTCGTCACCAACCAGCGGACCAACGACCTGTGCACCTCCTGTCACGCGGCCAAGGAAGGTCCGTTCATCTTCCAGCACGAGCCGGTAGAGGAGGACTGCAGCATCTGCCACACGCCCCACGGCTCCGTGGCCAACAATCTCCTCGTCACCAACGAGCCGTTCCTCTGCCTGCAGTGCCACGAGCTGCACTTCCACACGGGCCTCAAGGCCAACCCGCAGACGGGGCTGGTCACCGTCGGTGGCAAGCGTTACCCGAACGTCCTCGGCGAGCACGGCTTCCAGAGGGCCTTCGGCACCAAGTGCACCCAGTGCCACACCCAGATCCACGGGTCGGACATGCCGAGCCAGGCCGTGACCAGCGGCGGGGCCGGACTGGTCCGGTGAGGAGGAGGCCATGACGACAAGAACTTCGACTGCGCTCCTCGCCGCCATCCTGCTTGCCGTCCCGGCGGTAGCGCAGGAGATGCGCGGCACCATCGGAGTCGCAGGACGCGGCGCCTCCACCGACGGCAATCAGAATCTGGCGGCCGAGTATCGGAACACGGACTCGGGCATGGAGCTGCGGGCCGCCATCGAAGGGGTCTTCGACGAGTTCTACCTGGCCGTCGACGCCGACGTGCGTGCCGACGACGACCAGCGCATCTCCCTCGCCTTCGACCTCGATCGGCTGGTGTCCTCCCACACCACCTTCACCCGCCTGCCCCACCGTCTCCTGCACGACCCCCTCCACAACCTGCGCGGGTCCATCTCCGACGTCAAGGTGGTCTGGTCCACCGATCTCGAACCCACGGCGACCTACCAGATCCGCTACGACGAGCTTGCCAACCGCACGGAGTTCCGGTTCCCCTCGCTGTCCTGGCTCACCGTGGCAACGGACGTGCGCGAGCAGTGGCGCGAGGGGCACCGCCAGTCCCTCGCCGTCTCCCACTGCTCCACCTGCCACGTGGAGTCGCAAGGGCGCGAGGTCAACGAGCACACCCGCCACGCGGGCCTGTCGGCTCGCGCTGCCTTCGCCGGCTGGACCGTCACCGGCCGGGTCGGAACCCGCGACCTGCGCGAGCGTGCTCCCTCGCCCCAGCGGGTCTACGAACTCGTCGAGCACCCGGCGCAGCGCACCCCGCTGTTCCGCGATCGGATCCAGTACGATGCTCGCAACGGTTCCCTCCCCTTCGACGTCGTGCCCACCACGGAAAAGCGCGTCGCGCACCTGGACGTTGCCAACGGCAATCTGGCCGGGTTTGCCGTGAGCCTTTCCGGGGTCCGCAGCAACCTGGCCAACATCGGCACCGGCAACGAGGTGGACTACCGGGGCGCGTCGCTGCTCCTGGCGCGCCGCCTCGGCAGGGCGGGCAACCTGGCGGTCCGCGCCCGCACCTATTCCATCAACTCGACGGACACCTACGTGGACGCCGTGGAACCCACGGCCGTCGCCGGGCCCTACGCCGGCAAGACCTACCGGGAGCGTTACGACTTCGACCCCGACTTCCTCCGCCAGTCGGCCATCGATCGCTCGGTGCGGGAGGCTTCGGCGCGGTACACCCATCGCCTGGGCCGCGGCGCCACCGCCACCGCGCAGGTCGACGTCCGGGCCATCGACCGCGACACCTACCAGGTCGCCCCCGGGGAAACGACCACCCTCGAACGACGGGTGCGCCTGGGCGCCTCCCTGCGCCCCATCAAGGGGCTGGCCCTGCGAGCTTCGGCCACCTACGGTGCCGTCACGCACCCCTTTGCCATCGTGGACGGGGCGTGCAACGTGGAACCCTTGCAGACCACCCCTACCGCCTCCCCCCTGGTGCCCGGCTCGGTGCAGTACTGGCAGATCCACCAGGCCCGCTCCGGCGACCTCTCCGCTTCGCCCGCCTCGTGGCTCGAACTGAAGGTGGCCGGCACGTACCAGCTCGGCGCCTCCTCCATGGCCAACCTGTCGGTGCGCTACTTCGACGGCGACAACACCGAGCAGGATCTGAACCAGTGGTCGCGGACGTTGACCGCGGCCACCGCCACTTGGAACTGGGCGCCCATGGAAGGCTCGCAGATCTACGCCGCCGCCACCTACGGCACCCGCAAACTGGAGCAACACGTCTGCATTCCCTTGATGGATGGTTGAGCGGCCGGCGTGACACTCGGCCAGTTTGGCTCGAGCAGCGATACCGCCCGCAACCAGTCGTGGTACCGGACCTTTGCCGTCGGCGGCTCCCTGGCCCGCGGTGAACGCCTCACCCTCGGCCTGGACGCCAGCTACACCCGCGCCACCGATGCCCTGGACGCCCTCGACCTCTCGGCCCCCGCGGCCATCCTCGAAAAGCTCCATTACAGCAACTACGACTTTTCCGAGTTCCACCTCTACTCGAACCTGAACACCGACACCGTGCAGGTGACCCTGCGCGGCGAGGCCCGCCTCACCTCGACCCTCGCCGGCACCTTCACCGCCACCGCCATCGACGTCACGGACAACACGCCGTACCTGGAGGACCTCACGGGCACCCTCACCACCTACACCGTGGGCGTGCGCTGGTCCTTCTGAACCGTCAACGCTCCCGCACGGCCGCCGGCCTCGTCGCCGGCGGCCGTTTCGTTCCCCCTCGACCGCACCGACGAGGCACCGTATCCTTCCTCCGTGCGCCTCTGCGACTTGCCGACCCCCACCGCCCTCGTCGATCTCGACGCGGTGGAGCGCAACACGGCCCGCATGGCCGCCCTCGCCCATCGCCACGGCGTTCGCCTCCGCCCCCACGTGAAGACGCACAAGTGCGTCGAAGCGGCTCGCCTCCAGGTCCGCTCGCACTTTGGCGGGATTGCCGTCTCCACCCTGGCCGAGACCCGCGCCTTCGCTGCCGCCGGGTTTGCCGATATCACCCTGGCCGTTCCCCCCGCCCCGCAGCGCGCGACTGCCCTCGCCCAGCTGGCCGCTTCCATGCCGCGCCTTGCCGTCGTTGCCGACCACCTCGCTGTGGTGGACGCCCTGGCTGCCGCCGCCGCGCGCGCCGGGGTCCGCCTCGGGGTGTTCGTCAAGGTGGACTGCGGACTCCACCGCGCTGGTCTTCCTCCCCGCCCCCGCACCTTGCAAACCTTCCTCGGCCACCTGCTCCGTTCCCGCGCTCTCGAGTTCCGCGGCCTGCTCACCCACGCCGGCCACGCCTACCACTGCCACAACTGGGAGCAGGTAGCCGCCGTGGCCCGGGAAGAGTGCCAGGTGATGGTCGAGCTCGCCCGGCAGCTTGCGGCGCACGGGATCGAGGTGAGGGAGGTCAGCGTCGGCTCGACCCCGACCGTCCTGGCAGGGCGCGACTGGGCCGGTATCACCGAAGTTCGTCCGGGCAACTACGTCTTCTTCGACGCCTTCCAGCTCGCCCTGGGGAGCTGCACCCTGGCCGACTGCGCCTTTTCCGTCCTCGCCACCGTCATCGGCACCTACCCTGGGCGCCGCGCCCTCGTCCTCGACGCCGGGGCCCTCGCCCTCTCCAAGGACGAGGGCCCGCGCCACATCACCGGCCGGCGGTCGTTCGGCCTGGTCCTCGCCGAGGACGGGCGCCCGCTCCCCGACCTCCGCCCCGTGGCCCTCACCCAGGAGCACGCCGTGGTCCGGGTGGCCGACCGCGCCCGGCTGGCGGCGACCCCCGTGGGCACTCGGCTGCGCATCGTGCCCAACCACTCGTGCCTGGCCGCCGCCATGTTCGAGCGGTTTGCCGTGATCCGCGGCGAGGAGGTGGTCGACGAGTGGCGGCCGGTGCGCGGCTGGGAGTGACCCCTCGGCGGCCTACGACACCACGGGCAGGAGGGCGTGGGGCACGAGACCCGTAGCCGTCACGCGCACGACCACGGCCGCCTCGACGAGCCCCTCGCCCCGGGCTGCCGCCACCGCCCGGGCGAAGGTTGGATCCACCTCTTCGGCCACCCGCAGGGCGCGGGCGTCGCCCCGCTGCACCACGTACACCACCGCTGCCCGCTCGCCGCGGCGCAGCACGCGAAGAAGCTCGCCCAGGTGGCGGGCCCCACGGGCCGTCACCGCGTCGGGGAAGAGGGCCACTCCCCCTTCCACCCAGGTCACGTTCTTCACCTCCACCCACATGGGCCCCGCGCCATCCACCAGGCGGAAGTCGAGGCGCGAGCCCTCCCCCAGCCGGACCTCGCGGTCCACCCGCCACGGGGAACGGAGGTCGGGCAGGGTGAGGACGCCGCCTTCCAGCGCCTCCAGGGCCAGCGCGTTGGCGCGCTGGGTGTTGATGCCCACGGCCACCTCGGCGGCGAACACCTGTTCCAGGGTCCAGGCGAGCCTGCGTCGTGGCGAAGGGGCTTCCCGAAGCCGGCAGCGGCTCCCCGGCTCCGAACAGCCGCGCATGGAGCCGGAGTTGGGCACATGGGCCGTCACGGTGCGGTCTTCGAGCCGCACCTCGGCCAGGAAGCGCTGGTAGCGAGAGAGCAACACGCCCTCGACGAGGGGCCGTTCGTACCGCACCACGGGAGTCTACCCTCCCCTCGGCCGCCGCCTTGCGCCCTGCGGTATGGTGGTACGGGGGTGCCTGGTGCCCCCCAAGGAGCGAAGCATGGCCGGAGAGCACGAGTTCACCATCACCCTGGAGCACATGGCCGGGCTCGCCTTCAAGGTCCGCTGGGACTGGGACACGGCACCGCCGCTGTTGCTGGACGAACCGCAACCTCTCGGCGGGCAACGCGGCCCCAACGCCTCCCGCCTCCTGGCGGCCGCCGTCGGCAACTGCCTCACCGCGAGCCTGCTGTTCTGCCTCCAGCGCTCGAAGGTGCCCCTCGAGGGCGCGACCACCCGGGTGCGCGGGACCATGACCCGCAACGAGCGGGGGCGCCTGCGCATCGGCGGTTTTCACGTCCGCCTGGAGCTCCCCGTCGGCGCCGAGGAGGTGGAGCGCCTATCGCGCTGCCTCTCCCTCTTCGAGGACTACTGCGTGGTCACCGAAAGCGTTCGCCACGGCATCCCGGTTGCCGTGGAGGTGGTGGACCGGGACGGCGGCACCCTCTTCGCCTCGCCGGCCGAGTAGCGCTGCCGTTACATGGGTCCCCAGCGGGTGAGCACGGGGGGGATCAGGGACAGGAGCCCCAGGACCACCCAGATGGCCATCAGGGGGAGGAACCAGCGGGCCCACACCTCCCAGCGCAGGCGCGCGAGCCCCAGCACTCCCATGGTGACCCCCGACGTGGGCAGGATGGGGTTGATGTACTCGGCAAGCTGGAAGGCGTAGACCGCCGTCTGCCTGGTGATCCCCACGAGATCGCCGAGGGGCGCCATGATCGGCATGGTGAGGGCGGCTTGCGCCGTGCCCGAGTGCACGAAAAAGTTGATCACGCACTGGGAAAGGAACATGAGCTGGGCGGAGACGACGGGGTGGAAGGTGGCGATGGCCCCCTCCATGGCGTGGAGGAGGGTATCCAGGATCCTCCCCTCGTTGGCCACCAGCAGGATGGCCCGGGCGCAGCCGATGATGAGGGCCGCGGAAATCATGTCCTTGGCGCCCTCGGTGAAGGCGCGCGCCGCCTCCTCGCCGGACAGCCTACCGGCCACTGCCGCCACCACCCCGAGGGCGAGGAAGAGGCCCGCGATCTCGTCGATGTACCACTGGTACTTCAGGATGCCGAAAACGAGAAGGCCCATGGCCGCGAGAAACACCGCGAGGACCAGCCGGTGGCGCGGTTGCATGACCGCCTGCTCCGCCTCGCCGCCCTGGAGGTGGAGCTGTTGCCGCAATACCTCGTCCTCGGCAAAGCACGGGGACCGTCGCGGGTCCCGGCGGACCCGCTCGGCGTACAGCATGACAAAGGCGATGGCCACCGCCGTCCCCACCGCCCACACCACCAGGCGGAAGGAGAGCCCGGAGTACAGCGGCAGACCGGCGATCCCCTGGGCGATCCCCACGGTGAACGGGTTGAAGAAGGCGCCGGCAAACCCCGCCGCGGCACCCACGAAGGGCATGGCCACCCCGGTGATGGTGTCGTACCCCAGGGAGAGGGCTAAGGGCACGAAGATGAGGATGAACGGCATGGTCTCCTCGCACATGCCGAACACCGCCCCGCCGAGGGAAAAGACGGTCATGATCACTGGAATCAGCAGGCGGCGCAGCTCGGGGCGCCTGCCGAACACCAGGGCGAGGTTGTGGATGGCGACGGTCACCGTGCCCGTCTTCTGAACGATGCCGAACACCCCACCGACGATGAAGCAGAAGGCGATGATGGCCGCCGCGTCCACGAACCCCTTGGCGGGGGAGACGAAGAGGGCCGCAAGGCCCTGGGGACGACTGTCCACGTAGGTGAAGGAGCCGGAGACGGGCATGGTCTTGCCCTCCCGCTCCACCCGTTCGTAGGCACCCCCGGGGACCACCCAGGTCGCCACCACGGTGAGGACCACCATGGCGTAGATGAGGATCAGCGTATGTGGCAGTCTCGACAGGCGAAGCCAGCTCATGCGGCCCCTCCCCGCGCTCCGGTCGCGCGCGCGAGGAGGGAGCATAGCAGGAGCCACGCCCTCCTACGCCAGCACCGGCGGCACGAGGGCTGCAAGGGACCAGCCGTCGCCGTCGCGCACCAGGATCGCCATGGTACTGGTGGCAAAGCTGGCCACACCCGCCTCGGCATGGCCGCACACCAGGGCGCTGGCGAGCCGCCCGAGCTGCGGCAGGTGACCGACCACGACCAGCGGTCCCTCCGCCTTCTCCACCCGCCCTACCAGGGGCGCGACGGGATCGTCGGGGTCGAGGCCCTGCCAGTGGCGGATGGGCGGCCGCAGCCGCAGCGCCTGCGCCAGGATCGTGGCCGTCTCCTCGGCCCGCCGCTTGCCCGAGTGGCAGATGGCGCGCACGGGCATGTCGAGGGAGGCGAGGCGCGCGGCGATTCGCGCCGTCTCCTCCCGACCGCGGGCGGTGAGGGGCCGCGATGGGTCTTCGAGCTTGCTCACCGCTTCCCCGTGGCGCACCAGAATCAAGACCTGCTGCGTGCCGCTCGGCGTCGAGTCGCTCATGGCCCCCCTCCCTCGACGCTCCGTCCCCCGGCCGTGGGATCGAGGCGCATCCAGGCCACCGTCAACCCCAACAGGCGCGTGTCGTCGTTGAGCCCCAGGCTCTTGGGAGTGCGCGCGTCGGGAAAATCCAGGTGCAGGACGTTGTCGGGCCGCACCAGGGCCGCCGGCAGCGTGACCGCCATGAGGGACGGCTGCCCGCCGTCGTGGCGCCACTCGCCGACCACCACCCCGTTGAACCGCACCTCCACCCGCTGCGCCCGGAAGGTGTTGCCGAGCAGTGTGAAGCGGTACGGTCCTTCCCCTTCCGTCCGGAACCGCAGCTCCGCCCACCGCCCCTCGCTGGTGCGGCGCCCCTGCCACACCTTCCCCCACCCCGGCCCCAGGTACTCGTCGCTGGCCAGGGCGTCCATGGCGACGGGGCGGCCCACCGGCAACACCGGCACCACGGCTGGCACGGTGAGGCGGCGCACCGCAGCGGGGTCGGTGTCGGCGCGCCAGGCGGCGGGCTTGGGGATGAACTCCAGGCGCCCCCACAGGCTCGTGGCCGCAGCCGCGGGGGCGCCGAAGCGGGCGTGGAAACCCGCCACCGTTTCGGGGGGCAGGAGATCCACGTGGAGCAGCACGCCGGCAAAGTCGCCGAGACGCACGAAGCGCTCCATAAATGCCCATTCTTCCCTCTCGAAGTCGCGCCGCTGCCGCTGCGCCTTGCGGGGGTCGCGGCGGTCGGGGAGAAAGAGACGTGGCCACCCCGCCGCGAGGTAAGGCGCGATCTGCTGCGGGTGCAGGCGCCCGAAGTACGAACCGACGACCTTCTTGCCGTGATACGCCTGCAACGACGCGATGCCGACCTGGCGATGGTAGAAACCACACAAGGAGCCGGTACCGACCCCGTTGCCGCCCGCCACGCAAAACGGCCAGTCGAGGACCGCCTCGCCGGGCGTCGCGCGGATGGTTCGGATGAGCTCGGTGAACTCGACCGAGGGACGGGGAAGCCGCCACTCCTTGATCAGGTGAAGGCGATAGGCGGTGGTGGCCTCCACGCCCAGGAGCGCAACCACCACCGTGCCGACGACCCACCCTCCACCGCCGAGCCGGCGCCGCGGGGCGAGGAGGGCGACGGCCGCGAGGAGCGCCGGGTAGGCCACGGAAAAACGGCCGGTCACCCGGGCAAAGGAAAACCAGGGCAACGCTCGAAGATGGGCCAGCTGAGGGGGATGGTACGAGAGGAACAGCGCGAGGAGGAGGAGAGGGGGCAGGGCGGCAAGGATCCGGCGCCGGCCAGCGACAAGGCCGGCCAGGGCGGCCAGTACGAAGGCGAGCCCGGGGCTCGCCGCAAAGGCGCCCTCCGGCTCGTCCCGAAAGAGGCTGGCCCGATCCGCAAGGGGGTGGCAGCCGGGAAGGATCGGGTGGAGGAGCCGCAACGGGTTGGCCCACCAGTACGGGCTTCCCACAGTGGAGAAGTCGAACTGGCGCGCCGCCGTCGCCACCTGCACGGCCAGGGGCAGGTAGAGGCACGCTGCCACCAGCGTCGCCACGGCCAGTCCCAGCGTCGCCGCCGGATGGGCGCGGGCGGACGCCGCCAGTTCCCGACCGATGGCTGAAAGCTGCCGCCGCACACCCTCGCCCCGAAAACCACCCCGCCACGCCACCAGAAGGGCGAGAAAGACAGCCGTCACCAGCGCCGAGGTGAGGCCGACCCCGGCCACGTAGCCGAGGTCCAGGCCCAAACACGCCACGAGGAGAAAGGCGCGGGCGAGGAGCAGCCGTGCCGACCACCGTCGCCCGTCCACCGCCCGCGCCACCAGCACCGCATCGGCCAGGATGGACAGCACCGTCCAGTGGACGAGGGCGATACCCAGGTGCCCGGCGTACTTGCCAATGGCGTAGTAGTTGGCGAAGGAGACCGCGAGGGCCACCGTCCCGGCTCGCCAGGCCCCCACTTCGCGGACGAGGAGCAGGAACGCGCCGAGGGCGGTGAGGAGGAGGGACGCGAGGAAGTACGCCTGGCACCACCCCCACGGGCCGGCAAGGCGGGTGGCAGCGGCCACCGCCAGGTGCAGTTCGAAGACCCAGGGCTGGAACACGTTGGCGCCGCCGTACGGGTAGAAGAGCTGGTCGTTGACGAGCTCCAGGCGGGGCAGCGGCGCAAAGGAGAGATTCCTGGCCACGTAGGCGTTGAGCAGCTCCCACTGCGAAATGTCCCCCGTGCCGGCCAGGGGTACCGCGAAATCCTGGATGACCTTCACCGCAAAGAGCGCACCCACGCCTGCCAGCACGGCCACGAAGACGGCCGTCGCCAGCCGCAGAGGTCGCCCGGCGAGCGTCCCGGCAGCGGCAGCGCGCGCCGTCACCTGGTCGAAGCCCAGAGCATGGGCGAGGCGCTCGCCACGACCGACCAGCACACGCGAGTACCACGCGACACGCCGCAACGGCGAGCGCTCCCGCCACCCCCAGCGCATCAGCGAACCGCCCAGACGGGCCACTGCTGCCGCGCCCCACCGTGCTCCCCGGGCCAACCCTTGCCGCCCCCGCCACGCCTCGCCGACCACCACTGGCAGCAGCAGCACGGCGAGAAAGGTACGCTCGGGCATGACGAGCACCTGGCCACGCACCTGCAGGAGCAGCTCGGCGAGGATCTCGACCGCCGCGAGGGGCACCATCCCCGTCACCGCCGCCACTGCCGCCTCGTCGAGCCGCCGGCGCCCGAAGCGGTACCGCCACCCTGTCAGCACCACCGCCACGAGCGGTGGCACCACCACCACCCACCACCCCTGGCGCAGCCCGGATGCCGTTGCTCGTCCCTGCTGGTGGCGCAGGAAGAGGGGCAGGCGGCCGGTGGCGTAGGCGGCGGCGTTGACGAGGGTGATCCGGGACAGGTGGAGCGGGCATGGCGGCGAGGCCGGTGCCAGCACCAGGGGTCCGCCGCCCCGCGGCGCCACCACCTCCACCTGGCGAAAGACGGGGCCGACCTCGAGCACGGCCAGAGGTGCGTCCCCGGCACGGAGCACGACGGTGCAGGTACCTTCGTCGGTGCGGGCGACGAGCTTGACGACGTCACCGGGCTCCACCGCCCCCAGGCGCACCTCGAGGGGATCCACACCCACCCAGTAGGCACGGCCGAGATCGCTCGCACCGATCTGCTCGGCCTGGACGAAGGCAGTAGCAGGCGCAGCGAAATCGACGCTTGCGTAGCGGAACCGAAAGGCACCGTCGACCAGGCGGAGCGCGCCGAGGCTCGCCACAGCCACGACCGCGACCGCAGCGCCCATGCGCCACCCCACCGACCGGACCGGGGGGCGTTCCGGGGAGTGCCGGTGCATCACCCTCACGCCCCCGTACGGTACCACTGCTTCCCGCACCGGGCACGCGCCACGACGCGCCCCACCTCCGCCGGAAACCGCCACCCCCGACCACCTTCACGAGATCCAGGCAGGCGCAGGCACGGCGTTTTCGCAAAGGCGATCTGCACGGCCGGGCGCGCAGGCGCTGCGCGCGCCCGGGGAGGAGCTTCGCTCCCCTGCTCGGGCGAGCGTGCGAGGGTCAGGACTTCTTCTTGCCTCCGAACATCTTGGCGAAGGGATTGGCGCCGCCCTCCTCCTCCCCGCCTTCCCCGAAGAGCGTCGTTTCCGTGTAGCCGGCCGGGATCTCGAAGGTCGAGGCGGGCACGGGCATCACCTGCAACTCCTTCACCTCCATCACCATCCTGGTGGTCTGCGCCGCGCCCTTCTCGTCGGTGGTGGTGGTGACGGCGATCCGCTTGAGCGGGAACCCCTTGATCACGCCCATCTGTTTGGCGATGAAGGCGTCGAACTGGGCGTCGCCGGTCTTGGGCGGCTCCTTCTTGAACCAGATGCCGAGGGCCTTTTCCACCAGCTCCCCCGTGGCCCAGATCTCCTCCTCGGTGACGGTGGCCGAGGACTTCTTCATCCCCATGAACTTCATCTCCGTGGTGTAGCTGGTCCGCAGCTTGTAATGGGTGGTCGGCAGCCCCGCCACCAGTCCGCCCGGCGCCTCGAGGAGCACTTCCACCTTGGGCTCGGAGAACTTCATGTTCATCATCTTCATGGCGCCGCCGGCCATCCCGAGCATGGCGTCCATGTCCCACTTCATGTACGTCTTCTCCTTCGGGTTGACGAGGAGGACCGTGGTACCGCCGTCCCTGGTCAAGAGGTACGTCCCGGTGGGCATGGTCGGGTTGCCGCTTTCCTCGAACTCGATCTTGGCCGCATCGCCGCTCGCCCACCCCTTCACCGTGTTGGCCTGCCCGGCCTGCTGCTTGCTGTCGGTGGTCGTCACCGAACGAAAGTACACCCCTGCCAGCGACGGCAGCGCCACCAGCAAGGTTGCCATGGCCAGAATCCACGTACGTTGCCTCATGCGCGATCTCCTTTGCCCGCGAGTCTAACACACCATCGACCCGCCGCGGCGTTCACCCGGCCTGCCCCATGCTGCCGCCTCTCGACCCCGGATCACACGCCGCACACCCGCGCCTGACCGCGCCGCACCCGTACCGTGCCGGAGGCCGTCCGCCGCTCGACAGCGTCACCACGTTTCGCAGGGATCGACGAACGCCGCCCCCGGGCCCTCCCCGGGGTGCACCACTCGCCCCGTTCACCCGGGGGCAGCGGGCGACGAGGGTCTCCGTCGGTTGCTCACTCCCTACGTGAGGCAACTTCGTGGAGTCTCTTGCGGCCGGGCCAACCGGGGGCTTGACAAGAGAGAGAGAGAATTCAAGGAGATCGCCCAGCTGGGTGCAGGGCAAGAGAGGAGGTCGCAACGATACGAGCAACAAGAACCGTAGTGCTGACCGTCCTGGTCTCCATGTTCCTCGGCGTTCCGTCCGCGCTTCAGGCCGCCTGCTACAAGTGTAAGTATATCCTTTTTAATGGCATCAAGTGCACCCTTGGCGCTTCGTCGGGGTACGTGGAGTGCAACGACAGAAACGGCACGTGCAGGCTCTACGGTGCCCCGTGCTGGAACACAGGGGGTGGAGAGGACGACCCCCCCGCCATCGACTTCCAGGACTTCGACGAGCCGACCTGGTTGGTCGCGCCTGACACCACGACGCCGCTGCCCCCTCTCGCCTTGAGCGAGCCACCCGACCAGAAGTAGCATTGTGAGCGCCATGGGCTCCCGCGCCACCTTTCGGCGAGCATGCCTTCGCCTTGCCACGGCGTGTTTCATGTCCTTGGCGGCGGTGTTGTTCGCGAGCGCTTTGCTCGCCGCAGCCACGCCAGCCGGCGGCACAACACTCCCCATCACCATCGACGCGCCGGAGAGTGCAGCTGCCACCGCCCTCATGGTGACGGTTCGCGCCAAGGACGGACGCGCCCAACAGATCGGCCTCGTGGCCGGTACCCACGAAGCGGTGTTGGAGGTAGAGGGCGAGCCACCCTGGCGCCTGCAGGCGACCGGGGAGGGGCTGTGGGGAGCTGAAGCCGTGTGCCCCTCACCGCCCTCTCGGCCGGTGCGCCTGCGGCTTTGGGAAGCGTCGGGAATCGTGGGGGAGCTGGCGTTCCCAGAGGGCGCCGAGCCACCGAACCAGCTCGTCGCAGAGCTGGAGGTGAGCGGCGACAACTCTTCCGACCCCGCATCACGCCTCCAGGTCCTGTGCCCCGTGGAGCTCGAGAAGCCCTTCTCGTGCGAGCTACCGGCGGGGCAATGGCGCCTTCGGCTGGCCGCTCCTGGCATGGCGGCGTACCAGATCCCCCTGGCAGTACTCAAGGCTCGCCTACCCCTCGACCTCGGGCAGATGAGGTTTCTTCGGGGCGTCGAGATTTGGGGCCGTGTCGAGGGCATCGACGACGACGAACAGCACCCGCTGGCCAAGGTGCAACTCCATCGGGGCCACGAAGGGCTCTCAGGACGCGCAAGGGAAGGCGCTGCCCTGCCAACGTTGGTGCACGAGACCACCGTCGATGCGGCCGGGGTGTTCCACTTCCAGGGCGTGCCAGCAGGAACCTACTGGCTTGCGGTGGAGCACCCCTCCTGCCCACCCCTCACCGCGCACCTGCTCCTATCCGGCGAGTCCCCGAGGATGGAGATCCCGGAGCCGTTGACCCTGACGTGCGGGGCGCGCATCACCGTCGCGGCAGGACCACCGGAGGCGCTCCTGGAGGGTGGCCTGGCAGTCACCGTGCTCCGTGAGCATCCCCTCGAGGGACTCGAGGTACTCGCACAGGGGACGCTTCCTGGGGCAGATCCCTGGATCTCGCCGCCTCTCCGGCCGGGCCGCTACCGGATCGAACTCCGCGACCGAGAGTCAGATCGGAGCGCGGTGGCTGGTCGATGGGTGTCGCTGGGAACGGAGGATGTGCGCGAGGAGTTTTCCCTTGCACGAGTGGCCATGGCTGGTAGGCTGTTGCTTGGACGCCGGTCGGTGGCCGGCACGATCTACTTTTCCCAACCCGATCGCGAGGGCAGGATCGAGACGGTGGCGGGTAGCGACGGGCGCTTCTCCGCGATCTTTCCTGCGGCAGGTCGCTGGACGACGACCGTCGAGCTGCACGGTTCCCGGCAATGGTGTCCTGCCGGAGAGCTTGACGTTTCGCCAGGCGAGGAACTGCTCGTGCGCTTGCCTGACGGTCGAGTGATCGGCCAGGTCGTGTATCCTGACGGCACGCCAGCGCCAGGCGCTCAGGTCGAGATCTTCGCAGCGGACCTCCGTTTCGCCGGGAGTACGCACACCACCGCAGATGGCCGCTTTGTCCTCCATGGGCTGCGAAGCGGCACCCACACCCTGATGGCGGAGAAGGAAGATCGGAGGAGCCGCACGTACGAGCTCGATGTCAGGGATGGGAGCGAGGTACAGGCGATTGTCGTCTTGGACGCCGGCCATACACTGCGCTGCCGCGTCACCTCCTTGGCCGGCCCGGTCGCCCATGCCAACGTCCTTGCGTTCCCGGTGAATTCGTCGGGACTCCTCGCCGCCCATGCCGTTCTCACCGACGCGACGAACCTGGAGGGGGTCGCGACGTTGACCCTCCCCCCTGACGGGGTGGCGGTTCGCCTCCTGGTCATGGCTGCCGGCTTTGCCCTTCGGGCTACTCATCTCCTGCCAGTCCCGCCGCAGGGAGAGGTCCTGGACGTCGAGCTTTTCCGGCAAGGCGGCACACTGGTGCTGCCGAACGGCACGGAAGCAGCACCTGAGCGCGCGCTCCTGCTGTTGATGGACGGTGTGCCGGTCGATGTCTCCATACTTCCGGCGTGGAGCTCGCTCAACGGCTACCCGCCCGAAGCGCCGAACCTGCCGCTCGAAGTGCCCATGATGCCCCCGGGGCACTATCAGCTCTGCCGCTGCACGCGCGCCGAAGCACTCCTGGTCTTCACCGCCTTTGCGCAACCCAGCGCCGCCGCGTGCGTGGGAGGAGTTCTCCCGCCCGGCGGCTCGCTGGCGCTGCAGCTCCCATGACTGTCCTCGACGGCCAACCGGCGCCACGGGGTGCCGAGCGCCGGCGTCATCCCAGGTGGACGACCCTGCGCGACACGCTCCTGCCGCCAAGGCATTTATCGAGCGATATCAATCAATCCACGACGCCGGGGCCGAGGTCGGGAAGGCCGCGGGCCGGGTCTCCCGGCGCCGCCGAGCTGGTGGGGGATGCCGGCAGCAGGCCGGCCAGCTCCAGCAGCGCTGCTGCTGCCTCCCGGAAGGTCGCTGCCTCGAGGGTGTGAAAGCTCCGCTGGCCGGCCTGGCGGACCCGCAGCAACCTCGCCTCGGACAGCACCTTGAGGTGGTGCGAGACGGTGGGTTGCGAGACGGCGCAGCGTTCCACCAGCTCCCCGCACGACAGCTCCCCTGCCTGCGAAAGGGCGGCGACGAGCTGCAGTCGCGTCTCATCGGCGAGGGCCTTGGCAACTGCGAGGAGCGCCTCCGACACGCCCACCTCCCCGGACCGCCGGTGACCCCGGCACATCCTTCTTGCAAGATATATCGACGGATGTCAATATGCAAGCCAACCCGTCACCACATTGCCTCCTGCGTGACCTTGGAGAGCCTGCCCTGACCCTGACGCGCCGGGCGTCGCGCCGCGCCATGCCGAGGTTTCCGTTGCGCCGGCGCAGGAACGTGCCATACTCGCCGCTGACGCCCTCACGGAGGAAGCTGCGGGGGTCAGGAGGTGGGTATGGTATTCGTCGTGTCGTTGCTCGTCACGGTGGTCGCGCTGGCGGCCTGGCGGACCGGCCGGGCCGCCGCGGGGCGGGGGTACGAAGCCGGGCGGCGGGCCGGCAGTGCGGTGGCCCTCGCCGTTGCCCTGGTGGCGGCTGTCGTCGCCTTGAGCCAGTTCCTCACCGTCATCCCCGCCGGTCACGTCGGGGTGGTGGACCTCTTCGGCAGCGTCTCGCCGACCTCGCTGAAATCGGGGATAAACTTCCGCAACCCGCTGGCCCGCATCGTGGAGATGTCCATCAAGACCCAGGAGATCAAGGAGACCATGGACGTGCCCTCCAGGGAGGGGTTGACCGTCCAGCTCGAGATCTCGGCCCTCTTCCACCTCAACCCCGACCGCGCCCCCGAGGTGTACCGGACCATCGGCCCCAATTACGTCGAGATCATCCTGCAGCCCCAGTTCCGCTCGGTGGCCCGCGGGGTGACGGCGGGCTACGAGGCGCGGGCCCTGTACACCTCCGAGCGCGAGGTGCTGGCGCGCCTCATCCTCGCCGACCTGCAGAAGCTCGTCGAACCCCGCGGCATCACCGTGGAGTCCACGCCGCTGCGCCAGGTGTCGCTGCCGAGGGGGTTGACCCAGGCCATCGAGGAAAAGCTGCGAGCCGAACAGGAGAGTCAGCGGATGGAGTTCGTGCTGCTCAAGGAAAAGCAGGAGGCGGAACGCAAGCGTATCGAGGCGCAGGGCATCGCCGATTTCCAGAACATCGTGACCAAGGGGATCTCCGAACCGCTCCTGCGCTGGAAGGGGATCGAAGCCACCGAGAAGATCGCCAACTCGCAAAACGCCAAGGTGATCATCATCGGCGCGGGCAAGGACGGGCTGCCCCTCATCCTCGATACCAAGTAGCGCGACCCATGGCCGTGCCGACCCTCGTCGACGGGGGGCGTCGAGGGGCGTGCGGGGAGTCGTTACTGGTGCGTCTGGCCAGCCGGCGGGGCGGGCTGCACGTCGTGGAACTCGTCGGCGGGCTGCCCTCCCTCGCGCCACCGTTCGGCAATCAATCCGACACCGGCCAACAGCAGCGGCGCCGGCAGCGCCAACGCCATCACCGCCCGCACCAGTATGGGACCGCCGGGACGGCGCAGGAGCACGACCGTGGCCACCGCTGCGGCCAGGACCAGCAGGCTGCCGCCCAGATACGGCCAGCGCATGCCGAGGGCGGTGAAGACGAGGATCGCCACGCCCACCGCGAGCTCCGGCGACCACCCGTGGGAAGCGATGGCAAAGGCCAGCCAGACGGCTCCGCAGACGAAGCCGAAAAGCAGTGCCATCCTCCGGCCACCGTCCCCCTGGGCCACGCTCATGGTCACCCGGACGAGGAGGGGGGCGACGACGAGCGACCACAGCTCCACCGGCGGCTCCTGGGCGAACTGCCACCAGGAACGGGCGAACAACAGGAAGAGCACCAGGTAGGAGACCATCAACGCGTAGTGGCTGGCGCGGTAGTCGAGGAGGCGCTGCCGTTCGTCGAGGTCTTTCTCCGGCGCCACCTCGCGCAGTACGGGGCCCACCACCGGCAACAGGAGCAGCAGCACCCATGCATGCTCGCTCCAGGCCGCCATCAGGGCCGCCGTCGCCACGATCCAGAGGACCCGCACGAAGATCAACGTTCTTTTCGTCATGGCTGCCGCTCCCGGATCACGAACAACTCTTCCACGGTGGTCCCCAGCACCCGGGCGAGGCGTAGCGCCAGTTCCACCGAGGGGTTGTAGTTGCCCTTCTCGATGGCGACGATGGTCTGCCGCGAAACCCCCACCCTAGCGGCCAGCTCCGCCTGGCTCAGCTCGTTACGGAGGAAACGAAAGGTGCGGACGCGATTGTCAAGGCCCATCGGTTCGCCCCGATCTTCATTGTAAATCAGACTTGACGAAATGTCAAGTTTTCTTTACTACGCGACGAGCGGCAGATGCTGGCGTGTCCGGCTAAAGCCGCGTCCCTCACGCGTCGACGGCGTCGACGATGCCGACGATGACGGAGCGGACCGGTGCATCGGCGGAGGCGAAGATCTGGCGGCCGCCGTTGCCCTCGTCCAGGACCAGCACGCGCTCCCCGACGCCGGCATCGACGGTATCCACGGCAATCAGGTACTCGGCGAGGGGCGCCCCCGAGGGATCGACCCGCTCCACCACCAGGAGCTTCTTCGCTTCGTAGAACGGGTGCTTGACCGTGGCCACGATGGAGCCGACGACCCGTCCCAGGATCATGTCCCCCCTCCACCCCGGTCGAAGCGGTCCACGATGGCGACGATGGCGTGGTCCACGGGCACGAAGGCGGGGTCGAGCGCCAGGGCCGCCTCGCGACCGCCCTCGTAGGCCACCAGCTCGCCGGGACCTGCCATGCGGGTGGCGTCCGCGGCCACCAGGGTGCGTCCCCTGGGGGCGCCGGCCTTGTCGAGGGGCTGGATGAGGAGCAGGGGGCACCCCTCGAGGCCGGGGTAGACCGCACAGGGAACCACGGTGCCGACCACCCGGGCGAGCAGCACGTTACCCCTCCCCCCCGAGGTCGAGGAGGGCAGCGTGGGCAAAGACCGTGCCCCCGGCAATGGCGGCAAAGAGCCCCTCGTGGGGAGCGGCGATGACGGTGATGGACACCGTCCCGCCCGGCACGGCGCCCCGCGCCAGCACCATGGCCGCCTCGATCTCGTGCAAGGTTCCGTTGTAGATGGCGAGCCCTTTCCCGGCCAACCACTCGTCGGCGAGGCGCAGCTCCACGAGCTCGACGCCCGTGCCCTTGAGGGCCGCCTCGGCGGCGCGCACCGCAGCCGTCGCCGTCTCCGTGGCCACCACCGCCAGCGCCCCGTTCCTCGGCCGTCGGCGCTGCCCCGCCGCCGCCTCCACCACACCGGGGTGCACGTCGGGCAGCAGCAAGTGTTCGAGGACCGCCGGACCGCCGGCAAGGAGCCCCGCCACCAGGGACTCCTCCACCGAGGCCGTGGTGCCGCCGATCATGGTCAGGAAACGCCCGCGGCTCACCGTACCGCAGCGCAGCACGGCAATGGGTGCCTTCTTGACCATGGCATCGGTGGCACGCAGCGCCACGGGAATGTCGGCGAACTCCACGAGCGCCAGCGCCGGGTAACGCTTCATCAGGTGATCCGAAAGTGGTCCACGAGGACGCAGCGACGAACCCGGGAAAACGACCGCGGGCCGGTCAGACCCTCGCCCGTGGGACTGGCGATGGTGAACGAGCAATACCCCTCGCCGTCCAGGCCCAGACCGGCTTGGGAGCGGCCGTTCTTGACGAAGATGGAGCAGTCGCACGCCCTGGCCATGCGCGACAGGGCGTCGATGTTGCGCGAGTGCATCACCGCCGTGTGGCGGTTGCCCCCCTCCACCGCCACCGCCAGATCGATGGCCGCGTCCACCGTGGGCACCCGGCACAGGGGCAGGATGGGCATCATCTGCTCGGTCCACAGGAGCGGGTGGTTGGCGTCCACCTCCACGACTGCCAGGCGGGTCGACGCGGGCACCGGCATGCCCATGCGCGCGAGGATGGCGGCCGCATCCTTGCCGATGAGCTCCCGCCGCACCTCGCCGGCCCGCCCCGGCGCTGGCCGAGCGGTGAACACCGTCTCCTCCACGGCGCGCAGGCGCTCGCGGGGAATCACCACGGCGCCGTGCCGGGCCATGGCGGCGAGGAGACGATCGGCCACCGACGCTACGCAGATCACCTCCTTCTCGTCCACACAAATGATGTTGTTGTCCGTCGACGCCCCGAGGACGATGTCGCGAGCTGCCTTGTCGAGGTCGGCCGTCTCGTCCACCACTGCCGGCGGGTTGCCGGGCCCGGCGCAGATGGCCCGCTTGCCCGAAGCCATGGCCGCCTTGACCACGGCCCCGCCACCGGTCACCACCAGGAGCCGCACGCCGGGGTGACGCATGAGGGCCTGGGCCGTCTCGATGGTGGGGTTGGTGAGGCAGGTGGCGACGTTGGGCGGACCGCCCGCTTCCGTGATGGCGCGGTTCAGGAGGGCGACGGTCTGCGCCGAGCACTCCCTGGCGGCGGGATGGGCGTTGAACACCACGGCATTGCCGGCGGCCAGCATCCCGATGGCGTTGCAGATGATGGTCGAGGTCGGGTTCGTGCAGGGGGTGATGGCGGCGATGACCCCGAACGGCGCGGGCTCGGTGAGGGTGAGCCCGTGATCGCCGGTGACGGTGGCGGGGGTGAGCTCCTCGAGTCCCGGCGTTTTCTCGGTGACCAGGCGGTTCTTGACGACCTTGTCCTCGACCCGCCCGAGACCTGTTTCCCGGTGCGCGGCCGCGGCCAGGGCGTCGGCGTGCGCGAGCATGGCGGTGCGGATACTGGCGAGGATCCTCCCCCGCTGGGCGAGGGGCAGGGCCACGAACACCGGCTGCGCCCTGGCCGCCGCCGCCACCGCCTCGTCCACCGTGGCGAACAGGCCCATCCCCGAGGTCGAGGGCAAGGACGCCTGGCGTCCTGCTGCCGGTGCCCCCTCCAGATCGGCGACGATCCGTCGGGCGATGGCCTCGATGTCCCGCTCGTTCAGCCGCACCATTGGCGCCCTCGACGAGCCGGCATCTCCGGCCTCGCACCCTCCCCCAGCCGCCGCAGCCGGCGGCCAGGCACCTCACCGTGGCACCTGGACCCACCGCTCATTTCTTGTACGTGACCGCGTCGCCCACCGCCACCGAGTCGACGATGGCCATCACCACCGCGTCCACCGGCCGTCGATCGGTCATGGTGGTCTGGCGGGCGGAGGAACCGGTCGCGATGAGCACGATCTCGCCGGGCCCGGCGCCCACCGCATCGGCCGCCACCACGCTGGCGCCGGTTTCCTTCCCCCCCTCGTCCACGACCCGGACGAGGAGGAACTTGAGGCCCTCGAGGGTGGGTTCCTTGCGACTCGCCACCACCGTCCCGGCCACCCTGGCCAGCACCATGCCCTGGTCCTCCTCCAGCCCGCTACTTCTTGGCCGCCTTGGCCTCCGCCTGGCGGCCGAGGGGCATCACCTGGTCGACGTTGATGTGGGGGCGGGCGATGACGTGCACCGCCACCACCTCGCCGACGCGGCCGGCGGCGATCTGGGCCGCGTCACACGCCGCCTTCACCGCCGCCACGTCGCCGCGGACGATCACCGTCGTGTAGCCGCCACCCGTCTTCTCGTAGCTGACCAGCTCGACCTTTGCCGCCTTGACGGCGGCATCGGCAGCCTCCACCACGGCGGGAAACGACCTGGTCTCGATCATCCCAAGGGCTTCGAGCATCATGCTACCTCCTCTCCCTCGCGAGTGGCCAGGCGGACCCCGGCCCGTGGTCGGGAACCTCCGAGCTGCTGCCCGCCCGCCAGGTCCACTCGGAATCCTGCGTCCTTCGCCTCACCCGCCACCGCCCTTCGCCGGGCGGCCGGTGATGTCGGCGATGGCCTGTTCCGCGGCCCGGTAGGCCACGTCGATGTCGCGCTCCTCGCCGCCCAGGTACACCCGCCCGAAGCTCCCGAAGGCACGGACCTCGAGGATGTTGATGTCGGCGGCCTTCTCCGCCTCGTTGGCGGCGATGGCGGCGTAGCCGGCCGGGGCGCACTCCATGACGTACAGGGACTGCCCCGGTTCGATCATGTCGCCGTGGCGCGAGCGGTTGATGAGCTGGGTGTGGTACGGGGAGATGTTGCGAATCACCTGGCTGGTGAAGATCTCCGGTTTGATCCGCTCCTCCTCCCGCAACCCGAGCGCTGCGAGGATGGCGCGGCCCGCCGCCCGCACGTCGGCCTGGGAATCGGAGTGGACCTCCAGCATCCCGTACAGCCGCTCGATAATCATCATGCCGGGGCGCACGTCGGTGGCCTTCAAGGCCACGTCGGTGACCCGCATGATATCCATCCCCGGCGCCACTTCCACGAACAGCGACGCCTGCCCCGGCACCGGCAAGAATCCCTGGGCCACCGTCCCGAGAAACGAGGCGTACTTGGGCTGCAAGCTGTCCAGGAACACGTAGCAGCGTAGCTCGGACATCCCCTACCCCTTCCCCGCCGCGGCCTGGGCCTCCTCCATGATCTTCACCGACGCGCTGCAGCCCACACGGGTGGCGCCGGCCCGGATCATGCGCACCGCATCGGCGTAGCTGCGAATCCCTCCCGAAGCCTTCACCCCCAGCCGCCGCGGCGCCACTTCCGCCGCCATCAGCGCCACGTCCTCGACCGTCGCGCCCCCCGACGAGAAGCCGGTAGAGGTCTTCACGAAGTCCGCCCCCGCCCGCATGGCCAGGCGACAGCCGCGGCGTTTCTCCTCGTCGCGCAACAACGCCGTCTCCAGGATCACCTTGCAGACCGCCCGCCCCTCCTTGCAGGCCTCCACCACCCCGCGGATATCTCGGTACACGGCGTCGTCATCACCGCCCTTGAGGGCGCCGATGTTGATGACCATGTCGATCTCGCGGGCTCCCTCGCGGATCGCCCGTCGCGCCTCCAGCACCTTGATGGCCGTGGGTTGGGCCCCGAGGGGGAAACCGACCACGCAGCAGACCACCACCCCGCTGCCGCGCAGCTCCTCGACGCACTGCCGCACGTACGCGGGGTTCACGCACACCGAGTAGAACCCCCACCGCCGCGCCTCCTCGCACAGGGTGTGGATGTCAGCGCGGGTGGCCTCCGGTCGCAAGAGCGTGTGGTCGATCATCTTGGCGAGGTCGGCCGGGGCAATGGCCGGCGAGGTGCTGCCCGGTCGGCTGCCCAGCAGCTCCTGCACCCGCGCCACCACCCGAGCCAGGTCCTCGGCGGAGATCCCCGCGTTGTGCTGGGCCGTGCGCTCCAGCTCCCGGATCATCTGGACCCGCCGGCGGTGCCGTTCCTCGCTGCACTGGGTGGCGAGAAACGCCTGCACGATCACCTTGGCGGTGGCGAGGTCCACGTGCCCGGCACCGAGGGCGAGCACGTTGGCGTCGTTGTGCTCCCGTGCACTGATGGCGAGCGCCTCACTGGTGCACGGGGCGGCGCGCACCCCCGCCACCTTGTTGGCCACCATGGCCGAGCCGAGACCGGCCCCGTCCACCACGATACCGAACTCGCACGCCCCCTGGGCCACGCGACTCGCCACGGCATGGGCAAAGGTAGGGTAATCCACCGGCTCGCGGCTTGTCGTGCCGCAGTCCTCCACCTCGTGGCCGAGCTCGGCGAGGAAGCTGGCGAGTTGCTGCTTCAGCTCGAAGCCGCGGTGATCCGAGCCGAGGGCCACCCGTGTTGCACGCGTCATACGGCGCGATCATAACCCAACCAGCTCCCCTCCGCACCCTCACGCCCCGACCCCACCGCAACGGCGACGGCCACCGGTCGGTCCGGAACCTCCTGCGACCGGCCGATCCGAGCCGCCGCGGCCTCCAGCGGCACCTCGTACCGGTGACGCGCCCCAATCCCGGACCAGGCACGCGCCCCAGCCACGCACGACGTCACCAGCGTTGTTGCTGTGCCGAGGCACGAGCGCCGATGCCACGCACGCCGATCCCCGTCATCGCGCGGCGCCAGGAGGATCGCCACGGTGAGTACCATCGAGGGTGGCCGGCACTCATGCCCCGATCGCGGCTGCGGGTCCAGCAACGATCCAGGAGCTGCAACTCCTGCTCCGGGAACCGCGTCCGAGGCGACCTCGCGTCGACCCTTTCGTAGTAGTATGAGAAGGGAGGCCTTGGTGTTTCGCACCTTCCACGATCTGGTGCAGGCGCTGCATGAGCACCCCGAGTGGCGGGAAGAGCTGCGCCGCTTGGTGCTCACCCAGGAACTTTTGACCCTGCCCCAGCTGGTGCGGGAGATTGGCGAGCAGCTGCGGCTTTCGGCTGAAGCCCAGCGGCGAACCGACGAGCGGCTGGAGCAGCTCACGGCCCGGGTGGACCAGCTCACTGCCCGGGTAGACCAGCTCACTGCCCGGGTAGACCAGCTCACTGCCCGGGTAGACCAGCTAGCCGAAGCCCAACGTCGCACCGAGGAGACCCTCCGGGGGTTGGTGGTGGATATGCAGGAGGTGAAAAAGCAGTTAGGCGGGTTGGCTGATTCGGTGGGCTACGGCTTAGAAGACCGGGCCTTTCGCCATTTGCCTCGGCTTTTGGCAGAACGCTTCCAACTGCGCTTGAAAGGGCGGTTGCAGCGGAAGTTCTTCCTGGTGGGGGAGCGGCAGGTGGAGGTGAACCTGTGGGGTTTGGCGCAGCGCCCCGACGGGCGGCTGGTGAGGATCCTGGGGGAAGCCAAGGCCCAGCTTTCCTGGGAAAAGCATTTCAAGCAAGTGGAAAGGGCTTTGGAGCTCACCCGCCCCTTTTGGGAAGCGGAAGAAGTCTTGGTGGTTTTGCTCTCTTATCTGGCCCTCCCCGGAACCTACGAGGAAGCCCAACGACGCGGCTGGTGCCTCATTGAAAGCTGGGAGCTGGAGCCGGAACCGGTTTTCTAAGAGGCTCTGGCACCCACACTGGGTGAGCAAACGCCCACCTGCCCAAACGCCACTTTCACAACCCCCTCAACCGCCGCTTTCCCGTTTTCTCATCGCCACCACCCCGTTGCCCAGGTCATAAGTGTACCCCACCTCCACCCCGTCCCGAGTGGTCCAGCGGCTCACCATCCCATCGGGGGCATAGGCAAACGCCTCCCGGCTGCCATCGGCATGGGCCACTTCGGCCAACCGCCCACTCGTGTCATAGCGGTAGGTCGTCTCCCAGCTTGCCCCTGCCTCACAGCTGGTCAGGGCCTCCCCTGGACACACCCGCTTTCTCACCACCCGCCCATCCCGCTCGTACCCATAGAGCGTCTCCCCCCGCCCCGAGGGCCGCACCACCTGGACGAGCTTGCCCCACCCATCCCACCGGTACTGCCACAGCTCGCCCCCCACCTGCCGCTCCACGAGCTGCCCCGCTTCGTTCCACACCCACCGCTGCCGCACGCCATCGCTGCACCTTTCCGCCACCACCCTCCCCCACCCATCCCGCGCCCACGCCCACTGCCCCGTCTCCACGAGCGCCTCCTGCCCAGGAACCGCCCAGG
>FWPV01004252.1_pt1 | contig 30892 bp, 37 predicted proteins | sample 2228371 | NCBI WGS metagenome assembly FWPV01 (sample SAMEA103939776, study PRJEB20133) | metagenome | reverse complement strand
CCGGCTTTTGTTTTCATTTCATTCAATTTCCTAATCTCCTCAATCCATTTATCAAACTGCTTTGGCCTTTGATCAGGTTTTCTTTCTTGCCAAAATCTTAGCCGTTTATCAAGATAATTAAATCTCTTTTCGCTGTCGGGAGGCCATAATTCTTTTGCTGCTTTATAATAAAAATCTAATTCAATTTTCTTTTCAATTAGCTTCTCTTCATGAATTCCAATAATTTTTTTAATAAGTTTTTTAATTTTTCTTAATCTCATAATAATTTTTTGAATGCTTCGAGATATTCATTGGTCATTCTTTCCAATGAAATATCTCTTAAATTCAAAAGCTCTTTGGTCCCGCCAGTTAAACCAGACAGGCAGGTTTCAATTTTTAATCCTGAGGCAATGCCTTCAAGCAAGGTATTGCTGCAAGCGTCGTTGAAATAAGGAATTAATAAAATATCCGCACTTCGATAAATTTGAGCCAAAAATTCTTTATTGTTAATTATTCCCCAGAATTTATATCTATTTTCCGCGCCGCCAAAAAAATCAAAGTTATATTCCGTAAGCTCTGAGCTAAAATTTCCCACAATCCATAGATGAGCATTTGGATTCCTGAAATATATCCCTTGAAACTCATACCATGCCTCATCCCAGCGCTTTGTTTCGTCTCGGTTAAATCTTAAGTAAAGATACTGCGGAGATCCTTCTTTTGCTATTTTTGCCCCGTTCGGATTAAATAATTCTGTATCTACCCCGTTGTAAATGACGATTCCGTCTTTCTTCGTGAAATTGCTGATATAATCTTTGGCCCAATTTGACTGGTAAATTATCAGATCCGCTATGTTTGAATATCTCAAAAGCCTGCTTGTGCCGGTATTTCTATTCCTGCTGTTTCTCGGGAGATTATCAACCCTCAACACGATTTTTTTCCCGGAGCATGTAGCTTCCTTAACTTCTTTATCATCGCTAACCATGCTTGAACTGGCTATAAAATAAATATCGCAATCCCGCCAGTTGTCTACAAATTCAACTTTTCCGGAAAGTCCCTTTTTTAGATTGTCCAGAAAAGTCCATCCGCCTCCTATTTGCTGTTTCGAATTATTTGCTATATAAACCTTCATAGATTCCTGATAAATAATTAAATAACTTTTCCAATTTTTCCCATTGATTATATTTTTCTATTTCCCAGCCATGTCCCCAAATATGATAATATCCATTCTTCTTATTAATAGCGATATCAAAAGAATCAAGTGCCATTTCGAGCCAGTCAGTTCCGAAATATTCATCTCTATCATATCCCAAATGAATAGTAGTTTTAACCTCAAAAGGATTTTTCGGAAAATCGGTATTCAACACTTTCGTCGTTCTTGCCCATTTATATCCGGCTTCCTTAACAGCGTCTATGACCCGAAAATCATATCTTCCCCGCGGATAGCAAAACCATTCTACTTTCTGATTAACAATCTTTCGAAGCCGCTTTCGGCAATCTTTAATTTCTATCATCAGCAAATCATCAGATAATAATTTCAAATCCGACGGATGGTTAATCGTATGAGCGCCCATCTCAAATCCCATCGTGGCTAATTCTTTAATTTGTTTCTCCGCTTGCTTCGGATTTCTCAAATCAATAAAGAATATTCCCGGTAATTTGTATTTTTTTAAAAGCTCGGCAATCCTATAATTTTCCTCGCAATAATCATCCCAAGATGTCAAAATTTTAAAATTTTTCTTTTTCATTTTTCTCTTTTCTCATACCAATGGTTTAGGTGTTTGTTGTAATCTTTCTTTCGCAATAGCACAATATCGTTCTGAAATTTCTATGCCTATACCTTTTCTTTTTAAGTTTTTGCAGGCAACCAATGTTGTCCCGCTTCCAAGAAAAGGGTCAATGATGATATCGGATTGGTTAGTTGAGGATTTCATTTTTTCCTCCTTCCTTCGTCCTGCAAGCTTAGTGCCTCCTTGCGACAAAAGTCTTTCAGGGGTCCACATTGCTTGCCTTACTCCAACCCCTTTTTCGGCGGCTTAATTGCCAGAGGACGAAGGAAAGGGGCAAGGATACGCCCTCCTGTTGTGAAAAGGCGCCCCATTTTGGGTAATCCTTGCCTTGCGAAATTCATTTCACATATTCCCGCGGTGGGTCGAGCCGGATGTTGTAGGAGCAGACCTTGCCCATTTCAGGGTGGACAAAAAAGAGTTTCTGGATCGGGTGAACCACAGTCGCAAGCCGATGTCCGGCGAGTGCATTCCCGCCGACAAAAGTTCCATTGCAGATGCGCTCTCCCTCTGGTCGAATCCATTCAAAGGGTTCATGGTGGTGTCCGATACAGTAATAGTGGAACATTTCGTTTCGTGCCTGATGTTTCAGGGTTAGTTTTCCGTCCCGCCTTTCCATGGAATACCAAGGAATCTGCATATAGCGAATTAACTGGTCGCCGTGCTCGAGATAGAATTTCCATCCCTGCACTTCTACGATTTTCCACCATGTCTTGGTGATGTCGCATTTCACATTCGGAATCTGTCCGACTATATGTTCAAGCATCTTCATAATCACATAATCCCAGTTGACATAAGTCAGGTCTTCTCCTCTTCTGCGCAACCGACCGTGATTTCCCACAACGCCAGTGATGTAAATCTCTTTGAAGTTAGTCGCCAACCCCTGAATGAAACGGGCAATTTCTGGAAGTCCAATATCTATTGCCTGTTCCACTACATCAGTAACAATACGAGCGCCTTGACCTCTATAAATATTTCCAGTTCCTTCCACGAGGTCGCCTAAAAAAAAGATATTCAACTTATCCACCCTGTAATCGTTGCGATGGATTCCCACAATATTATTGATTGCCACATAAAGATTGCGAAGCTCCTGTTGGAATACTTCGAGGTTGTAATCCCAAAATCCCGTCTCTTTGGATTGAACTTTTTCGCCAATTTGCGAGTCCGAAAAAAGCAATACTGCTTCATGTGGCTTGTGAGAACCTTTCGGCACATAATCCGTCAATGGCGGAAGCGGTTTAATGGTTGAAAGAATCGATTTGAGCTGTTCGATGAAATCTTCTTCGCAGAGCCGCAATGATCTCTCTTTCTCATATTTCCGCTTCCAGAATTTCGCTTGATACCTTTTAAGCTCATTCATCTTTTCCTCCTTTTGAAATTTTATTATTTATTTATAAAAAGCACGAAAGGGGCTAACTAATTTTCGATAGCAAGTCCAATGGTTGCCGTATCCATTTTCCAACGCCCATTTTAAAAGCCACAATTGGTCGTAAGCCGAATAGATATTCCCCTCAAATTCGGCCAATCCGCTCATCCATTCAAAAGTTTCTTTTTTGAACTGCGCCAATCCGATCTCCCCGGCCTTTCCAATCGCCTCGTTGTTCCACTGGCTCTCGCATTTGATAATGTCATACATTTCGGGCGTGATAACAATCGCTTTTTTTTTAAAAATAATTCTTTCTTCAAATTCAAAAGATTCTGCCACTGTTCGGTCTTCTTTTATCTCAATCCGGTAAGGCGGAAAAATCGATGCGATTGCGATGACTAAGATTGAAAGTAGTAATTTTCTCATAATTTTAGCCGAATACTCCCATGCGGCATAATTCTTTGACGCCGAATCGCTTCTTTTTCAAGACTCTCCTCCCGCTTAACATAAACACCCTGCTGTCGGCATCTATTGTCTGCTTATCTAACATTTTCATATTGGCAATTATATTTCCGATCCTTAAAAGTTCCTTCCATCTGCGGTAATTCCGAAATCTCGGCACAAGATCAGTCTTTGCCCATCTGCCATCGTCAAGTTTAAATTCAACTCTTAAATAATAATCTCCCGGATTTCTTGACTCTTTTATTGACAAAATTTTAATTATTTCCCCGATCATGTTTTTAATTCCATTTTTGTCTGTTTGAATAAAAGACCGCCCGACTTGATCGAAGTGGCGGTTTCTTTATTATCTTTTGCCCGCTGAAGATTATTTAATATTATTTTTAATTGTGTAAGCCCGGTAATTATTTTCTTCGGTTCAATATCTGTTTTGTCATTAATCTGCGTCATATAACTATCAAGTTCTTTCCAAAAAATTTCGTTATTCTTCGCATTATTCATTAGGCCGTTAATAATTCCGGACGAAAATAAGGTTGAAATCGATGGCGAGAATTTTTTGTAGTATCTATTAGCCAGAAAATACACTGCGAGCTGTTCCAGTTCGGATTGATTTAAGATCTTTAAATCCAAAATTCGCTTTAAATTCTTTGCGTCTGCCTTTGTAATTATCGGCTTTATACTTCTAAACCTTTGACAATTATCATAAAAAAATTTTATAAATTCTTTATGGGCGGACGGCTTGCCGGCCGCGTTATACTTTGTTTCTCTTTGTTTCTCTTTATTTTGTGGGTTAACTAAGTTAACCACTTCTGGTTTACTTACTTTACTACTTCTGGTTAACTTTCTTAACTGGTTAACTTTGTTAACTACCCCTCCTTCTATCGGATTATTTATAATAAAATCAAGGTTTATTTCGTAATAATTTCCTCCCGGAGTTTTGATGGCTTTGATTATTCCCGCTCCTATCAAGTTTTTCAACGCCTCGACCACAGCCGGCCGAGAAAGCCCAGCTCCGTAATCCAGCTTTTTCCCGTCCTTATCTTTAAGTCCATCGACAAATTGGCTCAAACTAATTCTGTCTTTTTCTTTATGGAAGCCGTAAGTTCGTCTGCAAATATAAAGTAAGCATTTTGTTTCGGCTTCCGAAATTCCGGGGATAATTAAATCCAAAATCACATTCGGGATTTGCGTGGAATTTGGTATTAATTTATTTTCTTTTTCCATAGATTCCCAAGCCAATTATTTTATTATCCGCGCCTCATGTGAGTCCCCCATTTGGGGGACATTTTGCTAAGTCCCCGCGACTACGAGGGACTCACTCAGTCGCCGATAAGCACACAAGGAATCGCTATTCATCATCTGCCGCTCCGGCATCGTCGGCATCTCTTTTAGCCGCCAATTCTTCCTGATATTTGCCGATTTGTTCTTCTATCTTGTTGGTATCCTCGATCAGGTCGGAGATTCCCAGATATTCCCCTTTGAATATTTCCGTATCGGTGTCGGCATCAAATACCTTCAATAGATAAGTTATTTTCATGTTTTTTTCTTATATTTCTTCTGGCATTCCATGCAAAGTTCCATGCCGTAATTCTCTTTGGAATAATCCCTAACCGTCAAAGTAATCTCTTTTCCGCAGTCCGAGCATTTATGGGTCGCTGGTTTTTCTGCCGGCCTTTCTTTCGTCGCCTGCCTTTTGGGGTTCCTGCTCGGAAACGGCTCATCCGGATACCCGCCGCCATTCATTTCTTCTGCCGGCGTCGGATTATAATTGGCCAATACCGCAACCCATCCTAAAATGCTTCTCAATGCTTTCGCCATTGCTCGGGTTTGGGCCATTGATTTAAGCTGGAACTCCGGTTTATCGCTCCAGATCTTTTCGTCTATCAAGCAACTCGCCTCGGCGCTCCCAATTTTTATTCCTTGAAAGCTATAAACTACAGCCGTTGCGGAATATCCTTTAAATTTGCCGTTCTCGTCAATCATTCTTTCGGTTTTTTCGGTCCCGACCGTGAGATTGAAAAATCTTGCAATAGTTTGCCAGTCTTCAAATTCGAGATAGCGCTGGCCATTGATTATCACCGGATTGCGCTTGTTTTCCACGATTTTTTGCAAGGCCTTCGCCGCTTTAGAGGCGAATTCCACCTCTTTTTCCGGATCAAATCTCGCGGGAATAAATATTTGTTTCACCGGCACCATTTCCCGATTTTCCTTTTTGATTTTTTCTTCCTTTGCCATATCAATGCAAAATCCAATAAATAATTGCCAATCTTAATCTTTTGTCAAACAGGTCCCATAAACAGAATTTTCTTAACATTTTCCAGTTCATGTTTATTTACCAGAATCTTATTTCTCTTCCCCCGACCTTTTAGGCGCAACCGCCGAAGAAGAGCTTTATTAAAGAACTTTAATCAAACCTACTTCTTTTTAGTAGATCCTCGATATTTCTGCATATATAATCTATTATAAACTCTCTGGAATTCTCTTTTCCTTTGTTTTATAACTGTTCTGCATTTCGGACACAATTCTTTGTATGGCATTCTGAACTTCATTCCCATAGATTTATACAATAATTTACTACTATTTATAGCATAAGCAGTAAAAAATTTTTTGTCAAGTCAGTTATCCACAGCTCCATTATTTTAAATTAAAGCCCCTTATTAAATTTTATCAAGGGGCTATATATCCTCTAATAGTTGGGTCGTTTAAGTCTATCCAGCGATAGCTTACTATTCCGCAGCCCTCCCAGTTCATTTCTGAAACATAAATTCTATTATTTTCCCGATCAATTGCCTCAATATACGCAATATGTCCATAAATCCCATTGCGTAAAAGAACGCCGCCAAATAAAACAGGCACATCAGAATTAGAGACAATGTCTTTCGCATTTCCTTGAATGTTTAATCCCTTATTTTTTAAATACTGAACACACTGCAATTCAATTGGACAGGGCAAATTTTTGCTTCCGCCCAAGATCATTGCATTAGAGATCGGCCGCTCCGTAATCGGAGGATTATTCGCAATCAGACTATTCCCCTGAATTGTTGCCAATTCAAGTTCTTTTGGCAGCAGCAACTCGATGGTATTAGACATTTTTTCTCTTTGATTTTCTATAATCCAGTTGGCCAGAAATATCCCACTCGCTACAGCCACCACCAAAAGCATTGTAGAAATTTTGCAAATAGTCTTTTATTGAATGTTGCTTGATTCCGGCGTGTGATCGGTTAACCACTTCCTGATAATATTAACCAATAACGACCATCCCGTAACTACCAATGGCGTCCATTCGCCAAGGTTTATTTTTCCGATCAATTCCGTCAAATATGTAAGGGCGGAACCAGCCAGAACAATCAAAAGACCCTTGCCGATTTTAGCCCAATCTATTGAATTGAGCTGAAATCGTTTAGATGTGCTTTCCATGATTATAAGCCAAACAAATCCTTTAATCTATCCTTTGAAATCAAGGGATAGACTAAACACTTGTCCGGCAGCTTGTCTTTCTTAATCGGTTCGCCCGACAGACCTTGTAATTGGAGCTTGCCCAATTCAGTCGGATCGCCGATATTGAAAGCAATATTTAGTGATTGATAATATAAATACTGCTCCGTCCCAACGATTATATAATCCATAAATTTCTCGGCTGCAAAATAGGGCAACGGATCTATCGCCCCATTATAGCCGTTATTTGTATTAATTGTTACTCCGTTTTTGTCGGTTTCGTATAACCCAAAATGCAAATGAACCGCCATGTAGAAATAGTCGCTCCCAGAATTGCCCATTTTGGCGATTATTTGCCCCTCAGAGACGCTTTCCCCTGCCGAGACGAGCAATTCATCGCAGTGGCAATAAAGCGTGGCGAATGTCTTGGTTTCGTCCAAAATCTTGATTCCCTTACCGGTGATTGAATGAAATTCTTGGGCGTAAATCACTTTTCCGCTATGGGCAGCGTAAACCGGCGTTCCCCGTTTTCCGCGGAAGTCGATACCATTATGCCCCTTCAGTCCCATTGACTTGTAAAGATTACAGGTATCGCCGATGCATTCGCCGAATTTCTGGCCTATAATCCCGTCAGGAGCGTATATCAATTTTCCCTTAACGGGCTGAGTTAGTTTTATCATTGATTTTTTTCTTAATTTTTTTCCAGATATAATTATCTTTTCCCCTTGGTTTATGGGGATATTTGATTTTCGGCTTCAATTTTTTCAGCAGTTTGATTGGGTCCGTCATTGTGAAAAGGCAGGGGCAACCACGACGCTTTCAGTCGGGCTGTTATTTCAGCCGGAGTTGCCCCTGCGTATTAAAGAGCTATCTGCTCAGCTTCCCATCTATCCGGCCCAAAAGTTCGATTATTGTCTTATTGTCCTCGTGAATGCAATTTATCAGAGCTTTGTTATTCTCGTTTATGCAATCCTTGATATGATTCAGATCATTGGAACTCATTTTTTGCAACTCCAAAAGAATCGCCTTGTCGAATTTCCCGTTCTGATTGTTCCTTCTTGATTTCAAATAAGAAAAGAATTCTCGGATGGCAAAGATAAATGCCAATCCCAAAATTCCGTATTCCGCTATTTTTGATGTGATAAAATCTTCCATAGGTTTATTGTCTAATATGCTTATGCGGTATAAGAAGTCGGGGCATCTTTGGATTGGCTATTCTCTAATCCTCTGGCGATTTCCTCAATGCGGTCAACTATGCTGGCCGAAAGAGGTTCTATTATGAGAATTGCCCGATTCAAATGATATTCGACTTCAGTAATTATCATATTTTCCTTAAAAGTTTCATTAAGAGCATCCGAAAAGCCGAGAAATACGCAAGTATCTCCGGGCTCAATCGATTCTATATCATATCCTTTTGAACTATAATTATTGTCAATAATCTCCACTATAACTTTAATATCTGGTTCTTTATGTTCTTCGATTATGCCTTCGGCTATCTTGTCGGCGTCAGTCGTGCTTCCAACCCTTCCGGGATCAATATATTTAGTTATCCTTCTTCCATAATCATTCACAGATGCTTCATCCTTATATAATTTGTAAATCTGGCCGGTTCCAGTAATTTGGTTCCAAAATAGAACCGCATTTTTGATTTTCTCCATTCCCTTCTCTACTCGAACCGATGTAAAATGTCTGCCGAAAATAAAAGTATGAGTAGTGGCAGTCGGTTTCGGCTTAAACTTTACAAGATGATCGGCTCCCACATACCACCACCAGTTTGCCGGGGCCAGCTTTTTTATAATATCTATCGCTTCCCGATAAGTCATCATCTCAAAAGTATAAGTGGCAGTAGTGCCCGTAGTTTCAATTGATTCATTGGTATAATTCAGCTTAGGATTAGAGGTTTCTGCTCGGTATCTGTCCATTAAATTTCTAAACATTGTCCCGACATCGGTAGCGGATTCAGTGATTGTCGTGGTTGTCCCATTTTTATAAATATCCTGAGCGAATTTCGTATAATATCCAAGACAGCTAATGGTAACTCCTTCCTTTCCCCCTTCAATAAAGGGTTCGTATTTAGAAATATATCCGGAATAAATTAACTTCTCTTTATCAGCGGTGCCGATTGTGTCCTCGTCTGTAATTTTTATTCTGACTTCATTATTTAATTTCACATCATAATATTCTCCATAATCGTCGAATTTTCTCGCCAATTTTATGATGCATTCCTCAAGTCCGCCGTTTATTTTCTTTCTAAATCCGGTAAAATCGGCATCATTCCAAGTTTTGATATAATTGCCGTCTGCGTCATAGACCGAAATATGGACAACTTTTCTCAGCTTCCTTTCTTGGGCGGTCAATTCGGCTTCGATTGTTTCCCAGCCGACTCCATATTCGGAAATGCTGATTTGAGTCGCTATCTGCCTTTCCGCAGTCTCGAATCCAATTCCGTAATCCGTAATAATAATTTCTAATCCTCTGGTTACATTGTCAATGCCGGTGCCTATATCAGTTATAATGAACTGCTTATCTCTGGCTATCAGATCAATTCCCGTTCCAATTTCGCTTATTGTGAACTGCTTATCTCTCGAAATGGCATCTATCCCTCCTCCTATGTCAGAAACTGATTTTTCTACAATCCCCTCTGAAAAATCGTCAAAATAATAACTTGCCGTTTGATAAGCATTTCCGCCGCCAATATCAAGCCCGTCAATACTTGTAAATGCAGACATTGCCGCACCATAACTACTCCAAGTTCCGTCATTGACCCTTCCCCTAACCGTGTTGTCAGATGTCTGCCATTGAACTTCAATTTTATACCAAGTGTTCGCACTCGCGTTTGAAACAAGAATAGCGATAGTTGAACTGCCTATAAGGGTTATATCTCCCACATCATCAAATTGAACATAAAATTTCAAGTTTGTGGATTCAAAAAAACGAACCATCAAGTTTCCAGCTGAGGCTATTGATTTTCTAATATAAAAAACTTGATTTCCGTCTCCTTCTGCGGTAAATGTTGCTTTACAAAACTTATAATCAACACCAGCAACCAGCGAAACCGCCTTTGAGCCACTATTAACAACAGACGTTTGAACATCAAGGGCAGTATCTCCCGTCCAAGAACCTTGCCCGTTCAAATCACCAGCACTATAACTTTCAAAATTATCTACTAACGCCATAGAATAGTAAAATAAAAGCAAGCGGACATTTTCAGCTTATTTTTATTTTATTAGCTCAATTCAATTGTTAAGGTTAATACCCAAGTTTCTCCGGATGCTTTTGTTCCTTTGGATTCCACTTTTCTATTGAGATTCTTATTTCGGCTTGATCCGTTTCTTACTGAAAATTCTTCCCAAGCGAAGTTGGCGTCAGTAGAACCAAAGGTCGATTTAAAGGTTAGAACATTTCCGGATACAGTGGGATAGCCATCATCCATCGCTTTCCAAGCCGTGCTCCCTCCCTGAAGATCTGTTTGGGTCGAAGCGGCTGCGGTAGAGCTGTTTCCGACTCCCAACTGAGCATTAGAATTATTATAAGGAGTCGGAGCCGCATCGCCGATTATCAATAACAGCATCTCATTAATTCCTTCGTCTAAAAGAACATTGCCGTCGAATTCCGCGACCTCGTATGGCATATTATTTTTATGGTCTTCATCGTTCAAAAACTTCTCAATTTTCCATTTTGTATAGTGTTTTCCTGTTTCTTTTGTCATTTTCTTTAACTCCCGACCTCAGAGTTTTTATTATTTTTATTATTTTTATTATTTTATTTTATTAAATCCACCTTTTGTAATAATCAATATCCAAAGTTAAATTCGGAGCCGGAGAATCGACTTTGCCTCCAAATAATAGCTTAAATGCCCTATCAGTCGTCAGTGCGTTGGTCCAAGTTGACCCTCCGTTAGTTGAACTTGCCGCATGTCCCCTACCATAATTGGCAAGCACTCCCGACATACCCCACCAGTTAATACAATTATTAACATCCCCGTCGCTGGCTCCGCTTCCAATTTTTGCCACTATCCAATATCTTGTGTTTGCGGCGAGAGTAAATTTGTTTGTAGAATTAATAATATACCATTGGGCAGAGGTGATATTTTCGCAATCAATTGTGAAAGTGGCATTTGTTACGGCTGTGCCAGAAGGAGTGCCTGCATTGTCAGTTTGAATTTCAATTTCTAAATTATTAGTAATCGTGCCGGTCTTTGATAAATAAAGGGCTATTCCTTGATATGTTTCATCCGTATGTGATACAGAAAAACTTTGCGCTGCCCAACTTCTCGGATTCGGGTCATATCCGTAAATATCTGTTAATTGATTGAAATCTGCAGAAGGAGCAAATTGCTGATCAATTAAATCTCCCGCTTTAATTTCTATCTGATTCGCCCCGATCTGAAAGCTTGGGAATACTCCATAAAATTCGATTTCTTCATCATTTAATTTCACGGTTTTATTATCGCAATCTATTTCTAAAATATCTCCATTCGAAAATCCTTCCGAATAAGTGATCACCATTTTTTCGTCAGTATCGGTATTTTCAAATTGAATTCCTTTCGCGTTAGACCAGCCAGAGCCAAAAGTCAGAGTGATAATTGGTTTAGGCACGGCTGATCCGCCAAAAGACACACTTCCGCTATAAGGAGGATCGGCATCAACAGCATCCTTTGCCGCAGTTAGAGATGTATCTTTTCCAACTCCTTCCGGCACAATAAATTCTACTAAATAAGGAACGAATAAATTATGATAATGATCCCGATCAATTTCTATTTTGCTGGCATAGGCGACATATCTTCTGGTTGTTCCGGCGTGCTCAATATCCAAATTTTTATTTTTTCTTGAAAGCAATTCCTTAAAATTGTCAATAAGAGTATCAAGAGCCGATCTCGAGCTCGCTTTCAATATTCCACTAATTTCTATTATTTTTGGTTTATATTTTTCCGATACCAATATTCCTCCATCTTCCCGTGCCAATTCCATAATCTCAATTTGCCTTTCCGGACTTGATTCGTGTTTGGCAAATCTCGGAGTATAAGTCGCATTCATTAATTCTGTTCCGTCGAATTGAATAGACATAATTTTAAGCTCCGGCCAAAGCCTTCAATTCGGATTCCCTATTGATCGCTCTTTTTATTTCTCTTATAAGCGATTCCTTATCTCCGATAAAAGCTCCGGCAAAATTAAAATTATATGTATTGCCGACCTTTTTATCAGCCGGGATTATTGTTTCTCCGCCGTGAACTATTGCCGGTATTGGTTTGCCTATTGGTCCCGGGACTATGCCCCCTTGTTGAAATCCCAATAATTTTTCCCACCACATTTTTTCACCTTTCATTTCTCTGATCCTTGCCGCACTTTTCCATTCTTCTATTTTTCCTAAAACTGATCCAATCGCTTTTCCGGGCAATGTTGCTATACTATAAAGCGTCTTGATTGAGCCAATTATTGTATCTATTGTAATTTTTGTAGTCTCTAAAATTTTATTAAGATTGCCTTGATCTAAAGCCCAATCTTTTATCTTTCCTACATATGGCATAATAGCTTCTGCAATTGCTCCTCCTATGGTTTCCCGAATATCACTTATGGCATTATCTAATTGCTTCATTTGTCCAGTTGTAGTTTTAGCCACGGTCTCTGCTACTCCTTTAAAATTATTATCAAGTTCTCGGGTAAGTATGTTCACTTTTTCTTCGGCACTTGCCAATTCCCATTGTGCCTTTGCCTGCTCACTGACTACCACGCCGTATCTGGTCAATGCTCCAACTCCCATTGTCATTGCTTTTCCGACTGCTATTGATATTGATTCCAAATCTTGCTGTTGGCCAGTTGCTTTCTCTAAAGCTGCTGCCATGTCCAATATTCTCGGCTGTAATGCTCTAATCGCCTTTTCATTAAGTTGGAAAGTGCTTAATAATCCCATTGACGATACTATTTGTTCGTCAGCAAAGGTTGTAGTTCTTTGCAGTTCGGAAGCATATCTTTTTAAACTTTCTACATTAGCATCGGTCATCCCTTTAACATTCAATAATCCAGCGGTCAATCTTGCGTGTGCTCGTTCTTCTTTGCCATATTCATCTATCAGTTTCTTGGCCGCGTAAATCATTCCGCCCATTGCCGTCACTCCCCCGGCAATAACAGCGGTATATTTTTTCAAGCCATCCCTAACTTTTCCTAAAGTTGTCTCAAATTTAGTTATCGTCCCGCTTGCCTTGTCTTGGGCCTCCAATATAACTTGTAATCTTGTGTCGGCCATAAAATTTTATTTTATAGTGTTATCTATTCGCATTTTAATTATCAATAAATCAATAAACCATTCCGGTTGGTTTCGGAAAGTCCAATGATCCCATTTCATATAGTCGCAAATTATTATCTCCAATAGTTTGGGATCAATGCTTTTTAATCTTTTGCCTTTTTTAAGATTGTAATACTGGTCAGCTAATTTTTTTTTTCGTCCTCATTCCAGCTTGAATCTATTAGATTCTGCGTCAGATGATACAGAATAAAATCATAATCTTTGCCATGCATTTTCAAAATTTTATCAACTATATTTTCGCTATTTCCATCAATACTAATAATTCCTCTTTCGAATATGAGTTTCTGTGCTTGCTGGGGATCTGCGAAGGCAATATCATTTTTGTCTCCTCCTAAAAAATAAGTGTAAATTTTAATTTTATGTTTTCCAACCGGAGTAATGATTTCCTTTGTTTCCCGTTCCATACTTTACTTTTTTAGTTAATTATTATATACTAAATTAAAGGTCGTTTTTTATTTATTTCAACTTTAACTTATGAGATCAAATAAGCCTAACCAAATAAAATGTCCAAATTGTCAATATGAAGGCAAGCCAAAAAGATATACTCCCGGATCAATTATAATCGAGCTTTTGCTTTGGCTCTTTTTTATCTTTCCCGGATTAATATATTCCTGCTGGCGAGTGTCTGCTCGTTATTACGGCTGCCCCAAATGCGAATTCAGAAATGTGGTAAAAATAGAAAAGCCAACCACTTAATAGCTTGCCACTTCATTCACCAGATAGCAGTCATCAAATACTTTGCTGGTTGCCAAGTCATAATAAGCGGTGAAATTCAGACTTTGGCTGACAATATCATTTAGAGATTTATCCGCCTCCCATTCTTCAAATATGACTTTCTTAAAGTCAATTCTGAATGAAGGATTGGTCGCGCCAATTGTTCTGTCATTATTGGTTAAGTCAATTCTTACCGCTTTCACCCGCCCATTCAAGGCATAATTTCTAAAAGTCTGATCTTCTTGATTTAGAACTATCTTTCCGGTTATTCGAAAAGTTGTATTGAGAATATCGCTCGGTTCCAAAGAGCCGAGTTTTTTATCTCTAATGACATTCTTTTCAATGGTCAATTCCAGCTCCTTGAGAGCCGTTTTTGACGCTTCGTCCAGTCCCGCAATGCTGTCTGCCACATAAAAATTCAGGTGTTTAGCAATAAATTTGTTCTCGGAAACATAAGAAGGCGTCAAAGATGTCCAATTCTCGCCTTGATGCGATTGAAATCCGGCGACAAAAGAAATAATCTCATCAAGAGCAACCCGAATAGTCAATTTATCCAGCATTCCTCGCCTAAATATCTGGGTATAATCAGGATCTTTATAGGCGATTGACAATGACTGATGCTGATTTGAATTTCCGCTCAAGCTAAAAGTATGCTTATAGGCGCCATTATAGGATGTGGATGATACGCTTCCAAATGTGGCCAGCAAAATCAAACCGAATGATTTATCTCTTATTTCGGCTTCTATTTCTCCTTCGCCCCATACTTCGGTTATATAGCCGGTGGTTTCGGCAGCGATTGAGCCAGCGCTTTCCCCGCTTTTCACCAGATTTGCCTTATTATCAAAGGTAAATCCAAGTTTGGGAAGCCAATAAGTTATGCTTCCGGGAAATATCCCTCTTGTGGATTCTTTGGCGAATCCAATTTCAGTTAAACGACCAATGAATTTGCTCATATGTTTATTTTATAAACATCATCGACCTAACTGATGTCAACGCTAATTTTAATTTTTAATTTCACAATCTTTGTTATTAATTTAGTATCGGGAATTTCTCCCCAACCACCGGAAACGGGCAAAATAGCGACCATTGTGTATCCGGAGGGCAAAGAAATCCCGGTCAAAGTTTGATCTTGATCAAAAGCGTCCATCACATCATCGGCTAAATCATATAAAGCATTTAGAGCGTCTCCAATTCCCGATGATTGAACTTCGTAAAAAAGATTTATATCAAAGGCGTAAATTCTCAAGTTTTCCTGATTGGTCTCGTAATCAGAGTCGTCTCCGGAGGGAATTATGGTTGCCGATGGATAGCCGCTAAATTCAAGCTTGGGAATGTCGCTGACTTCCTGAAGTTTGGTAATTTCCTCCAGTTTTTCTTTTATTTTATTTTTCAAAATTGTATAACAGGTATCGGGCATTTTATTTTATTTAGATTGATTAGCGATATCTTTCGCAATATTTTCAAGGGCTTGAGCTAATCTGCGCTCAATGGCCGATTTTGCTTCTGCAACTCCTTCTTTCAAAAATGGTTGAGATCTTGTTCCTCTAAGCGAAATTGCCCGAGCAACCAAAAAGGGGATTATTCCGTGCAATCTTGACCATCTTGCCAAACTCGATCCTTCGTGAAATGGCGGCCAATGAGGTCTTGTTCCTTCATGAACATAAGTGGCATAATTGGCCGTAAATCCTAATGATCCCTGCAGTGGATTTAATTCGATTTTAATACTATTCCTCAATCTTCCTTCGCTGACTGGCACTTTGGGAATAGTTGTTCTTTGAACCTCATAAATCGACAGCTTTATTCCTTCGTTAAGGTTCTTGGCCGCTATCTCGGGGAATTTCTTCATCGCATTTTTGAGCTTATCTAATCCTTTAATTTCCACTTTAATTTCAGGCATCGTATTTTTTAAGAATTAATTCTAAATGGTCCAAATTTCCGAAATCCTGCTTATTAACCGCTACCACCAGATATTCATTTCCATCCGCATCCCTGACTTTATCTCCTTCCTGAATGTCTTCGGAAATATCGCACCAAGCCTTGTGAGTCGCCCCCAAAACTCCATAAATCTGGAAACTCGGCTCATCGGTTATTCTTTGGATATGAGCATCAATCGTGCCGGTTGAAACAAAGCTTTTTTTGTTTCCCGAAACGGCTTTCATTCGCTGAATGATAATACTTTTATTTAATAAATGAGTAATTGACATTTTAGCCGCCAACTGGTTTTTTATAATTATCTAAAATACTTTTTAATTCCTCATCGGCCATTGTCGTCTTCATGTAGCTAACCGAGTAATCGCCCAAGCTTTCAGATTGAATTCCTCCGTTTGTTCCGATTTCGTCATACAAAGAGGAAACCAGCTTCCAGCAAGCATATTCAAGATCAGCCGCCCCCACATCGCTGAGAAATGAATCGGAATTATTATAATCATATCCGGCGGAATAGCTTATTCGGTAATGTTGCGGATATTTATAAAAAATATCCCTAACATTTTCAATTATTCCCTTATCCCAATGGACAAAATAATCCTCGGAGTCGATCTCGCTCCAGCTGTCATTATTGTCAATTGAGTTCCTTTTTTCTAAAACAAAATCGGAAGCAGAATCAACCGGATACTGCTTTAATAAAAGTTTCGTAGATCCGGAACCATCATAAAGCTCGTTAGAATACTCCGTTTTTTTAAATCGACGCCCGCAGTATTTCTCGATGAAGTCGGTTGCCGAATTAACCAGTCTTTCAATAAGAGTATCCTCATCACTGGTTGTAATATCCAAAAATGATTTAGCTCTGGCAACTGTAGTTAAAGCATAATTTAATAAAGCCATAATGAATAAAAATTACTTCTTAGCTTTTGTTTTATATCCTCTTTTTTTCTTTTCCGGGAGCAAAATCTTGGTTTTTTCTTTTGAAACATATTCAGCCAATCCAAGATCAACCAATTCTTTGCATTTTTCTTCGGTTTCTACAAGAATTTCGCCCGGTAAAAAAGTTCGATATTGTTTTATTAATCTAACTTCTTGAGCCATAAATTTTTATTTATTAAGTTAATCATTAATCTTGCCAAACAGCTTTCAACCTCATCGCCAACCCGCTGCCAGATCTATGCGAGGTAAGGTCGTCACCCGCATTTATCCGATCGGGTTGGCGAGGAAGCAGCAAGCTTCCTCCCCACAAGGATAGGGCAAACTATCGTTATGAAACTCCCGTATTGGAAATTTCGACAAAGGCTCTGGTAGTTGTCAATTCTCCATCAACTCTTTCTTCTACTTTCACGGCAATCAAGTTTCTTTCCCAAAGATTAATGCTTCGGATTGTCGCTTCTTCGGCAATGTCAATTGTGACCGGCCATTTCTGACCAATCCAATAAGCAGACAAATCGCCAAAGAATATCTTATCAGCTCCCACATCATTCTGCTCCAGCACAGGGCGTCCTTTCAAAGCAGGAATTCCCGGCTCGGTAATAATTCCCGAATCGAGCAGAATTGGGCGGTTCTGACTATCCTTGAGACTTGAAAGAGCGGCAATTGTTCTTCCGTTCATTATCCAATATGCATTCTTTCGATATGCTTGGGGCAGTCTCCAAAATGCACTGACAATGTGGTCAAAACTCAAAGCTCCGCCGGCATTGATGGTTGTAAATGCGTAATTATCAATTCCGGTCGGCCTGCCCGTTCCATCGCCTTCCATGAATGCCTGATCCTCCGCTTTAGCAATCGCTTCTCCTAAAGCCTTGGTTAGAATGGACACTATGTTAAACGGAGTATCGTCCCTCAACTGCCTTGAAATTGGCACAATCGCGGCCAAAACATAAGGAGTAAGAGAAATCTGGTTGAAAGTCATCGAGGAGGTTCCTTTGTTTGCGTTTTCGGCCGACCATGTCACAATTGGCTTGCTGGCAATACCATCAATATTCAACTGGTTGGTCTTCATTCCAGTCATATCGATGATAGTTGCTCTTGGTCTCACGACTGCTTCATCTTCAAGCAAATCAACGATCGCATTATGCAGAACCGTTGGAACAAGGTATCCGCCTTCTGCGGCAGTTCCCTCAACCAGTGGCTCAAGTTTGGTTCTCGCATTTTCCATGCCGGCAAAGTCCTTTCTCAAAAGACATTTTGTCCACTGGCTTAAAAGCTCCACTTGGCTTTTTCTCATGGTAATTTCCTTGCCGGTTCTCTTGACTTTGGCAATTTTTATTTCCGGATCGTCGACCAATTTAGTGGTAGCCAACATTTTTTTCTTCTCGGCGTCTTCCGCAGAAATCTTGGCTTTTGTCAATGCCTCGCTAATCTGTTTGGCAATGCTTCTTGACAGGTCAGCGATTTTCTCTTCTTCTTTTTCATCGTCCAAAACCGGAGCCTCTTCCGGCAATGCGTCAACCTTTTCTGCTTCCTCCTTTACTTCCTCTTTTTCCTCGTCAGATAAAGTTTCAATTTCTGCTTCCAATTCCTCTTTTTCTTCCTTTGTGGCAAATCCTTTGTCGAGTAATTCTTTTATTAATTTCTTTACTTTACTCATTTTTTTGCTTCGTGTATGGCGTTTTCAATCGCCTTATCAACTATCCGCAAAGCCCTTAAAATATTTTTATTAGCCTTGCGGTGGTCGACCTTTGCTGCCCGACCCTTGGCAGGTTCTCCACCCTTGGGAGACGGCTCGGTAGCCTTCAACAGCTCCTTTAAGGCGGATATAGCTTCGTCCATTGTTTCAATGGCCGTTCTAATTAATAAGCGATTTTTTTCCGAAATAATTCGTCCCTCTTTTATTGAAATTAATCTTTCTTCAATCTCATTCATTTTCGAAACAATCTCCTCAATATATTTATGCTCGTCAACCCAAGCTCTGGCTTCGGCAAGAGTCCATTTATCTTTGTCAAATAAATAGCTTTGAACATGGGTCGGCCCATTCGGATCGCTTTTATATTTCCCAATCACCGCTTTAATTCCTTTTTCTTTTGAAATATCGATTGTTCTAAACGAGTCCTTGACGAATTTATCCGGATCTTCAACTCTTATTCTGATATAATTTTCCGTTATTTCTGGTTCCGGTTTTCGATGGTAATTCCCATTTTCTATTTCAATCAATTCTTCTTCCGAATAAAACTTTAATTCGGGCGGTTCTTTATCAAATTGGTTATAATGCTTTGCTAAATGATTATAAACTCCTCTTTTATCGCTTTCCGGAATATCCACTCCTCCTCGCGCTCCCAGCAAAGCGGCCATAGCGGCGGCCACTCCCCGCCAGACAACCGGATGTCTCGCTTCGGCCTTGTGATGGGGCAATTTATACGATCCTTTATTTTCCGGAGCATCAGAATCAAACCAAGCGCACATTATTTTTAAGTCTTCGGGCTCGGCCTTTCTGATTTCTTCGGTAGCGTTCCAATCCCCTCCTTCATCAGCTTTTGGCGAATCTCCGTGAATTGAGTAAGGAATCACGCCCTTTCCTTCCATCTCTTTAAGCATTTTTTCAAATGATTTGTAAGAATTACTGGTCATTGCCTCGACATTTGCCGGGATATTGACTACTGAAATTTCAATCAGTTCTTGTTTGGTATAACGATTTCCCTCTTTCTCTTTCGGAATGAATCCAACGGAAAAGGTATTCAAAAAGCCACCCCGCATGAGATCAGCAACTCGTTTAGCAAAATCATTTTCTTTCTCAGCGAAAGTGGCATCGAATTTAAGCTCTTTAGTTGTTCCATCTATCCAAATATTGTCAACACGACCAATTGGCAAATCAAGAGCCTTATGGGCCCAAAGCAATCTGGGCGCTTTTCGAAAATTGTCAAGCTCCCAGCCAAAGGGATCTAATATTTCATTGTCCCGATCCACAATTCCCGTCGAAGCGACTCCGCCTCTAATTGTTCCGTTTTCTTTGATTTCTTTTACGAAACCTTTGGCATAAAGTTTTGATGTCATTAATTTTTACTTTCCGACCTGCGAAAGTTAATTTAAATTTAATTAAATTATTATTCCTTTAAAACTGGAATGGTTGTGCATCGGCAATTTGTATGGAGCGGCGGCTCGCCAATATCGGCATAATCAATATCCAGCGGTCTTTCCGCTTTTTCCGGATTAAATTCATCGCCAACATCAAAATAATTGTCTTCCAAAGAAACTATTTTCCCATTCATTGAACTGCAATATTCACAGGTCCTTTCATCAAGAGCGGTTACCCATTCCTTTCCTTTAACCACTCCCGATTGCCTATATCCTTCGATAATTCCAAAATTGGATGCTCGCGATGATTCAGTTCTGGCAATTGCGAAAGCCCGATTTTCTTTTGCCTCTTTAAAAACTTCTTTGATTCTATTTTTGATTTCAATAATTCCTTCGCCAGCTTCAGTTCCTTCGGCAATTTGTTTTAAAATCTTTTCTCTGGTTACTTCGTTGACTTCTTTGGCGAATTTCAATCCGTCTTTTTTTAAAAATGAAACAATCTCCAAAGTCCCGATTTCAAATCCTTCCATTCCCAAAAGATTAAGGGCGTCTTCTCCATGTTCCTTGATAAAACTCATTATCAATGGCGTAAATACCTTTACAAAAATTTTTGTTTCGGCGCTTTCATCAAAATTGAAACTGATTTTTTTGAACTCTTTTTCTCTAATCGAATTTAAAACTTCTTTTTCCTGCCTATCAAATTCTTTAACCAGCCCTTTCCTCATTATCATTTCCTCTCGGTTCAGCTTTGAAACCATCTGAGACCAAAACATTTCCTTTATTTTCTGGTCGAATTTTCTGATAGCTTTTTTTGATTTTTTTTTTAATTTTTCCTGCTTAAGAATTTCTCCATTCACAATGTCCTTCATTTTTCCCTTTAATTCTTCTTTGATAGCTTCCGCCATTTTTTCCTGAAGCGTTCGCCTTATTCTTTTGACATTAAATATTTTCTTTCCGGCTTTCGATATTCTTCCGATCTCAATCATAGTCATGGGCAGGAAAATCGCATCGCCGCCGTCAAATTCCTCAAATCCTTCTTCTGTTCTCACTTCATTGGGAGCGATCCAGCCATTTTTGATTCCCGACTCGTAATATATCAAATCTTTCTCAATATTTCTCGGCGACGGATCGTCAAAATCGAAAAATAACTGGTCGCCGTCATCATATTCTGGCAATAAAAATTCATTTAAATAGCAAGTTAATTTCCGCAAAATTGGAACAATGGTCTCTTCAATAAAAATTGCCCGATGAGCTTCGGCGGTCGCCCTATTAACATCGTCGGCAGTCATTACTCCTTTCGGCACTCCGAAAATAGTAAAGATTTCGTCTCGGCTGAATTCTCTCTGCTTTAGAAAGTCCATATCTTTCTGTGAAATTCCCACCTCAGTAAATTCTCCTCCGCCTTCGATTATGGCGATTTTATGAGCATTTGCAGCTCCTCCGTGCCTTGATTCCCACTGAGCCAAAATTCTATCATATTGATCCTGCGAAAGAACGCCGGGAATTTTAATCACTCCGCTCGGTTTTGCCTCATTTTTGAAAAATCGCCAATTCCATTTAAGAGCTTCTCTGTCAGAGGCGATCACCAGCTCGGCGGCCTTAACTGGCGAAATTCCCCGATAAGGATTTTGAGGATTTGGATATTTGAAATGAATTATATCTTTCGCATCAAAAGGAATTCTCTTCCCCGTGCCCGGAACATTGTAAACATATCCTTTAATAAAAGTCTCTGGATCGGGAACCACTTCCATATTCGCTGGAGATAAATAAGGATAAATTGAAACAACCTTGCCAGAATTGTCCCTTAACTTCCACCAAAACGCCTCGCCGGTCAGATCCCAAAAAACGCTCGTCAATTCAAAGAGATCATAGCGGGTCATAAATTCATTGACTCTATCCAGCAAATCCAAAATATCGTGAGTTTTCACCTCTTCGATTTCGTCTTCATTTTTTCTTTTATAAAGCCTCAGTTGAATATTTGCGATTTCCTGCGATCTCTTTTTGATGCAAGCATAAACCCATGATGAATAAGCCTGAATTTGGGCTTGCAGATCCAAAGATGGCGGCTCCGGCAATCCATAAGCGGCTCGCACGCTAAATGGAATTGCTTCTGTCTTTCTTGTTGGCGCTTCGGCTTTTAATTTTTTTTCGTCAATGCCAATTAATCTTTGAAAAAACTGTTGAAATTTATTCATAAAAATAAAAACGGGAAGTTAATAAAATCAATTAAGACTTTTAACTTCCCGTCTTGGGTAAGTTCTATTTTCTTATTTAGTTTTCCTAATTAAAATTTTAGTTTGAAATAATTCCCTTGTCAAGGGGTTCGTTATTTATAAGGTCGAATCGGATGGATTTTATTGGCACATGGGCCTTGATCGGTTCGCCGTTCATCACGGTCAATTTAAATTCAGCGAAGCCTACGCTTCGGGTGAATTTCAAAAACTCGAATTCGCATCTGCTCACAGTTATTGAAATTTCTCGTTTCGATTTTTCTGGCATATCTCAATGACCTTTTTAAATTCTTCAATTGAAATTTTTATATTATGCTGTTCGATAACTTCTTTAATTCTAATATCGGCTTCCTTTTTTCTTTCGTCGCCGTCCATAAACTTTTCCATTTTCTCTGCACTGTTCGCCACCGGCAATCCCAATATCCAAGAAATAAATGTTTTATTATCCGATTTAAATTCGAATCTTCTGTTTTTCTCTATTGGCTGGGGATTAATAACCATATCGGCATTCAGCAAATCCCATTTCAAGGTTTCCCAAGAAAATCTTTTATTTTTAATATTAACTCCGTAATCTATTGACGGCCTGAAATCACTGTCAGAAATCACAATTAAATCGAGCTTCAATCTTGACAAAGAGGGTAAAACCATTGGTAATACTTCTTTGGCATTGTGCGAATATCCAAACCAAGCAACTGCCTTTGCTTTTCCCTCGTGCTTTTTCTTTTCTTTAAATTGCGTTATGTCAACTCTGTCCGGAATAAAGAAAACCGGCACTGAAACAACCCCTTTGACGAATTTATAAATTCCTTTTGACGAACAAGTAATCGCATCGACCAATTTCGAAATATTGACCAATTCTAATTCTCCAGTCAGCCAATCAGGATCGCAAAGATCCAGTATCTTTATGCCCGGATAGATCCTCATCATCTCTTCCCAGTAAACTTTCTGAAATATCAAAACATCGGAATAAGCCCCTTCGGTCCATAGGGATGCTTCCGGCCAATGGTTAACCAGCCATTCTCCTCTAATAACTGATGAGCCGATACTTCCCTTTTTCCTTCCGTGCTTCTTTTGAAATGTAAGAATTTTAATAATCATACAATTATCGATTTAATTAATTTCAGCCATTCCTGCCGGTATTTTTCTCGAGAAAATATTTTTATTGCCGTCTTTTTTCCTTCCTGCCCAATTTTAATACAATCATTGTAATGATTGTTAATCAGCTTGGCGCATTTCTTGGCGATTTTCTCAGGATCATTCGGAACTATTATCATATTTTTATTTGGAATGGCAAATCTTTCAATATCGTGGGCTCCCTCGACCTGAACCACGCAACAGCCGGAAAGCATTGCTTCGGTCCGCGCTCGGTTCATTGGAGTCCTAAATGAAACATCGAGATAAATCAATGATCTGCCTAAAAATTCTCGATAAGTATCAAATGATTGTTCAGTATCGACATTCGCTCTTGCCCACCATAAAGTTAGTCCATATTTTTTATCTAATATTCTGGCAGTTTCGGACATGACTTGTCGATTATAATATGTTTCACATCCGCCAATAGATAAAGCGGTAAAAATTCTCGGCTCTTTCGGCAAATCCCACCAGTCATTCGGATCCATTCCATGCCAAATTGGAATTCCAAATCCCCATTCATGTTCAGTGGCCGCCCGATAGGAATTAACCACCATTGGCAAATCGCCAATCAATTTTTTCATTTCTCTTTTGCATTTCTTCTCGGCGCATTCGAATGTCTCAGCATCGCCCAATTTTAAATATTCCGGAAAAACAGGGCTGCCATGATTTATTACAATGATAGGAATTTCATTTTTAAGCAAATCTCGAAATTCTTTAAATACCTGCGATTTGCCTAACTCGGGATTTACGCATTGCTGATCAATATCAAGAATGGCAAGATCATATTTTCCCCTCTCATAATATGGAACGAATGAAGCATTTTCGGGAAGGGGCCGGGTCTCATAATACCATTTCTTGCTCGAATTCAAACAAAGATAAAACTCAGCATCATTTTTCAATGCATTAAATAGGTCGTAAAAATGCATACAGTGCCATGGGGTCGTGAATATTTTATATTTTCTTTTGTCGTTCATATTTTTTATTCTCGTTGTTAATTTTTATCATTTTATTTGGATCGAATTCCAATCCGCATTTTTCACAAATCCATTTCTGCATAAATTCGGGTGAATTGATAAGCGATTCGTAGGTAATTATGAAATAATTTTTTTGTTTTTTATTTAGATATTCGAAAATTATACTATATGCTTTTTGGGTTCTTATTTTGGCATCTTCTTCGCTTTTGGCGTGTCTGACTCTAACCTGCGAAGCAATCATATATGGCCACGAACGAACACTTATCACAAATAAATCCATATCATCAAATTCTTCCAAATCTATAAATTCTTGGGCATAGGGCATGCTTCGATGAATAACATTGCCTCCCTGATTTCTTATTATTTCGACCAAAAGGCGTGATCCCGAACTTTCGCCACCAATAACCAGAATCTTATTTTTTTGGTGTGAGCTTGACATGTATGTCTTGACGAGAATTAGTTATTAGCTCATTGATTTTCCAGCCTTTAATCCAATGCTCTCTCGCAGTCTCGTCCGTTTGCTCAAAAAATTTGAATGTGTCTTCTGTAGGATCTAAAAGGTGAATCGGCCAGCCAGAATTTCCGCGACCGAAATGCGGAACTATCACATACAATTCCCCGCTCGGCTTTAGCACCCGCCAGCATTCGTTCATTGCGTTCAGAAAATCCTCTTTCCTCAAATGCTCCATAAAATGACTGGCCACAATATGCTCACAGGAATTGTCCGGCAATGGAATCCCGTCTTTTATGTCCCAGACAATCTCCTGCCCATAATCGATTATATCCATCGCAACATTATTTTTCCCTTCAGTCGGCCTTCGATGCTTGTCATCTCCGCAGCCCAAATCAAGATAAATATCTTTAAAATTTTCCACTTTAACTCTTCTAATCATACATTTTATGGATTAGGAATTTAGATTTCCAAATTTCATCTTTTTTCTTATTGCGCTCAGACCGCTCCATCTCTTCTGCTTTGGCTTCCTCGATATATTTAAAGTCAAATCCAAGCCGAGAATATCTTTCCCGCGTTTCTTGGCTTAATCCTCCATAAGTTTCCATTCTTTCGCAAAACATTCCCCCTTTAATAAAATCTTTTTTCAAAATCCAGCTGAAATTTTCAATAAATGCCTTTTTGCTTGATATTTTTCCTCCGGATATTTTCGCTCCCCAATGCCATGAATTAGCAAAAGCATATTTGGCAATATTTTCAAGGGCGTTTTCCTTCAATTTCAATCTATCATCCAAAAAGACCAAGATGTCTCCCAATGCTTCAATTGCCCCAATGTTTCTTGCTTTGGCCAAACCATATTCAAGTTTAGTTCCGGTTTTGAGGTAAAGTATCGGAGTGTGAAACTTCTTTTTGGCCTCGCTCACAATAATCTCGGTATTATCGTCTGATCCGTCATCGCAAACAATAATTTCTTTCGCCTCATAAGATTGGGTTTCAATCGACAATAGAATTTCTAAAAGATTTTTTGCTCGATTAAATGTAGGAATTATCACCGAGATTAATCTTTTATTCGGATAAAGCAGCTGATAATATGCTTTCGCAAAATTTCTGGCCATTTTTTCTTCGGGATAATTTCTGATAGTTTTCCAAGCACCTTCCCTCAATTTCATCCTTAATTTTTCGTCTTTCATTATCATTTCAAGTTTTTCTTTGAAATTACTCGGTTCAAAGATTATTCCGTTCTTGCCGTCCTCAATTAAATCTCTCGCCATTCCTTGAGCGGTTGCCATCACCGGAATTCCCCGTGCCATTGCCTCTAATAATGGAAGCGTGCCTGTTTCTTTCTCGTCGGTAGAATACATTACGAAAATTGTCATTTTGCGGTAAAGTTCGTCTTTAAAATTTGCTGGCTTCATTTGCTCCCTTCCTATGCCGCCGTAAAATTCCAGATTATCTTTTGGAACTTTTTCCCAATAATCCGGCTTGTCAATATATCCGCTTCCAATAACTTTATATCCCAATTCTTTGGCGGCTTGGCAGATTTTATCAAGATTTTTATGAGGCACAACCCGGCCGACATATCCAACTGCCGGCTCTTCGGGCGGATATTCATTGATAAAAGAAAACCGATCAAGATCAATCCCCATAGGAATTTTCACCACTCTTGGATGTTTTTGACTCAATTTTTCAAATCCCCAAGAGGTGGCGATTGCCAACATATCATATTCTTTCCAATCGCCTTCATCCAGCTGATAATGATTATGATGAGTCAAAATCTTTGGAACTTCCCTCAATTCCGGCATCAAACTTATCAGTTGATTAGCCGAATGCCAATATTGAGGATGCCATAAATCAAATTTAATTCCCGCTCCCAAAATGCTCTTAATTTCCATCATTCCTTGCGCCACTCCCCGAGGATGGACAGCCACATTGAAAAAATTGAATCTTTTATTGTGTTTTATAATAGCTCTGACCAAATTTCCGATTGCCCATTCATGAACATCCGGAGTTATTAAAATGTTCATAAATTTTTGAAATCATCCCAATTATTATATCCGAATTCGTCCGAAGTCATTTTCTGAATTCTTTCTATAATATGTTTAGGATGATTTATTTCTTTTAAAGATAACTTTTTTAATCGACCTTTTATTGAGTCCCAAAAAATCTTAAATGATTCTTCGGGCGTCTTTCCCCAGCTCCAATCAAAAGCTGTGGCATAAGCTTGGCTAAATCTGTGAAATTCGTTTTTAGCCATTTCTTTTGTTCTGAAAAAATGATCGTAGTTATAAATGTTGGCCGAAATCGGCATCATCGCATAATCGGGAAATAAGGCTTCGATATAAGCATATTGCCTTTTTTCGGGATTCGTTATTGTGGTAAAAATTGAAATTGTCATAATTATATCCACCTAATTCTTATTTCCGGTTGTTTTCTCATTTGCCAAGCGATTGCTCTGGCAAATACCCGATCATCATGCTTGCCTTCTCTGTGCGTCGGCTTGTTCGCATCGTCATAAAACATATCCAATAGCTCGTTTTTTGCTTCCAAATATGTTTCCAATAATTCTTCTTTTCTGTATGCTTCCTCAAGTTCGACAATCATAATCGGTCGGGTGGCGTTAGTTGTCTCCCATTCGATAAAAGGAATTCCCCATTCTTTAAATTTTTCGCAATGCGCTTTGCCTACTCCGTTTTTTTCAATTCCCAGCTTGATTTTCGGATATTTCTCCATAATTTCCTTTACTCTTTGATCAAAAATATCTATCGGCTCGTTTGAGGTTATTTCAAAAGCAACTTTCATCGGCGGAGTCTGATCGATGAGGGCGAAAGAATGATTATCGCCTCCTAAAATTCCTTCCGCTCCGTCCAAGCCGCCCAAATAGTTTTTATCTTTATCAAGCTCCGGTCTATTGGTCATTTTCACATGCTTAAACACTGGTCTTCCCGACTGCAGAAAACAACTCACATCATCTTCGGGATATTCCTGAAAAAATAATTCGCCCAAATCCCACAATTTATATCTTCTCCATCTTATTTGATCAAATGACAGATTATATTTTTTAGCTAATTCCGCTTCTTCTTCTCCAATCTTTTGGTCATTTATTTTCATTCGAACTTCTTCCGGAATGCCTAATTTTATTAAATCTTCCTCACCCAATCTATATTCCTCGTCGATAAACCAAGGAAAGAATAATGGTATCCATACGCTCTCCCCGGCCTTTGCTTTCTGCCATTCATCATAAAACCATTCTCCTCTGCCATTGGCCGTAGTTTCGGCGAACATTTTGCTATTATCTATCGGCATTGCTTCGCTGACCGCTCCGATAACCTTCTTGGCATTCATGAAATGCGCGACTTCGCTTAATAAAGCCCGATGGATCGTATCTCCCCGCCCCACCGTCTTTTGCCCTTCCGTGCCTATGTAATAATTGCTGTTTGTTTTTGGAAAGAAAATGTCCTGCTTGGTCTCATATTTTATTGCCGGCTTCACTTCCAAATTGTCAATAAAGTATTTTACTTTTCCAAATATCCTCTTCGTTGCCTCTTTCTCGTGGCTGATTATCATCGCATTTGTCGGCTTCCTCAAACAATCTATTAGCTGATCTGCGCTTATATAGGAAGTAATTCCCTTTTGTCTCGGTTTAAGCACCAGTATTCTGGTCGCTTTCGTTTGTTCCAACATCTGCTGAACTTTGTTCAGCTTGAACGGAACTTTGACTCCCTGCTTGTTTTGTATCCACAGAAGCCCCTCGATTAATTGTTTGTTCGTTTTTTTCATCGTCTTCTTTTAATAAGTCTTCTAATGTTTTTGCCATTGCTGGATTGATATTTTCGGTATCCAATCCCAAAAGTTTCGCTCTTCTTTCTTTACATTTCAAGATGCCGTTAATAGCTCCGGTTTTTTCATTGGCGTTAATTGCTCCGTGATAATTTAACCAAAGTTTCTTTTCCATATAATCCAAATCACGAAGCTCTTTTTTGAGGATCTTGTCGGTATTAATCTTTTTATATCTGTTCCTCAATCTCCTTTGGGCGATACTTAAATATCTTTTTGCGGTTTCCCAATCTTTAATTCTCGGCTCCTGTCTCATTATCTCGGTTGGCCGAGTGAATCCCATAATCAAAAGCGCTTCGACTCTTTCTATTAATTCTTCCCGTTCTAAAATTGTTTTATTTGTTTCCTGTTCCCCCATATTTATGGCAATATTGCTTATTTTATCTTTTATTTCATCTTATTATGGTTAATTTCACATTTTTATTATTTGAATAAAGTGCCTCAAATAATTTCCATTTCAGCCGCCAAGTCTCTGTGGCAAATCCTTTCACCTCTGCGAATTCCACCGAGCCGTCATTATGATAAATCTTAAAATCAACATAATAATTAGCTATGTGAAATCCATTAACATCCAAAGAAATTTTAACTTGCCTTTCCCAATCCTTAATTTCTCCGGCTTTTTTCAGCAAATCGAGTTCCTTCGCAAATTCTGCCTCCTTTTTAGAGGCATAAACTATGCCATCATATTCTCTTGCGATATTTCCATATTTGCTACCTTTTTTCATCAGATAAACCATTAATATATTAGACCTTTTTATTTAAAACTTTGCTTATTAAATTTAGCCAATCTTCTTGGTATCTTTCTTTTGAAAAAAGTTTCCTTGCCGTTTCTTTTCCTTTTTGTCCGATTTCTACGGCTAAATCGTAATTATAAAGCAGTTTTTCAATTAAATTGGCGGTGGAAATTGGATTATTTAAAGTAATAAATCCGTTCTCGCCATTTTTGATAAATCTTTCAACATCATGATTCTTTGCGGTAACAATGCAACATCCCGAAAGCATTGCCTCGGTTCTCGCCCGATTCATTGGCGTGTGGAGCGAAAAATCAAAATAGACAAGCGATCTTCCGAGATAATCCCGATACTGATCCCAATTATCAAAGAAAATGTGCCGACGGATATAAACAATCTGGATTCCCCTTTTTCCAAGTTCAATTTGAGTTTCGTCATAAAGTCGGCGGTTGTAGTAAGTATCCAGTCCGGCCGGAGAAACAGCGGTCACCACCCTCGGCTCTTTCTTAAGATCAAACCACTCTTCGGAATCAAGGCCGTGAATTATTGGCACAATTTCCTTTCCGACTCCAGCCCATTCTTCTGCGGCTTTATAGGAATTCACGACCATAACATTGTCGCCGACCAATTTTTTCATTTTTATCAGAATTTCATTTTTATCCGAATACCACTCTGACCAGACCGGCGATCCGTGATTGATCACAATTTTTGGAATATCCTTTATCTGCTCACTCACCTCGCGGTAAATTATTCCTTTGTTGCTTAATCTTTCATCTATGCTCTGCTGATCAACATGCAGAATTGCCAAATCGTATTTTCCCGGCTCGTAATAAGGAACCCATTTTATATTTTCGGGCAATGGTCTCGCTGCCGGCGCCCAAGATCGACAACTATTAACAAGAAGGTAGAATTCGCATCTTGGCAGTTTGAATATCTCATATTGGGCGGCCGCATGCCAAGGAATATCAAAGATTTTAATCATTTTATTGCCTTAACTAAATAACCAATTATTGAATGATTGAAATCTTTGGCCAAATGCATCTTTTCTGAGGCAAACCAATCTCTTATTTTTATATTTCCGTCCTCAATTCTCGGCCATATTTCCCATTTTTTAAACCCAGCGCTTTCCAATAATTTCACTATGCCGAAATATGTGTATCTTAAATAATCATACTCTTTTGGTTCGTGAATTGGATAGATAAAGGGAAATGAAATATAAAGTATTCCGCATTCTTTCAGCATTAACCAAAGATTTTTAACTGCGGTTCGAGGATCCCAAATATATTCCATCACCTCGAGACAGAAAATAATATCGAAAAACCCGTCTTCCCAACAAATTTTCTGAATTATTGGATTTAAAGTGATTTCAATATTCAAATCTCCTTTATAATCCGGCTTGCTTTTGGCTTTTTCCAATTCATTATCAAAAATTTTATATTCTTTCACCTTCCAAGTTTTTGTTCTTCCCTTTATTGGATTCGCTCCTCCGCCCACATCCAAAACCCTGTCCGCAATTATATCAATTGTCTTCAGCCAATTTTCCAATTGCTGTCTAAAATA
>FWPV01004251.1_pt1 | contig 30901 bp, 32 predicted proteins | sample 2228371 | NCBI WGS metagenome assembly FWPV01 (sample SAMEA103939776, study PRJEB20133) | metagenome | reverse complement strand
TCCCGAACAGAGAAGTTAAGCCCTGCAGCGCCGATGGTACTGGGGTTACTCCCGGGAGAGTAGGTCGCCGCCACATTATCACTAAAAGCCTTCAGCTAATCCCTGAAGGCTTTTTTCGTTTAAGGAGTCTTTCTGTTATTCCATGGTCTTCATTGTGTTTTCTACTGTTTGTTTCTTCCATCCTTTTGCTTTTCAACTTTTCTTTTCTAGAGAATTATTGCAGTTTTGCAGCAAAATATTCCTATGTCTTCATTGCTACTTCGTGACCTAAGTATGGTCGCAGATGGAGAAATCTCCCCTGCCAAGTCTTATATTTTTGATAATGGATCGTTGAGTCCTTTTGCAGAGGATCATTCAACTTGGTCAGGTGAAGTTATAGATTGTAGTGGCTGGCTAGCCTCTAAGGGCTGGATTGATCTTAGGTGCGGTATTGGTGAGCCAGGATTGGAATATCGTGAAACGGTAGATTCACTTTGTAATTCCCTTTTGGTATCCGGCTTTTCTAAAGCCGTCATAATGCCGAACACTGAACCTGTGATCCAATCTAAGAATGAGGTTGATTTTCTTTTAAATAAGTCCAAAAAATACAGCCCGAATTTAGAAATAATGGGGGCTGTAACGAAGAATACACTCGGGGAAGATTTTACTGAAATTCTTGATGTTCATTATCAATCTGGAGTTCGAATTTTTGGTGAAGGAACTAAACCTCTCGCCAATTCTGACCGGTACATGAAAGCGTTGCAATATCTTCAGCGATTTGATGGTGTTTTATTTGACCATGCTTTTGATCCTTTACTAGGGATTTTTGGACAGATGCATGAAGGAGAGGTTTCCACTCAACTAGGTATGAAGGGTATTCCTAATTTAGCTGAAGATGTGGCAATTCAGAGGAATCTTGAAATTCTTCGATACACTGGAGGTCGGGTGCATTTTCAAACGTTGAGTACAGAAAAAGGTGTTGAACTGATTCGGCAAGCCAAAGCTGAAGGATTGAATGTGACTGCTGATGTATCGATTTATCAATTGATCTTTTCAGATACTGACCTAGTCGAATTCGATACAAATTATAAAGTCAACCCTCCATTTAGGGGACAAAGGGATCGTGTAGCTTTAATAAAAGGTCTCCAAGACGGCACCATTGATGCTATAGTTTCTAATCACCAACCCAAAGGATACGATGACAAATTTTCAGAATTTGATTTAGCCTCTTTTGGTATGACCGGACTTCAGACTTTCTTACCGGCTATGGTTCAATTAGTGCCTGAATTGGGCTGGAAGTTGTTGATTAAAAAGATTACCAAAGGTCCGGGAGAAATAATCGGAACTACGGATTCATGGACTATTTGGAATCCTGAAGAAACTTGGGTTTACAATGATAAAACGAACAAGTCTTTATCCGCTAATCATCCATGGTTTGGTAAAGAATTGACTGGAAAAGTAAAGCTAGTTATTCAAAAAGGAAAACTCACCCGAGTCGATGAATAAGTATTTCAAAACTGCCTATCAATTTGGTGCCTTGGGAGGTAGTTTGTCCTTTATCTCGTTTATAATCCTTTCGATTGTTTATGATGATCCCACTAATCTGAATCTTGTTTTTGGTTATTTGATCACGCCAATTGCACTTTTTTTGGCAATTAAATTTTACAAAGACTATGAAAATGGTGGATTTTTGTCTTTTTCAGAAGGAATGACCGTTGGTTTTATCACCTACCTTTTGATCGGGTTGATTTCTTCGGTCAGTATTTGGGCTTTTCTCTCCTGGTCTCCAAGTTTGTTTGAAAGCATTCAGCTCTCCAAATGGTCTGTTTTGGAACAAAATAAAGAAACCATTATTTCACAAGTGGGAGAGACTTCATTTCTCGCCACTCAATCTAGCCTCAAAGGTATGACAGCATTTGATGTGGGAATAAATGATGGATTATGGAAAATCATTCCTGGAATGTTTTTTAGCATCATTATTTCGATTATTTTCCGAAAAAATCCTAACTGATACTTTTATGGAAAACTCTAATTTATTCTCAAGTGTAGTGAAAAAGTGGGGCCTGATTTATGGCCTAGTTGGTGTTATTTATGTTTTTCTTACCGCTATGCTTGGTGTTCAAGGCAGTGGTAATTTGGCTGCAGGAATTTTGAGTTGGCTGTTTACTGCGGGTTTGGCATTTGCTATGTATTTTTTTGCGACCAAAGAATACAGGGAAGCAAACCAAAATCTGTTAACCTTCGGTAAAGGTTTTGGAATCAATATGATGGTGGGACTTATTGGTGGTGCCATCAGAGCAGTAGGTTTTTATGTCTATATGAAGTTTATTGATACTGGCTATGTGCAAAATATCATTGAAGCGCAGTTGGAAGCTCAAGAACGTTTTGGAGGGCCGACACCATCTCAAGATGAGCTTCCTGAATTTATGAAATTCTTCCAGACTCCAGAGTTTTTTGCAGGTTCTGTTTTCTTTAGTGTAATTTTAGGTGCGTTAATTATTGGATTAATTGTGGCAGCCATTAATCAGAAGAAAGAAGAATTTACCTATTGATGTCTATTCAAATCTCCGTTGTTGTTCCTGTTTTCAACGAGGAAGAATCTTTACCAGAGCTAACTGAATGGATCAACCGTGTGATGAGTGAGCACGGTTTTTCTTATGAAGTTATCCTGATCAATGACGGGAGTACAGATCGATCTTGGGATATCGTCCAACGTCTCTCTCAAGGAAATAAGTCGATCAAAGGAATTAATTTCACCCGAAATTACGGTAAGTCTGCCGCATTGGATGCTGGGTTCAGAAAGGCTGAAGGTGAAGTAGTCATTACAATGGATGCTGATCTGCAGGATAGCCCTGAGGAAATTCCTGGACTTTATACCATGATTACGGGTGGTTTTGATGTGGTTTCTGGTTGGAAAAAGGAACGCCATGATCCCATCTCCAAAACCATTCCCAGTAAATTTTTCAATGGAATAACTCGTTGGATATCAGGAATCCAACTCCACGATTTTAATTGTGGATTAAAAGCCTATAAAAATAAGGTGGTGAAAAATATTTCGGTTTATGGGGAAATGCATCGTTATATTCCACTTTTGGCTAAGTGGAATGGATTTCCAAAAATCGGGGAAAAGGTAGTACAACATCAGGCAAGAAAATATGGCTACTCCAAATTTGGTTTGGAGCGGTTTCTGAATGGGTTTTTAGATCTGATTACTGTTTCTTTTGTCCATAGGTATAAGAAAAAACCGATGCATTTCTTTGGCACGTTGGGTACGTTGTCATTTTTCAGTGGGTTTTTAATTACCTGTTGGTTGATTTTTCAAAAAATTTATGGGCTTAATCAAGGCCTGAAAGTCCGGGAAATCGTTGATCAGCCTTTGTTTTTTCTTGCTTTAGTAGCCATAATCATCGGGGTACAGTTATTTGTGACTGGGTTTATTGCAGAACTAATGACCTCAACCCAGTCCAAAGAAGCCGAATATAAAATCGATGAGGAAGTCAATTTTGATTTCTGATGTTTTTCTCCATTATCATCCCAGTTTTCAATCGTCCTGAAGAAATTCAGGAGTTATTAGGAAGCATTTCCAAACAATCATTCCGGGATTTTGAAGTTGTCGTGGTTGATGATGGTTCTTCTCGCACATCCCATGAAGTTTGTCAAAAATTTTCAGACCAAATTTTACTTCGTTACTTTTTTCAGGAAAATACGGGCCAAGGCTTCGCTCGTAATTTTGGGATGAAGCAGTCCAGAGGTGAATTTTATGTCATATTGGACTCAGATGTACTTCTGCCAGAATTTTATTTAAATGTTCTATTTGAGGCGATTCAGGACCGTAAATTGGATGCCTTTGGTGGGCCTGATGCTGCTGATATCAATTTTTCAGCCATGCAAAAGGCTATGGATTATGCCATGACTTCCTTTTGGACTACGGGAGGTATTCGGGGGAAATTGAAAAATCCCAGCAGCTATCAAGCCAGAGGATTCAATATGGGTGTTTCGAAATCAGTTTTTGAAAAAACAGGAGGATTTATCGACCCAAATCGTGGAGAGGATATCGAGTGGAGCATCCGGATCAAAAAAGCGGGCTTTAAGCTGGAGTTAGTTGAAGACGCATTCGTCTATCACAAGCGAAAAAACACTTTGCTTTCATTTGCCAAACAGGGGTATTCATTTGGCCAAAACCGTGTTAATGTATCCCGGTTTCATCCCGAAGCGATCAAACTTGTACATCTGCTTCCCAGTGCATTTTTACTGTTTCTGATCAGCATACCAGTAATCCGCCTTTTTTCTTTCAAGTTGTTTTTCCTTCAGTTGATACTTCTGGGCGTTTGGTCGGTACTGATATGGATTGGTTCTTTTTTAAACTATCGATCTGCCTTAGTTTCTTTTCTCAGTTTGGCAACTTCAGTTGTCCAATTAAGTAGCTACGGGTCTGGATTGATCGTCGAATGGATCAAAAAGGTCTTTTCTCTTTAATTTCCTTTTCTGCAAATGAAGATGACTTCTTCTTTAGGAAGAGCATATTTGGTAACCTCCTCAATTGTGAGTTCTTGGACAAATTTGTTTTCTTCGATACGCAAACCTGATTTTCTCAACCGCTCTGCATAGTCTTTTCCAAACTTCCGAACATGATCCCGTTGCCCAAAAATCTTCTCACGCTCCGCCGGGTCAGTGATGGTTTTATCTTCTAAAGTTTTTTCCAGGGGGTAAATTGGACTTTGTAGGATTCCCCAACCGTTTGGTTTTAATACCCGATTAAATTCAGCACAGGCTTTCAAATCATCTTCCACGTGTTCAAGAACGTGATTACAAAAGACTGCATCAAACGTGTTTTCCGGAAAAGGAATCTGATGAATATCCATTTTCACTTTGGCAAGAGGAGATTCAATATCAGCCGTAACATAGTCCAAGTGAGGTAATGCTTCAAATCGCTCGATAAAACAGTGCTCTGGGGCAACGTGGAGCACTTTGAGCGGTGCAGTGAAAAAATCTGTTTTCTCTTTCAAAAAAAGCCACATTAATCGATGCCGCTCCAGTGCAAGGCAATTTGGGCAAAGTGCATTTTCCCGAGCCACTCTGCCATAAGGTAAGAATTTCTTGTACTGACTGTCGCAAACAGGGCAAGTGACAGCATTTCCCTTATTAAACTGAGAAACTACCCGCATGACAATAGGGCTGATTTTTTGGAGAAATGGTCTCGGGACGTACCGAATGACCAAGCTAATAAGTGACTTCATTCTCGGGCTTTGAGAGTCGAAATTACCAAAATAAATGCGAAAGCCCGGCAGAATTAACTACCGGGCTTCTTTTCAGATTTAGGAATCAATTACATCGTATCATTTTCTCGGATGAAGGCCTCGAGCTTTTCTATGTTTTTTTGTTCTTTATCGATCCTTGATCCTAATTTGTCCAGAGCCTTAGTATATTTTGCTATGTCATTTGGAGACAATTTTCCCTGGGAGTTTTTCTTATCGAAAGTTTGCCGTTTTTTTGTGTGGGCCTCTTTAAGTTTAGATAGCTTCGATTTTGATTTTTCCAGATCTAGTTTAGCCTTAGCGAGTTTCACCTCAGCCTTTTGTTCTTTTTTGGACAGTTCGGAAGTTGCGATCACTTCCTGCGCCATTGAGTTGCTGATTCCTAGACTAGCCCAAAGTGCAAAAACAGTGATAATTGAAAGAATCTTTTTCATGGTTGAAAGTGATTAATTAGTACGACAAGATAACTTAAAAACCAGTGAAAAAGTTCGTTATTACTCTTCTTGTTCTCCTTTCGGTAATCTCCCCGACTTTTTGAGTGCCTCACGAATGATCCATTCCAGCTGTCCATTGGTGCTTCTAAATTCATCAGATGCCCATTTTTCCACTGCTTTCATCATTTTTTCATCTAATCGCAGTGCAAATGGTTTTTTGTTAGCCATGGTCCTCCTCTCTCCAATTTTCTAAGAAATAGGCCAATTCTTTTTCTTTTTGGGTTCCGATCAAGACTTTTTTGCTTTCGCCTAGATCTAGTTCTATTCCCTGATCCCCAATGACTGTATAGGCTTTAGTACTTCGATTTCCTTTGATTCCCCATCCACCATGGTCCATGAGCGGATTGAATTTCACCACCCCAATTGATCTGATTTGGTCTTTCGGATAGGTTCTCCATTTGGTAAAAGGGAAGTATCTGAAGTGTACTCCCTTTTCATCAATTCTTGTCTTGAGTTGGAGAGACATAATTAAAGAAAACGCCAAAATCATTACTGATGCCATCACCGTAATGGCAATTATCTTTTCACTGAGATTTCCAGTGTCATTTAAAACCACAACGGAAACCAAAATTATGGCAGGTAACTCCAGCATCAGAATCAGATACATGACCCAGGTGCCCCGGTAGGTTTGTTGCTCCTTGAATATCTGATTTGCCATAGTTTTATTGGTTTAGCGTTCCTACGTTCAAAACCGGGTTAGCACTTTTGTCAGAGCAAAGTACGACCATCAGGTTGGAGACCATTGCAGCTTTTCGCTCTTGATCAAACTCGATGATATCTTTCATTTTCAAATCTGCCAAGGCCATTTCGACCATTCCTACGGCGCCTTCTACGATTTTCTGTCGCGCTGCCACGATGGCGGTTGCCTGTTGGCGTTGAAGCATAGCTGATGCGATTTCAGAAGCATAGGCCAGATTGGAAATGCGGGCTTCGATCACTTTGATTCCTGCCTGGAGCAATCGCTCAGAGATTTCTTTCTCCAAGGAATGATTCACTTCCTCTACACCAGAACGAAGGGTGACCTCAGCTTCCTCATCCTCAAAGTTGTCGTAGGAATATAGCCCTGCCATCTTTCTGACTGCTGCGTCGGTCTGCAAGTGCACGAAGTTTTCATAATCCTCGACATCAAAAGTGGTTTTGAAGGTGTCTTCCACTTGCCAAACCACGATTGTTCCGATCATGACCGGGTTACCAATTTTGTCATTCACTTTTAGAGGCTTGTTTTCAAAGTTTCGGACTCTGAGCGAAATCTTTTTCTTAGTCATGAAAGGATTGACCCAGTAAAAACCATTCGCTTTGACGGTTCCTTTATATTCTCCAAACAGCAAGAGCACCATTGCCTTGTTGGGATCTACAATAAAGAATCCAGCTATGCAGATAAGAGCTGCAAGCATGATAACTCCTCCTATTATGGGAAATGGCAAAGCCAAAGTGAAGCCATAAACAGAAGCGGCGATCCCAAGCAATGTCAGAAATAGGACCAAATAGCCTGATGAAGGTTTGATGATTTTTTCCATGTCAATATGATGTTAAAATGATATCACCCTGAATTACGCATTTTTTTTTAAAGGGTTCAAATTCAGACAAAAAAAATCCTCTGAGGGTGTCAGAGGATTCTATGGTCGGGTTTTATTATTTCTTTTTGAAAAGGGAGTCCACAAATTCCTTTCTGTTAAATATCTGGAGATCAGTCATTTTTTCTCCCACGCCGATGTATTTGACAGGAATTTTAAACTGATCTGATATCCCGATGACTACTCCACCTTTGGCTGTTCCATCCAATTTGGTAATGGCTAGTGAAGTTACTTCGGTAGCTTTGGTGAACTCTTGTGCTTGAATGAATGCATTTTGGCCTGTAGACCCGTCCAAAACCAACATGATTTCATGGGGTGCATCAGGTATAAATTTTTGCATCACTCGCTTGATTTTGCTAAGCTCATTCATCAAGTTGACTTTGGTATGAAGTCGTCCAGCAGTATCTACAATGACGACATCAGCATGGGTATCCACTCCTTGCTTGACCGCATCAAAAGCTACCGAAGCGGGATCTGTATTCATGCCGTGAGAAACGACCGGTACTCCTACCCGATTTCCCCACAGGATCAACTGATCCACAGCTGCTGCCCGGAAGGTGTCAGCTGCGCCAAGGATTACATTTTTGCCGGCATTTTTAAACAGGTTGGCCAACTTGCCTATGGTAGTGGTTTTACCCACGCCATTTACGCCGACGACCATGATGACGTATGGCTTTTTGTCAGCGGGAATATCAAAGTCAAGAAGATCTTGTGAATTGTTTTCTTCCAATAATCCGGCGACTTCTTCTCTTAAGATCAGATCAAGTTCACTGGTATTGAGGTATTTGTCTTTTGCTACTCGCTCCTCGATGCGACGGATGATTTTGATAGTGGTGTCCACTCCTACATCTGAAGTGATGAGGATTTCTTCTAGTTCATCCAGAACTTCTTCGTCCACTTTGGATTTTCCGACTACTGCTTTACTGAGTTTGGAAAACAGGGACTCATTGGTCTTTTGCAGTCCTTGATCGAGACTTTCCTTCTTGTCTTTGGAAAAGAAACCGAATATGCCCATTGGGTATTGAGATTTGTAAAAGTGGAATATAATGAAAAAGTCCCTACTGATGTTACTCAGAGGGACTTGAATGAATTACGATGCACTTGGCAAATTATTTTTTCAAAACGTCCTGCACGGATGTGGAAGGAACCATTTCTTCTTTGAAGGTGTAAGCGCCAGTCTTGTCAGACTTTACGGCACGTATAACTTTGGCGTAAGATACGCCACCTTCTTTTTTCAGGGTTGCTACTACTTTCTTAGCCATTTCTTTGTGGGTTAAGCGGGATTGCTCCCGAGCTAAAATTACTTGATTTCTTTATGAACAGTGACCTTCTTAAGGATTGGGTTAAATTTCTTCAATTCCAATCTTTCAGTAGTGTTTTTTCTGTTTTTGGTAGTGATATATCTGGAAGTACCTGGCATGCCGGAGTTTTTGTGCTCTGTGCATTCCATAATCACTTGTACTCTATTTCCTTTCTTAGCCATCTCGGTGTTGATTTAGGGAACTGTGACTTTGATTATTTGATTACAATCATGCCGTTATCCTGCGCTTCCTTCAAAACAGCAGTGATGCCTTTTTTATTGATTGTCTTCAATGCTTTTGTGCTTACTCTAAGAGTAATCCATGCGTCTTCCTCAGGTACGTAGAAGCTCTTCTTGTGAAGATTTGGGTAAAATCTACGCTTGGTCTTGTTATTTGCATGGGACACGTTGTTACCTACTCGAGGTCTTTTTCCGGTAATGTCACAAACTTTTGCCATGATTATGTATCGTAATTGGTATGCGTTTCTGTAATGAGTCTGCAAATATCGGAACTTTTTGGGAATTAACAACAAAGCATTTCAAAAATATTCCCGGTGTTTTTTAGCCTTTTGGATAAGGACAATGTTTGCACCCACTTCCACAACAATGGCCTCTTTTCAGGTGATATTTTGCCGTGAAAACCATCAGGCCTTGATTATTGATGTAATAATCTTCTGGGCTTAACGTCGGAAAAGGCTTCTTTGGATCTTTCATGGCAGGCCCGAAGGCAATCCTTATATTTGGGGTGTGGAATTTTTATTATCGTCGTAAAATTAATTAAAACATGGAAACCATCATCTCAAGTAAGCAGGCAATCGAGCTAGAGGATAAATATGGAGCGCACAATTACCATCCTTTGCCAGTAGTACTTTCTCGAGGGGAAGGAGTTTTCCTTTGGGATGTAGAGGGCAAGAAGTATTATGATTTCCTTTCTGCTTATTCTGCGGTCAATCAAGGACATTGTCATCCACGGATCAAAGAGGCGATGATCGAGCAGGTCGGTACCCTTACACTTACCTCAAGGGCTTTTTATAACGACATGCTTGGCCCCTTTGAAAAATTTATCACGGAGTATTTTGGCTTTGATATGGTGCTGCCGATGAATACGGGAGCTGAAGGTGTGGAGACGGCGCTTAAACTTGCCCGGAAGTGGGGGTATGAGAAAAAAGGAGTGGCTGAAAATAGCGCCAAGATTATTGTTGCCGAGAATAACTTCCACGGTCGTACGACTACCATCATCTCCTTTTCTAATGATGCCAATGCCCGAAAGAGTTTTGGGCCGTTTACGGATGGTTTTATTCGAATTCCCTACAATGATATACCTGCTTTGGAAAAAGCACTAGAAACTGAAGGTGCAGTAGCTTTTTTGGTAGAGCCGATCCAAGGGGAGGCTGGGGTTTATACTCCTGCTGAAGATTATATCCGCAAAGCCAAGGAAGCCTGTGCTGCCAAAAATGTACTCTTCATCGCAGACGAAATTCAGACGGGAATCGCACGTACAGGGTCACTTTTGGCTGTATGTGGGAATTGTACTTGTGAGGGGCATTGTGAGCAGCAGGAGACCTATACCAAGCCGGATATTTTGATTTTGGGCAAAGCACTTTCAGGAGGGTTTTACCCGGTTTCGGCAGTTTTGGCAGATCGACCGATTATGGGGGTGATCAAGCCAGGTCAGCATGGATCCACGTTTGGCGGCAATCCACTTGGCGCCAAAGTGGCCATGACAGCCTTGGAAGTCGTCAGGGATGAAAAATTGGCTGTGAATGCGCGAAGACTCGGCGAGATCTTCAGAGATCGGATGCAGGAGGTTGTAGAAAAATGTCCAATAGCGAAATTGGTTCGTGGAAAAGGGCTGCTCAATGCAGTCGTGATTAACGACTCTCCGGAGAGCTCTACGGCTTGGGATATCTGTATGCATCTAGCCGAAAATGGACTTTTGGCCAAACCAACTCATGGTAATATCATTCGTTTTGCACCTCCCTTGGTGATGACCGAGGAGCAACTCCATGAGTGCTGTGATATTATCGAGCGTGTTTTGGCTAAGTTTTCAAAATAAATCCTTCAAACCATTCCCAGGAAAAGGTGAATGCATGTTCGCCTTTTTCTGTTTCTTTCATTTATGTCAAAAGCAGTCATTTTCGATATGGATGGGGTGATATGTCACACCAACCCTTTTCATTCCCAAGCTTTCAAGATTTTCTTCGAAAAAAGGAATCTCTTTCCCACTGAGGAGGAATTTGAAGTACATATGTATGGGAAGAACAATGGGTATATTCTCAGTCATTTTTTAGGCAGAAAAATCGAGGGGGAGGAACTAGCCGAATTGGAATTTGAAAAGGAAAGCTTGTTTCGGGAGATCTATAAGTATCACGTAGATCCCATTCCTGGATTTATTGAGTTTTTTCATACCCTTAAAAGTCAGGGTTTCAAAACAGGTGTAGCTACTTCTGCGCCTTTTGCCAACCTGGAATTGATCGGAGGACGTTTGGACCTATTTCCTCATCTCAATTCCGCATTGGCCAGCGAGCAGGTCAGCAAGCACAAGCCAGATCCTGAAGTTTACCTGAAAACAGCAGCTAATCTTTCCCTTTCTCCTGACCGGTGTGTGGTGTTTGAAGATTCTTTCTCCGGAGTGTCGGCTGCCAAAAATGCAGGAATGAAGGTGGTGGGAGTTCTCTCTTCCCATTCGATTGAGCAGTTGCCGGTTTGTGACCTCTACATCGAAAATTACCTAGGCTTGGAAGTGGACAAGATTATTTCTCTGTTGGATTAGTCCAAATTCTGTTAACACCAAATTCAAAATTTTTTAACATTGAAAAATTAAGTTAACAAATTCTTAACATTAAAAACCCTTATAGGAATCTAAAATAAAGGTTTTGGATAGATTTCTCGCGACTTTATTCTGAAATGAAATTAGTTTATATAATGAATTGATAATTTTTGGATCACTTTTAATACATATTTCCGACTGACCTTTGCATCGCTGTACAATACATAATTAAACGATCTTCCTGTATGCGAATACGCTTCGCAGCAGCCGTGACATTCCTGGTCATGGTCTTATCTGGCACTATTGCAAGGGGTGCCGATCAAGACTCGCTGCTATCTGAAAATCCTGAACCGGTCAAGGTTCAGAAGTCCTGGTTTGAAAATATTCAACTCCGAGGGTACGCACAGTTGCGTTACAATGGGTTGCTTGAATCGAACCCCAATCTAAAATGTGATCAATGTGATAAGTCTTGGGGAGGGGAAGGAGGCGGGTTTTTCTTCCGACGGATCCGATTGATCTTTTATGGTCAGATCCATCCTCAGGTTTATTTTTATATTCAGCCGGATTTTGCATCTGGAGGAGGTAATTTTGCGCAAATAAGAGATGCGTACTTTGACTTGGCTTTAGACAAAAAACAAGAATTCCGGGTTCGTGTAGGTCAATCTAAAGTTCCTTTTGGTTTTGAAAACATGCAATCAAGCCAAAACCGGATTCCCCTGGATCGTAACGATGGGCTCAATTCAGCAGTACCAAATGAGCGTGAGGCCGGAATTTTCTTTTACTATGCACCGCAGCAGATTCGAAAACGTTTCAGTCAGTTGGTGTCATCTGGATTAAAGGGTTCGGGAGATTATGGGATGTTTGGGCTGGGTGTTTACAATGGTCAGGGACCAAATGCTCAGGATAAAAACAAAAACTTGAATGTTGTTTCTCGCTTTACTTATCCTTTTGAGCTTCCTTCGGGCCAGTTTATAGAGGCATCTTTCCAGGGATATACCGGTAAGTACATTGTTGAGACCAATGAAGTGACAGACATTGCCTCAAGAGAATTTACAGAACTAAGATATGGGCCCACTTTTGTGTTGTATCCCCAGCCATTTGGAATTCAGGCTGAATACAATTGGGGTCGTGGTCCGGAATACAATCCGGAAACCAACCGAGTGGAAGATGCGCCACTCAAAGGTGGCTACGTGCTTGCTAGCTACATGATCCAAAAAGATGAAGACACGATTATTCCCTTTACCCGGTACCATTATTACAGTGGGGGTAAAAAATTTGAACTAGACGCAACCCGTCATCGGGTCAATGAATTAGAAATCGGGGTAGAATGGCAGCCCCATAAGAACTTTGAGCTCGTTGGCATGTACACGATTTCAGACCGAACTGCCGAAAATTCGCTTAATCCGGTAAATAGACAAAAGGGAAGCTTGCTGAGATTGCAGGCGCAAGTGAACTTCTAAAATCTCAAACTTCGCAAATTCAGGCATCCTTTACCGGGATGCCTTTTTTATGCATTCATTTCAAGTCCAAGTGGCCAGTAAGCTTTACCTTTGTATCAATTAAAAATAGCTATGCAACGAAGACCTAGAAGAAATAGAAAATCTGAAGCTGTCCGAAACTTAGTCGAGGAAACCCAAGTCAGCGTTAAGGATTTGATTTTCCCGATGTTTTTGATCGAGGGTACCCATCAGAAAATCGAAGTGGGATCCATGCCTGGGATTTATCGGTTTTCGACCGACTTGATGCTGAGGGAAATCGAGGAGTGCATGAAGTTGGGGATCATGTCTTTTGATGTGTTTCCGGCTTATCCCGAGAGCAAAAAGGATAAAATAGCCTCTGAAAGTTACAATCCTGAGACTTTTTACCTCAAAGCGCTTCGCGAAATCAAGAAAAACTTCCCGGAGCTATGCCTTATGTCAGACGTGGCGATGGATCCATATAGTAGTGATGGTCATGACGGACTGGTTCAGGATGGCAAAATTTTAAATGACGAAACTCTGGAGATTCTGGCAAGAATGTCGCTTGCGCAGGCCGATGCCGGGGTCGATATCCTAGGTCCTTCGGATATGATGGATGGTCGCGTGGGATACATTCGTGATTTGCTGGATCAAAATGGATTTATTGAAACTTCGATCATGTCCTATACCGCGAAGTATGCGAGTGCATTTTACGGTCCCTTTCGTGACGCGTTGGATTCTGCACCGAAGTTTGGGGATAAAAAGACCTATCAAATGAATCCTGCCAATGCCCAGGAGGCTTTGATTGAGGCAGATTTGGATCTGGAAGAAGGGGCGGATTTTCTGATGGTCAAGCCGGCGCTGAGCTATCTGGATGTGATTAAGCTCTTGCATGACAACTATCCGCTTCCGATCGCAGCTTACAATGTTTCTGGGGAGTATAGTATGGTCAAAGCAGCTGCCGATCGAGGCTGGCTGGACTACAACCGATCGATGAACGAGATCTTACTTTCGATTAAGCGAGCTGGCGCCAAAGTCATCCTCACCTATTTTGCAAAAGATTTTGCGAAGCAAAGTCGATAGTAAATTCTGATACTAGAATCAAGCCGTCCCATGGATGGCTTTTTTGTCTTATAGAAAATAGGATCAAATTTCCTGGTTAAATAAATAGCTTATTTTTATAAATTTTCATAAAAATCAGTATAAGTTGGTGAAAAAAATAACTCAATTTTCCATAAAAAATGAATAAAAAGTAATTTGTGGTTTTAAAAAATGCTTAACTTCGAATTATCGAATTTGAAATTTCTCAAGGAATCAAGATATAAACAGGGTCTATTGTTGATTAAGCCGGGGTGAGGTTCACCTCGGTTTTTTGGTTTAAAAAAAGCCGCAGGTTTTGATTCCTGCGGCTTCACTTTTATAAGTCTTGTTCCCGTTCGAGCATTAAAATGGCCCCTTGGGAGACGATGTAGTATTTTTCTCCTTCGTACATGACTTCATGAGCACCTGAAAGCAAGAAAATAGCTAAGTCTCCTTCTTTGGCTTGGAGAGGTACGTATTTTACTTTTTCATCGCTATCCATCCAGGGTTCATGATCTTCGACAGGCATGGGAATTGGGTAACCTGGTCCCGCTTTGATGATATAGCCTTGTTGGACTTTTTCGCGCTCCTGAACTCCAGGAGGGAGGTAAAGCCCCGAACCGGTCTTTTCGTTCGGTTTTTTGAGTCGGATCAAAACTCGATCTCCTACTACGATGAGTTTTTTCAGTTTATTATCTGCCGTGAGTTGCATTTCCTTTTTCTATTGATCTATGAACAAAAAGCCAAGATTCCAGATCGTTGAATCCAGGGTCTTGGCTTTCAGAAACTAAACAGCATCTGCGAAATCACAGATGCTGTTTGAGTTGGTCTAGTTATGATTATTTTTTGTCTTCGCCTACTTCTTCGAAATCTACATCCGCCACGCCATCATTGGCATTGCCAGCATCTTCGGCAGATCCAGCCTGAGGTCCTGCGCCTTGAGTAGCATTGTACATTTCGGTAGAAGCTGCTTCCCAAGCTTTGTTCAGGTTAGCCATTGCGGCATCAATTCCTTCGAGGTTTTTAGCTCCGTGAGCAGACTTCAAGGCTTCAAGTGCGGAATTGATGTTAGCTTTGTTTCCATCAGAAAGCTTGTCGCCAAATTCCTTCAGCTGCTTTTCAGTTTGGAAAATCAGGCTGTCAGCTTGGTTAAGCTTTTCGATCTTGTCTTTTTCAGCCTTGTCGGAAGCAGCATTCGCTTCGGCTTCTCTTTTCATTCTTTCGATATCATCTTGAGAAAGACCTGAAGAAGCCTCGATCTTGATTTTTTGCTCCTTGCCGGTTCCTTTGTCTTTGGCAGATACGTTGAGAATACCGTTTGCATCGATGTCGAAAGTCACTTCGATCTGAGGTACGCCTCTAGGTGCTGGCGGAATGTCAGACAGTTGGAATCTACCAATAGAACGGTTGTCTTTTGCCAAAGGTCGTTCGCCCTGAAGTACATGGATGTCAACAGCAGGCTGATTGTCGGCAGCAGTGGAGAATACTTCGGACTTCTTGGTAGGAATAGTGGTGTTGGCTTCGATCAGTTTGGTGAAAACACCACCCATGGTTTCGATACCCAAAGAAAGTGGAGTAACGTCCAGAAGGAGCACATCTTTCACTTCTCCGGTCAAAACACCGCCTTGGATGGCAGCACCAACCGCCACAACTTCGTCAGGGTTCACGCCTTTGGAAGGTTTCTTTCCGAAAAATTTCTCTACTTCTTCCTGGATTTTTGGAATACGGGTAGATCCACCGACCAAGATTACTTCATCGATATCAGAAGTGCTCAACCCTGCATCTTGAAGCGCTTTTTTACAAGGCTCCATAGATCTTCTAACCAAGGTCTCAGAAAGCTGCTCAAACTTCGCTCGGGAGAGATTTCTCACCAAGTGCTTTGGTCCAGTCTGAGTGGCAGTGATGTACGGCAAGTTGATTTCGGTAGAAGCAGAGCTAGAAAGCTCGATTTTTGCCTTTTCAGCGGCTTCCTTCAATCGCTGAAGTGCCATTGGATCTTTTCTCAGATCAATAGATTCCTCAGTTTGGAATTCATTGGCTAGCCAGTCGATGATCACTTGGTCAAAGTCATCACCACCTAGGTGAACGTCACCGTTGGTCGATTTTACTTCGAATACGCCATCGCCCAATTCAAGAATTGAAATATCGAATGTACCACCACCCAGGTCATACACGGCGATTTTCATATCCTGATTTTTCTTGTCCATACCATAAGCCAAAGCAGCAGCAGTAGGCTCGTTGATGATTCGCTTCACTTCCAAACCGGCGATTTGTCCGGCTTCTTTGGTAGCCTGACGCTCGGCGTCGTTGAAGTAAGCAGGAACGGTAATGACAGCTTCAGTGACTGTTTGTCCCAAAAAGTCTTCTGCTGTGCTCTTCATTTTCTGAAGGATCATGGCAGAAAGCTCTTGAGGAGTGTAAGTTCGGTCTCCAATACGAACTGCTACGGTATCGTTAGGACCTTGCTCTACTTTATAGGAAGCATGTTTTTTCTCTTCGGATACTTCGGAGAATTTCTTTCCCATAAATCGCTTCACGGAAGAGATCGTGTTTGCAGGGTTGGTGATGGCTTGACGCTTTGCCGGATCACCCACTTTGCGCTCGCCATTTCCATTGTCCAAGAAGGCCACAATAGATGGAGTGGTTCTTCTTCCTTCACTGTTTTGGATGACTACAGGCTCGTTACCCTCCATTACGGCTACGCAGGAGTTGGTGGTACCCAAGTCAATGCCTATAATTTTTCCCATGATTATATAAGATTTAGATGTTTCAAATGATGACATTCCCTGTTCTTCAAGGCATGTGCCATAGGCTAAAAATTGTTTTTTGGTGTCAGTTTGTCAGGGATTCCAAGGTTTTTGGTGGGGAGACAAAAACCATCTGTCACTTTTTTCCTCAGGCATACGGTTAATTTTGGCAGGATTTTCTTTTGCCTATGCAACCAGCAACCTTTGTCAGGCATCTAGGTGGATAGATGAAGACGCTTTTTTCCAAAAGAAATTCTGAACGAATTCGCTGGGCTACAACGATAGCTGTTGTTTTTTTGCTGGGCAAAGGGATTAGTTTCCTTTCCGGATTGTCCTGGTGCATGGAGTTGCCGGTTTTCTATGCAGATGAAGATGTTCATTTTGTGATCGAAGCCGTCATATCCTCATTTTTCCAGCTTATTTTTAATGCATGAATCAAAAACTAATTCTCCAAGATATCTATATCTATCCTGTGAAATCCCTTGCCGGTATTCGGCTGGATGAAGCGGTAGTGGAAGAAAAAGGTTTTCAACATGACCGTAGATGGATGCTCGTCGATGTGGATGGCCGTTTTGTTTCACAACGTAAATATCCTCAACTGGCGCTGCTTGGGGTCGAGTTGGAAGAGGAAGGTTTGAATGTTTTTGACCGAAAAAATCCAGACGATTCGATTTTTGTCCCGTTTGGCATGGCTCTAGGTCCAGAAAAAAGAGTCGTGATTTGGGATGATGAGGTCTCTGCCAAAGTGGTGGATGCAGGGATTTCTCGATGGTTTACCGAAATCTTGGGATTTGAGGTGGATTTGGTCCTAATGCCTGAGGAATCCAAACGACCGGTTGATCCTCGCTACGCAGTCAATGGAGAGTCGGTGAGTTTTGCAGACGGGATGCCGTATTTGATCATCGGTCAGGCTTCCTTGGATGAGTTAAACTCCAAACTGGAAAAGCCCGTTCCAATGAATCGTTTCCGGCCAAATCTTGTTTTTTCCGGAGGTTCGCCATTTTTGGAAGATATGCTTCGCAAAATCCGCATTGGAACGGTGGATTTCCAGATCGTTAAGCCTTGTGCCAGATGTGTGATGACGACTGTAGATCAAGACACTGCAGAACAAGGGAAAGAACCACTGAAAACACTCGCCTCTTTTCGCATGGTCAATAACAAAGTTATGTTTGGCCAAAATGTAGTCGCCCTGACTTTTGGAAAAGTAAAACTAGGCGATTCGATAACTCCTCTTCAGGATTGATCCAAAACCAAAAAAAAATAAGCCGGACAGGAATTGGATACTGTCCGGCTTTCTCTTGTAAGGTAGGTTGGTTAATTGGTTAGAAGCTAAATCCGGTAGTCAGCTTGAAGAAGGAGTCGTTACCTTCGACCAAGTCAGTACCAAAGGAGAATCTGGCAAATGGTCCACCAGTTGGCTTGCTAAACTGTACGTAGGGGCCGAACCATTGATAAAGATCCGTTGAAGCTGGAATATTTGATCCACCAGAGTTGATCAGATGCTCATAATGCGCTCCAAATGAGAAGAAATCACTGGCACGGTAGCCAAGGCTAAGCCAATAATGGACATAGGCATAAGTTGAGCCTGTTGTAGGGGCTTCATCACGTAGCGGAGCGTAATAGCCAAAGTAAAGTTGGCCTTCTACTTTTTCCTTGAGCAAATTTACGGTCAGGTTAGGGACGATACCATCACCGAAAATAGCTGGGCCTTGAGCTCCAGAGCTCAATAGGCTCCCACTTAATATACCGATTTGTGGGTTGATGGATAGTCCTTCTCCAGCTTGGAAGTTTGCTCCCAAACCAAACTCAGTCCAGTTGCCCCAGGCAGCGCCGGTGCCGCCTCCCCAATGGATACCATAGAAAGTCAGGGCTGCTTTGTCCGAAAATCCATAGGAACCCTGAAAGGTTGGGTAGAATCCGAAGAACTGATCGGAATTCAGGGCAACCGAGAAGTTGAACTGTTTTTCCTCTTGAGCAATAGATAGGTTTGTCCCAGCCAGAAGAAAGCCTAGTGCAATCACAAAGATGTTTTTGATTTTCAGTTTGTTTTTGAACAAGTTTTTCATGAATTATTAAATTTTGGTTAGAAATAGGTTTTAAATAAAACTAGGTTTGATTTAATTTTTGATTTTGTTTCAAAAATCAGTTCAAAATAAAACCAAAATTTCAACTCAAAAACTTTTTTATTAAAAATTTGACAAAAAACCATATTATTATTTATGTTTTTGATAATCATAAGAGAAATTTATGAAGTAAAATTGCCTAGCTGGTAATTCAGGGAAAATTGATTTTCACTCTAATCTTCCCTTCTGTCGAGGCTTTCCTGCAGGAGAATCGGGTCTAAAAAAATCCTGGCAAAAAAAAGACTCCCTAAGGAGCCTTTATAAATAGAATTTTGACTGTTATCAAACGAACTCTTTTACTGTCTGGACAAAAACTTTGACCATCTCAGGATCGATATCCGGATAGAGTCCATGCCCCAGATTGGCTATGTGTCGGCTTCCTCTGAATTCCGCAAGCATATCAATGGTAGCTTTTCTTACTTGTTCCTCAGTACCATAAAGGGCGGCAGGATCCAAATTGCCTTGGAGAGTTTTGGTGTCACCGATCAGCATTCGTGATTCGGCGATTCCCATATTCCAGTCCAGCCCGATGGTTTCGCAATTGAGTTTGCCCATAGCTTCTCTGGCGAAAAATGCGCCTTTGGCAAAGACAGTCAGGGGCACCTCGGTGATTGCATCGCAGATTTGGGAAATGTATCGCAATGAAAATTCCTCGTATTGTTTTGGCCCCAAAATACCTGCCCAACTGTCAAAAATCTGGACCAGATCGGCACCCGCTTTGATTTGAGCTTTCAGGTAATTGATCGTAGAGTCGGTGATCAGCTGGAGGAGTCGGTGAGAAAAAACCGGGTCTCGGTAGAGTTTTTCTCGGGATTTGGAGAAAGTCTTGCTTCCGATTCCCTCAACCATGTAGGCAAAAATCGTCCAAGGTGCTCCGGCAAATCCGATCAGCGGAACTCGGCCCTGAAGATTCTTTTTGGTGATGTGGATCGCATCGATGACGTAGCGAAGATCATTTTCTCCATCTGCCACTCGGAGTTTTTTCAGATCAGATTCGCTGCGAACAGTTTCAGGAAACCAAGGCCCTCGCTTTTCGACCATTTCGTAGGGCAAGCCCATCGCTTCGGGGATTACCAGAATATCCGAAAAAATAATTGCCGCATCTACATCGAGAATATCTACCGGCTGAATGGTCACCTCGGCAGCTAATTCTGGAGTTTGGGCCAGTTCGATAAAGCCACTGACGGAATCACGAACAGCTCGATATTCAGGGAGAATTCGGCCGGCTTGGCGCATAAGCCACACTGGCGTTCGTTCGGTTTTTTCACCTCTTGCTGCCCGCAGCAGCAGATCGTTTTGGAGTTGCATGGCGCAAAGATACGAGCCGAATTTTATTTGGATAAGGTTAGCTCAGAACAAAAAAATAAAAGCGGAGACTTTTCGGGACTCCGCTATTAAAATGGGGTTTGATAGCTTAGTTCTTTCGCTCTACTTTTTGAAAATCCTCATCGGATATTCCGAGCATTTTGGTCACTTCCTCATAGTTTGAGAAATCAATTCTGCTGGTTGGGAAGTCTGAAGGCAGGACTATTACTCTGAAAACTTGATCTCGACTCCACTCATCGGGAAGTAAAGCATAATCAATCGGGCCATCCAAGAAAATCGCGAAATCGGTTATCGTGTAATCAAAATTGTACATCAGAACCCCTTCCTGAAAGAAGTATGTCTGCGGAAGCTGTCTCCAGATATCTCGATTATTGTCTACACCGACCAGGCGATAGACCAATACTGCGTCGCTTTCTTCAAGTCGATTTGGGAAATTGAAAACATCGGTATAATCATTGGCCGCAGTAAAGTCGATTTCAACCTCATAGGTGGTACCCAAAATATTGATTCCCGGAAGTCCTTCTGGCCCTTGTGGACCCATTGGTCCTTCTGGACCGGTGCAAGCTTGGAAGACTAGCAGTCCCACCAAAGCCAAAATTGCTGTAAGTTTGTTCATGATCGTAGTGGTTTAGTTTCTCTTTCCACGGCAGGGATCGTGCCAAGGTTGATTAAGATTTGCTTAAGATTTTACTTCACCGGAGCAATCACCTGAACTTCGTTTGGGCTGATAATTTTATCAATGAATATTCCGCTCAAAATCAGGTTGTTGGATTGAGCGTATTCTTGAAGCTTGGCTTTCACTTTTTCAGGCCCCGGCATGACCCACTTGCTGCCTTGGATTTTGGCTAGGAGATAGCGGTTTTCTTCGAACGTTTTTCCTTCCAGCTCACCTGTTGCAAAGGGTAAATTGAGTCCCACGAATACGTTCATCGTGTCCAGTTTCCCGGCAGGCTCCACATAATAGATCGTGTGGATTTTGGTGCCCGGATTCAAGGCCTGCGCCTGCTCGATCTGTTGAAAAGTTTCCTTGAGCAGGGGATCTTGAGGGGTTCCGCGGTAGCTTTTTCCAGCGAGATTTTCAGGTTTTTGCTCCACTAGCTCAATCACAATCGGAGTATTTCCTCCTAATCGATCAAATATGAAATACCCGATCACCGAAAGGCTGAGCACCACGATGACGATCAATCCTATTTTTTGCTTCATTAGAATAAATATCTAACTCCTATACCTCCTTGACCTCGGAAATTTACCCGATCGATCAATTCCAAAAAGATCCCGATCTCAGCAAAAACACTGATCGGTAATTCATCAAAGTAATATTCAGCTCCTACAAATGCCTCTGGTCCAAAATCTACATTGCTACGCTCCTCAATTCTTGGGATGCCGCCTCCGATTTGGGGATTGTCATTGGGTACAAAATACGAGTAGTTGACCTGCGTGGTACGAAGCTGAGCACCCACACCGGCATAGCCGAGTAGGTATCCTTCGGTGATTTCAAACATGTCGGTGAAATCTTCATGGAGTGCAAGTCGACCATTGATGGATACTCCCCGACTTGCCGAAAAGCCGGAAAAAACGGCATTGGAGGCAGGAGGATTATTCTCAAATGATCTTCGGTAGTAGTTTGAGCCATTGACTCCACCACTGCCAAGCATCACTTCAAATGACAGGTAGTCTTCGATAAAGTCCTTGTAAGTGAGGGAAAAAGGTTCTCCAAGTCGGATGCCCGCTCCTCGTTCCTGTGCCAGACCCAACATAGGAAGCAGCATCAGCAAGATGATTAGTCTGAGTTTCATTGGAAAGTTGGTTTAGTAAATCGATTAAATCGCCATGGTCTTCAGTTGCATTTGATGCAGCTGCGTGTAGTAGCCACCTTGGTCGAGAAGTGACTCATGGGTGCCTGTTTCTACGATTTCTCCTTTGTGGAGGACGATGATTTGATCAGCTTTTTGAATCGTCGAGAGTCGGTGAGCGATCACTATGGAGGTTCGGCCCTTCATCATTTTCTCGATGGATTCCTGAATCAGCTCCTCAGTCTCGGTATCCACAGAAGATGTCGCTTCGTCCAAAATTAAAATCTCCGGATTATAAACCATCGCTCTTACGAAGGAAATCAGTTGGCGCTGACCTACCGAAAGCGTAGATCCACGCTCCATCACATTGTAATCCAATCCGCCTGGCAGTCGCTCGATAAATTTCCAAGCTCCCACTAATTCTGCCGCTTCGATGACCTGCTCACGAGTGATGTTAGGATTGCCCAGCGTGATGTTGTAATAGATGCTGTTGGAGAAAAGAAACACATCCTGAAGTACCACACCGATGTGTTTTCTGAGAGTTCCCAATTCAAATTCCCGGATTTCTGTCCCGTCGATGAGGATTTCACCCTTATTGATTTCATAAAACCGGGAAATCAAGTTGATGATGGAAGATTTTCCAGCACCGGTCGCGCCAACAAGTGCGATGGTTTGTCCTTTTTTAACTTCGAAACTGATGTTTTTCAATACATATTCCTCATCGGTATAGGCAAACCAAACATTTTCCAATTTGATATTTCCTTGAATTTTTTCCGGTTTGAAACTGCCTTCATTGGCGATGTGCTCCGATGAGGCTAACAGTTTGAAAATTCGAGAAGAACTCACCACGCCCATTTGGAGCGTGTTAAACCGGTCAGCGATCATCCGAATCGGGCGGAAAAACAGCTGCAAGTACATAATAAATGAGATCAAAATCCCGATTTGCAAATCCATGCCCAAGACTCCCACGGCTCCATACCAAACTACCAATCCAATTCCGATTGCCTGAATGATTTCAGCTACCGGGAAATAGACGGAATAATATAAAACAGACCGGATGTGCGCCCGTCGGTGCTCTCGGTTGATTTCTTTGAATTTTTCAAACTCCCGCTGCTCCCGATTGAAAATCTGCACGATGTTCATTCCGGTGATGTGCTCCTGCAGAAAAGAATTGAGGTTAGAAACTGCATTCCGAACATCGTTGAAGGTGACTTTGATTTTCTCCTTGAAAACATAAGTGGAAACAATCATCAGCGGAAGCGTGCTTAAGCTGACGAGCGTAAGCTTCCAGTCGATGTAAAACATCACCCCTAGGATGGTGATAATCTGAAGCAAATCCCCAATAATTGCCGCCAAGCCTTCACTGAACACGTCTGCAAGTGTCTCAATATCAGAGATATTTCGGGTGACCAGTCGGCCAATCGGCGTATTGTCAAAAAACTTCAACCGCAACTTCAGGAGATGCTTGTATAATCGTACCCGGATATCCTTGATGATCACCTGACCGATCCAGCCCGAATAATAGGTATGAGCCCATTGCACCACCGCTTGGAGAATCATCAATCCGATCAGGATATATATGATCCGGACAAGACCCGGCAGATCACCCACAGCGACAAAATCATCGATCGCAACTTGGATGTAGTAAGGCCGGGTAGGGGCTAAAACTGCCAGCGCTATCGTCAAAAAGACCAGAAAGTAAAACTGGGCCTTGTAGGGCTTGACAAAACCGTAGAGCTGTCGGATGACCTTAAGGTCAATGATTTCCCCGGAGGATTCTTTTTCTTTTTCTAAGCTCAAAGCTGAATTAGTCTAGGTAAATGTCAGTTGGGTACACGATACGGCTGAGAAAGAGTCCTTTGGCTGGAGCAGCTTTTCCGGCTTGGTTTCGATCTCGGGATTCGATGAGGGTGCTGATTTCGTTGACACTCATTCGGCCATAGCCCACATCCATCAAAGTTCCCACAATAGCTCTTACCATCCCACGCAAAAATCGATTTGCGGTTATATGAAATAACAATTGGTCGTCCTTTTGTTCCCAATGGGCGGAGATTAGTTTGCAGCGGAAATGATTGACTTCCGTGTGAACTTTGGAAAAGCATTCAAAATCTTCATACTGAAGCAGGATTGCAGCCGCCTGATTCATTTTTTCGACATCGGGTTGATGAAAAATCAACCAGGCCAAGTCGTCCAAGAAGGGATTTTTCCAGAAAATAATCCGATAGAAATAAGAGCGTTCCTTAGCGTCAAACCTTGCGTGAGCATCGGCCTTTACTTCCCGGATTCGGTGAATAGCAATTTCACGGGGCAGGATGGAATTGATGCTTTTCAGAAAGTTTTCTCCCGGTTCCATTTCTTCCAGATCAAAGTGACAAACCTGATGCTCAGCGTGCACTCCGGTGTCAGTCCGTCCGCTTCCCATGATCGAGATGGGCTTTCGAAAGAGTGTGGAAAGGGCGTTTTCGATACATTCCTGTACGGTAAAGGCATTGTTTTGAATCTGCCAGCCGTGAAAAGGCGTGCCTTTATAGCTCAAATCCAGAAAGTATCGTTTGGTCCCACTCATTGCGGTAGCAAAGATACTATTCCGAAGCAATTCCGAAGCCGCTTCCTTGGAATCCTTGGTAATCCCAGTGGAAGGCTTTTTCTTTGCCCAAAATTCAAACTATCATGATTCAGCGAGTTCAAACTATATTTCTTTTCCTTGTGGCTGTGGCCATGGGGGTGACCATCGGAACCGAGCTTTGGAGCCAAGTCGGCGGTACTCAGGGCGATTCTTGGAATCTCACGGCTTTTACACTCACCAATCTCGACACAAATGGTGAAACCATCCAGTCGTCTTCTAAGTGGTATTTGGGTGCTTTGGCGGCATTTTCCGGTTTACTTGCGATGATTTCCATTTTCCAGTACCGTACTCGCTCCAGACAGATGCTTCTCAATATGATCAATTCGCTGGTGATGGTGACTTTGGTAGTTGCAACGTTTTTGACCACCAATGGAATAAATGAAGCTATTCAAGCTCAAGATGGAGGAGAATATGGGATTGGGTTTTGGGCCATATTGGTGGCTATGGTCATGAATATGCTCGCCAATCGATTTATCAAAAAAGACGAAGCGCTCGTCCGGTCAGTTGATCGGATTAGATAAAAATCTACCGGGCCTGAGTAAAATCAGGCCTTTTTCTTTATCGCTTTCTTATATTTCAAAAAATCATTCCGTCATGAAATTCGAAACGCTAGCCATTCATAAAGGCAACCTGATCACCGACAAAAACAAACCCGTAGTCCAACCCATCACGCTGAGTACCACTTTTGAGCATGGTAATGAGGGAGGTGTTCTTTATACCCGGGCAAATAATCCCAATAGAATGGCTTTGGAAGAATTGATTGCCGCCTTGGAAAAGGGAGTGGATGCTGCTGCTTTTTCCTCGGGAAATGCATCTGGCACCGCAGTTTATCAGGCTTTAGAGCCCGGATCGCACATCATCGCACCTGATGACATGTATCATGGCCTGCACAATTCCATGACCATACTTTTCAAGGGAATTCATGAGGTGAGCTTCGTAGATATGAGTGATTTGGAGGCGGTGAAAAGTGCTATTCGATCCAATACTCGACTTTTTTGGGTGGAGACACCATCCAATCCGCTGCTGAAAATCACGGATATTCGGGCAGTTTCTGCTTTGGCAAAAGCCCAAAATGCGCTGCTAGTGTGCGACAATACATTTGCATCCCCTGTTTTTCAAAACCCACTTTTGCTCGGTGCGGATATTGTGATGCATAGTAGCACCAAGTATTTTGGAGGTCATTCGGATATTTTGGGAGGAGCGCTGGTGACCAAAGAAGCCAATGAATTCTGGACCAAGATCCGCACCGTGCAGCGAGTTGGCGGAGCTGTTCCATCCCCAGCGGATTGTTATTGGCTGACGAGAAGTATCCGGACGTTGGCTTATCGGATGAAAGGACATGCCGAGCACGCCATGATTTTGGCGGAGTTTCTCCTCAATCATCCCAAGGTGGAAAAAGTATATTATCCAGGTCTGAAGTCTCATCCCGGACACAAGATTGCTGCTGGACAAATGAGCGGCTTTGGAGGAATAGTTTCTTTTACAGTCAAAGGAGGAGCAGAAGAAGCAAACGCTGTGGTTTCCAAACTGCATCTTTTTGCCAATGCTACAAGCTTGGGAGGAGTCGAAAGTCTTATCGAGCGACGTGCTGCCGTAGAAGGTCCAGATACAAAAACACCCCAAAATCTCCTTCGGGTCTCAGTAGGACTAGAGCATACCGATGATTTGTTGGAAGATTTGAATCAAGCTCTGGGGTAAAAAAATATATTTACGATTTACGGATGACGATTTACGACATCTATAATGGGCTTGAGTCCTTCTTAATGGGCATTGATTTATTCTTTGCCTAGAAAGAAGTACTGGATCTTAAACGCTGAATTTCGAACACCGAACATCGAATTTGGAACAAAAAAAGGTCCTGAGTTTTCGCTCAGGACCCTTTTGGTTATTTGTACACTTCGACTGGCCAGCTGTCATTGCCCAGATTGATGTCAGTGATGACTTTGTCAGGATCGATGACCACTCCGGTTACTTTTTTGGACGTTTTGTGGAGGTAGCTCCAAGAGTCTCCCCGCTGCCAGATTTCCACGGGCAGTTTTACCCGTTCGGTAGAATTGTCCTCGTAGGTGAATTCCAAAAGCACAGGCATTGGGAAATCTCCTTTGTTTACCAGATTCACGAGATAATTTCCTCCGTAAGGCTGCACCGAATTAATCCCCAAATCGATGTTTCCATTTCCATAAAACCAACCTTTCCAGAACCAGGATAGATTTTCTCCGGCCACATTTTCCATGTGATTGAAGAAATCAGCAGGCTGGGGATGCTTATATGCCCAGGTTTTGATGTAGGAGCGGAAAGCATTGTCAAAGCGTTCATGGCCGAGGATGTATTCTCTCAGCATGACCAAACCAATGGCAGGCTTCATGTAGGCGACCATTCCTAGATTTCGGGTATCTGTTACATCCGGATAGTTGTCGATCCCTTCGCGACTTTCACTCGTAAAGTAGCCGTTGAATCTGCGGGTCTGATTAAGCGTGGAAGGAAATTCTCCGTTGTTGAAAGCATTGGAGCTGTAGTGGTTGATGAAGGTGTTAAAGCCTTCATCCATCCATGCATAGCGCCGTTCGTTGGTGCCGACGATCATCGGGAACCAGTTGTGGCCAAACTCATGGTCGGTTACACCCCACAGTGATGCACCTTTGGAATTGTAATGGCAGAAGTTTAATCCAGGATATTCCATTCCGCCGATTTCTGCCGCCACATTGGTTGCGGTTTCGTAGGGGAACTCAAACCACTGCTTGCTGTAATATTCGATAGAGGCTTTGCTGTATTCGGTTGAGCGTGACCACGCGTCTTGGCCGTTACTTTCGATCGGGTAGGTGGATTGTGCCAAAATTGTCTTTCCGCTTGGTAAGTTGATTTTGGCAGCATCCCAGATGAACGAATCGGAAGTAGCAAAAGCAACATCTCTCGCATTTTGAATTCTGAAATGCCAAGTGATGGTTCCGTCCTGCTTAGGTCGGGTGAGGGCCGTGTTTTTGATTTCTTCAGGAGAAACCAAATAAACCGTTTCCTCGCTTTGAGCGGCTTTGGCGTAGCGGGTTTGAAGTTCTTTGGAAAGCACTTCGGTAGGGTTCATCAACTTCCCTGACCCCACCACGATGTGATTGTATGGCACAGTCACTTTGTAGTCAAAGTTTCCATATTCCAGGTAAAACTCTCCTGCGCCAAGGTAAGGTTCTACGTTCCATCCCTCGGTTTCATCAAACACGGCCACTTTGGGATACCACTGCGCAAAGGCATAGATCCAGCCATCCTTTACTTTCAACCGACCCATGCGGTCCATCCCTTTTTGGGGGACTTTAAAAGAAAAATCCATGGAAACGATCGCTTTGCCGCCTCGGGCAGGAATCGGCTCATTGAACCAGACTTGCATGCGAGTGTCTTCGATCAAGTGCTTGGAGGAAAGGGTTCCTTTCGGGCCCACTTTGGCGGATACATTGCTGATGTCATAGCCTCCGTCGGTGTCTCCATTGTATCGGTTTCCTTGGACGGGAGTAGTCAATGTACCTCTTGAAGTGGGGGTAAAGCGATTTTGCTCCAGTTGGAGCCAGATGAAATCCAGACTTTCCGGACTGTTGTTGGTGTAGGTGATGGTGACCTTACCCGAAAGTGTGTGACTTGCCTCGTCCAAAGCCACTTCGATTTGGTAGTCAGCGGCATTTTGCCAATAAGCTTCACCGGGTTTTCCGGATGCGGTTCGGTAGCTGTTTCCGGACCGATCCATAAACTCGGAGAAGTCTTTTTGATTGTTTTCTTTGCCCTGTTGGGCTTGGGCGGGAAAATTTTCGATCAGAAGAAAAAGGGACAAAAGTCCACCGATAATGCTGATTTTTTTCATAATGAATCTTGATTTGGGTTGAAAAATAAGGACAAAAGGCGGATTTGCGAATTGGAATTCTGCAAGGCTTTGTGATTTTAGGATTTTTTAGGCCGAGCAAAAATTGGAGTGGGGAAAATTTCGGGTTTACATTTGAATGCACTATCAATTCATCTCAATGAATAAAGTATTTATACTCGGGGGGGTGGCTTTGCTTTCTTTCAAAGCTTTTGCCCAAACCGACACAACCTCTCAAAATCTGCAGGAGGTCATCATTCAAGAAAACCGTATCCAAATTCCATTTTCCAAACAAAGCCGAAATATTGCAGTGGTGGACCGGCCGCAACTAGAGACCACGCCTGCCCGAAGCTTGCAGGAAGTCTTGAGCTTTGTGCCGGGAGTCGATGTCCGACAGCGGGGAGTTACCGGCGTCCAAGCGGATATCAGCATCCGTGGGGGTAGCTTTGAGCAGACCCTGATGCTGCTCAACGGGATCAAACTCAGCGATCCCCAGACTGGCCACCACATGATGAATATACCTGTTCCTTTGGTCAATATCGAGCGGGTGGAAGTACTGAAAGGTCCGGGCTCGAGGATTTTTGGTCAAAATGCCTATGCGGGAGCGGTCAATATCATCACTCAGCTTTCTGACGTGAGAAGTCTTAGACTTCAAGGCTATGCCGGAGATTTTGGGATGAAAGGTGTCAACTTTGCAGGATCACTTCCAGCCGGAAAATACCGTCAGAACCTGGCTATTTCCTATGATGATTCCAATGGCCATTGGTACAACTCTGACTATAAGGTTAGCAATATTTTCTATGAGGGAGGGGTTCAACTGAACAATACCCATGAACTCCGTGGCATGGTGGCCTACACCGATCGGACTTTTGGAGCGAATGGGTTTTATACCTCGGCCTTTCCGGATCAATGGGAAAGTATTCAGACTACTCTGACCTCACTTTCACATACTTTTACCAAAAATCAATGGTATCTCAATACCCGAGTCTATTGGAGAAGAAATGAGGATGAATTCCGATTGAGAAGAAACGAGCCTGCTTTTTTTCAGAATTTTCACACTTCAGATGTCTTGGCGATTGAGGCCAACGGAAGCTATAAAAGTAACTGGGGGACCACTGGATTTGGTCTCGAGACTCGAAAAGAAAAAATCGAATCATCCAATCTGGGAAACCATGACCGTTCTTTGGTGGGGGTCTTTTTAGAACAATTGGTCAATCTGGGTCAGAAAACCGATATCCGGGCTGGAGTGTATTCCAATTATTATTCTGAATACGGATGGAAGCATTTTCCGGGGTTGGAAGTAGGCTATCAGGCCACTGAAGCATTACGATTTTATTCCGGAATTGGGTCAAGTTTCCGGATTCCAACCTACACCGACTTGTATTATGTAGGGCCAACCAACATTGGGAATGCTGATTTGCAACCCGAACAGGCAAGATCGTTTGAGTTTGGAGGAAAGTGGACTAAAGGTCCATGGAGAGCCGAATTGGTGTATTTTAATCGTTTTTCGGAAAATCTGATCGAATGGACTCGAACCAATGCTCAGCAACCTTGGCAGCCACAGAATTTCAATGAGGTAATTTTCAACGGGATCGAGTCCAGTATGTATTATCGGGTCAATCCTAACGGAAAAGCAGTTCAGGTTAAGGAATTGATGTTGTCCTATAATTTCATCGATGCCAATTTCAATGCAAGACCGGGATTGGAGTCCAGATATGCCTTGACGGCTCTTCGTAACCAATTTATTGGAGGGATTTTGCTTGGTTTGGGTCAAAAATTGGAGTTGAATACCAAAGCTCGGTATGTAGAGCGAATGGCATTGGAACCGTATTTTGTGCTGGATATGCGAGCCGATTACAACCGTACTAAGAAGTTGGGCTTTTTCGCTGAGGCATCCAATATCACCAATACCGATTATATCGAAGCAGGTACCGTTCAGATGCCGGGAAGGTGGTTTAGAGCTGGATTTATGGTGAATTTGGAGTAGGGAAAATATCTACTTGGTCAGAGATTCAATAGGCTGTCATTCAAGTTTGGCAGCCTATTTTTTTGAGTTCAGGGATGGGGTTAAATCAAAAAAGCCTCAGAAAATTCTGAGGCTTTGTGTGGAAGTTGAGGGATTCGAACCCCCGACCCTCCCGATTGCATCGGGATGCTTTGAACCAGCTGAGCAAACTTCAATTCGATATCAATTCTTCAATCTTTTTTCTAGATTTCCATGATTTCACTTCTCTTTCTCGGTGGAAGGCAGCTGTTTTGTCGGTGTGCTCTTCGTAATATATTATTACCCAATCCGCTGATCCACCTGTGAATCCCTTATGATTGGATTTATGTTTTCGAAGCCGTTCGGCCAAACTATCACAAGTATGGCCTATGTAAAACCTGTCTTTTGACTCTGAAAAAAGTATGTAGAAATAACATCCCATGGGTAAAAATAAAAAAGCCCCTGAAAATTCTGAGGCTTTGTGTGGAAGTTGAGGGATTCGAACCCCCGACCCTCCCGATTGCATCGGGATGCTTTGAACCAGCTGAGCAAACT
>FWPV01004248.1_pt1 | contig 30926 bp, 24 predicted proteins | sample 2228371 | NCBI WGS metagenome assembly FWPV01 (sample SAMEA103939776, study PRJEB20133) | metagenome | reverse complement strand
GGCATAGGGTACCTCCTTTCTTTTGATTTTTATTCCCAGGAGATATCCTATGCTTTTTTATTTAAATTTCAACAGAAAAATTTACAGAACCGTGAAAATCAGTCCGCAGGTTGAAAATTATTTATTATCTCCTTGCAAAAAGAAAAATATTGAATAAGGGTAAAAAAATTTGTATATTGAACATTTAGTAAGACAAATAGAAAAAATCTTCAACGATCATAAAATGGAGGAAGCAATGAAGGCCAAAGTCGATCCGGATTTGTGCACAGGTTGTGAGCTCTGCTGCGACACAGCACCCGATGTGTTCGAAATGAAAGGCGATGTTGCGGTTGCCAAGGTGAATGAGGTACCTGCTGATCAGGAAGACGCTGTCCGCGAAGCAGCCGAATCCTGCCCCGCTTCAGCTATCATTATTGAATGATCTATACCCCCTCAGGGCTGTTCGAGGGTTTATTGGCAGAAAACCTTTGTACAGCCCTTTTTATCTCTCATGATTTAAAAATCTCAAAATGCTTGCTATTCACAAAGTGCTGTTGGGTGTGCAGAATGGCCACCAACAATTTCTCTTGCCTTTTGATGAAATGAATGGTCAACAATGCTAACGCTTTTTTGGTGGAATCGGTGAGCCTCTTTCTCCTCTTTAAAATGGCTTTTTGATGTTGGATTTCCCGTAACTGATTACTGATATCGTTGAATTCCCCCAGTTTTTCCTGCAGACGTTTCAATCGTTTAATAACGGAAGTGATTTGCTTTTTTGGATAGAACTCCTTGAAAAACTCGATCAAATAGCGAAATTTTTTACATTGCAACCGCAATCGGTGTAATTGCCCAGAAGAAGGCCTTTTGTGGATGCTTTTGCTGAGCCCCATGATACGCTTACTACGTTTCCGCAGCAATCTCTTCACAAAATTATCGATGGTCTCATCTGAATGGATTTCATTAATAGGGGTTGACGCCGTTAAAAATCGTTGCCATTCTTCTATGTAGGATTGATACTCGGCGCTCTGCAGAGCTTTTGTAACTTTTGTAAATTCCTTTTGGCGCTCTTGACGAAGCATGGTGAAGAATGGATAAAGACTGGGCTGTAGTTTATCGGGCAGGATGGAGCGATAGTAATCTTTTCTCGATAGATAGACATCGAGATCTCGCAGGCGGTTGCTCAAACGGCCCCATTGTGCCCAACCATCGCGAAATCTAATTCTAACCTCTTCAGGAATGACACCCTTGAACTGGGAGAGTATCACTCGCGTCCGCCGCAAAGCGACCCTGTACTGGTGAAGATGCTCCGGGTCTTTGTCCTGAAGAATACCCGTTTGGTGCATCTGCATCACCTCGAAGAACTGCTGCAATAACCGTCTGACCGCTTCGTTGGGCTTTTGGTCGCCGCTGATCTTATTTTTCTCTTCTTCTCGCAAGTCGAAAATCTGTCTTTTTATTGTCGAAAAAGGTCCCCGGTTAATTTTCAATGAATGATTGCATACGCTTCTTTGTCCCTCACTGAGAAGAGGATTCTGCAGAATTGCGCCTACCCTGAAAAGATAAGGAATAACCGCTTGCAAATCAAGAGAATTGTCGTTTATTTTTCATCCATTCGCTAGGCTATCATAGGTTGCGTCATGCAAAAAGTAGCTGCCTTGTGGGTAAAAAATCTTATGTCTTTCATTCAAAGCAAGATGCTGATTGCATTATCCGGATTATTTTTGTACATTCTAATGATAACCATTGTTTTGAAAAATCAAGTATTGAAATCATTTCCTATTTTTGCAATGGGAGGAATCGAGATGTATAGGACGCTGATGATCGTTTGGCTTAGTATCCTTCCTCTTTTCGCCCAACAGGCGGACATGGTTTTTTGGCATGGGAAAATTTGGACTGAAGACGAAAACCAGCCAGTTGCCCAGGCATTGGCCGTGAAAGGCGATCGCATTCTCTGGGTCGGATCAGAAAAAGAAGTGAAAAAACTCGTGGGACCTGCCACCCGGGTCATTGATCTCAAGGGCAAACTACTGCTGCCGGGATTCATCGACAACCATGTGCATTTTATCAGTGGGGGCTTTCAGTTGCTCGGCATCGATCTGCGGCCGGCTAAAGATCCATCTGAGTTTATCCAACTGATCAAAGACTATGTAAAAACTCATCCGCAGAAATGGATCACCGGTGGCGATTGGGATCACGAGAGCTGGCCAGGGACGCCGTTGCCGCGTAAGGAATGGATCGATTCGGTCTCTACCGATACGCCGATATTTGTTTCGCGATTGGACGGCCACATGGGGTTGGCCAATTCATTGGCGCTGAAAATGGCCGGCATCGACCGTCATACGCCTGATCCACCGGGAGGCGAAATCGTTCGCGACCCCCTGACCGGCGAACCCACCGGCATTCTCAAAGATGAGGCCATGTCCGCGATTTATCGGCTGGTGCCTGATGCCACCGAAGAAGAAAATATCGCAGCGGCCAAGGCGGCTCTGGCTCATGCCGCTCGTAACGGCATCACCAGCTTGCAGGATATCTCTTCGGCGAATGATTTACAGATCTATCAGATCCTATTGGATCGCGGCGAGCTAACAGCGCGAATAGATTGCCGTCTGCCTATGGCTCTATACAAACACCTGCAGACCCTCGGCGTGCGCCACCACTTTGGCAACGATATGCTGCGCATCGGCAGCCTCAAGGCGTTCGCCGATGGCTCACTGGGTTCTTCCACCGCCCTTTTTTTCGAACCCTATGAGCAAAATCCCAATACCTTTGGTTTGGCGATGGATATCTTATTGGATGGACGATTGGAAAGGTGGTGTAAGGAGGCCGACCGAGCTGGATTACAACTCAGCGTGCACGCCATTGGCGATAGCGCCAATAGCCGTATGCTGGACATTTTTGCGGCTTGCGTGAGCGAGAATCCCGAATGGGATCGCCGATTCCGCATCGAGCATGCACAGCATATTGCCGATAAAGATTTTGCCCGTTTTGCCGAGTTAGGGGTGATCGCATCGGTGCAGCCCTATCACCTCATCGACGACGGCCGCTGGGCTGCTAAACGCATCGGTCAGAAACGCTGCCGCAATGCTTATCCGCTGCGAAGCTTTCTCGATCACGGTGTACGCGTCTGCTTCGGCACCGACTGGACCGTTGCGCCCATTAATCCGCTCTGGGGCATTTATGCTGCGGTCACGCGGCGCACATTGGATGGCAAGCATCCTCAAGGCTGGTTTCCAGAACAAAAGCTCACTGTCCAAGAAGCCATTGCCTGTTATACCATTCACTCGGCCTATGCCTCGTTCGATGAAGATATTAAGGGAAGTTTGGTCGCCGGTAAACTGGCGGATTTGGTGGTATTATCGGATGACATTCTCACCATCCCGCCGGAAAAGATTTGGGATGTGGAGGTAGAGATGACAGTATTGGGGGGCAAGATCATTTTTGAAAAAGGAAAAGAAATGCAGATAAAAAAGAACGTGTTGTAAGCATTCTCTTTATTTCCGTGTGTAGAAACTGCACATTGAAGCAATTTATTGATGCCTAAGGGAAGGGACTGGATTAGCAACAAAAAATACTTAGTCAAGCTCATCCGTCTCCTCTATAATTCCGCTTCATCAGGTAAATTCGATTGTAATTAACATTTTTTATTTCTATATTATTCTGATAACTGCTAGGATTATCACATCGTTTGCATTGCACGCAGCCACCACTAACTGAAATACAACAACAGGAATAACGGTAGGAACCATCATGAGACCTAAATTACAATTTCTATCCGATGATCTCATTAGGCAAATAATTGATGAAGCCATCCAGGTCCTGTGTCAATTGGGTGTCGAAATCCACAATCCTCAGGTGGTCGGTCTGTTAGGGGATCATGGCGCCCGAGTGCAGTCCGACAAGTTGCATGTGACCTTCACCCGAACCCTGATCGAGAAGGCGTTGAAAACCGCGCCGCATAGTTTCAAGCTCTACGATGTTCTCGGCCAGCAAACGCACGATTTCAGCGACGATAACATCTATTTCACCCCCGGCTCCACGGCTCTCAACATCCTCGATCATGCCAGCAACCAGATGCGCAAACCGACTACCTCGGACTATATTGACTATGTCAAAGTGGTAAGCGGCCTGCCGTATATTGCCGCCCAGAGCACGGCGATGATCCCAGCGGATGTACCCCATGACATCTCCGACAGTTATCGACTCTTCCTCAGCCTGCTCTATGGCGAAAAGCCGATAGTCACCGGTACCTTTACCATCGAGTCGTTCGGGGTGATGAAGGAGATGCAGTTGGTGGTGCGTGGCAGCGAGCAGGCGCTCAAGGAAAAGCCGTTGACGATCTTTTCCGCCTGTCCGACCTCGCCTCTCAAGTGGAGCGATGTTACTTCACAGAACCTGCTGGATTGCGCCCGCTATGGCATTCCGGTGGAGTACATCGCCATGCCGCTGGCTGGATTCATGGCGCCGGTGACGCTGGTAGGCACGCTCATACAGCATACCGCCGAAACCCTGAGCGGACTGGTGATCAGTCAGTTAGCGAATCCGGGCACACCGGTTTTATGGGGCGGCTCCCCCGCTATTTTCGATGTGCGTTATGCCACCACACCCATGGGCGCCATCGAGACCATGATGATCGACTGCGCTTATAGCGAAATCGGCAAGCACCTGGGCTTACCGACGCAGGCTTATATCTCACTAAGCGACGCCAAGCTACTGGATGCCCAGGCGGGATTGGAGAGCGGTATCGGCGCGACTTTGGCGGCATTGGCCGGTATCAACAGTATCTCCGGGCCGGGCATGTTGGATTTCGAGAGCTGTCAAAGTCTGGAGAAATTGGTGTTGGATAATGAAATCTGCGGCATGGCGCTGCGATTGGTGCAGGGCATCGAGCCGAAAGAGGATTTCCCTTCCCTCCCACATTTCAAGGAATTGCTGGAAGAAAAACATCTGCTGATATCCGACCACACGCGGCGTTTCATTAAAGAGGAACATTTTGTGCCGGGGCCGGTGATCGACAGAGCCAATCGTTCCCGCTGGCAGGAAGAAGGGGCGCTGACGCTGGGACAACGGGCTCATGCTGAAGTCGAAAAACTGGTGCAAAAGTACCAACCTTCGCGATTGCCGGCGTCTCACAAAACCGAATTGATCAAATTAATGGAAACCGAAGCAAAACGGTATGGACATGAGCACCTACCACAGCGGCAAGAATAATACAGAATGGCAGCGGCTGGGGTTTATATTTATGAGCTCACCCAGGGTGCCTACCGCTGCGTCGGGAACGAAAATGTGATACTTTGATTTTCAACCGGCGTACTGTCGCCCCATGATGGATGAGCTCGAAAGACTGTATTTAAGGAATTGTGCTACAACCCATTTTCCCACCATTTCAGACGAACCTTCCCTGGCAAGTGACTCCTCATGAGGAGAAGAATAAACATAGGTAATATATCTTTGTTTTTTCAATGGGATTGATTATTATTAATCATTGCACCGATTAATCCGGACCAAAAGTCGCTGCTTGCCGTTTTGGTTTGCATTGCAGGAAATCATTTTTAAGAAGTGGAAAAATGATTGCCCCGACCATTACTCACTACAAAATCCTCGAAAAGCTCGGCGAAGGCGGCATGGGCGTGGTGTGCAAAGGCGAGGACTTAAACGTATCGTGGCTCTCAATTTTCTTCCGCTGGAATTAACCCGTGATCCTGAAGCAAAAGAACGGTTCATTCAAGAAGCGCAGGCAGCCTTGGCGCTGGATCATCCCAACATCCGCACAATCCATGAAATTGACGAGAGTGAAGATGGACAGCTTTTTATCGTCATGGCGTGTTATGAGGGCCAGACGCTGAAATAAGCAGTTGGCAGCAAGCGGTTGGCCATCGGCGAGTAGCAGCCGGCAGTAAGCAATAGGCAGTTGGCAATAAGCAAGGCGATTGAAATTGCGTTGCAGATTGCAGAATGTTTAAAATAAGCGCACATTAAAAGCATCGTCCACCGCGATACCAAGCCGGCCAATATCATGACCACGGGAAAAGGCCAGATATAGATCATAGTTTCTTTCTCGATAGATCCACTCATTGATTTCACCGTCCATAAGACCTTGCCTCATCTTGTGTCTGCAATAACAATAATCGACCACATCTAATCTAATCCGTCAACCTTAATGCATGGGGACAGGGATTAAAACTCCGATTCGCTCTTGGTAACTTTTTAGCTCTCGGGTGGCCGACACGTGGATCGTTTAACACCCCGATTCTGTGTTAACTGGGCATTAAATTTTTCCCCAACCAACGAAGGAGCTAAGGGATGGTGATTCTAAAGAACAACCTATTCGAATTCACAAGCGAAAATTGAAATTAGGTAAAAAAACATATATCTTGATTAGGATAAAAAAAATTAAATTCGTAAATTTTTAAAAAATGTGTCCATAAAGGAGTAAGAATAATGAAAAGAATATACCTCGTCGTATTGATATCCATTTGTTCTTTGCAGGCTGTCCTTTGCATCACCACTCCGGAACAATTCTTCACCTTCCAGCCGGGCGCCGACCGCCAGTTGATCGATTATGAACAATTGATTGCTTATCTGCAAAAACTGGATACCGAGTCGCCGCGGTTGAAAATGATCGATTGCGGCACCACCATGATGGGTCGGCCCATGTATCTGTTGTTTATCTCTTCGCCGCAGAACATCGATCAGTTGGAGTCATTGAGAGAGATCAATAAAAAATTGGCGCTCGATGCCAACTTGTCGAATGTCACCAGAACGGATTTGATAGAAACGGGTCGGGTGTTTCTATTGGCAACGCTATCGATGCACGCCACCGAAGTGGCACCATCGCAATCTCTGCCACTCATTGCCTATCGACTGGCCACCACCGAAGCCGCCGACACGTTGTCTTGGCTCGATAAAGTCGTGTACATGGCTGTCCCCAGTCATAACCCCGACGGCATGGATATGGTAGTGGAGTATTTTCGCAAATACAAAGGCACAAAGTACGAAGGCAGCAGTTTTCCCGGCATCTATCATAAATATGTCGGCCATAATATTAACCGCGATTTTATCACTCTCAGTCAGGAGGAGAATAAAGTCGTAGCCCGTATTTATGGTAAAGAATGGTTTCCGCAAGTGATGGTAGAAAAGCATCAGATGGGCTCTTCCGGTCCGCGCTATTTTGTGCCCCCGGTGTTCGATCCCATTGCCGAAAATCTGGATGCGGGATTGTACAACTGGACCAAGGTGTTCGGTTCCAACATGATCACCGACATGACCGAAGCCGGATTGAGCGGTGTGTCGCATAGCAATATCTTTGATTTTTATTGGCCGGGTGATACCGAGACCGCTGCCTGGAAGAACATCATCAGCATGCTCACCGAGTTGGCCAGTGTGAACATAGCCGCGCCCATCTACATCGAACCCAGCGAACTGACGGCTGGCGGCAAGGGCTTGGCCGAATATAAGAAAAGCATCAACATGCCGTCGCTTTGGCTTGGCGGTTGGTGGCGGTTACACGACATGGTGCAATACGAAATCGCCTCTACGATGTCGATGATCAAAACCGCGGCATTATACCGCAAGGAGATCCTGCAATTTCGCAACGACCTCTGTCGCAGCGAAGTCGCCAAAGGTCAAAATGAACCACCCTTTTATTACATCCTGCCGCCGAAACAACACGATGCCGGCGAAACGGTGGATTTGGTCAATTTGCTGATGGAACATGGCGTCCGGGTTTACCGAGTGTCCAACCCGATTAAAACAGAGGAGAGTGAATTGGCAGCGGGCACGATAGTCGTACCATTAGCACAACCTTATCGCGCGTTCGTCAAGGAGGTGATGGAGGCACAGCAGTATCCGGTGCGGCGTTATACAGCGGGTGGGGAGATCATCAAACCGTACGACATCACCAGCTGGTCGTTGCCGCTGCATCGCGGTGTTCATGCGATCGCCGTCCATCATCGCTCGAAAGATTTGGAAGATCGGCTGATCGAGGTGCAAGAGCCCTATCATCTACAACAGCCATTGCCCGAGCGATTCACGGCGATGGTTTGGCCGGTCGAGAACAACGCCGCTTTCAAGGCGGCTTTTCTGGCGGTCAAAAACGGCGTGCGCGTGGAGCGATTGCTAGAGTCGGTAACGCTGGGTCAGGTCATCGCGGCTAAAGGAAGTTTTATCGTCCATACAAGTGATAAGAATTTTGCAAAGAAATTGCTGGAGGAATGTCGCATCTCGCCGATTTTCGTCGGCGAAACCTCGGCTTTGAAAACACAACCGCTGAAATTGCCCAAGATTGCCCTATGCGAAAGCTATTTTCACGATATGGATGCAGGCTGGACGCGCTTTGTCTTCGACCAATATCATATCCCTTACACCGTGGTACGACCGGGCGAGTTCGAAAAAATCGATTTTTCCAAGAATTTCGAGGTGCTCATTTTTCCGGATCAGGACAAATCGGTATTGATGGAAGGTAAATACAAACGGGGGGAAGAATTGTCCATACCTAATTATCCTCCCGAATACACCAAAGGTATCGGCAAAAAGGGCTTTGAGAATGTGATGACGTTTTTAGATCGTGGTGGCATCATTATTTCTTGGGGACAATCCACCGAACTTTTTATGGGTAGACTAGAAATTGCGCGTGGCAAAGAGGAAAAGGAAGAGTTCCAATTCCCAGTGCGTAATATGGCAGAAAACCTAAACAAATCCGGTTTGAATTGCCCGGGTTCGTTGATGAAGGTACTGGTGACCTCGGATCAGCCGTTGACGATGGGCATGCCCGATAACGTCGGCATCTTTTATCGCGGACGGCCGGTCTTCGCCACCTCGGTCCCAGGGATGGCCGATTTGGATCGACGCGTCATCGCCAGATTCCCGGAAAAGGATATTCTGATGAGTGGCTACTGCGAAAAAGAAGAACTGCTCGCCCAAAAAACTGCGGCGGTTTGGCTGCGCAAGGGCAAGGGACAATTGGTGCTGTTTGCCTTCTGTCCACAATTCCGCGGATCGACTATGGCCTGCTACAAATTATTGTTCAATGCGATTTTGCTGTAATTTCGTTGATCGAATAGTTCCTCGACGGAAATTTTGGAAATGCCGCAGGGGCTATTGTTCATTGTTATGGAGTGAAATGAAGAAAGGATACTAATGAAGATTCACGCGGGGACTTGACGGCGGTGCATCCTGTAATATCCCCCTTGCCATCCTTTGGAAAAAGGCGGAAACAAGTCCCCCTGGCTCCCCTTTGAAGAAGATGTTGAAAAAGTTATTGTTATTCCCAAGTATGTTGTTCAAACTTTAATGGCTGTGCGAAAATCTATAAAAAACGTGTCATGTCGAGGATCGCCAGCGACGAGACATTTTTGGTAAAGTACTGCCAACGCGGCGTCCTCCAAATTCTATCTCGTTGCATCACTCTATGGTGCAGCAACGATGAGAACACTCTTCATCATAATCGTTCTGGTCTTGTCGCTGGGGTTCTTAGATATGGCTCGTTTTCAGAGGTTTTCACACCCTCACGCAACCTCCTATTCACACCTCAAAATAGCTATGCACCAATCATAACTCGCAACCTGCAACTTTGCTTCTCCCCCCCTCACACATGCAACTCGATCACATCGCGATCCTGTAACACATAATCGCGATTGATGCGCTGGCCCTCAAACTTGCCGTGTCCCCACAACCGTGCGAATTTGAGCTTTTCGGCGAAATCGCGATGCACCTCACGGGCGAAATCCAAAAGCGTGCTGCCTTTGGGCATGACGAATGGCTGCGACATATCCGCCTCTTGTCCGGGTCGCTTGGAATAGATGCGCACAACCTCCAAGGAAGCAAACAGGGCAAAGCGCAGGTTCGGAAGGTTTTCGCCGGTCAAAGCCGAGACCGCAATGGTGGGGTATTTGGTTGCATACAGCTCACGCACCACCGACCAGTTGTCTTTAGCCTCGGGTAGATCGCTTTTGTTGCCGACCAGCAGCGCCCTCTTTTCGATGACGCTGGCCCAGGAATCGGTTTTGGGCTTGTAGGGCACCAGTTTCAATTTGGCCTCGGTCAGCAGATTCAAGGCCTCTTCGATCTTCTCCAATACATTGCTTGCGGATAAATCGAATACGATCAAGGCCAAGTCCGAGGTGCGGATGATGTTGGGAACCCAGAACTCCATATGCTGCCGCGAGATGGGTGGCAGGTCCACCAGCTGGATCTGGATGTCCTCAAAGGGCATCATCGCCGGATGTGGCGCGCGGGTGGTGAACGGATACGGTGCCACTTCTACGTGCGTGCCGGTCAAGGCAGCCACTAATTGTGATTTGCCGCAGTTGGGCGGACCGGCTAACGTCACCTGACCGGCGCCTTCGGGATCGACTTTGATGCCGAATCCCTTCTTTTTGTCGCCGCGTTGCATCTCCTCGCGCACCGCAGCCATGCGCCGTTTGATATCCGCCTGCAATTTCTCCGTGCCCTTGTGTTTGGGCAACGTGGCCATCATTTTTTTCAGGGCTTCCAATTGCTCCTGCGGCGTACGCGCCTTTTTAAATTCTTCCTCGGCGCGCAGATAATCGGGCGTCAAATTAGCCGGCATAACGATCCCTCAGCTAAACAGAAAGATGACTCTTGGTGATCATGGTTTTTTCTGCTGTTGTGGCGATAAATAATAATCTTTTGAAAATTACCACAATTCCCACAATCATTGCGGCCAATAAACATTCAAATATCATACTAACAAATAATAATTTTGCTCGCCCTTCAAGATTTCTTGTCGTTGCACTTCTCGAAATGGCATGTTTCTAATTGTTCATACGCACCGATAATGGCTGAACAATATACTTGTTTGTAGACTGCCATTAATCTCTTCTATACAACGATGGATTGCCTTATTAAATATAATAAAATATACATGAAAAATCCTATCCTGCCAATATTTTTTTATTGGATAAATATTTTTTCCTGCATGTTTAAAATTTTTCTCATTTTGTATCGTATATTAGTTTGTGAAATAAAGTAGTTTGATTTATAAATTATTTTAAATTAAAGAAAATTATGACGCCGCAACTCGATCTCAAAGCCGCGAACGGCGTGCCCTGTCCGCATCGATGATGGATGGACTGCAAGGATGCATACCGGGCATCCTCATGTTCTTCCTCTCCGGCGCTAAATATAAAAAGGATGGCGCAATGAGCATGGCGTTGTTGCCGATTGTGCTATGAATCTTGTTTCTCGGCATCATTCAGCTGAAAACCAAATACGTCTACCCGCGAGTGGGCTATGGGACGTTGCCTCAAGTCCACAGCAAAAAAATGGTTCATTTCTATGCTGCTTTTTTCGCCATCGACCTATGGTTATTGGTCACCGTACTGATCTACTCCGGCGACATCCGTCACCCGGTTCGCTGGTACCCATGGATGCCGATCATGATCGGCACCTTTTGGGCTGGCCTCTGGCTCGGCTTGGCCTTGTCCTCGGGATTGATCCGTTATTACATTTATGCCGCCGTGACCTTTGTAGGTTCCATCCCTTTTATGCTGACGACCTTTGAGGGAAAACTTGCAGCACTCAGCCAATATCTATTGGCCTTGGCGGTATGTTACATCATCGCCGGCATCTTTTTCTTCAGCCGCTTCCTGATGAAATATCCGCCGCAACCACAGGAGATCAGCGATGAATCAAGATAAGCACAACGGTGGGCGATTTAAATCCATTGCCGCCCTGGATAAAATGATACATGAGCCGGCGCGGTTGAGCATCGCCGCCGTGCTGATGGTGGTGGAAAGCGCCGATTTTCTCTTCCTGATGCGTCAGACGGGTCTCTCCAGCGGCAACCTCTCCACCCATCTGAGCAAGTTGGAAAGCGCCGGATTTGTCGAAATCAAAAAAAAGTTCGTCGACAAAATTCCGCGCACGCTGGTACACCTAACCAGCGAGGGGAGAGAGGCATTCGAACGTTATCGGCAAAGTGTCTTGAAGGCATTAAAGGACCTCAAATAAACCCTTTTTTTAGGTGTCACCCGCCGGCAGTGTGCCAAGGCATATGACCTGGGCCTTGCGATCGACTCATAAAAACGACGCCGCGCGGGTGACATTTTTATTAAGCGGAATTAAATCATTTTCGTTTTTGCAAAAAGGGTATGATGAAAAAATGCCCAAGAGATTTTGCGAAGAAATACTAGCTATAATAATCTCAAAATTTTCTTGTTTATAATTGGCATTCTTGTTAAATTGCTTTTGTGAAATTTACCGGCGATTGATAGCTTGAGATCGTAGCACAAGCCCACCGCTTGTGACGCAAGCAAGATGCTTCATCACGGTAATTAATATAAATTTTGAATGGAGACTAAAGCAATGACCAAAAAATATTAAAGTTATTTTTGAACCACAGGAAGAGGGCGGCTATACCGTAACGGTCCCTGCTTTGCCTGGTTGTATTTCCGAAGGCGATACCTATGATGAAGCATTGACAAATATTAAAGAGGCGATAGCGCTTTATCTGGAAAGCCTCCAAGATGATGGACTGCCAATCCCCGATGAAAAGCATTTAATTGTTGAAATCGAGGCGCCGTATGATAAAATTTCCGTCACTTAAAAGTCGGGATATTATACGTGCCTTGCAAAAAGCTGGATTTATTGAGCACAGACAAAAAGGCAGTCACAAAATTTTTAAAAAGGAAGATATCCGGGTAACTGTACCTTTTCATTCACTAGATTTAAAAAAGGGACTGTATTTAGTATTATTGAACAGGCGTGACTAACTGTGGAAGAATTTATCGATCTGTTGAAATGATATACGAAATATCGTTCCATCATTTCAAAATTTATTCTCAACGACAAGCCACTATGAAAATAAGTTATCACCCAGAAATAGATGCCTTTATATCCGCCTCATCGAGGGCAAGCAAGAATGCTGCACGCTTCGTTTAAACGAAGAAATCGCCCTGAACATTGGACCTGGCGAAACACTTGTTGGTATTGAAATACTCGATGCCAAACAGGTTCTCGGCAAAGGCATTTTACCAGCGATTACGCTGGAGAATATTCAATTAGCAGAAGCCATTTAAAATAACTTTTCTGGAATTGCTTCGATGGATCAAAAGCTGAGCTACGAAGATTTTTTTAAAAAGGCGATCCTTAAATTACGGAACCCTGCCAAGTCACGTGGCATCCATTCGGTATTCAGTGGCTTCAACGATGCCTTCCGCAAATATTTTAACGAAGACCCCATTAAAATCGCTCCTCCACATGACAGTCAGGTGATGATCATTGATTTTTGGATGCTGTGTTAACTCGCCAATTGAATTAAACCCCCCCTTCAAATCCACCCCAGGTGTTCCAGCACGATCTTGACGCCGATGCCGATGAGGATGAGTCCACCGATGAGTTCCACGTATTTGCCTGCATAAGCGCCCCAGCATTTGCCCAAGTAGACGCCGGCGCCAGAGATAATAAACGTGGTACAGCCGATGATCAACACCGCCGGAACCAACGGTGTGCCCAAGATCGCAAAAGTCAACCCCACGGCTAAGGCATCGATGCTGGTGGCGATGGAAAGTAACACCAAGGTTTTTAATTGGGTAGGATCAATAGTTTTTTCTTCCTTTTTCGCATAAAAAGCTTCGAAAATCATTTTCCCACCGACAAAAGCCAACAGCGCGAATGCAATCCAATGATCCACCGCTCCTATCAGAGCGCGCAAACGTTGACCAGCCAGCCATCCTACTATTGGCATTATTGCCTGAAAAGAACCAAAGAAAAAAGCAATCTTTAACCCATGCGAACGATTGACATTGGGTATGGTCAAACCACTGGACACCGCCACGGCAAAAGCGTCCATCGAAAGACCCATGGCAAGAAAAATGATAGTTATATATTCCAAAATAATCCTTACTAATTTTCAACACAAAAATGCGGATGCTGTGGGCTCATTTACTCCACCTTGCGCCCCATCCCTAAATAAACTCATGCGCTTTTTGTGAATTTAAGCGTTTTTTAGCAAAAAAACAAGGACGTCAGCCAGCGAGAATTTCATTTCTTGCAGATTCTGGCGGATGAAGCAATTTAATTCAAGGCCTACGCAAGGCATAAATTATGGGGCGATTGTTTGCTCCGTTAACAATCTTGGCTTTTATCGCGAATTTTCAATATCGCGTCACTCATCTTTAATAAAGCCATGATCAATAAAAAAGGTTGCCGAGCGAGGCTCGACAACCTTTAAAGGGATTGGGGATCGTTCAGCCGATCACCCGTAAGTTAAATTAATTGAAATTATAGCGCAATCCAAACTGAATACGGAACACATCCGCCAGGCCGGCATTGTACTGCAACGTCTGCGAAATCAATTTGCCGCCGATGTTGGCCAGTTTGTACTGGGCTCTACCCTGAGCATCCCGCGGACCTCCCTCGGACGAGGAAGGCACCACCAACGGTTGCGTGGTCGTCAGACGCTGACTGACACCCCAGTTCTTGTTGAGCAGGTTGGTGATATTCAAAAAATCGACGCGGAACTGCAGAGTATTGCGCTTTTGGAAAAGATTGGCAAATAATTCCTGGGTAATGGCCAAGTCGGCGCGGAAGACCATGGGCAGCCGTACAGCATTACGCTCGGCATACTGACCGCGGTGGCTTCGCAAATATTTATCTTGCTGAATGAACTTTTCCCACGCTTCTTTTTGCTCTTGCACAGTGAAAATGGTGGAGCCGCTCTTGTATTGGATGAAATTCATCTCCGAGGTATCTCTCGGAATGTATATGAGATCATTCCCGCGTCCACCATCACCATTTAGGTCGCCACTGAATGTGTAGCTGGCCACGCCTGGCGAACTGGCTTCACAAAATAGCGAAATCATAGTGGCACCGGTTTTGAAATACTCCAGCCGATAAGAGGCCGCGGCAATGAAACGCGAGCCCTGCGAAACCGAAGCGTAGGCTAAATCCGGATTATTGGGGTCCCAGGAAATAGGATTACCGCTCCACGAGCCATAGGCGATGGAACCGGGGTCGATCAGATTTTTCGATTCGCCATAGCTATAGGCGGCTTTGGCGTACCAATTATCGGCAAAGGGTTTTTCCAGTGAGAATACGGCATTATAGGAATAACCGACATTCTCGTTGCCCAACACGATGGCATTGGAGATATCATTGCCCTTTGCTTTATTGAGTTTGTTGCTGGTCCAGTACGGACGATTGTCAGGGCCTGTGAATTGACCTTGCGGTGCCGGCAAATTGGCATTAATGTAGCTAATGCCGTTGACATCGCGATTGTATAGGAATTCACCGGTGGCGATCAAGCCATATGGCAGCTTCTGATCCACTGCGATGTTAGAACGCCAGATCTGCGGGAATTTGAAATTAGGATCGGTCAACGCTAATTCATAGGAAGCAGCCGGTGCGCCGGTCACTTCGGTTGGTTTATAGGCGTTGGGATTGGGATTGAAGGGTCGATTCTTGGTATTATCGATGGCCTCAAATCCGGTCAACACACCGGTGTTTCCGATCTGGTTGGAAATCCACACATAAGCCGGTTTACCCGTGAAAATACCGGTTCCACCACGCACCTGAGTGCTGCGGTCGCCTTTTACGTCCCAATTAAATCCAAGGCGCGGCGAGAACAATGGATTGGGATCCGGCAATTTGGCCGTTTTGTACTTGACGGGATTACCTTTGGCATCCCGGAAGGTCGTGGTATCAGCATTGACATTCTGATAGCCGGTGTCGCCGAAGAAAGGCACATCCACACGCATACCAAACGTTACGTTCAGATTCTTGATAGCCTTCCACTCATCCTGCGCGTATCCGCCTACGTACCACACTTTGAGAGGCTGAATCGGCTTGACCTGCCCTGGAATGTTGGACCAGCGCAGCTGAAAACGCCGCAGGGTGACTGGCGAAACGGTGCGATTGGGATTGGCCAGATAATCATTGGCGTCGGTATAAAAATCTTCCAACGAATTGTACACATAGATACCTTGCGACCCGGGGAAGAAGACATTTTCGGATTCATACCTTTCGATACTGGCGCCAAAAGTAAAATTATGCTTCGGCCCATAAATCATGAAATTATCCTGCAACTGGAAGGTTTTGTAACGTAACTCATTGTTAGGAGTAAAAGGCTCAAATCCAAAGGTTGTATATACCTGGCCATCTTTCAAGATATCGACCATGGGAAACATCTCACCTCTGGAATCGCGGCTCTCGTCATTATAGGTGTAACCCACGATGAGGTTATTGGACATGCGGTTACCGATGAGGGCATTCCATTCACCGACGATGGAACGGATATTTTCCATGATGATATAGTTGGAATTCTGGAAGTTGAGTCCCGTCGAATTGCTACGACGATTGCCCCATCCCAGAGAAGAGGAATTCGAAAGTAACACGTCGGTTCTGGAATCCAGGTGGTTATAACGCAGACTTAATTTATTGCTGGGATTGATGTTATAGTCTATTTTAGCTATAAATCGCGTGGCCGGAGTCTCATGATCGTATCCCTGATATGGTCCGGTTTCATAACCAAAATTCTTTTTGAGGTATGCGCTCAGCGAATCCAGGTCCGATGCCAACACGCGGGTGACGTTTCCCTCAACCGTTTGACTGGGGTCTGTGCGGGCGATGAAGGTGGTGCCGGGGTTGGTCAGTTTATCGGTTTCGAAGTTGAAATAGAAAAAGAGCTTGTTTCGCATGATGGGTCCACCCACCCCTATGCCAACGCGGTTATAACGGAAGGTGCCGGGATCATATTTCAGGTCTCGTGCCTTGGTGCCGACGTACTCATCGCTGCGCATCATGGTATAGACGGTGCCGCTGTATTCGTTGGTGCCGCTTTTTGTCACCGTGTTAACGCCGGCGCCGATGAAATTACCCTGACGTACGTCATAAGGTGCAATATTCACCTGAATTTGCTCGATGGCTTCCAGCGAAATCGGTGCAACACCCGTGCGGTCGCCAGGCTGTCCGGCTAAACCAAAGGAGTTGTTGAAATAGGAACCATCCACCGTGACGTTGTTCATGCGGTTATCTTGTCCGGCAAAGGAGAAACCATAACCAGCGGGGTTGTATTGCGGCGTCAGTCGGGTAAAATCCTCGATACGGCCGCTGATGGTCGGCATCGATTGAATGGCCTCGCGCGGCACCGAGGTCGCGGCTCCGGTGCGCGAAGCGTTGAGAATGGGACTGCGCTCGGCCACCGTGGTGACCTCACCCATATCAATGGCCTCTTGCACCAAGACGAAATCGATCTTCAAGTCTTGACCAAGGGTCAGATTGATATTCTCTACCTTTTTCGATTTGTAACCGACAAATCGCGCTGTGACGGTATAAGGACCACCGACACGTAAACCCGCGATGTTGTAACGACCATCGGCGCGTGAAGTGACGCCAAACGTCGTACCGCTGGGTTCGTGCACCGCCATAATGTTGGCGCCGATCAACGGCTGGCCGTTATTGTCCACCACTCGGCCATTCAATGCCGCGGTCGTCACCCCCTGGGCATATAGGCCGACTGCGAAAAACAATAACAGCAGCATCATCAAGTACCTTTTGTGCATAAAACCTCCTCCTCAATTAAATGGTATGGGTTTATTTAGTGGATTAATGAACCATAAAGTAATGTCTCAGATTATAAGGCTTAAAAGATAATTCCCCTAATTAAAGTTAATATGAATCCCCCGTTAAAAAACGGTAAATATCCATCGCCACAAATAAAATAAACGTCACCCAGACGATGAAATTTTCTAACATGGGAACAAAAATCGACCCCACAGATCAAATGGATGAAATGAAGGTAAAATCTGTTTTTCATATATGTAGTAGATTCTTTGGGAAAAAAGTCCACATTTTGTGTGGTCTCGAAGGCCTGTAATTATACAAACAAGTTTTTAAAATTGCAAGGAAAAAATATATTTTTATAAAAAAATTTGTGTTATCAGATGATTTCATAGGAGAATAAAAATTAATGGTGACTCGTTTCTCTTACATGTTTCCTCCTAAAGAATCTGCAAGAATACCCTCCAACATCGCGCAATGGCCTCCCTTTCACAAAAAGTAGATTACATCTTTATATGGCTGCCCAATCTCCACCCTTGCTCAAGAGGAGCCGTGGCTGCCACCCACAAAACGGCGTGCTCGAATCAGCCTCAAGCAAAAAGATCTTGTATGCCTGTTCGAAGGGTTTATTGAGAAGGTTGTTTTTCATCCAAAAGCACGGGGGACCTTTTACATGTATTGGGGAGATTGGATACCCCAGCCGAGCCGGAGATCCTACGACAATCATGGGATAAAACGCTTCTATAGGATCCCTAACAACATCTGCAGATCTTGAAACTGACCCCTTCAAACAGTTTTTAATTGCCAATAAAGATGTTGTACCAAAGCGCGATTATCAGCAGCAATGTATTCTACCGACTCTGCTGTACGGTAAAAAGACTTGAGAAAACGCAGGTAGTAATCCGGAGAAGATTTCGGCGGTTCGCCTTTACGCCAATCCCACCTCAGCGGTTGCAGGTCGTTAATGACTATATGATGCCCGCTTATAGGAGGTTGCTGCTGTTGCCGGCGGAGATTATTAACAATGGACAGCGCCTTCTCGAATACCTGCGGCGCCATGACCGCCGAGCCAATCGAGATTAAAACCCCCTCGTTCAGTTGATGGACCGCATGGCAGAACACCTGAAAATCGGTGTGGCTGGCGCGACCAATAGCGCCTCCATCGACCAAGGGATGAACGAAAAATATGTCATAGCCAATACCGCAATGGATAGTAATCGGTATACCCAAGCGATAGGCGGCTGCCAGCACAGAATGTCGCTTATAAGGATGAGGCAAATGAATGAGGCCAGTCTGCAGATTGAACCGTTTGATGCTTGCCAGCAAGGTCATCTTGGCCGTGGTCATTTCATTAGCATGAGTTATTTCTTGGTTGAGCTCAGTTTGTAATTGTAAGGGATCGGGTATTTCTAATCTTTCATTTTCGATGACGGCCCCCACCGCTTCGCCGAATCCCATCCCAGTGATAGCTCCCACCTGTACGGCGAGGTTGATCCACCGGCCGGTTTCCTCCCAGGCACCGAATTGACCGGTCGGAATATTCTCGCGGACATCCTCTTCAGAGTAACCATAAAAAGCAAATTCCCAATCATGGATACAGCCAGCGCCCTGGGTGGCCAGATGGGTCAACCAACCCTCTTCCATCATTTTGATGAGCAGAGGACCTACACCGTTCTTGATGAGGTGCGCACCAAACATCAAGATAACCGCTGCGCCTTTTTTGCGCGCACTTTTGATTCGCTCGGCAATAAGGCGCGTTTGGCATTCCAATCCTTCGTTCCTTTCCGGCTGCAGCTCTACACCCTTGGCAATATTCTCAATCTCACTCTTGCTCCGCCTCTGTGCCAATGGTTGTGTTCGCACATGGATTGTAGAGATTTTGGGGTATGGCATCATTTTCTCCTTGTACAACAAGCTGTTGGCTTGTTTATTGGGAAATTGAGCGGTTACTAAAAAACGTGTTGAGTAAAACGACCATACATCTTCAAATAGGTTTTGGGATCAATTTTCCTCAACCCTCTCATCGGCTGAAGAAGAGATGATTCAAAATGACAAGGAAAACCGCATGCAATATTTTTTCCGAAATCACCAAAGCCGAAAAAACGCTTTTTCATCATCATGTTAACGTTAACCCTCATAAATTACGAAAAAAATTTCATAATCAAAAAGTTAATATAAGCGAATCATCAAGGTGGTTATTTTTTTCATGCTCCTCATCCTGTTTCATTTTTAAACCGTCAACCATGGAAGGATGGCACAAATTTATTACCTATCGATACTTTTCAGCGACATTTTCTATGGCAAATATTTTTGTCCATATAGTTTTATTATTTGATTATATTTAATTTACAAGTATAAATTGACATGGCATATGAATTGCGAAAGTTCTCTCCGAATGTTCATAACCTGGTCGTCGTCCTTCATGAGAGCGCAGGGGGCAAATGATTATTGTGTCATCGCTCACGCATTTAGTCTTTAGACTGGTGGCGCTGCGGATCGATAGACGATAGTAATCGATCATTGGTTCGTTAGCGGAACTGAGGTGCTCGAAAAAGTTGGTGATTCACCTATTGAATAAAAAACAGCGTTCCGAACCGTAAAGCAACACTCTTTGCCTGAGCCCGAAAACGTTGGTGAATCACCTTACGGGTTAAAGTGATTAATAAATTTGGAATATCCTTCAAGTTTAGTATAATAATTGAATTGGCCTCAGTGAGGAGGTGAGGGGGGTAAGAGGCCAGGACCTTCTCGGAAGGCGCTGCCAGTCCATCGACACATGCGTCCTTCCGGGAAGTGTTCCGGAAGCGTTTGTTTACCTTCAACGAGTTGTTCTCCTGAAAATATGGCTCACGCGTTTGTTAATTTACCACCGTTTCTTCGGTCTTTTTTGCATCGCATGCTCATTCTTGTCAGCTTTTAAAAATCTTAAAATAATATCCCTATCTTCTCAATTTTCGATACAAATTAATTTTTCTTGTTTAATTTACAGAGAATCATTATATATTAGCAACATCAGAATTTTATCGAAAATAGTTCCTTGTTGTTAGTCGGTCAGAATGATAGCATAGGTTTACAGTCTCACTCGGATTTAGGATTATGATCAATAGGTGCTTTTCAAAGATCATTGCATTTTTGTTGCTATTTATTATCTCGCAAACGATAGGTGCACAATCCTACCTCTGGCCGACCGATGCCAGTCGGCTGCTCACCTCGACTTTTGCCGAATATCGCCCTAATCGCTTTCATGCCGGCATCGATATTAAAACAGGGGGAAAAATTGGATATCCCGTATTCGCCATTAGGTCTGGGCATGTGGCAGAGGTCGAAGTCTCGCCATTTGGTTATGGTCGCTTGCTCTGTCTGAAATTGGACACCGGCGAGACGGTACTCTATGCGCATCTGCAAAAATTTTCACCCGAGATCGAAGCCTATGTGAAACAACAGCAGCTGCTGCAGGGTCGTTTCACCGTCAATTTGAAAATGACGCCGAACCAATTCCCGGTTCAGCAGGGACAAGTAGTGGCTTTTACCGGTCAGAGCGGTATAGGGCTGCCGCATCTACATTTTGAGGTATGGGATGAAAATGGTCGTCCAACCAATCCCCTGCTCAAACGCTTCGATCTGGTGGACACCATCGCGCCGACGATCCAATCTCTGGCGGTCTTGCCACTCTCGGCGACTTCACGAGTGAATGGCGATCTGCGCCCCGTGCAGCTGCGGCCGCGAGCCCTGCAGGCGAATAGCTATGTCATCGATCAACCCATTCGTGCCGAAGGAATGATCGGGTTTGCGGTAAAGCTGCATGATAAAATGGACGACACTTGGAATGGCTTTGGCGTCTATCGTCTATCTCTCCAGCTGAATGACAAAGTCATCTTCGTGGCTCAATACGATTTCTTTGATTACGCACAAAATCGCCAGGCTAATTTGGATCGCGATTACCGTCTTATGATACGCGGACATGGCCTCTATAATCGTCTATTCCGCGATATCGGCAACGAGTTGCCCTTTTATGGTAATGAGGAACCATATTATGGAGTCGTCGCTTTCGCTGAGGATGCCACGACGAAAAATTTTTGGGCCGGCCTCTGGCGTTTTTTCGGCCTCGAATATACACGTCCTTCTGGCGTTATCGATCTACCCGCGGGCAAATATGAGTTACGGATAACGGTACAGGACTTTTTCGGCAACACTTCTGTTTTGAGTGGTGTTGTGCAGGCAACAACCGAGGGCAACAATCCATACCCCGCCGCTGCTGTAGTTAGCAAACAGGTGTCGAAGCCACAAATGAACGTCGAATTTTATGATGACTATATCCGCGTAGAAGTAGTGACGGCGGATGTACCTTTAAAGCCGGCGCTGGTGGTGCATTATGAAAATGGCTCGACGGAACAACTCTTTGTCAACCCCATTGCTCCGCAACGATATGTGGCGGGAATTCCTTTCAATCCTTGGCGGGAAAAACCGATTTTTCTGCAGGCCATACAAGAAACAGCTGCTGGTAAAATCAAGCTGATGGAAAAAGGGATCGATGGCGAAATGGTGGTTCCCAATCGCAGCAAAATCATCGCCAGCCACGACGGCAAATGTCACGTCGTATTTGATCGCAGTGCGCTTTTCAAAGCCCTATGGGTGCGCATAACCCCCTTACCTTCTGCAGAAGTTTTCAACGGACAATTGATGAGTCCAGTTTACGACATTCAACCGATGGACGTGCCGCTACGAAAAAACGTTCGCATCGCCATTGCCATTGATATGCAGCAAGCGCAACATGTTGGATTATTCCAAAAGAAAAATCATAGCGACTGGCAATTCGTCGGTGATTCTTTAGATAGCGAAGGGGGCTGGATCACCGCCTGGGCAAGCGAGTTAGGTGTGTACGCGCTCATTCGTGACGAGACGCCGCCGACTATTTTCAGCTTGCTACCGGCCGCGGGTCAACAACTGCAAAATCGCCGCCCGCTATTACGAGCCAAGATCAGCGATGACCTGGCGGGTATTGGTGGCGAAGGAAATTGGGAACTTTATTTAGATGGCGAAAAAATCATTGCAGAATATGACCCTGAAGCGCACACGCTTTTCTATCAACCAGAAGCGCCATTGCGAGCTGGCGAGCACCAGGTACGCATTCGGGTACGCGACCGCTGCGGCAATACAGCAGAAAGAACAAACACCTTTTACATTATTTGAGAGTGTGATATGATACCTTTACGCGACGAAAACCCAAGAAGACGATTCCCATTCATCACCTATGGTATTATTCTAACGAATGTGGCGATTTTTATCTATCAACTCACCTTATCTACAGAAGCCAATCATCTTTTCGTCATGACTTATGGGGCCATTCCAGAGCAAATCAGTCAGGGACACCAGCTGTACACCATTTTTTCATCCATGTTCCTACACGGTAGTCTTTTTCATATCTTCGGAAATATGCTCTATTTATATATTTTCGGGGACAATATCGAATCGGTCTTAGGACATTTTCGCTTTTTGATTTTTTATGTGGTGTGTGGTTCGTTGGCTTTTTTCAGTCATTACATTTTTATGCCCTTTTCTCCCCTGCCCATGATTGGCGCCAGTGGTGCGATCTCTGGCGTGTTGGGTGCGTATGCCCGTCGTTTTCCGCGGGCGCGGGTGACGGTGTTAGTGCCGCTGTTCATCTGGATTTGGCGGATATTCCAGATTCCCGCCGTGCTGGTTTTGGGCTTTTGGTTCATCATGCAATTAATGAGCGGTTTCACCGCTGGCGCCGGCAGCGGCGTGGCTTGGTTCGCCCATATCGGTGGGTTCATCGCTGGAATCATGCTGATCAAAACATTCGACCGCCGGCCGAGCTGGGATTTCTGAAAACCCAACAACATTGACATGCTAATGCTCTCTTGATCGAATGTATGCTTCAATCACCAAAAAGGTATCTTGAGAAATGCTGGAAAAATTCAAGTCCTTAATGCGGCAAATCAAAAAGTTCCTCCTCCACGACCTCTGGATACAGGAGTTGGAACGATTGTCGCGCCTATCTGCATTTCTCTACCGCTCGGTGCGCTTGGTCTATCTGGTCATCCGTGAATTCATCAAAGACCAGCTGTTAGTGCAGGCCGCCTCTCTGGTCTATTCGACCTTATTTGCCATTGTGCCCTTCACCGTGGTGCTATTCTACATCATGAAAGCGTTTGGCTACCAGGACATGCTGCAACAAACGCTGCAGATCGCCATGCAACCTCTGGGTACGCGTGCCGTCGCGACGATCGTACCGAAAATTCTCCAGTTCGTGCAGAACACCAACCTCAACACCATCGGCATCATTGGCTTTATCATTCTCATCTTTACGCTGATCTCCATTCTCTTCACAATTGAATTATCATTCAATCAAATATGGTGTCGGCAGTGTACTCGCAATTGGCGCCGCAGGTTTTTCGCCTATGTCAGCTTGATTCTCATCGGGCCGATCTTGGTAGCATTGGTCATCGGCCTAACCACCTTCTGGCAGAGCCCCGAATATGCTGCTGGCATTAAACAAATTCCCTTTATTCAAAACCTTTATAGAAAATTGTTTCCCCTGGTGTTGTCGTGGTTGGTGATTTTTTTGGTCATCTGGATCATGCCCAGTGCACGGGTCAAGGTGCGTTCGGCGGTAGTTGGCGCCGTCATCGGCGGCACGTTGTGGCATCTGGTGAATGTGATCATTGCCCGCTTCATGGTCTCGGTTTATGAAAGCGGCACCCAGGCGGCCATCTATGCTGGATTTGCCGCCTTGCCTCTGTTCCTTTTCTGGCTCTTTTTTGGATGGTGTGCTGTGCTCCTTGCCTCGGAAATCTCCTTTGCGCATCAGAATCTACGCAAATTGGTTTTGGAGGAAAAATACAAAAGGCTATCTTTTATCTATGAAGAAGGGGTGGCGCTACGCATCCTCTTGTTAATCACTCGCGCCATGCAACACGGACAACGGCCTCCCAGCCTGGAATCCCTATCCATGGCCATGGAGGTTCCAGAGTCCGCCATAGCAGAAATACTATCTATTTTAATCGCCAAAGGTATCGTGCGTGCCATCGGCGAGGAACCGAAACGCTATCTCCTCAGCCGAGATCCACAGGCCATTCGCCTCAGCGAAGTGCTGCTGGCCTTGCGCCAAAGCGAAGAGGACTCCAGCAAACTCTTGTTGCCGCTGTCGATGAAAATCATCCAGATCCAGAGTCGTATCGATGCAGCGATAGAAGAGGTGAGTAAAGACATGACGCTGGTTGATCTCTGTGAGCCAGAGGCCACCCTGAACCTGTGATGGGCTCAGGGGGGAGGATAGAGTGAAGGTATGAAGACAATAAAGACTACCAAATCCAAAAATAATTATGGATAAACTATTTAAGAGGTAATATGAACAAATAATTGTGGGGATGATAGTTAATATCCAGATTCGGTGTTACGTATTTTCTTTAGCGCAATTTAATTCACCGAGAGGGTGGAATTTCTAGACTCGACGAGAGCGTTTACACAGAAGCCAAGTAGAAATGTCTCATCGTTGATGCCCCGTGAAAGAACATGGATTTTAAATAGTATCACACAATCACTAAAAATTAGAAGCGGTCGAGATTTCTGGGATTCTAGCGGGTGGTCTGAATACCATAAAACTGATTCTTGTTTAAAAAAAGATCTAACGACCATCATAAGGCTTCAGAAGATAGGAGATAGGCGTGCGAAACCTCGGGCTATTTTGTGCAACCCTGCTGATATCTGCGATGACGATATTCGAGGCTTACCCCCTTCCTCATGGTTGGGGGGACACCACAGACATTGAGCGAGACGAGCGTTTTAGCGGATCGAGTCGACTATTTCGAACTATGACAACTGCGACGAGAGAGGCGGTCAGAGATAGCCTCATGGTCTACATTCCCAGCGAAGTTGGCGGTGCCGAAGGATTGTTCACGCTCATTCTTTTCCCTAATCAGCCTCGTTATGGCGAAAGAGGAGCACCGGTAGTAGTTCACTTGCCTGGGGGGTGGGATGCCGAAGGGGTGGCTGGCGCCTCACAGCGTTGGAATCTGGATGGTTTCATCGAGGTCAGTTTTAATTTTCCCGGCGGCGGTCGTCCGGGGCAAAAAAGCGGCGGCGTGTATGACCTGCGTGGGGAACTCTGCGCCCGCGCCGCACGCGATATGCTGCGATTTGCCATGGGAAAAGTATCCGAGAAAAGCGGCCGATTTCTTCATCAACTTTCATCCTGGACTACCCCGCTCTACAACAATGTTGGCCTTTGTGGGTGGTCCAACGGCGGCAATCTCGCGATCACCACTGCTGGCGCCTTTGGGGCGGAGCTCCAGGGCTTGGCGTGGATCGTCAATTGGGAGTCGCCTGTGGGCGATGGGATGCCCAACGTTGAATGTGGGTCAAAGAATGAGACCAATCCCGCTTATAATCCCAATACCGGTGAGTTCGATCTCACGATGCTCGCCTATAGCGACACCGTTGCCGTGATCGACGTCGATCGGAATCTGATCCATCAGGGAGGTGTCTTTTTCGATGTCAATGGCAATCTTGTCTATGACCATCAGCAAGATTTTCTCCTGATCCCCAAATTTTATCGCGACAGAGCCTATTATTCGCAGCGCGTGACGCTAGCAGCGTTCATGCGGGGTCTTTACCCATCACTTCGTCCTGCTCATCTGACCCCGGTGGAGCAGACCCAGGCTTTCTGGTTGTACCGCAACGGCGAGAACTGGATTCCTGCGGTTGTGCAGGCTCATCCTGAGCTGCTGTTTCTTGTTGAAGCCGGCGTTCAAGATCACGTCCAGGGCGCCCTGGATCATCCGCATGTATTGATACAATACGAGGGATTTCGTCGGGCGGGTGCGCGTTTCGTGCGCCTCAATCCCGATCGCTCATATGTGGAGATGATCACCGGCATGTCCAAACCTATGGCTGCGGATAACGATGCCCTTCGACCATTCGATCACATTTCCATCCGCAGCGCGCTGGAACCTAGAGGCCCTAATGGCGTTCATTCAACGATAGGCATGGCTGCAGCTGTTTGCGAACTGGCCGATCGAACCCAGTACGGTATACTCACACCGCAGCTCGATCGTGTCATAACAACTGTAACAGAAAAACAATCGCCCATATACGACTGTGTTTTGGAGCAGAATTATCCCAACCCCTTTAATGGCGAAACGGTGATCCGATTCCATCTCGCAACCCCAGCAAGAACGGTGCTGCACATCTTCGATATCAATGGAAGAAAAGTAGAGGAGCGGATAAACGGTATGATGCCCTCAGGACGTCATGAGATCGTCTTTGATGGCCTAAAGCACTCAAATGGTGTTTATTTTATCCTTTTGCAGGTCGAGTCGAACATGCATATAAAAAAGATGCTCTTGATAAAGTAGAGCCAAATTGGAGGGGGATCAATCCTTTTCGCGCGGAATACAGAGGTGTCGTTTTCGAGCATAGCAGGGCCTGCAGGGAAAAAAGAAAAATCTTATAGCCGGTTTGTTATGCCATTAGAGGTGGAGGCTGTTGTAATTTTCTTTTTGCACCGACTCTTTTTCATTCCTGGAGTCGAATAGTGGCTCATCCACAAGCATGGTTGTTAGAGGATAAGAGACAGAACCAGCGACGGGGATTGAGCCCCGCGCTCGTTTTTCATTGTGTTAAGGATAACTTAAGCGGTTATTGTGATCCGTATCGTTTTGCGTTCGATCAAAGGCACCTATTTCCTAAATGTTAAACTCTACGAACGAATGAACACCGAATCCTACATACAGGGATGAATAACAAATCATAAGGAGGAAATAAACCATGGTTTCGCCCAAAGTGAGATTTCGAAGGTATATCGAGGCCTACGGTTTCAGCCTTTTTTTCTTTATTTGTCCGGTTTGTTTTTCTTCAATAACAACAAACAGCATCACCATCAAATTAACCGATTCAGAGCCGATGGAAAAATCTACGACCTTTTCAGCTTTGATCTACCAAAATGGCTATCGCGAATACGTGGATGGTCAACGGATCGATTATCATTCCTCCCATCCGGACGCCGAAAGGGCGCTTCTCGTGCGGGCTAGGCGCGATGCCAGTCACATCGCCTGGCGATCGGAGATATTGAAAGAAACCCCGGCTGATTATTATCATTTGCTCTGGCTGGCTGGCATCGAAAAGAGTGGTTGGCAAAAAGCCACCCCACGTCATTTTCATTTTTACATCAACGGTGAATACTGGTTCACATTCCAAAACTTTAAAGACTCTACTGCCTATCATTGGACCATCAAGGGGAAAAATGGCAGCGAATTATCGTTTGTCTCTGCCTTGGAGGATAAATTTGGTGATCTCTTTGGTTACATGAGCTTAAAGATCTCAAAACACGATGTCGTCGCCGGTAAACCGTTGCTTTTCGAAGTCATTGCAGAAGACGCCGACAGCGCCGATTGGTTCATGGTATTCGAGTATGCGTTTACTTTTACGCCGCGCGTGCGCCTGGAACCGGTGCTCCTCAGAACCCCGGATGGTCGATCGCAAATGCTGCGATTGTCTCTTGATAATCTCATCAATGGCCGTGCGATAGAAATAACTTTTCCCCAAAACACCATCAACAAACCTCTGAACATTGGCAGCAATATATTCTTTATTCCCGTGGAAGAAGTAAAATCGGAAACGGACATCCCTCTTACTTTTATGATCGGGGAAAATACCGTCGAGCATCGAACCGTTAGAATTAAACCCATCGCCAAGAGAGAGATCTATCTTCTCTCCTATTCCCATAACGATATTGGATATACCGATTTGCAACCGCGGGTGGAAAAAAAGCAGATGCAGAATATAGATTTAGCCCTGCAATTGATTGAGGAGACAAAAGACTATCCGCCTGAAGCACAGTACAAATGGAATATCGAGGTGCTTTGGGCCCTAGAAAGTTATTTAGAACAAGCTTCAGCGGATAAGCGACAAAAATTCATCGCTGCCGTGAAAAACGGCGCCATGGGCCTGAATGCGCTCTATGCAAACGTGCTCACGGGACTGGCCAGTGGAGAGGAGATGGCGCATTTCACCGATTATGCGAGAAGATTAGCCAATGAATATCAACTCTCCATCACAACCGCCTGCATCACCGACATACCTGGATTCACCTGGGGGATCGTCAAAACACTGGCGCAGAGCGGTGTAAAATATTTTTCCATCGCACCGAATAGTGGCGATCGCGTCGGCCATATTTATAAATTGGGAGACAAGCCGTTTTATTGGCAATCCCAATGTGGCGAAGACAAAGTTCTTACCTGGATTGCCGCTGCAAGTTACTCCAGCTTTCATGAAGGAGAGTTGATCCATTTAGGGGATGAAAAAATTTTCAAGCTCTTGAGGAAACTGGAGGAAGAGAATTATCCCTATGAAATCGTCAAACTACCCTATACCATCGGCGGTGACAATGGTCCGCCCGATCCACATCTTGCCAACTTTGTCAAAGCATGGAACGAAAAATATGTTTCGCCGCGGTTAATCATCGCCACACACGAGCAACTGTTCAAAGATTTTGAGAGAAGGTATGGTGCTACGCTTCCGACTCGCAGTGGCGATTTGACACCCTATTGGGAGGATGGGGCCTTTTCAACCGCAAGAGAGACTTTTTTGAACCGGCATGCAGCCGATCGCCTCATCCAAGCGGAAGTTCTCTGGTCGATGGTTGCACCCGCAAATTTCCCTGCTGCTGATTTTCACGAGGCATGGAAACAGGTCGTTCTTTATGATGAACACACCTGGGGTGCTCATAACAGCATCACCCATCCCGATTCATCTTTTGTGATCGAACAATGGAAGTATAAAAAACAATTTGTGCTCAAAGCAGATAGCCTGTCAAAAGCCTTGTTCGAACGAGCGGTTGCGCAATATAATCAAGCCGAAGAAAGCATCGAGGTCTATAATACAAACTCTTGGCCGCGAACAGATCTTATCCTACTCGCAAAAGAACAGAGTCGAGGGGGAGATGTTGTTCTGGATGCAAAGATGAAGATGATTCCCTCGCAGCGCTTGAGCACAGGCGAATTAGCGTTTATCGCCCGAGAGATTCCGCCTTTTTCCTCCAAGAAATTTTACATCAAGGGAGGCCATGGCTTGCTCAAAGGAAACGCAAAGGTAAATGGGGGTACGACTCTGGAGAATGATTTGTTGAGCATAACCATAGACGAAAAAACCGGCACCATTAAAGAATTCATTTGCAAAAAATTGCGGCGAAACTTGGTAGAAAATATCGGCGGTCGGGGATTGAATGGTTATTTCTATGTGCCTGGCAAAAATCCAGCGGATGCCATGTACTTAGAAAAAGTCAACGTCAGAATAAAGGAACGTGGGCCGATTGTGGCGGCCGTCCTCATCGAGGCGGATGCGCCTGGATGCAGAAAATTTTCCACAGAAATTAGAATAATCGATGGACTCTCCAGAGTGGACATCATCAATCATCTCGACAAAATCGCCATTCGCGAAAAAGAAGGCATCCATTTTCGCTATCCTTTTAATGTGCCCAACGGCCAAGTGAGATATGATGTCGCCTGGGGCATGGTAGAATTGGAGAAAGACCAACTCCCCGGCTCCTGCAAGAATTTTATTTCGGTTCAAAGCTTCGTCGACATCTCCAATGATGAATTTGGCGTGACATGGGCCACCCCGGATGCAGCCATGATCGAGATAGGCGAAATCAACGCGGAAAAACCGTGGATGAAAACCAACCAAATCTCGCAAACCATCTATTCTTATGTGATGAACAACTATTGGCATACCAATTATAAAGCCGATCAAGAAGGCGCGGTCACGGTTCGCTACTCCATTCTTCCGCACAGGAAATATCAACCACAAGAAGCCGTCCGTTTTGGGCGCGAGCAGAGGGAACCGTTGGTGGTATTTTCCGCTGCTGAAAATAAGATGGTTCAAGGCTCGCTGTTTACTATCGAACCCGCCACCGTTCTTGTTACTTCTTGCAAACCCATTCCTGGTGGCTGGCTTGTGCAATTATATAATGCTTCGGAGAAAAATCAACGAGCCAATATAACATGGAACAAGTCGGTAAAAGTGACTCAAGTTTTGAGTGATATACACGGAAACCCCACAGAAGAAAACAGTTTCCAGATACCCGCTTTTGGTACGCGCTATGTACGAATCGACCGTCGGTAACCGTTAGTGGCGGCATGGTGGATACGAAAGGAGTATGCGTTGTTATAGGGAATGGATCTTCTGATTTTTGGTTTGGTGGTGGCTGGCCATTGGAAACGCCGGGCTGCAGGTGAATGATAGATTCATCGTCTGAAATCGATAACAGCGATCACCTCGAAAGCGTACTCCCTAAATCCGAGAAAAGATGGTTGATTGTTAATTAAGAAAATGTTTTTCAGGTTCTGTAAATTTTTCTGTTGAAATTTAAATAAAAAAGCATAGGATATCTCCTGGGAATAAAAATCAAA
>FWPV01004247.1_pt1 | contig 30932 bp, 26 predicted proteins | sample 2228371 | NCBI WGS metagenome assembly FWPV01 (sample SAMEA103939776, study PRJEB20133) | metagenome | reverse complement strand
CGATGAGCCGGCCATTCGCCTGTTCCTGGGCGAGGAGCTGACCCAGGCCGGCTACGAGGTGCTCACGGCCGCCAGCGGCGAAGAGGCGCTGACCCGCTTGCAGCAAGAGGCGGTAGACCTGATCTTGCTGGACTTGATGCTGGGAGGCGTAAACGGATTGCAGGTCATGGCCGAGGTGGAGCGGCGCCCGCTGTCCCCTGTGGTCATCATGCTCACGGCCTATGCCAGCCTGGATTCCGCCATCGAGGCGATGCGCCGGGGTGGGCACGATTACCTGATCAAGCCGTGTCGCACGGAGGAACTGCTCGCCAGCGTGGAGCGCGGCCTGGCCCGGCGCCGCGAGGCATTGCGCCAGCAAGAGCTGGTCCGCCTGATCGAGGAGAGCGCCCGGCAGTTGCGTGCGGAACCGCAACCGCCCACCGAGGCGCAGCCCCCGGCCCCACCCCGCTTCCTGGAGGGCCAGGGCGTGCTCTTGGACCAGGAACAGCAAACGGTGACCCGGCAGGGCCAGCTCGTTCACCTGACACCCACGGAGTTCCGGCTGCTGCGGTGTCTGATGGCGCGCGCCGGCCAGATCGTGCCCCTGGCTGAATTGATGCGGGAACTGCACGGCGCCGCGGGCGAGCGGTGGGAAGCCGGTCCCGCGCTCAACACCCACCTGTGGCGGCTGCGGCGCAAGATCGGAACCCGACCGGATGGCGAGCCATATATCGAGAACGTGCGCGGACGAGGTTATCGGTTCGGTGGCCGGGGATGAACCTCGGGTCCCCCGATTCCGGGGATGTGCCGGCGGCATCGGTGACCGCCGGCTTTTGTTTTAAAGCCGGAAACCTTTCGTGATGATCCTGGAAAAGCCCGCGCGGGCGATCTGTGGTAGAGTATGGGCCGCAGAGACAGGTTCGGGGATCCAGAGGCCGAATCCGCAAGAGGCTAAAGATGGGCAAGCGAATCCTCATCGTGGACGACGAAGAGAGCGTGGTCTTTTTCCTGGGGGAGAGCCTGGCCGAGCTGGGGCCGGGCTACACGGTGGAGACCGCCCGCTCCGGCGAAGAAGCCCTGGCCCGGATCGCCCGCCAGCCTTTCGACCTGGTGATCACCGACCTGCGGATGCCCGGCGTGGATGGCCTGGAGCTGTTGAAAACGCTCCAGGCGACCCAACCAGATACCCGCCTGATCCTCATGACCGCCTATGGCTCCGACCAGGTAGAGGCCGAAGCCCGTCGTCTGGCGGTCTATCGCTACATCACCAAGCCGTTCAAGATCGAGGATTTGGTGGATGCGGCCCGGCAGGCCCTGGGTGAGATGGCCCTGAGCAGCAAAGGCATCCTGATCCTGTCCGATGAACGCTTTGAAGCCATCACCCGCCGCCTCGCCGAGTTGCGCGTGGAGATCGGCGCGCAATGTATCATCCTGGCCGACGTGATGGGGCAACTGATCACCCAGGTGGGGCTGACGAAAGGCATGGACGTGAACATGCTGATCTCTCTCATCGGCGGCGGCTTTGCCACGACGTTCGAGATGGCTCGCTACCTGGGGCAGACGCAGGCGCTCAACCTGAATTACCAGGAAGGGGACCGCTACGACGTCTACTCCTCCAATGTAGGAGACAACCTCTTCCTGGCGATCCTCTACAGCAAAGAGGTGCAGCCCAGCCGGATCGGCACCGTCTGGCTATACACCAAGCGCGCGATCAAAGACCTGCTCGAGATCACCGCCACGGCCGAGATGGTCCGGCCCGACCGGGTGTTGGACGCCGACTTTGGCGCGTTGCTGAGCGACAGCCTGGATGCGTTGTGGAGTGCATAGATGTTCATCAACTGGAAACTGCGCGAGCTAAACCTCAAGATCGTCTATTATGGGCCGGCCATGAGCGGCAAGACCACGAATCTCCAGTTCATCCATGACCACACCAGCCCCCAGGTGCGCGGCGAGCTGGTATCGCTCAAGACCCGCGAAGACCGCACCATCTTCTTTGACTTTTTGCAATTAGAACTGGGGCAGATCAAGGGCCTCAAGCCCAAGTTCAACCTGTACACCGTCCCCGGCCAGGTGCTCTATGCGGCCAGCCGCAAGCTGGTCTTGCAGGGTGCTGACGGCGTGGTGTTCGTGGCCGATTCGCAGATGTCCCGCCTGGCCGACAATATCCAATCCTACCGGGCCATGCATCAACACCTGACCGAGCTGGGCCTGGATCCCAAACGTATGCCCTGCGTGGTCCAGTTCAACAAGCGGGACTTGCCGGCCCTGACCCCCGTACCCATGCTGATGCGCTATTTCGCTGTGAACGGCAGCACGCCCACCTTCGAGTCCATCGCCACCCAGGGCGTGGGCGTGTTCGAGACGCTCAAAGCGTGCATCAACCTGGTGATGGCCCAGGCCCAACGACAACTCTGACGCATGATGTTTGACGATCAGCAAAGGGAGTTATCCATGTCGCAACTTCCAGACAGCCCAACAACTCAAATTCTCCAGGCCGGCATCCAGGCCGCCCAGCGAGGCGACAAGGCCCGGGCGCGCCAGTTGTTGCGCCAGGTAACGGAACAGGACCCGACCCAGGAGCTGCCCTGGCTGTGGCTGGCTGGCGTGGCAGAGAGCCTGTCGGATGCCCAAACCTATCTCGAGATCGCTTTGGCGCTGAACCCAGACAATCAGCAGGCCCGGGAAGGTCTGCGCTGGGTGCAAAGCCAACTGTCGCCCGCAGAGCCGGCCTCCGAGACTGCGGCCTCTGAGGAACTCGCAGGCTGGACGTGTCCACTGTGCGGGCACTCATCCCCGGCGGAGGAATCGCGCTGCCCGGCCTGTGGCTACACGTTGACCGTTGAAACGGCCGGCCCAGAGGCGGCCACGGCCGTGACTATCCCCGCAGACAGGCCCGCGCCGGGCTTTGTCCTGTCCGTGGAGCAGGCTGAGGCCATTGACGCCTGCCTGGACCGCATCGCCTACGAGAGCGAGGCCCGCTGCATCATCCTGGCCGACGTGACCGGCCAGCTCATTGCCGAGCGCGGGCAGACCGACCGGATGAACACCCAGGTGCTCTCCGCGCTGGCCGCCGGCGAGCTGGCCGCCACCCACGAGCTGGCCCGGCTGGTGGGCGAAGAGGCCCGGTTCAAGCTCCTCTTGCACGAAGGCGAACACCACAGCGTCTACCTGTCGGACGTGGGGGAGCAACTGATCCTGGTCATCGTCTTTGACGTGAGCACGCCCATCGGCCTGGTGCGGATGATCCTGAAGAAAGCCGTGGCGGAATTGGGGCCGATCCTGCGGCGCACCGGCCAGCCGGCCGAAACGCAGCAGGTCAACGAGACCCTGGGCGGCGATTTTGCCCAACTCCTGGAGACCGAGTTGAATGTTTCTTTGAACACGTAAGGCGTACTACGTAAAACGTAATGCGTAAAACGTAATGCGTTCCAGACGACTGTCCGCTTTCCACATCCTACGTTTCACGTTTTGCGTTTCCCGTCTCACGGAGGAAGCATGGCCACCAAAGGATACCTGAGCGACATGAATTTGCCCACCCTGGTGCAGGTGACCTGTCAGAGCGGCGGCCCGGCCCGGCTGAGCCTGCGCCGGGGCGATCAGGAAGCGGTATTGTACTTTGACCAGGGGAACATCGTCCATGCCGTTTCAGCAGACCAGGAAGGAAAGGAGGTGGTGTATCGGGTATTGACCTGGGAAGACGGTGAGTTTAGCCTGGAGTCGGGCGTCTCCCCACCGGCACGCACGATCGAGACGCCCTGGTCGGCCCTGCTCATCGAAGGGCTGCAGCGACACGATGAAGAACGATGGGACATTACTGAAATCGAACACAGGAGGGATACCATGCCCGCAAAAACGACAACCGATATTCTCAAAAGCTTTCTCGACGTCCCGGGCATCAGCACCGCCGTGGTCGTCGGCCGCGACGGGTTTGTGATCGAGGCCGTCGGTGGGACCCGGGCGCTCAACCTGGATGCGCTGGGGGCTTCTCTGGCGTATGCCATCAACGGGATCGAGCGCATGGGCCAGGAACTTCAGATCAAGGCGTTCCAGGACCTGTTCGTCGAGTATGGTGGGGCGCTGATCATCGCCCGTCCCGTGGGCGAGGCCATCCTCGCGCTCGTGGCCGCAGATGCCTCGCAACTGGGCGTCGTCCGCTACCAGATCAAATCGCTGGTGAAAGAGCTGGCGAGCTACTTCTAAGCTGAGGAGGTCAAACATGGCGCTGCAAATCAAGCACACCTTTGACGAGGAGACCTATCGTCACTACATCAACGGCCATGGGTTTGTCTTCCATTGCCACCACTACATGACCCTGACCACCAAGCTGGCCGAGGACTTTGCCGATCTGGGCGCAGTTCAGGTGCTGCGCGAGGCGACCGAAGACACGATTCGCCCGGTGTTGGATAGCTACTTTGCCGAGCACGGCATCACCTCGCCGGAGGAGCGGCTCGCCATCGGCGCCGAGTTCTATGCCTTCATGGGCCTGGGCCTGATGGCCGCCTCCGGCACGGCGGCAGGTGGGGAGGTCAAGCTCAAACACACCCACGTGGACGAGGGCTGGATCAAAAAGTGGGGGCCGCACAACAAGCCGATCAACCACGTTACCTGCGGGTTCGTGGCTGCCATGTTCGCGGCCGCCTTTGCCAGGCCCGCGCGCAGCTACCACGTCACCGAGACGGCATCCATCGTGATGGGGGCGCCAGAGAGCGTCCTCGTCGTCAAAGCCGCGTGAGCAAGGAGGGTATCCACCATGACAGTGATGCGCGAAGAAGTGGTCAAAAAGCTCGTCAGCGTTGAGGTACGGGCCAACGATGATGGCCTCATCCCGGCCTTTAACGTCCTCGTCAACCAGTTACCGACTGCGTTCTGGAACACCGTGGCCGAACGGATGATGGCCATCACCCCGCCGGCGCGCAAGAAAGAGATGGAAGAGGCGCTGATCCGCTGCGCCTACGAGTGCGGCTATCACACCGGCTATGGGATCATCACTTCCCCCGAGTTCCAGGCCGTGGTCATGCCCATGGTCACGGAGGGCGCCAAAGACGTGCTGCGCGGCGCGTATGCCGTGTTCACCGCCTGGGGCTGGGCCAAGTCCGGCATCGTGCAGATCAAGGAAGGCGAAACCATGACCGTGCGCGCCGTGGACTATTACGAGGCCGATAGCGGCGGCGAGGGGCTGCGGGCCTACATGATCCGGGGCGTCAGCGCCGCCTTCTTCGAACTGGCCTACGCCGCCCCTTACCCCAACGGCATGGACACGTTCACCTGTGTTCAGACCCGGGGCATCGAGGTGGGCGACCCCTACGGTGAGTTTGTGGTCACCAAAAAATAGGGGCCGGGGAGAGGGAACCGGTGACGGTGATCTACCTCAACAACGCCGCGACCTCGTTCCCGAAACCGGCTACGGTTGTGGAAGCGGTCAGCCGGTGGCTCCAAGAGCCGCCGGCTGACCCCGGTCGGGACAGCGCGGCGGCCCAAGACCCGCGCACGGCCTGCCGGATCGAGCTGGCGGCGTTGTTCGGCGTGGCCGATCCGGACCGCGTCGTGCTCCTGCCGTCGGCCACCCACGCGCTCAACCTGGTGATCCACGCCCTGGCGGTCCCGGGCAGCCATGTGGTCACCACCATGCTGGAGCACACCTCGGTGCTGCGGCCCATCGCCCACCGCCAACGCGACCACGGCGTGGCGGTCACGCACGTCTGGCCGGACGAGTCCGGCCAGATCCCCCCGGAGGCGATAGCAGAGGCGATCACACGGGACACGCGTCTCATCGTCGTGACGCACGCCTCGAACGTCACCGGCAGCATCCAGCCGGTGGCAGAGATCGCCGATCGCGCGGCCGGGGCCGGCATCCCCCTGCTCATTGACGCCTCCCAGAGCGCTGGCGCCATCTCGTTGACCCATCGCTGCCTGCCGGGCCAGGTCTACATCGCCTTCGCCGGTCACAAGGGGCTGCTGGGCCTGCCGGGGACGGGGGGCCTGGTGCTGGCGGACGGGGACCTCCCGCAACTGATCGTCGGCGGCACCGGGGTGCGCAGCGAGAGCCTGCTTCACCCGCCCGAGTTGCCGCTGCGCCACGAGGCTGGCACGCCCAACCTTCCCGGCATCGTGGGGCTGCTGGCCGGGGTGCAGACGGTGCGCGCACAGGGGGTAGAGGCGGAAGGCGCGCATCGCCATCATCTGGTGACGCGCCTGCGCGCCCGGCTCGAAACGTTGCCAGGGGTACGGCTCCTGCCCCTCGCCGGGAACGACGGGCGCGCCGGGATCGTGTCCTTCACCGTGGATGGATGGATGCCGGAGGAGCTAGGCTATCTACTTCAGAAGTCGTTTGGGATCACCACCCGCAGCGGCCTGCACTGCGCGCCCCTGATCCACCAGGTACACGGGACGGCGCCGTTGGGGACGGTGCGAGCCAGCGTCGGCCATGCCAACACCGAGGAGCACGTGGACGCCCTGGCCGCCGCCGTCGCTCATCTGACAGGGTAAGCGAATGGTGCATGTGGTCGGCTCACAGGTCCTGGAGAATTGTCTGGATCACTCCACGGTCAAAGAGTTCCAGCTATCCGAGCCGGTCGGCGAGCGGGTCATGCGGCGCGTGGCTCGCCACGGCCGGTTACAGTTTTTCCCCGATTTTCCCCGCCCCTATTTTCGTCTTGACCGCAGCCAAACTTACGTGGTGCAGGGCGTTTTTGGCAACACCACAGTACGGGTCACGTTCTCGCCCCTGGCCAGTGACGACGCCGAAGAGCAACTGCGTATGCTCATCGAGACCCCCCTGCCAGGGGAAGAAGACGAGTGAATGCTTTCCCCATAACTGTTCACCCTGGCGAAGGTTGGCGATCCATGCGCTGGCCCAAGCGGTCTGTTTCGGCGAGATCATGCCCGATCCCAGACGCATTTGTAACCTTCGCAAGGGTAGGCTGAGCAATCACCTTGTACATCTTCGGAACGCGGGGTTTGCCACCCCTGCTCGGCGCGGCGGGCGGTATACCCGCCGCGAGCAGGCCCCCCTCCCCGACGCGGGGACACCCTGACGGGTGCAGGTGGGCCGGGGGAGGGGTTTATTTTCGAGGGAGGTATAGACACCGGCGCCAGTTTGCGGTATAATTGGGGCACAGAGAACACGGCGGGACAGCGGCGTCCCCCCAGGAGACGGACAAGGCCATGTTCGTCATCGAGAAACGTTTGCTCATGTTCATTTCCAGCGACGGCCGGGCAAAAAGCACGCGCCGGACCGTCGCCGAGTGGACTGCGTGCGATTACTTCCCCATAACTCGTTTCTGTCTGGAAACCTCTGTCGGGCGGCTTGCTATAGCCGTCAAGAGGCCGACTGAACCCAACCCAAGCCCTGTGGCGGCGTGTCCGGCTGCTACGGGGCTTTTATGTGAGCCGCGTCCATGACCGCGCCCGTCGCTCAGCCAACCCCGGCGATGCCCCCACTGTGGTCGCCCCAGGGGTGGTTCCTACGCCTGGCCCGGCGCGTGTTGCGCAGCGGGCCTTCGGCGCACCTCCAGCGTGGGCGGGACCAGGGGCAGCCGGCCGCGACCATGGCGGAACGGCTGATCCGCCGGGCGGCCCTCCAGGCCGCGTTCGTGGGCGGACTGGCCGGCCTGGGGGCCACCGTCACCGAGATCGCCAGCATCCCCACGTTTGGGGCCAGCCTGACCTTGTGGGTGGGGGTATCCGGCGCAGAAATGAGCTACCTGACCTACGCGCAACTGCGGCTGGTGCAAGACCTGGCCGTTGTCCACGGCGTCGCGCTCGACCCCGAAACCAAACCCCAGGACGTATTGGCCGTCTTTGGCCTGGCTCAGGGCCATCGCCCCACGGAACTCGTCGCCACGTCGTTCACCCGGACCGCCGAGATGGCGACCGCCGGCGCCCTGCAGGAATATGTTACCCGCCAGATCGCTCGCCTGGTCCAACGTATGGCCCGCAACGTGAGCTGGGAACTGCTCAAGCACACGATCATCAAATATGCGGTGCCCATTGTTTCCATCTTTGCTGGGGCCATCATCAACTATGCCTCCGTGCGCTCGTTGGGGCGCATCGCTCGCGCCTATCTCCGGCAATTGCATATCCGCGACAAGGTCTTTGCAGTCATGGCGGCCGAGCCTGACCCGGCGCACCAGGCCCTGTTCCCGGCATTGGCCTTGCACACCGCGCAGGTGGGAGGGATGCGCCGTGAGCAGCAGCGCTTGTACCAGATGCTGCAAGCGGCCCTGGGCGACCGCTTGCGGCTGGATGCGGAGCACGCCTGGCTGCTGGAGGCCAACCAACCGGCCCTGGATGAGGCGTTGCGCCAGGTGCAGGACCCGCGCACCCGCCGCGCCCTCCTGGATACCTGCATCCTCATGACCCTGGCCGATGTCCACCTGGCAACCGCAGAGAAACAATACCTGGAGCACGTAGCCCAGGTGCTGGACATCCCGGTGGACCTCTCCCTGGTAGAACAGACTTTTCGCGATCTGCATCCCCAGGGCCTGTCGGCGTATCTGGTCGCCGTGAGCGGCTGGGGTTGTCTGATCCTCTCGATCCTGGTCTCGCTGCTGCTGCTCTGCTGGCTGGTCCTGCTCGTGCTCTATGTGCAGGCCGGCGCGCTGTTCGTCTACAGCCTGTGGTCGCTGTGGCTGCGGTGAGCGGAACGGAAGGATGAAGGCGGAAGGATGAAGGCGGAAGGATGAAGGATGAAGGCAGCGAGGGAAGCACAACGAGTGGGAAAGGGAGCAAAGGAACACGGAATACGGAATACGCAATACGCAATACGCAATACGTTTTACGCTTCACGCATCACATAACAAGGAGGTTATCGTCAATGGCGACACTGTGGGAAGAACGGTATGCCGAACGCATGGAAGGGATGAAAAGTTCCGTCATTCGCGAGCTGCTCAAGGTCACGATGCAGCCGGACGTGATCTCGTTCGCCGGGGGGTTGCCGGCGCCTGAGCTGTTTCCCATCCGCGATTTCCAGGAGGCCTGCCGATATATCCTGGAGCAGCAAGGTCATGTGGCGCTCCAATATGGCCCGTCTGAGGGCTACCCGCCGCTGGTCGAGTGGTTGTGCGAGAAGATGAACAAATACGGCGTGCCGGCCGAGCCGCACAACGTCCTCGTCACCTGTGGCTCGCAGCAAGCCCTGGACCTGATCGGCAAGGTGTTCATTGACCCCGGCGACGTGATCCTGGTGGAGAAACCCACCTACCTGGGGGCGCTGCAGGCCTGGAATGCCTATCAGGCCCGCTATGCCACCGTGCCGATTGACGATGATGGCATGAGAGTGGACCTGTTGGAGGCGGCCGTGGTGAAGCACAAGCCCAAGTTCATCTACGTCCTGCCCAACTTCCAGAACCCGGCCGGCACCACGCTGCCCCTGGAGCGGCGCGAGAAGCTGGTCGCCATCGCGGACCGCTACGGTGTACCCCTGGTGGAGGACGATCCCTACGGTGAACTGCGCTTTGAGGGCGAGGACATCACGCCCATCATCACGTTGCACAAAGAGAACACGCTCTATCTGGGCACGTTCTCCAAGACCCTGGCCCCGGGGCTACGCCTCGGCTGGATCGTGGGGCCGCAGGCCGTCATCCGCCGCTTTGTGCTGGCCAAGCAAGGGGCCGACCTGCACACCGGCACCTTTGTGCAGATGCTGGCCTACGACATCTGTTCGCGGAGCCTGCTCAAGAGTCACATCGCCGAGATCCGTCGGGTCTACCGGGAGCGTCGGGACGTGATGGTGGCGGCACTGGAACGTTATGCGCCGCCGGGCGTCACGTGGACCCGGCCCCAGGGCGGGTTGTTCCTCTGGGTGCGTATGCCGGAAGGTTTTAGCTGCCGGGACCTGATGGAAGAGGCCGTCAAGCAGAAGGTGGCCTTTGTGCCCGGCACGGCTTTTTACGCGGACGGCAGCGGCGAGAACACCATGCGCCTCAATTTCTCCAATGCCCGGCCGGAGATGATCGAAGAGGGCATCAAACGGCTGTGCACCGCCATGCGTCAGTTCATGGCCTGTGACATCGAGACCGAAGCACCCGTGGTCTAGCTCCAGCGGCCCGTTTCCACCCCGGAAACGGGCCGTTCTCTTGTCCAGATCGTGATTTTTATCACAAGCAGCCTCTTGAAAAAACATCCTTTTTGGGGTATAATGGGCCGGAGCGTTGCCCTTGTACTTTACATCACAAATATCTGCGCAAGGAGGCTGCTAGATGAACCTGACCGTCGATCTGGAAAAGTGCACCGGCTGCGGGACCTGCGAGTTTGCCTGCCCCTTTGGGGCCATCGCCATCCGGGAGGGCAAAGCCGTCGTCCTGGACACCTGCACGGACTGCGGGGCCTGCATTGATGCCTGCCCGGAAGGGGCCTTATCCCTGGGCGAGATGGCTGCCGGCGAGGTGCGCCTGGAAGACTATCGCCACGTCTGGGTGTTCGCCGAACAGCGCGAAGGTGTGTTGACCAAGGTGGTGGCCCAACTGTTGGGCAAGGCCCGGGACCTGGCGGATGTGTTGGGCGTCCGCGTGGCGGCGGTGCTGCTGGGGCACCACGTGGAGAACCTGACCCAGGAGTTGATCCAGTACGGCGCAGACGTGGTCTACCTGGCGGATGACCCGATCCTGGAACACTATCGCACCGATGCCTATACCAAAGTGATCGTGGACCTGATCCGGCAGGAAAAGCCCGAGATCGTGCTGTACGGGGCCACCAACATCGGCCGGGACCTGGCCCCCCGCGTGGCCCAACGCCTGGGCACGGGCCTCACCGCCGATTGCACCGGCCTGGACATTGACGAGAGCGAGCGGATGTTGCTCCAGACCCGGCCGGCCTTTGGGGGCAACGTCATGGCCACCATCATCTGCCCCCGCCATCGCCCCCAGATGTCCACCGTGCGCCCCGGCGTGATGCGGGCCTATCCGCCAGACCCCTCCCGTACCGGCACGGTGCAGCGCGTGCCGGTGCACGTCACCGATGAGGACCTCAAGACCACGGTGCGCGAGATCGTCAAGGAGGCGCGCCGCCACGTGGACTTGGAAGAGGCCAAGATCATCGTCTCCGGCGGCCGGGGCCTGGGCGGGCCAGAGGCCTTCAAGATCCTGGAAGAGCTGGCCCAGGTCCTCGGCGGCGAGGTGGGCGCCAGCCGCGCGGCGGTGGACTCGGGCTGGATCAGCAAGGATCATCAGGTGGGCCAGACCGGCAAGACCGTTCACCCGGAGCTATACATCGCCTGCGGCATCTCCGGGGCCATCCAGCATCAGGCCGGCATGAAGGAATCCAAAACCATTGTAGCCATCAACAAGGACCCCAGCGCGCCCATCTTCCAGATCGCGGACTATGGCATCGTGGGCGACCTGTTCAAGATCGTCCCCCTGCTCACGGAAGAGTTGCGGGCAGTGGGCGCCGGCAAAAAGATCTAGTCCGCTACGCCTCCACATTTTCCATGTGGCGAGCCTTTTGACGTACCTCTAACGACTCACCCTTGCGAAGGTTTGCGGCCAATTCGCTGCCAAAACGGCCTGTTTCGGCCAGATCGTGCCTGATCACCGGCAATTGGTAACCTTCGCAAGGGTAGGCTGAGCACAATATTTTCCATGTGGCGAACCTTTTGACGTACCTCCCTCCTCCTTTTTTCGCTGACAAGCGACGGCTTTGGCTGTCGCTTGTCTGTTTATCACGGGTTTCCTGCCCCCTCAGCATGTCTCCCTGGTGGCAATTTGCGCTCCCCGACGGAGTGATGCCCGGCCATCTCCGGGGTGGCTTTACAAATCCCCGTCCAATGTGGTAAACTAGGCCCGGCTGATCGTTTCCCAGCGACCAGCTATCCACAACGAAACTGTAGGAGGTGTCCAAATGGAGTGGTCCCAACAGATCATCAATGGCGTGGGCGTACTGACGGTCAGCGGGCAGATAGATGCTTACTCGGCCCCCGAGATCGAAAAGGCGTTACAGTCCATCATTGCCGGGCAGCAGGGCCGGGTCGTGGTGGACCTCGCCGCCGTGGACTATGTGAGCAGCGCCGGCCTGCGGGTTTTGCTGGCCGGCCTCAAACAAACCCGGGGGTTGAAGGACAAGGCCGCGGACCTGCGCGTGGCGGGCTTGCAGCCTCAAGTCAAAGAGGTCTTTGACATCGCCGGGTTCACGCCCCTCTTCAAGCTCTATGCCGATGTGACGGCGGCGGTCAACTCGTTCTAGCTGGCGGTTGCCTGCCCTGGCGGGCGTCCAGGGAAAACGGGTTTCTCCAGCTTTGTCCAAAGTCCAGCATCACTGTCAGGGGCAGGCGCATCGCCTGCGAGGAGGGCGGAGCGTGTTAGAAGACACTATCGCGGTGGCCCGGGGTGAGCGGCCGGCCGATCTGCTTCTGCGCGGCGGGCGGATCGTCAACACCCTGGCCGGCGAGGTCGTCGAGGCGGACGTGGTGGTCTATGACGGCCGGGTGGTGGGACTGGCCGGGCCAGGCGAGGTTTACGAGGCCCGGGAGGTGGTGGACCTGGACGGTTCCTACGTCTGCCCCGGCTTTATGGATGCCCACGTGCACCTGGAGAGCAGCATGGTGCACCCGGCCGAGTTCGCCCGGGCGGTGGTGCCCCGGGGCACCACCGCCGTTGTCGCCGACCCGCACGAGATCGCCAACGTGTTCGGGCTGTACGGCATCCGGTACATCATGGAATCCAGCGCCGGCCTCCCGCTAGACGTGTACATCATGGCCCCTTCGTGCGTCCCGGCCACGAACATGGAGACCGCCGGCGCGGTCCTTTCGGCCAGCGACCTGGCCTTGCTCCTGCACGACGACCGGGTGTTGGGCATCGCCGAGATGATGAACTACCCCGGCGTCCTCTTCCGCGACCCGGCGGTCATGGAAAAGATCGTCGTCGCCGGCAACCGGCCCATTGACGGGCACGCTCCCCTCTTGTCCGGCCGGGACCTGAACGCCTACGTGGTGGCCGGCATCGGCTCCGACCACGAGTGCACCCGCGTGGATGAAGCCCGGGAGAAACTGGGCCTGGGGATGCGCATCTTGATCCGCGAGGGGACCACCGCCCGAGACCTGGAACCGCTCTTGCCCCTGGTGACCCCGCTGAACGCGCGCCGCTGCGCCTTTTGCAACGACGACCGCCATCCAGCGGATTTGCTGAACGAAGGCCACATGGATTTCATCGTGCGCAAGGCGATCCGCCTGGGCTGCCCGCCCATCACGGCCATCCAGATGGCGACGCTCAATCCGGCCGAGTACTTTGGCCTGCATCACCACGGGGCCGTGGCCCCGGATTTCGTGGCCGACCTGATCGTGTTCGACGACCTCCAGGCCCCCCAGGCCCGCCAGGTCTACAAGGCCGGCCGCCTGGTGGCCGAGAACGGCGTGCTCTTGCTCAACGCGATGGCCCAGGCCCGGCGCATCCCCATCCGCAGCTCGATCAACGTGGACTGGCTGGGCATTGACTTCAAAATCCCGGCCCGGGGCGACCGGATCAAGGTCATCGGCGTGATCCCGGACCAGATCGTGACCCAAAAGCTGGTAGAGCCGGCCCGCATCGAGGACGGCCTGGCCGTGGCCGATGTGGACCGCGACATCCTCCAGATCGCCGTGGTGGAGCGGCACATGGCCTCCGGCCATGTGGGCCTGGGATTCGTGAAAGGCGTGGGCCTGAAACGGGGCGCCATGGCCTCTTCCGTGGCCCACGATTCCCACAACATCATCATCATCGGCGCCAATGACCGGGACATGATGACAGCCTGCATCGAGGTGGTGCGGATGCGCGGGGGCCAGGCGGTGGTGGCGAACGACGAGGTGCTGGCCCGGCTGCCGTTGCCCATCGCCGGCCTGATGAGCGAAGAGCCGCTGGAGCGGGTCCGCGACGGCAACGAGGCCCTGGCCCGGGCTGCCGCCGACCTGGGCTGTCGGCTGCGCGACCCCATGATGGCGATGGCGTTTCTGTCGCTGCCGGTGATCCCGGCCCTCAAGCTCACCGACATGGGCCTGGTGGACGTGGAGCGGTTCGCGTTTGTGCCGCTGTTTGGGGAGGAATGACACACTTTGCCAGCCTGGCCTGATCGGGTTTGACGTTTTTAATAATCACGACTATAATACTCGTGACCATCAATCAGGCAGGAGCGCGACCGTGTTTCTCAACCGCGAGCAAGAGCTTCAATGGCTGGCCGGAGGCGCTCGGCTCGTGGATGTGCGATGACCGATCCCGACCCCACCGAAAGCCTGACCGACCTCTACTTCCTCCACGAGCTGGCCAAGCTCTTCTCCTCGTCCATCGAGCTGGATGCAGTGCTGGACTATGTGACCGACGGTGTCTGCGGGCTGTTGGGCGCGGAAGCCAGCTTTGTCTACCTGGCGGACCACGCCGGCGATTTGCATCCGCGGACCATCCGGGCCTTGCGCCGGGACGAAGAGACCCTCCGACATCTCAAGGCTTTCTCCACGCGCGTGGCCCGGGAGCGGCGGCCCATCACCAAGAACTACGACGAGCCGCCGTGGGGGCTGACGCTCCTCGCCGTCCCGCTGATCGCCCGGGATGAGGTGCGCGGCGTGTTGGGCCTGGCCACCCAGTTGGGCCTGGGCGCGGCACGCACGCCGCGCGCGTTCACCCCCCGCGAGGTAGACCGACTCGCGGCCATCGGCCACCTGGCCTCCCTGGCCGTGGAGAACGCCCGGCTCTACGCCGCCGTGCAGCACGAGCTGGATACGGCCCACGCCATCCAGCAGTGCTTCCTGCCCGAGGCGGCGCCCCAGATTCCCGGCTACGACCTGGCGGCCGTCACCGTCCCGGCCCGCCAGGTGGGCGGCGATTTCTACGATTTCATCCCCCTGCCGGATGGCCGCTGGGGCCTGGCCGTGGCCGACGTCTCGGACAAGGGCGCGCCGGCCGCCCTGTTCATGGCCCTGACCCGCAGCCTGCTGCGCGTCTACGCGGCCGATGGCCGCCGGTCCCCCCTGGAGACGCTGCGCCAGATCAATCGCTTCATCCTGGATAACACCCGGGCCAGCAGCATGTTCGTCACACTGGTGTATGGGGTTCTCGCCCCGGCCCGCCACACGTTCACCTACGTCAACGCCGGCCACAACCCGCCCCTCCTCTGTGGTGCGGAGCTATCCGACCTGGCGGCCGGGGGCATGGCCCTGGGCGTGTGCGAGAAGACGCCCCTTCAGCAATGTGAGCTGTCCCTGGCGACCGGTGATACCCTGTTGCTCTACACCGACGGCGTCACCGAGGCTACCAACAAGGCCCGGGAGCGGTTCGGGATGGGGCGATTGCGGGCCTGTCTGCAAGGGGGAAGCTACGAGTCAGCCCAGGCCCTCCTGGATGCGGTGTTGGCGCAAGTCGCCCGCTTTGTGGGCAGCGAGCCGGCCGCGGATGACCTGACCCTGATGGCCGTGCGCGCCGTGGAGCCGGCCGGGTGACGCCGATCTTGCCTCCGCCTGTCCCCACGTCGGCGTATACCCTGCGGGCCATCTCCCAGATCGGCCACCTGCCGGCGGTCGTCGCCTTTGCCCAGGAGGCGCTGGCCGCCCTGAATGTGCCGGTCCCGCTGCGCTACGAGGTCCTCACAGCCCTGGATGAGGCCGTCACCAACGTGATCAAACACGCCTATGGCGAATCGGACGAGGGGGAGTTCACCGTCCACATCTGGCGCGAGGGGGACCGGGTGCTGCTCTCCATCCGGCACTGCGGCACGCCGCCGGACCTGCGGCAGATTCCGCCGCCAGACCTGACCTCCGACCTGGAACACCGGCGCATTGGCGGCCTGGGCATCTACCTGATGCAGCGGCTCATGGACGAAGTGCACTTTTTGCGGTACGAGGACGGCAGCAGCGAGACGCGGTTGATCAAGCGGATAGGCGAGGCGAAGAGTCAGGAGGAGAACGAGCGGGGTTGATCTGCGATCAAGGCGTCATGGCTGCTCGCGCGGGGTTTGCAACCCCGCGCCCGGGGGCAAGCTAACCCGTGAAAGGACACACGGACAGGCAGCTTGCCCTACGATTTTGGGGAGGGCACAGGTGCTCATATGTAGTAGCATCATACCAGCTCATCCGGCGTTTTCCATTGCAGGACGGGCGGCAGATCAGCAAAATGCTGGTCGTACAAGACGATGGCCCCACAACCACATAGGTATGCAGCGATGGCATGGGAAATGTCCGAAGAGTCTTTCAGCGCGGAGAACGTCCGCGCCTGGAGGATCTTTTCCTCGCGGGTGAGCATGGGCAGGAGGGCAATGTCCGTCTGCAAAATCTGCACCAGGGCCTCTTTGCCCAATCGCCTGCCCGTCATTGGATCGCCTGCATTTCTCAGGGCAAAGATCAAAACCTCATGGAGGGCATAAAACGAGGTCACGGCCCTGATCTGGCCGGCGTTGATCCGCTGCACCAGGGCAGCCGTGGCCGCATGTCTGTCCTTCTCGACCAACCGGGTCAGTGTGTACGCCAGCAACACCGTCGTATCCAGATAGACCAGGGCCGGCGTAGCACCTACGACATCGTTTCCCATCCCCGCCTCTCGATCAGAGCACAGATGATCTCAACGTGTGGGAACCGCTTCTCGCTGCGAGGGGAAGACAGACAGGGGATAGCGATGCTCACCCAGGCGGGAGGCAGCAACCGTCTCCATCATCAGTTCAGAGATGAACAGGGCCAGAAAGGCTATGCCTTGCCCCAGAATCCTTTCCTCGCTGTCGGCCTTGGCCTCGTGGATCAACTGGTTGATGTCCTGGCCTTCCAACCGGGCGGAGAATTCTTCAAGTAGTGACATGTGCGGATCCCCTCTCATCATTCAAGTTGCGCCCGTCGCAGGCAACCACGCTTCCCCGATGCCTGCCGGATTCGATTATAGCATTAGCCACTGGATTCGTCAAACCGGCCAGGCTATAACAACTCCAGCCGGGCCACTGCCGTCCCGAGCGCGGCCACCGTTGGCTCCAGGGGTGCCGGGAACATGACGACCAGGCCCGGTTCGCAGGCGGGCAGTGCCCACTGCGGATGCTACCCACACACCCACGCGAGGTTGGCAACCCCCACAGTTGCGCGAACGGAAACGATGGTGTACAATACCTCGTAACCTGCCACCCCAGGCTCACAGGCTGCAACCGGTGGAGGACCGCGTGACCCGGCGATTGTATTACGACGACCCGTTCCTGACACAGTTCGAGGCCCGCGTGGTGGAGATCACCACCGTGGCGGACCGCCCGGCCGTGATCCTGGACCAGACGGCGTTTTACCCCACGTCTGGCGGCCAGCCGCACGACACGGGGACGCTGGCCGGTGTGCCGGTCATCGAGGTGCTCGAGCGGGAGGATGACGGCGCGATATTGCACATGCTGGCCGGCGACGCGCCCACGGAAGGTTCCAGCGTCCAGGGACAGGTGGATGGTGTGCGCCGCTTTGACCACATGCAGCAGCACACCGGCCAGCACATCCTGTCGCAGGCCTGCCTCAAGCGGTGGGGGGCGGTGACGGTGGGGTTCCACCTGAGCGAAACGTACAGCACCATTGACCTGGATCGCGCCCCGGCGTCACCAGACGAATGCGCGTGGGTGGTCCGGCAGGCTGAAGACATCGCCAACGGCATCGTCTTTGGCGACCTGCCGGTGCGGGCCTGGTTCCCCACAGAAGAAGAGCTGGCGACCTTGCGCCTGCGCAAGCCGGCCGGCCCCCACGAGCACATCCGCATCGTCCACGTCGAGGGCTTTGATGCCACCGCCTGCGGCGGGACTCACGTCACATCCACCGGCCAGATCGGCCTCATCGTGGTGCGAAGTTGGGAGCGCTACAAAGGCGGCCTGCGCGTGGAGTTCCTCTGCGGCGGCCGGGCCTTGCACGATTACCGGCTCTTATCCGCCACCGTGCGTGGCCTGGCGGCCGAGCTGAGCGTGGCAGATGCAGACCTGGCCGACGCGGTGCGCCGGCGACTGGCGGAGGCCCGGGAAGCCCATTACCTGGCCCAGGTCCGCCTGGAAGCCCTGTTGGACTATGAGGCGCACGACCTGGTCGCCACCGCCGAGCATCACGGCAGTATCCGGCTGATCCAGCGGGTGTACTCGGACCGCTCGCTAGAGGAGGTTCGCCGTCTGGCTCTTCGGCTGGCCGACGTGCCGGACGTGGTGGCCCTGCTGGCGATCCGGGGCGAAAAGGCGCAGTTGGTATTCTCGCGGGGACCGGGGTTGGCTCACGACATGGGCGCGATCCTGCGTGCCGCCTGCGCCGTGGTCGAGGGCAAGGGCGGGGGCCGGCCTCACCTGGCTCAAGGCGGTGGCCCGGCCGTCTCGCGCCTGGACGAGGCCCTGGCCATGGCCCGCCAGCAAGTGCTGGCCGCATAGGGCCGGCGCGGTCAAACACCCTCCCCTGGGGCATCGTGGAGCACGTCGGCTCGTCACCCGGAGGCTCACTCTGGAAACCCGCATCATTCGCAGCAAACGCCGCAAAAGGACCGTATCCGCCCGGCTGGTGAACGGTGTCCTGGAGATCCAGGCCCCGGCCCACGCCACCGACGCCGAGCTGGCGCCCATCATCGAGCAACTGCGTGGTCGCCTGGAACGTAAGCTGGACCACGAGCGGCGTCGGGCGGACCAGGCACTCATGGCCCGTGCCCAGGAGTTGAACCACCAGTACTTCGGCGGCCGGCTCCAGTGGACGGCCATCCGCTACGTGTCCAACCAACACAAGCGATTTGGAAGCTGCACGCACGAACGGGGCACCATTCGCCTCAGCGACCGGCTGAAAACCGTGCCCGATTGGGTCCGCGATTATGTGCTCATCCACGAGCTGGCCCATCTGGAGGAGCCAAACCATTCGGCCCGGTTCTGGCAGCTCGTGCGCCGCTACCCCAAGACCGAACGCGCCATCGGCTTTCTCATGGCGCTGGGGTATGAGGACGAAGGGGTTGAAACGTAAAACGTCAAGCGTCAAACGTCATTCACGTCTCTATGGCTAAAGACCGGGGACCAACGACCAACGACTGACGACTGACGACCGAGGACTGAGGACCGAGGACCGAGGACTGACGACCGACGACTGAGGACTGACGACTATGAACAGCAACCAACTCCGCGAGTCGTTTCTCTGCTTCTTTGAGGAACACGGCCACACCCGGGTCCGCTCGTCCAGCCTGGTGCCGGCCGACCCGACCCTCTTGTTCACCAACGCGGGCATGGTCCAGTTCAAGGACGTGTTCTTGGGGTTGGATAAGCGGCCGTATAAACGCGCCGTCACGTCCCAAAAGTGTATGCGCGTGGCCGGCAAGCACAACGATTTCGAGACCGTGGGCCGCGACCTCACCCACCACACCTTCTTTGAGATGCTGGGCAACTTTAGCTTTGGCGACTATTTCAAGGCCGATGCGATCCCCTTCGCCTGGGAGTACCTGACCCAAACGCTGGGCCTGGCGCCGGAGCGACTCCACCCCACGGTCTACCTGGATGACGACGAGGCGGCGAACATCTGGTCCCAGGTGAAAGGCATCCCGGCTTCCCAGGTCGTGCGCCTGGGCGAAAAGGACAACTTTTGGGCGATGGGCGACACCGGCCCCTGTGGCCCCTGCTCGGAGATCATCTACGACCGGACCGGCCAATGCCTCCGGGATGGCGCCGACTGCGACCTCACCTGCGAGTGCGGGCGGTGGATCGAGCTGTGGAACCTGGTCTTTATGCAGTTCAATCGCGATGCGCAGGGCGTCATGACGCCGCTGCCCCGGCCCAGCATTGACACCGGCGCGGGCCTGGAACGGATCCTGGCGCTGTTGCAGGACACGGACAGCGATTACGATACCGACCTGTTTGTGCCAATCCTGCGCGTGGTGGAGGAATTGCGCGGCGCGCCCTATGTGGAGACGGCCCCAGAGGGCTTTTCCTACCGCGTCATCGCCGACCATAGCCGGGCCACCGCCTTTCTCATCGCCGACGGCGTCCTGCCCGCGAACGAGGGCCACGGCTACGTGCTGCGCCGGGTGCTCCGGCGCGCCGTCCGCCACGGCCATCTGCTGGGCATCCACGAGCCATTCATGGCCCAGACGGTCGCCGCGGTGGCGGAGGTCATGGGCGCGGCCTACCCGGAACTCGTGAACCGGGCCGACTTTATCCGCCGCGTGGTGATCCAGGAAGAGGAACGCTTCTTGCAGACGCTGGACGCCGGCACCGAACGGTTGCAGACCCTCTTCGCCGACCTGGAAAAACGAGGCGCGAAGGTCATCCCCGGCCGCGAGGCATTCAAGCTCTATGATACCTTTGGGTTTCCACTCGACATCACCAAAGATATGGCCGAGGAACGGGGCCTGACGGTGGACGAGGCGGCCTACCACGAAGCGATGGCCGAACAGCAACGCCGGGCCAGGGCCGCGCAGCGCTTTGACCTGGATGAACTGACGGAACGCTATCGAGCGTTGAATCTGCCAGCCACCGAGTTCTTGGGCTACGATGCGTTGGAGGCGCAAGGGACCGTGCTCGCCATCGTGCGCCGGGGCCAGGCCGTCCACGAGGCGGCCGTGGGAGACGAGGTGGAGATCGTCCTGGACCGCACCCCGTTCTATGGCGAGGCCGGCGGCCAGGTGGGCGACACCGGCCACTTTGCCAGCCCCCTCGGGCACGTGGAGATCGTGGATGCCCAGAAGCCGTTGCCGGACCTCATCGTCCATCGCGGGCGCGTGACCAGCGGCGCGCTGCAGGTGGGCCAATCGGTGCAGGCTATCGTCACCGAAGGCCGGCGGCTGGACATCGCCCGCAACCACACGGCCACGCACCTGTTGCAAAAGGCCCTCCAGGAGGTGCTGGGGCCACATGCCCAACAGCGCGGCTCGTTGGTGGCCCCGGACCGGCTCCGCTTTGACTTTACCCATCTGGAACCGCTGACGCCGGACGAGATCATCGCTGTGGAACGCCGGGTGAATGCCATCGTCCGGGAGAACCGGCCGGTCACAGCCACCATCACCACCTACGCGGATGCCGTGGCCCGGGGAGCGATGGCCCTCTTTGGCGAAAAATATGGCGAGCAGGTGCGGTTGGTCGAAGTCGCCGGCTACAGCCGGGAGCTATGTGGCGGCACGCACCTGCACCACACCGGCCAGATCGGGCTGTTCCACATCGTGAGCGAGGGCAGCGTGGGGGCCGGCCTGCGCCGCATCGAGGCGGTGACCGGCCGGGGCGCGGAGGAATGGGTGCGCGGTCAGGCCACGTCTTTGGAGGTGGTGGCTGCGGCCCTGGAAACCACGCCGGAGCAGGCCGCGGATCGGGTCCGGGCATTGCTGGCAGAACTCCGCCAGGCCCGCAAAGAGATCGAGAGCTTGCAACGCAAGCTGGCCCGGCGCGATGTCGAGGCCCTGGTGGGCCAGGCCCAGGAAGTGAACGGCTTGCACGTGCTGGCGGCGCGCGTGGAGGCAGCCGACGCCGACGCCATGCGGGAAATGACCGACTGGCTACGCGATAAGCTGGGCAGTGCGGTGGTGGTGCTGGGTGCGGTGGTGAACGACCAGCCCCTCCTCATCGCGGCGGCCACCCCGGATGCTGTGGGGCGGGGCATCCATGCCGGCCGGCTCATCAGCCAGGTAGCCCAGGCCGTGGGGGGGCGCGGCGGCGGCCGGCCGGACATGGCCCAGGCCGGGGGCAAGGATGCGCGCCGGCTCAACGAGGCCCTGGCCCAAGTGACCGAATGGGTGTCCAGCCAGTTACACGTCGGCTGACCGACCGGCAGATCCAGCCGCACCACAACATGGTCACGAAACAGGCAAGGCTTTTTGATTGGACTTGACAAAATCAAAGGGGCGCGCAGAAACCCGTTTTCTCGTCCGAAATTCGTCTCCCTTTGCGGTGGCGACGCCTGATCTCGGCATACCTGGCCTGCCAAAGGGTTAAGAAAACGGGTTTCTTCCGCTTTGTCCAAAGTCCAGTTTTGACAACGCTGTCCATAGGTTGGTCAACGATGACCCTGGATACGCTGGATGATTCCCAATTGTTACAGCGGGTAGCCGCTTCTCTGCCCATCCTGGCCGATCTGAGCCGCTCAGACCTGTTGCTTTATGCCGGCGATGGGACCGGCCCGGCCACGGTGATCGCCCAGGCCCAGCCGCATTCCGTGTCGGCCATCTTTGCCGAATCGTTGGTGGGGCAGACCGCCACCGAGAATACGGAGCCGGCCCTGTTTCGCGCCTGGCGCCGGGGCCGGCCCATCCACGAGACGCACGAGATAACCGACCGGGCGACGCCGTGCTTTCAGCAAATGCACCCGATCCAGCATGGGCCTCGGGTGATCGGCGTGCTACGCATCGAGACCAACCTGCTCGAATACGAACGCCTGCGCCGCCGTAGCCCGGTGTTCCAGGAAGCCCTGGCCCGCTTGCAGCAGATGGCCCTGCGCGGCCGTCTGGATAGCGAGGCGTCGCTTACCCCCTTTGGCGAGCACGATGGCATCGTCATCGTGGATACGGCAGGGGTGATCCGTTACGTCAGCGGCATCGCCACGAACCTGTACCGCAAGGTGGGCCGGGGCGAAAAGCTGGTGGATACGCCTATTGCCACCCTGCCGGCGGAAGCGACGCTCTGGGCAGAGGCATTGCGCACCGAACACTGCCTGGAACGCGAGGCCGATGAGCACGGGTTCATTTGGATTCGGAAGGCGATCCCGATTCGGGCCTATGATGGGGGGCCGCGCCGGTTCCTGGGACACTTTTTGCCGACCACCGCCGGCCACTGGGGGGTCCTGCTCACCATCCACGACGCCACCGAGGCCCGACATCGGGAACGCGACCTGCGAATCCGAACCGCCATGATCCAGGAGATCCACCATCGGGTTAAGAACAACCTGCAAACCATCGCCGCGCTCTTGCGCCTGCAGGCCCGGCGCAGCGAATCCGAGGAGGTCAAGCAGATCCTGCAGACCACCATCAACCGTATCCTCAGCATCGCTGTGGTGCACGAGTTCCTGGCGCAAGGCGAGGGTTCGCCCATCAACATGAAAGACGTGGCGCAACAGGTGGTGCATCAGCTCCGGCGGGGCATCGTGGACCCGGAACGGTCCATCCAGTTCAACCTGGTGAGCGACGACGTCTACCTGCCCGCGCAACAGGCCACCGCCTGCGCCCTGATCATCAACGAGCTGATCCAGAACGCCCTGGAGCATGGCCTCACCGATCAGGACGACGGGCTGGTGGTGATTCGTCTCTACGATCAGGCGGATACCATCCTGGTGGAGGTGCGAGATAATGGGGTGGGGTTGCCGCCAGGGTTTGATATTCACCAAAACGGGAGCCTGGGTCTGCGCATCGTGCAGACGTTGGTGCAGGAAGAGCTGAAAGGGACCCTGGAACTCCAACCGGGCCACGGGGTGCGCGCCGTCGTGACCTTTCCCAAGACCCCCCTACCTCAAGCCTCGCCCTTGCTCGGTGATCTATATGCGTGAAAAGGTCTCGGATGAGCGGGGCATGAGATGCTCGTGCGTGCGGTGGGCGAGTCCGCCCGGCGCGGGTTTTAACCCGCGCCGGGTGCGGCGGGAGAGGCCGCGGGCAAGCTGACACGCGAAGCGTGCCCCACGATTATTTTCGAGGGAGACCCGCACGCGCCCCGGCGCACCCCGTAGCACGAAAATGTGCGTCCAGCGGTGACCTAACCCCCCGGCCTCCTTCCCTATGAGGGAAGGGGGGGCCTGGAACCAAGACCCCCCTCCCCGCGTCGGGGAGGGGTCGGGGGAGGGGTTTATTTTCGAGGGAGGTTGGTTCCGTGAAACGAGTGCTCATCGCCGAAGACGAGGCCCTGGTGCGGCTGGACTTGAAGGAGAGCCTGGAGCATCTGGGCTACGTGGTGGTAGGAGAGGCCGGCGACGGCCTCAGCGCGGTCAACATGGCCCGCGAGCTACGGCCGGACGTGGTGGTGATGGACATCAAGATGCCTCACCTGGATGGGATCGAGGCTGCGCGCCTCTTGACCCAGGAGCGAATCGCCCCGGTGCTGCTGATCACCGCCTACGGGCATCACGAGCTGGTCGAGCGGGCCAAGGAGGCCGGTGTGGTCGGCTACCTGGTCAAACCCTGGAAGGAGATGGACCTGGCCCCGGCCATCGAGGTGGCCCTGGCGCGCTTTGCCGAGTTCCGCGCCCTGGAAGCCGAGGTGCACGACCTGCAATTGGCCCTGGAGACCCGCAAGGTGGTGGACCGGGCCAAAGGCATCCTGATGGATACTCAGGGTCTCAGTGAGGCGGCCGCCTTTCGCAAGATCCAGAAGTTGAGCATGAACACCCGCAAGCCCATGAAAGAAGTGGCCGAGGCCATCATCCTGGCCCGCCAGCTAGAGGTCGAGGAGAACGATTAGACTTTGAGCGCCTCCCACATCCTGGATCCAACCACGGTGCGTGGATGCACCACCGCGAGAGACAGAGGCAACGGCGCCCGGTCCCCTACCCGGGCGCCTCTTTTGTTGCCCGTATCGTCCAGCCTCAGCAGATGGAAAAAGTTGCTCAAAGCGGGTCTGCGACCCGCGTCTCACGGCGGTTGCCCAGTCAGGCCTGAGCCTGCTTGCGCTTACTACCACAATTCTTTTTGTGAGGAGGGACCCCATGATCGAACGTGAAGCTCGACAGGAACTGGCCGAACGTGTCGCGGCCGACGGTATCCGATTTATCAGCTTGCAGTTCACCGACATCCCCGGCACCGTCAAGAACGTCACCATCCCGGTGGGCCGCCTGGACGAGGCCCTGGAGCGGGGCATCTGGTTCGATGGCTCATCTATCGAAGGCTTTGCCCGCATCTACGAGACGGATATGATGCTGCTGCCCGACCCGACCACGTATTGCATCCTGCCCTGGGAGCCGCCGTCTTGCCCCGTGGCCCGGCTGATCTGCGACGTGTATACCCCGCAGGGCCAACTGTTCGAGGGCGACCCCCGGCGCGTCCTCAAGCGGGTGTTGGCCGAGGCGGCCGCCCTGGGCTATGATTTCAACGTGGGGCCGGAGTTCGAGTTCTTCTTGTTCCGCATGGACGGCGCGCCGCACATCCAGCCGGTGCCCCACGACGTGGGCAGCTATTTTGACTTTTCCCCACGCGACACGGCGGCCCGGGTGCGTCAGGACATCTCTGCCACATTGGAAGCCATGAACATCCAGGTTGAAAAAGTCCACCATGAGGTGTCTTCCGGGCAGCACGAGATTGACATCCACTACGCCGATGCCCTCACCAGCGCGGATCACGTGATCACGACCAAATACGCCATCCGCGCCGTGGCGCAGGCGCATGGACTGTGCGCCACGTTCATGCCCAAGCCGGTGTTCGGGATCAATGGCTCTGGGATGCACACACACCAGAGCTTGTTCGACGCCCAAGGACGCAATGTCTTCTTTGACCCGGACGACCCCTATCGGCTGAGTCCGGTGGCGTATCAGTTCATCGCCGGGCAACTGGCCCATGCGCCGGGCCTGGCGGCGCTGGTGGCCCCCACGGTGAACTCGTACAAGCGACTGGTGCCCGGCTACGAAGCCCCGGCTTATATCTGCTGGGGCCAGGTGAACCGGTCCGCCCTCATCCGCATTCCCCGCTACTCGCCGGGCTGGGAACAGGCCACGCGCGCCGAATTGCGCTGCCCGGACCCCAGTTGTAACCCGTACCTCGCCTTCGCCGGGATGCTGGCCGCCGGCCTGGACGGCATCCGCCGCCAAATGGCCCCGCCACCCCCGGTGGAGGAGAACGTCTATGACTTTGACGACGGCCGGTTGCGGGAATTGCACATTGATACGCTGCCCCGGACGTTGGGCGAGGCCCTGGCAGCCCTGGAAGCCGACGAAGTGGTGCGCGCGGCATTGGGGCCGGAAGCGAGCGTTCGCTACCTGGAGGCCAAGTGGCGGGAATGGCGCGAGTACAGCATCCAGGTGACGGACTGGGAACGGGAGCGGTATCTGGAAACGGCATAGCATAGCGCGGCCTCCTGCCGCAACCAAAAGCGGATCCACGAATCTTCACGAATCTACACCAATAGTTTCTGAAGATGGGCGAAGATTCGCGTGGATTCGCGGCTCGCGCAAATGTCGCCGGGTAATACTATACCGCGCAGCAACTGCTCAGCCTACCCTTGCGAAGGTTATCAATGCGCCGGTGATCGGGCTGCTGCTCGCGCGGGGTTTGCAACCCCGCGCCCAACGCGGCGGGTAACATACCCGCCGCGAGCAGGCCCCCCTCCCCGCACCGGGGACACCCTGACGGGTGCAGGTGAGCCGGGGGAGGGGTCTATTTACGGGAGAGGGCCGGGGTGAGGGTGGGAACCGCCGCGCGCAAGCTGACACGCGAAGCGTGCGCTACGATTTACGAGTTACGCGCCATTTATGCCCGGATGTCCATCAGGCCATTGCCAATGGCGCTGGCCTGTGCTATACTGATCTCATGACCCTCGTCTATCTGGCAGCAGCGTTCGTGGCCGGCGTGTGGCTGGGTTCCGTGATGGCGGTGCCGGGCGAGTTCCTGCTTCTGGCGCTATCGGTCCCGGCCGTCGTGGCCGCCCTGTGGTGGCAGGAACGGCGCGTGCGCCTGGGCGCCGCCTGTGCGCTGTTCGTGCTATTGGGCTGGGGCCGGTTCCAGCTCGTCCAGCCGGTCGTGGACGAGCGCGCCCTGGCGGCCTATAACGACCAGGGCCGGCTGACGGTGCAGGGCGTGGTCACCGGCGAACCGGATTCGCGTGACACATACACGAACTTGCGCATCTCGGTGAGCCGGCTGAAGCTGGCGGACGATGCCGACTGGCGGGAGGTCCATGGCGACCTGTTGGTGCGCGCGCCGCGCTATCCCGCCTATGCCTACGGCGATGCGCTAGAGATCACCGGACATATCCAGACCCCGCCGGAGCTGGAAGATTTTTCGTACAAGGAATACCTGGCGCGGCAGGGTATCGGCTCGATCATCTACCGGCCCCGGATCGCGTTCCTCAGCGGCGGCCATGGTGGCCTCTTGTACTACCTCTACGCGCCACTCTATGCCCTCAAGTCCCAGGCTCAGGCCACCATTGAGGCGATCCTGCCAGAGCCGCAGGCGTCGTTGCTGGCTGGCATCTTGCTGGGCGTGCGCGCGGCCATCCCCTCGGACCTCATGGCCGATTTCTCCACCACCGGCACCTCGCACATCGTCGCCATATCCGGGTTCAACATCGCCATCATCGCGGGCGTCTTTGCCAGCCTGGCCCGGCGGGCGGTGGGCCAACGCTGGTCCTGGCCCTTTGCCCTGGCCGGGATCGGGCTATTCACCCTCATGGTGGGGGCCAGCGCCGCCGTGGTCCGGGCCGCCATCATGGGCGGCCTCACCGTCATGGCCGGCTACCTGGGTCGCCGGACCGATGCCTGGGCCTCTTTGGCCGCAGCCGGGCTGATCATGGTCGCGCTGGACCCATTCGTGCCCTGGGACGTGGGCTTTCAGCTCTCCTTCCTGGCGACACTGGGGCTGATGGTGATCAGCCCGCCATTGGTCGCCTGGGCACAGCCATTCCTGAAGGCATTGTTCGGGGAAGGGCCACTGGGCCAGTGGCTCACCGAAATCGTCAACGATTCGCTGTTGCTGACCCTGGTGGCCCAGGTGACGACGTTGCCCGTGATCCTGGTGGCCTTTGGGAATCTATCCCTGGTGGCCCCGCTGACCAACCTGCTGATCCTGCCCGTCCAGCCGTTCATCATGCTCTGGGGTGCTCTGGCGACCATCGCCGGGATGCTGTTTGAGCCGGCCGGCCAGATGCTGGGCTGGATCGCCTGGGTCTTTCTGACCTACACCGTTGAGGCGGTGCGGCTCACGGCCCGGCTGCCATTCGCGTCGCTGGACGTGGGCCGATTGAACGCCTGGATCGCCGTGGCCTACTATGCGATCCTGGCCGGGGGGTTCATCGCCATGCAAAACGAATCCCTGCGCGCGCGTCTGCGGGGCCTGTGGGGCAGTGCCCGTGGCCGAATCACCGCCGCCAGCGTCATCAGCGCGCTGGTCATCGTCGCCATCCTCATCTGGGTTGCGGTCGCGTCCCTGCCCGACGGCAAGCTCCATGTCTATTTTCTGGACGTGGGCCAGGGCGACGCGATCCTGGTGGTCACACCCGCGGGTGGCAAGGTCGTCGTGGACGGCGGCCCCAGCCCCGGGGCCATGACCGCGCACCTGGGCCGGCGGATGCCGTTCTATGACCGCACCCTGGACCTGGTGGTGCTCACCCATCCCCACGACGACCACCTGGTGGGCCTCATCGAGTGCCTGGAGCGCTACGGTGTGGGACAGGTGTTGGACCCAGGGATCGCCGTCGCCACGCCGAACTATATTCGCTGGCAGGAGCTGTTGGGGGCCAAGAGGACGCCGGCCTATTCGGGCCGGCGCGGCGCGATCCAGCCCGTGGATTTGGGCTACGGCGTGACGCTGACGCTGCTCCATCCGCCGCCCGCCTTGCTCGCCGGCACCGCGTCGGACGTCAACAACAATTCGGTGGTGCTGCACCTGGCCTGGGGCCGGGTGTCTTTCCTGTTGCCCGGCGACATTGAGGAGGAAGGCGAAGATGTGCTATTGCGCAGCCACCCCTCGCTGCAAAGCACGGTGCTGAAAGTGCCCCACCACGGCAGCCAGACGTCGCTGAGCGCGGCGTTCCTGGCGGCGATACGCCCGCAGGTGGCGATCATCTCCTGCGGGGCGGACAACGAGTTCGGGCATCCCCATGCCAGCACGCTGGACCGGCTGGCGGCGGCCGGCTGCACGATTTTGCGCACCGACCAGAACGGCACAGTGGAGGTGGTGACAGACGGGGAGGGGATGTGGGTACATGTGGAGCGGTGAGCGCGGCGAGCACCCGCGAGCCGCTGGGCGGCTACTGACGTATGACGCATGACGCTGGCATCATGGGCATCCGCATTCAAGAGCACGACGGGGCCGTGACGTTCGCGGTGCGGGTGGTGCCTCGGGCCAAACGGAACGAGGTGGCCGGCGTGGAAGGGGACGCGCTGAAGGTGCGCCTGACGGCCTCGCCGGTGGAGGGCAAGGCCAACGAGGCCCTGGTGCGCTTCCTGGCCGACGTGCTGAGGGTGCGCCGGGCCGACGTGACCGTCGTGGCCGGGGAACGCGCCCGCCAGAAGGTGCTCCGCGTGGCGGGACTTACGGCGGCGCAGATGCGGCCGCGATTGGGATGATAAGAGAAACCCGTTTCCTCGGAGGAAGCGGGTTTCCGATTCACACCTTGCCCGAACGAAATGCCACCAGCGCGCCCAACAGCACCAGAACGACCACCGCCACACCGACCATGAGCAGCACCGTCCCCCAGTCCAACGCGAATCCCCCTGCCCCCTTCTCGGCGAATGCCACGTCGTCGAACCAGGCCCGGCCGTTGGACAACAGGTTGCACCAGATCTGCACGGCCGCGGCCCCGGCCGGCGCCGTGACCGTTTTCTCGTCGTGAACCCAGTCGGTCATGGAGGCAGTATGCGCCTGCACCGTGACCGGCTCACCGATGGGTCCGCCCATGTCGTCCACAAACCAGAGCTGGCAGGCGATGATGCCATCTTTGCCCACCGTGCCTTTCACATGGGCGGAGAACACGTACTCCTTCCCCGGCTCCACCTGCACCATCTGGAACCAGGCGATGCGGCCGGGGCCCCGGTAGCTCAGGAAGCCGCTCTTTTGCCCGCTGCGCCCCATCGTATCGTCCACGGCGAACATCAGCTCCCCGCGTTCGGCGTTCAGGTCGGCGGCGTGCCAGCCGGCCGGCAGCCCTTGGGCATCCACATCCTCAAAGCCGCCATTTTGCACCGTGGCCGGGTAGGTTTCGGGAAAATTGCGGAAACTCCAGACGATGGCGCCGCTCCCATCCACCTCGATGACGCGCTTGTGGTTGTTGTCGGCGATGAGGGTATGGCCGTTGGGCAGCCGGTCCGCCTCGTAAGGCATGGACAGGCCCGTGAACTCCCACACCACCTGCCCATCAGGGGTCACCTCGATGACCCGATTGTGGCGCGTGTCGGTGATGAAGGTATTGCCATTGTCCAGGCGGTCCGCGTCGCGCGGCCAGTAGAGCACGTCTTTGCCGCCATAGCGCCACACCTGGTTGCCATTGGCATCCACCTCGATGATGGTGTTGTTTTCCGAGTCCGAGACGATGGTGTGACCGTTGGCGAGCCGGTCGGCGTTGTGGGGCCGCTGGAGGCCGGTCAACGACCAGACGATGGTTCCCGCATCGTCCACCTCCACCACGCGGTCGTTGTTGCGGTCAGTGATGAGCAGGTGGCCGTTTGCCAGACGCTCGGCGTCGTTGGGGTAGCTCAGGTGCGAGCCATCGCTCAGGCGGCCGGTGCCGCTGCCCCACTCGTCGCTGCTCCAGACGATGGTGCCCCCGGCGTCCACGATGATGACCCGGTCGTTGCCGGTGTCGCTGATGAGCGTGGAGCCGTCAGCGAGTCGCTCGGCGCTGTGGGGAAAGACCAGGTCGCCCACGTATTGCCAGACGATGCGGCCGTTGGGGTCCACCTCCATGATGGAGGCGTCCGTGGCGGTGTAGAACGCGCCGCCGGTGTCCGTGATGAGGGTATGGCCATTGGGCAATCGCTCGATGCCCAGGGGCTTGTCCAGGATGGACGGGTCGTGCAGGTCTTGGCGGTCGGCCTGGCCGTGGGTGCCCGGGGCGACCAGCAAAGCCACCAGCGAAACGACGAGCATCAAGTACATTGCGTGTCTGCCAGACATTGCGTATCCTCCACTGTGCTTTCCGAGGGCTTTCGCAACTACTCAGCCATGCGCTCAAAGGCGGTTTGCCAGGCCCCACGTCTGCGACCCCTGGCCCAGGCCGGACTGGGTGGCAGGCAGGCCTGACTGGGCAACCGCCGTCTTGCGCGATTGGCGTCGTTATTCAGGCCATGACGCGGGTCACAACGCGGGTCACCCAGTCAGGCCTGGGCCTGGCAAACCCGCTTGGAGCATCGGCTGAGTAGCTCGACAATGTTAGATTAGCCGGTGTTCCGGCTTGACTTAGCTGCAAATTGTGGTACTATTGGCCCTGGTGCGGCA
>FWPV01004245.1_pt1 | contig 30942 bp, 28 predicted proteins | sample 2228371 | NCBI WGS metagenome assembly FWPV01 (sample SAMEA103939776, study PRJEB20133) | metagenome | reverse complement strand
AAATTGGTATCATTGACATGAATTAAGCTCGATTGTTCGGTCATCGTCCACTCCTTTTTGCGGTGTTTGAATTTTTTTGATGGTCAGAGGCAATGGCGAAATTCAATCTTGGGCGTCACAATTTTCTATGCAGCACGTAGTCGGCCAAAGCATGGAGCCCCTCCTTCTCTCTCGAGTCGGGGAAAAGATCGAGGGACCGCTTCGCTCTTTCGACGTATTCTTTGGCCTTATTCCAAGTGTACCGAAGACCATCATACCCTTCGATCAGGTCGACCACGCGGAAGAAATCCTCCTTGGAGATGGGATCGGTTTCAACCGTCCGCTGAATAAACTCCTTCTCCTCCGTGCGGCAGCGTCTCAGGGTATGAATGAGGGGCAAAGTGATCTTCCCATCTTGGAGATCGATTCCAATCTTCTTGCCAAACTCCTCCTCTCTGGAGCTATAGTCCAGATTGTCATCGATGAGCTGAAAGGCGATTCCCAGATCCATGCCGAAGTCGGTCAACGCTCTTTCCTTTTCTTCCGAAATATTTCCAAGGATTCCCCCAATCTGTGCAGCAGCAGCGATGAGGGCCCCTGTCTTTCGGGCAACGATGGAGAGGTACCCCTCCTCGGTCAGGAAAAGGTCGTTCGTCCTCATTAACTCGTCGAGCTCGCCTTCCGCCATCAACGTGGTCGCTCTCGAAATCGTCCGGAGGATTTTCAGGTTCCCATTGTCGACCATTATGGAAAAACATTTTGTAAAGAGAAAATCTCCCACGAGGACACACGCCTCGTTTCCCCAAATGGCATTGGCCGAAAGGTTTCCCCGACGCAACTGCGCCCGATCGACCACATCGTCATGAAGCAAAGTAGCCGTGTGGATGAATTCGACGAGGCTCGCCAGGGCGATATGTTGATCGCCTTCGTATCCGCAGAGTTTGGCCGAGAGCAGCAGAAGCATCGGACGAAACCGCTTCCCGCCGCTGAACAGAAGGTGTTCGCCGATCGCGGAAATGATTGGGACGCTTGAGCAGAGGTTCCTCCGAAATTCTTGGTCCACCCTTTCCAAATCCTCCCCAATCGAAGCAAGAACCGAATCGAGGGGTGGAATCCTGTGCTCAATCGTCGAAGGTGTCGTCACGAACAACGGCATCGTAACTTCTTAATAGCCTATTCGTTCTCGGTTGTCAAAAATTTTTTTGGGATATTGTAAGGCCTCACCCAAGCGCGGGGAAGGTTGGATGATCGGACAGGAATATCTCCGAAAATCTTACCAGGCGGGCGATCCAAAGTGATCATCTGGCAAAGGTCACTTCGCCCATGACAGGAGAGTCTCCCCAATTCCTAATTGGATTCTTCGAGCCAGGGGACAAGCTGAGGTTTCCGCCATAAGATTTTCTCCGACACCCCTGTCCGATTCGATTGAATTTCCACGAGAGGCTAAGGCATTAGGAAATATTCAAGGCTATTTCGTTTCTTGCGCCGCCGGCCCTATTCTTTCGGTCTCAGGGCTAAGGAAGGACTGCTGGAGCAACAGATCCCAGAGAGGATTAAGACGAAGGGGACGAGCGGAGAATCAAAGGGTCGACGACGTGCAATTCGGCGCCACTTCCTTTCACCGACTCGACGAGAACAAAATTGGCTTCTCGGCGAGGGAGAGGATGGACGAACTGTAATCGCTTCGGTTCGAGTTTGCAGTTCCTGAGCGCTACGAGGAGGTCGATCGTTCTCACGGCAGGGAAAATCAAGTAACACCTTCCCTTGGGCATAAGGAGGTAAGTCGCCATCGAGACCAAATCTTCAAGCGTCCCCTTGATCTCGTGACGCGCAATGGCCTTCTCTGTCGAGGGATTGACCCGACCCGTCCCCGCTTTTCGATACGGGGGATTCGAGACGACAACATGGAACGACCCAGGAGGGAAAACGGTGTTGAGCTGTCTGAAGTCCATCTCGAGGATTGAGATCCGATCCTCCATGTGGTTCAAGAGAACGTTCTTCCTTGCCAGCGCCGCGAGCTCCTTCTGAATTTCGACGCCCACGAAGGATTGAACCTTTGTCAGATTGCACAAGAGCAAAGGGAGGATACCGCAACCCGTCCCTAAATCGATCCCTCTTTCGTTCTTGCGTATCCGGACAAAGCGGCTGAGCAGAACCGCATCCACGGAAAATCTGTAACCGTACCTCTTTTGAACAACCTTGATTCTCTGTTGGAGGAAGGTGTCTATGGTCTCCTCTGGGGAAAGGGTAAGGGTCATTTCATGAGACTCATTAACATGGGTACCCCCTTTTGTCAATTGGCCCATCTCTGTCGCTGTCATGCGTCACTGAAGCATGGGGAGGGTCGGGTGATCGGACAGGAATATCTCCGAAAATCTTACCAAGCGGACGATTTGGGATGATCCTTTGGCAAAGGTCACGCCACCTATGACAGGAGAGTCCTCCCAATTTCTAATTGAATTCTTCGAGCCAGGGGACGAGCTGAGGTTTCCGCTTTAAGATTTTCTCCGACATCCCTGTCCGATTCCATGGAATTTCCCCAGTAGACTTAGCGATTACCTGTCGCTACGAGGTAAAAATTTGTCCACCGTGTATGCATCGATTGCATAAATAACTGCCCATTCCATGGGACGTAAAGAGTTCTTCTTCCGAAGGTCCTCTTGAAAACCTCAATAATTTATGACAATTACTCGATGGGAGAGATTCTTGGTATAAATATTGCTTTTGTTTTTTCTTGACAAATTGGCTGTAACCGGATAATTTTAATCCAATTTTATTCGTCCGATTCTAACGGAAGATTCCCTAATTTGGGAAGGAGGGGGCATACATGAAAAGAGTTTTCTGGATTCTTTTCGTCAGTCTGTTGGTCGTTTCCTTCGTCTTTCCGCTTCGCTCCCCTGCGGAGGAAAAGAAGGAAGGGGAGGAGATCTATACGATTAAGCAGGGGGATACGCTCTGGGATATCTCTGCAAAATTTCTGAAAGACCCCTTTCTCTGGCCAAAGTTGTGGTACAGGAATCCCTATATTACAAACCCTCACTGGATTTATCCCGGTCAACCTGTTCGAATCGTACCCCCTGAAAAGGTAGCGAGAGAAGCACCCAAGGAGCCCCTTAAGGAGCCGGAGGTAAAGAAGGAGGAACCGCCTCCTGCCGAGCCAAAGCCAGCCGTTCCAGAGGTGAAAGTCGAGGCCAAACCTGAGGCCGCGCCTCCAGAGGCCAAGCCCGAGGTCAAACCGGTAGAGATTAAACCCTTGGAAGAGAAGATCGTGGAGGAAGAACCATGGGTATTTCCGGAGGTTCGGTCTGCAGGGTTTGTCGACGATATCCGATTTCGAGGTGTCGGCGTGATTATTGATAACAAGGACGGCAAGAACCTCTTGTCAGAAGGCGATATCGTCTACCTGGCCTTCCGAACCAGTGACCCAGTGATGGTTGGCAACAAGTATACGATCTTTCGACCCGTGAAGTATGTGAGAGATCCAGCGACGAACAGAAAGATTGGTATGAGGTATCTGATTGCTGGCAATGTCCAGGTGATCGACCAAAAGGGCAACTTCTACACAGGAAAGATCATTGAATCCTTTGATGCCGTGGTCGTGGGTGACATGCTCCGGCCCTATCTGAAGGACAAATAGGAGATCGGGATCAAGGAGAGCTGAAATAGGCTCCATTTCTTCTCAAGGTTTAGGAGACGGGGAGGGAATTGCGCGTCTCGCTTCTATCTCCTGAACCTTTTTTGTTGCCTATGGTCAGTTTATAGGGGATCACCCACTCAGCCTTCTCTTTCAGCGGTCAACCTTTGAATCCGGTGGAGAATCTTCGTGGTGGATAAGTATTTCTATTGGGTGGCCCTGAGCCTCGTCCCAGGGGTGGGAAGCATCCTGATGAAACGCTTGTTGGATCGCTTCGGATCCCCGGAGGCGGTCTTCCATGCCCCATTGCGGGAGTTATCCCAGGTTGAAGGTGTCGGGACGTCGGTCGCTGAAGAGATTCGGAAGGGGCCCATGGAAGAGAGGGTGGAGAGGGAATTTGAGCTCCTAAAAAGGGTCGGAGGAAATCTCGTCACGATCGACGATGCGTCTTACCCCAAACGCTTGAAAGAGATCTACGATCCTCCACCCTTGCTTTACGTAAAGGGAGAGTTGAAAGAAGAGGATGAGCTGGCGATCGCGATCGTGGGCAGCAGAAAGACGACCCCTTATGGAAGATGCGTGACCGAGAAGATTGCACAGGAGCTTGGGCGGCACGGCATAACGATCGTCAGCGGAATGGCACGGGGAATCGACTCCCTTGCTCACTGGGGCGCGCTTTCGGGAGGAGGCAGGACCATTGCGGTCCTGGGGTCCGGGGTGGATGTGGTCTATCCGAGGGAGAATCGCAACCTTTACAAAAGGATCGTGGAAGGAGGAGCGGTCGTTTCCGAGTTTCCCATGGGCTCGCCCCCTGAAGGTGCCCATTTCCCCAAGAGAAATCGGATCATCAGCGGTCTTGCGATCGGTGTGGTTGTGGTCGAGGCGGGCATGGGGAGTGGTTCCCTCATCACGGCGAACTATGCTTTGGAACAAGGGAGAGAGGTCTTCGCTGTTCCGGGAAACGTCGGTGCCGAGAGCAGCCGAGGGACCCACCACCTGATTAAAAGCGGTGCGAAACTGGTTGAGTCGAGCGAAGATATCCTGGAGGAGGTATTGCCCCAATGGCGGAGGGAGAGGCAAGCCCTGGAGGAATCCAAGCCTCCGGTGCTGAACCTCACGGAAGAAGAGAGGGTTCTCTACGAACGGTTGGGGGAAACACCGTTGCACATCGATGTGCTCATCCGCGAGAGCTCATTGGAGCCGGGAAAGGTGTCCAGCCTGTTGTTGAACCTCGAATTGAAAGGGCTGATCTCTCAATGGCCTGGCAAATGTTTTAGCAAAAAGTTATAAGAATCAAATTCGACGCGAAACGCAAACCAGGACCTTGTAAGAGTCTACGGATTCCGAGATGACTGCAAAGGGTGAGATGCCAAAAGGTTTAGTCGTTGTCGAATCGCCGACCAAAGTCAGGACCCTGCAGAAGTTCTTGGGAAAAGACTACGTGATCAAAGCCTCGGTGGGCCACATCAAAGATCTACCCGAGAACGAACTGGGGGTCGATATCGAGAACGATTTTCGACCCGAATACGTCGTCATCCCGGGGAAAAGCAAGGTGATCCGGGAATTGAAGAAGGCAAGTAAAGACGTGAAGGATATCTATCTCGGGCCCGATCCCGATCGCGAAGGAGAGGCGATCGCTTGGCACATCGCCGAAGAGATTGGAAACGGGAAAAAGAATATCTACCGCGTCCTTTTTAACGAGATTACTCAAAAGGCTGTCCTGGAGGCTCTACGAAACCCGGGGACATTGCAGCAATCAAAATACGAAGCCCAGCAGGCAAGGCGCATTCTGGACCGGCTCGTTGGCTATCAGATCAGTCCTATTCTCTGGGAGAAAGTCCGGCGGGGACTGAGCGCTGGTCGCGTGCAATCGGTGGCTGTCCGAATCATCTGCGAAAGGGAGCGGGAGATTCAAGATTTCGTCCCCCAGGAGTACTGGAGTCTCACCGCCACACTCACGAAGAAGGGGTCTGGTCCAGCCTTCGACGCGAAGCTGACAAAATGGAGAGGGAAGAAGGTAACCCTCAGCAACGAGTCCGAGGCCTTGGCGATGAAGAGGGCGTTGGAAACCGTTCCATACAGCGTCCAAAAGATCAGCCAGCAAGAGAAGAAACGGCACCCCCTTCCTCCCTTTATCACAAGCCGACTCCAGCAGGAAGCCTATCGAAAACTTTCGTTTCCTGCCCAGAAGACAATGCGGATTGCCCAGAAGCTGTACGAAGGTGTCGATCTGGGTGAATTTGGCATGGTCGGTTTGATTACCTACATGCGGACCGATTCCCCCCGGGTCTCGAGCGAAGCGATCCAGCAGGCTCGTACCTGGATTAGGAATCGTTTCGGTGAGTCCTATTTGCCTCCCAAGCCCAACGTCTTTAGGAGCAAGAAAGGGGCACAGGATGCTCATGAGGCGATTCGGCCGACCTCCATCGATTTCGATCCCGAAAGGGTGAAGGAATATTTGGGCCAGGAAGAGTGGGCCCTTTATAAATTGATCTGGGACAGATTCATTGCCTCCCAGATGACGGCCGCGACCTTTCTTCAGACGACGATCGAAATCAAAGCAGATGAGGCGATCTTTACCGCTGTCGGAACCGTCCCGACCTTCTTGGGATTTATGAGTGTCTATCAAGAGAGCGAGGAGAACCACGGATCGAACGGAAGGAAGGAGGAGGAGGAGAGACGATTGCCGTCGCTCCAAGAAGGAGAAATTCTTGAGCTCCTGAGTCTGAGCCCGAAGCAACATTTCACCCAGCCGCCGCCCCGCTTCTCGGAGGCCACCTTGATTAAGGAATTGGAGGACAAGGGGATCGGAAGACCTTCCACCTACGCCACGATCCTGAGTACCATTAAGGAGAGGGAATATGTGAGGTTGGAAAAAGGAAAGTTCGTGCCCACGGAGTTGGGATTCCTGGTCAACGATCTCCTGGTGGTCAACTTCCCGGATATCGTGAATGTCGAGTTCACCGCACAGATGGAGGAGAATCTGGACAAGGTTGAAGAGGGAGAGAAGGGTTGGGTGGAGACGCTGAAAGAATTTTACGAACCTTTCAAGAAGGACCTGGAGATGGCGAAGGTCTCCATGAGGGAAGTAAAACGGGAACAGATTCCAACCGAAGTCCTTTGCGAACGCTGTGGAGCGAAGATGGTCAAACGATGGGGAAGGCGAGGTTATTTTTTAGCCTGTTCAACCTATCCCAGGTGTCGATACACAAAGGAAGTGGAAGGCCATGAAGAGAAGAATACGGAGACGAGCATCCCTTGTGAGAAGTGCGGGAGCCCCTTGGTGATCAAGAATGGGAAGTTTGGCCGGTTTATGGCTTGTTCCAACTACCCGAATTGTAAGTTCACTCGTGCGGTCGACACAGGGGTCCACTGCCCTCAAGACGGATGCGATGGGATGTTGGTCGAGCGACGAACCCGCAAAGGGAAGACATTCTACAGTTGTACGAATTATCCCCGTTGCACTTTCGCGCTGTGGGACAAGCCGATTCCAGAGAGGTGTCCCCAGTGCGACCACCCTTACTTGCTTGAGAAGATCGGAAAGGGAGGAGTGACGCGGCGGTGCCCAAACAAGGAATGCGGCTATCGGGTGTCAGAATAAAGGGGAGCGAGATTCGCCCCCTCGGTTCGACGAGGAGGACCCCGCAGATTCCGCCCGCCCCCTTTTCCCTCCTTCCGTGCGCCTCCACCCCGCTCTCTTTGTAATGCATCAGTGAACCGTGGGGAATTCTTCGAACCAAGGGAGAAGCGGAGGTTTCCGCTATAGGATTTTCTCCAAGATCCCTGTCCGATTCCATTGAGTTTTCGCGGTAGACTGAGCGATTCTATCTCTTTGCAAATTAGAGTGGGAAGGCGTAGAATAGGGTTGTTGTGAAGCCGATCGTCGTCATCGGTGGCGGGCTGGCGGGATGTGAAGCCGCCTGGCAGATTGCGAAGCGAGGCGGGAGGGCCGTTCTCTTCGAGATGAAACCCCACCGCTATTCTCCTGCGCATCGTTCCCCCAACCTTGCCGAAATCGTCTGTAGCAATTCGTTCAAATCCGAATCCCTTTTAAACGCCCCCGGTCTCCTGAAGGAAGAGATGGGAATGTTGGATTCCCTCATTCTCAGGGCAGCCAGAGCCACCCGAGTCCCCGCCGGGGACTCCTTGGCTGTGGATCGGGAGGCTTTCTCCGAATTGGTGACACGGACCCTCGAGGAGTGTGGGACCGTGCAGATCGAACGAAAGGAGGTCACTGCTTTTTCAAAGCAGGAAATGACGGTCGTGGCGACAGGACCTCTCACCTCCGAAGCCATGAGCAGGTCGATTCGAGACCTCACAGGAGCTCGTCATCTCTTTTTTTACGATGCCATTTCCCCGATCGTCACGGCGGAGTCCATCGATTTTGGAAAGGCTTTTAAGGCGTCCCGTTACCAAAAAGGGGGAGAGGACTACATCAATCTACCGATGGACGAAGAGACCTATCATCGCTTCGTGGAGGCTCTGAATCGGGCCGAAAAGGTTCCTCTCCGAGATTTCGAGGCGGGGTATTTTTTTGAAGGATGCCTTCCGATCGAAGAGCTCGCTGCCCGAGGAGAACATACGCTTGCCTTCGGACCTCTCAGACCGGTCGGTCTTGTAGATCCCAAAACGGGAGAAAGGCCCTTTGCGGTGGTTCAACTGAGACAGGAGGATCAGAATGGATCGCTCTACAATTTGGTGGGATTCCAGACGAGGTTGAAATACGAAGAGCAAAAAAGGGTCTTCCGCATGATCCCGGGTCTTGAAAAGGCCGAATTCGTTCGACTGGGCTCCGTGCATCGAAATACTTTCATCGACTCTCCCAGGTTGCTTCGAAAGACCCTTCAGTTGAAGAGCGATCCTCAAATCTTTTTTGCCGGTCAAATTACGGGTGTGGAAGGATACATGGAGTCCACGGCCATGGGCCTTTTGGCTGGGATCAATGCCCTCCGCCTTGCGAAAGGCATGGAACCGGTCATCCCTCCTGCGACCACTGCGATGGGAGCGTTGGTCCATTACATCACCGATTGTCGGAGATCCCCTTTCCAACCGATGAATATCAATTTTGGTCTCTTTCCTCCTCTGACTCGAAAAGCCAGAGGGCGAGAGAAGCGGAGGCTTCTGTCGAAGCGAGCCCTCGAGGAGATGGAAAAGTGGATCCGAACGTGGGGAGGGTGAAGATCCCCTTCGAGAGAGAAGCCTTCGAGACAACGAACGATGGCAGAGCAGATTTGCATGCGATGTGGAAAAAGGTTGCCGTCCGCAGACGCCGCCTACACGGTTCAAGTGAGGATCTTCGCAGGATTTGATGGCGTTCTCTCGGAACCGGCGGAAGGGGTCGACGCTCAACTCCGGAGGCTCTTGGAGCAAGTCGAAGAGACCGATCCGGGTGAATTGGAGAGGGACGTCTATGAGGAGTTCACGTTGATCTTATGCAAGAGCTGCCGGGATCGGTTCGTCGAGGAGACGAAGCATCCGTGGGAAGGCCGGTGGCCGCCCGCCAACGATCCGAATCGGTTCATCCACTGACAGCCCTCTTAGGAACCATCGCTCGCGCCGTCTGTGGTCCGAAGCTATGGATAAGATTTTCGGAATATTCTTGTCCGATTGCCCGGTCTTCTCAGCGCTTCAGTGACGCCTTAGAGGGAGAAGAAAAATTGTCTTGACAAGGCAGCCGGCTTGTGGTCTAAATGAATTCAATTGAACCAATTGAACCGGCTGAAATGCGTCGAAAAATTCTCTCGCTAAAGAAATTGTCCCAAGGGTGCTTTAAAAATGGAGTGAAGGAGATGACCGGACGAACCCGAGGGGCCAAGGTGCGCACGCATCTCGAGAAGATTCTGAAGGTGGAGGACGGCCCTCTTCTCATCCTCTTGGATTTCTCGGGGGTGGGTCCCATCGACTTTTCTTGGGCGGACGAGATGATTGCCAAACTCATCTCCCGTCTGTGGAGTGGAGAGTATGGGGAGAAGTACATCGTCCTCAAAGGTCTCAATAGCGCTCAACTCGAAAATATCAGCGTCGCTTTGGAGCGGAAACGACTCGCAGCACTGGTGAGCGGGGCGGAGGGGTGGCGGGTCGTAGGCTCTCTCAATCCTTACCTTTCACAGACCCTGTCCACCATCATGGAGAAAGGTCGATTAACGCTACGTCAGCTCTCGGAGGAAGAAGGGATCGGAATGAACACGAGTGGGACACGGTTGCTCAACCTTTACAAGAAGCGACTCGTGACCAGAGGGGAGGACGCTCAACGAGGGAGGCAGTTTGTCTATCAATCCCTGCTTTCGTGAGGACGGAGTATGGCGGAATTAAGAAGGGAACCGATCACCCGCATGTGGGTTGTGGTAACCACGGACCATCCGAAGGGTCCTTCGGATTACGTTTCCCTTCGGCCTCCCCTTCCAGCAGAGGATACGGCCGTCCCATGCCCCTTCTGCCCAGGTCGCGAGGAGCTGACACCGAAACCGACCTTTGTCTTGAGCGGGGAAACTGGGGCGTGGAGTGTTCGCGCAGTCCCGAACAAGTTCCCCTTTTTTCACATCGAAGGGGAATTTGATCGAAGACCGGAGGGGATATACGACGTGATGGAGGCCATCGGTGCCCATGAAATTGTCGTGGAGGCTCCTGGGCACAAGGAGAATTTCGCGTCCATGGAGACGCGACAGATTGAAAGAATTTTGATGGCCTACCGAGAGAGGTTGAGGGACTTGGAAAGGGACTCACGGTTCCAGCAGTTTCTCATCCTGAAGAATTACCCAGGGGTATTCAATCGTCACCCCCATTCCCATATCATCGCCATGCCCGTGATTCCCCGAAGGATCGACGAGGAGCTCTACGGGACGCTCGACTACTATCAACGCAAGGAGCGGTGCATCTTCTGCGACATTGTTAAAGAAGAGATGTCGGCAAAGAAACGAGTGATTCTCGAAACCGTACATTTCTTGGTCTTCTCTCCTTTCGCCTCTCGCTACCCTTTCGAAACGTGGATCGTTCCGAAGAAACATGCGTCCGACTTCCATCATATCGACGAGGATGGAATCGAGGATCTCTCGATGGCCATCCAGTCCCTTTTCTTTCGATTTTTTAAATTGCTTTCCGACCCTCCTTACAGCCTCGCCTTCCATACCTCTCCCGTTCAAAGCCGATTTCATCGTTCCGAGTATCACTGGCACATTGAAACGAGATTGCGAATCGGCTTGAGAGAGGGATTCGAATGGGGAACAGGCTTTTTTGTCAACCCCACTCCCCCTGAAGATGCAGCGGGCTTTTTGAGGGAATCGGCGTAGGCTCTTTGAGCAGGACGGGGGATCCTGAAAGAGGATCGGGCGAGAAGATGATACCTGAGTTCAGAAAAGGGAAGCGACTCGAGCCGCTCCTCAGGGCGGGAGAGGCCAAAAAGAGGAAAAAGCGACTCATCTCGGCGGGCCTTCTTTTTCTGGTTCTTTTGATTGGGTCGGGTTTGGCCCTTCCCTTTTTCCTCAGGCCCAAGGACAAACCGATCCCGTCCCCTTCCTCCATCTCAATACCACAGGAACAGGAACCGGTCCGAGCCCAATACAAGATTGTCGAGGGGACGATCAGGGCGGGAAGCAGCCTTTTCAAGGCTTTGGCAGAAATGGGCATCCCTCGGACCTGGATCGATCTGGTGATTTCAAAATTGAAGGCCCATGTCAACTTCCATAAAGTTAAGGGTGGAAGGTTCCGTCTGATGCAAGACGAAAAGGGGGAGTTGGCCAAGTTTGTCTTCGAGGAGAGCCCAACGGATGTCTTTGAGATAGAGAGAGAGGGTGAGGCCTACAGGGTGAGAAAGCAGGAGATTCCCTTAGAGACACGCTTGACCAAGGTGATGGGGGAGATTCGATCCTCCCTCTTTGAGGCCATGGACGTGCTGGGTGAAAGGGTAGAATTGGCGGTCTCCTTTGCAGACATTTTTGCTTGGGAGATCGATTTCTACAGGGACGTTCAGGAAGGAGATCGGTTCAAGATCGTTGTGGAGAAGCTCTATCGAGGAGATGCGTTCATTCGGTACGGAAGGATTCATGGGGTGGAGTACCAGAGTGGAGCCCGGACAGTCCGAGGGATCGAATATCAAGGTCAATACTACCACGAGGATGGCTCTTCGTTAAGAAGGGCGTTCTTAAGAAGTCCGCTGAGGTTCAATCGTATCAGTTCAAGATTCAGCCGAGCGAGACAGCATCCGATTTTGGGGGGCCTCTTTCCCCATTACGGCGTGGACTATGCGGCGCCTCCGGGGACGCCCGTCTGGGCCGTCGCAGACGGTCTGGTCATCGCTTGTGGCTGGAGTGGAGGCTTTGGCAAGCAGGTCGTTATTCGCCATAAGAACGGGTACACGACCTACTACGGACATCTTTCTGGCTATGGTCCTGGGATCCGGGTTGGGGCTCGAGTGAAACAGAAACAGGTCATCGGCTATGTCGGGTCGACGGGGCTTTCGACGGGTCCCCACCTCGATTACCGCCTCGCCAAAGACGGTGCATTTCGGAACCCGCTCAAAGAGGCTTTCCCTTCCGGGCTGCCCATTGGGAGGGAAGAGAGAGAGGCCTTTGAGAAGAGGAGGGAGAGAGTTGTGGCGTGGCTTCAGGGAGAGAATGCGGGGGTCGTTGAGCCTTGAACGGAGAGATTTGGGGAACCTCGTTTTGCAGCCTCTCGAGGCTTATTCTCTTATGAAGGGGCGCGATCCTTCCCTCTCCATCAACCCTGGGAGGGTTCGGTCTCTCCTGGTGATCCACCAAGGAGCCCTGGGGGATTTCATTCTAGCGCTGCCCCTTCTCAAGGTTCTGCGGGAGACCTGTTCCAACGCAAAGCTTGTCCTCATGGGTTTCCCAAGGATTCTCGAACTGGTGAATCAGAGATTCTATGCAGATCAGGTTCTTTCTATCGACCAGAAGGGAATGGCCTCTTTCTTCGTTCAAGGGGGAAATCTTGACGGTCCCCTGTCGCAGTTCTTCAACAGCTTCGACTTGCTCGTCGTCTTCGGCAAGGATCGAGACGGAACCTTCATGGGTAACTTGAAACGGGTTAGTGCCGGTGTCATGCTTCCCATCACATCTTTCCCTCCTTGGACCGACAGGGTTCATTTGACAGACCATCTCCTGAGGGAGTTAAGGTCGTATGGATTTTCTCCTACCGAATCGATCCCGAAACTTTTCTTGACCGAGGGAGATAGAGCCTGGGGCCGAGACTTCTGCATGAGGAAAGGATTGACCGATGAGGAGAGGTCCCAAGCCATCGTCCTTCACCCCGGGAGTGGGAGCAGGAGAAAGGTCTGGCCTCTGGAGAGGTTTGTGGAGCTGGCGCATTATTTCGTCAACCGTTTCGATTCCAGAATTCTCGTGGTCCTTGGTCCTGCCGAGGAATCAGGGGTCCCGAAGCTCTTTGGGGGATCGGAATCGGGATTGGACCCCCGCCGTCTCTTTTTCATCAAAGACCTTTCCCTTGTTCAAGTGGGCTCGGTGATCCAAGGGTGCCGATTGTTCATTGGAAACGATTCGGGCCTCACCCACATGGCCGCGGCCCTTGGCCTTCCCACCATCGCTATTTTTGGCCCCACCGATCATCGGATTTGGTCTCCCAGGGGTGAGAAAGCGGTTGTGGTTCGGAAGGAGATGCCCTGTTCTCCTTGTTCTCAGGAGAGATTCTTGCGGTGTGAACGCGCAGAATGTCTGGAAGAGGTTAGGGTAAAGGACGTTGTGGAAGCGATTGGAAGACTGGACATTTTTGATTTGGAAGGAGGAGAGAAATGGAAGAGAAGAAGATAGGCGAGGTGATCAAATTCTTCGGAAAGATCAGTGTAGCAGCTATCAGGCTCTCGGAAGGCTCATTGAAGGTTGGGGATCAAATTCACATCGTGGGCCATACCACGGACCTCTCTCAGACGGTCGAGTCGATGCAGATCGAGAACAAGAATGTTCAAGAAGCGGGTCCGGGTGCCGACGTCGGGATCAAGGTGAAAGACCGGGTGAGGGAACACGACGTTGTTTACAAAGTTACGGAGTGAGGGTTTGTTTCACAGGGCGACCAAGCCGCAGGCGAAGGGAGAGTGCCAAGCCTGTGGAGGAAAAGGGAAGCTGCTGTCGGAGACCCTCCCTGTCTGTTTGGACTGCCTCCGGGCAGGAAAGAAGGAGATCCAGCCCTTCGTCGAAGAGGCTCACCGACGGGCCAGAAGACCGTTCCAGCTCGTTGATCGCCCACCTCGAGAACGCAGCGGTGCTCTCTGTCAAATATGCGTCAATCGCTGTCAAATCCCTGAGGGAGGATGGGGTTATTGCGGGCTAAGGACTCAACGAGAAGGGAAGTTGCAGGGCGTCTCAGCCACAGAAGGGAATGTGAGCTGGTATTACGACCGCCTCCCAACCAATTGCGTAGCCGACTGGGTCTGTGCGGGTGGAACGGGAGCAGGATATCCTGCGTACGCATATCGTCCTGGTCCGGAAGTTGGATTTAAGAACCTTGCTGTTTTCTATCACGGATGCTCATTCGATTGTCTGTTTTGCCAAAACTGGACGCATCGCGAGCGTGTTTGGGACCGGAAGAGGGTCTCTCCGGAAGCGTTAGCCCAAGCAGTAGACCCGGAAACGAGTTGCATCTGTTACTTCGGCGGAGATCCGACTCCGCAACTGCCTCATTCGATCGAGGCTTCCAAAAAGGCCCTTGAGAGGGCCGGAGGGAGAATCCTTCGGATCTGTTGGGAGACCAATGGCTCGATGAATCAGAATCTTCTGAAGGAGGCAGTGGAATTGTCCCTGATTTCCGGGGGGTGTATCAAATTCGATCTCAAGGCTTGGAGTGAGAGCCTCCATGTTGCTCTCTGTGGCGTCTCGAATGAGAGGACGAAGGAGAATTTTGAAATTGTTGCCAAGAGGTTTTCCGAGAGACGAGAACCTCCCCTCCTGATTGCAAGTACCCTGCTCATTCCCGGTTATCTCGACGAGGAGGAGATCGGGCATATTGCGAGATGGATCGCCTCACTCGATCCAGACATCCCATACTCTTTGCTGGCGTTCTACCCTCAGTTCTTCTTCAGAGACCTTCCCATCCCTTCGCGAGATTTCGCCTTCCGCTGCAAAGAAGTTGCGGAGCGAGAGGGTCTGCGAAGAGTGAGGATTGGGAATCTTCATCTCCTGTGAGAGGGAAGAGATGAGAACGGGGATTGCCCATTTACCTCTCCACGCCGGAAGAGCGCCGTCGTGGCTTTTTCAAAGAATGAAGCGCTTGGCAAGAGAGATCGCTCTGGTTGTCATCGATACCTATGGCGTGGAGGAGATGCTTCGCCGCCTCTCCGATCCTCTCTGGTTCCAAGCTTTTGGTTGTGTCTTGGGGTTCGATTGGCATTCGAGCGGTGTGACCACGACGGCCTGCGGAGCGCTCAAAGAGGGATTGAAAGGATTGGAGAAGGAGATAGGATTCTTCATTGCCGGGGGAAAGGGAAAGGCCTCCAGAAAAACGCCCGGGGAGATCGAAGAGGTGTGTCAAAAGACCGGCACGGATGCTCGGCCTCTCATCTACGCGAGCCGAATGGTTGCAAAGGTCGATGGTGCTGCCATCCAGGATGGGTATCAAATTTATCATCACGTCTTCTTCTTCACCCACTCCGGAAAATGGGCGGTGATTCAACAAGGTATGAGTGAGGAGACCCGGGCTCGCAGACAAAATCATTGGCTGAGTGAGGGGGTCAAGGATTTTGTCTGCGAGCCCCATTGGGCGGTTTGCTGCGATCGAAAGAGGGAAGGACTGAACTTGGTTGCCTTGGAGAGCGAGAGGACAAGGCGAGCCATCACAGAGCTTTCCCACTTAGGACCCAATTTTCTGATCGAGGAAGGTAAGAAAGCCGTAGAACTCTATCTGCCGCGGGGTCACGCTGTCCCGATGGAGGAGATCCGGGTGGAGAAGCTGGAAAAGACGTTTATTCAGATTTACGAGCGGTCAGCCGAGAACTTCGAACAGCTCCTTTCTACCCCTGGGGTAGGGCCAAAGACCCTTCGGGCGTTGAGTCTGATTTCGGAGCTGGTTTATGGAGAAAAACCGAGTTTCAAAGACCCAACGCGATATAGTTTCGCTCTCGGTGGCAAGGATGGCCATCCCTATCCGGTCGACCGAAAGGTCTATGACCAGACGATCGAGATCCTGACTCGTGCGATCGAAAAGGCGAGGTCGGGAGATCATGACAAGATGGACGCGATCCGAAGGCTAAAGAAATTTGCAGAAAGCACGGGGTATCGAGCGTAGGGCATCGAGCTCGATTTTCTTCGAAACGGAACGCCCGATGCTTTGCCCCCCGTGAGGGCCTATGCGATTCATAGCCGATTTTCACATCCACTCGCGATACAGTCGGGCGACCAGCAAGGATATGGAGGTTGAGACGCTCGCACGATGGGCGAAGAAGAAAGGAATTGGCGTCCTCGGAACGGGGGACTTCACCCATCCGGCCTATTTTGCAGAGTTGAAGGCGAAGCTCGAACCCGATGGAAAGGGCCTTCTTAAGCTGAAGAAAGGGGATCACGAGGTCCGTTACCTACTCACCACCGAAGTGAGCAATATGTACCACCAAGGGGGACGGGGAAGAAGGATCCACACGCTCATCTTTGCGCCGAGTTTCGAGGTGGCCGAGGCCATAGGGAGCAGGTTGGCGACCCTTGGCAATCTCTCTTCGGATGGGAGGCCAATTTTCGGCTTCAGTGCCAAAGAGCTTGTGAAGATGATTCTCGATCTGTCTTCGGAATGCCTCCTCGTTCCAGCTCACGCATGGACACCTTGGTTTTCGATTCTCGGGGCGAATTCTGGATTCGATTCGATCGAGGAATGCTTCGAAGAGATGACCCCCCACATTCATGCAATCGAGACCGGACTCTCTTCTGATCCAGAGATGAACTGGAGGCTCTCTTCCCTCGATCCGATCACCTTGATTTCGAATTCGGATGCTCATTCCCCTAACCGGCTGGGGAGGGAGGCCAATGCCTTTGACTGCGAACGAGATTATCATGCGATCACCGAGGCGATTCGAAAGAAAGACCGGAAGAAACTTCTTTTCACGATCGAGTTCTTTCCGGAGGAAGGGAAGTACCACTACGATGGCCACCGTCCCTGTGGCGTCGTCTTTTCACCCGCGGAGACAAAGGCGCACCGATATCTTTGTCCCCGTTGCGGCAAGAAGTTGACGGTCGGGGTCATGCATCGGGTGGAGGAGCTTTCCGATCGCCCGGAAGGGTTCATTCCTAAGAATGCGATCCCCTCGATCCATCTTATCCCCTTGGAGGAGATCGTTGCTGAGGCCATGGGATTCCGGATAGGAACGAAATCTGTGGAATCGGAATACGACCGATTGATCGAGAGGGGGGGCTCTGAATTCCACATCCTTCTGGAGGCGCCTCCGGATGAGCTGAGAAGCTACGTCCCCGAGGCGATCTTGGAAGGGATCCTCCGGATGCGACAGGGAAAGGTCACGATCGATCCGGGGTACGATGGGGTCTACGGAAGGATCGCCCTTTTTTCGGAGAAGAAAGAAGGAGAAGGTCAGAGCGGGCAATTGAAACTCTTTTGATGAGGGTGGGGTCCTTCGGACGAAGGTTTTCGGGATGTTCAAGGTCGGATGTTGCGGATTCCCAGTGAAGAGGACGGTCTACTACGAGACCTTTTCGGTTGTGGAGATCCAGCAGACCTTCTACCAGCTCCCACGCCCCGAGACGGGACGAAAATGGAGGGAGGAGGCCCCGGAGGGATTTGAATTTACCATGAAGGCCTGGCAACTCATTACACACGAGCCGAGTAGCCCAACGTATCGAAGGTTACGCGAAACCGTTCCCGAAAAGAAGAAAAAGAATTACGGCTTTTTTAAGGAGACGGAGGAGGTCGAGGAGGCTTGGCAGAGGACAGCCGAATTCGCCCGTGCGACGGGGACCCACAAGATCGTCTTTCAAACTCCCGCGAGCTTTTCTCCATCTGAAAGTGCCATTCGAAATGTGAAGAAGTTTTTTGAAAGGAGACAATCCGAACCCTTCACGTTCATTTGGGAACCGAGGGGGGAGTGGCGGGAAACGAAGGTGAAGGAGATCTGTGCCGAACTGGGTGTGATTGCTTGTCTCGACCCTTTCGGATCGAGCCTGCCGAAGGGCGATCTCCTCTACAGTCGACTCCATGGTGCGAAGGGATATCGGTACACTTATTCAGAAGGCGAAATCAGGGAGCTCGTAGAGAAAGGAAGATCCTACCGCTGGGCCTACTTCATGTTTAACAATGTCACCATGTATGAGGATGCTCGACGGATGAAGGAATTGCTGAGGATGGAGGGAGGAGATGGATAAAGAGGTGAGCGAGAAGATGAAGCTCATTTGTCCGGGTTTGAGTCAGATGTTGGAACTCTCTTTTCAAGGGTTTCGTAAGCTCTCGGAGGAGTCCTTTTCGAAGGTGGAGGAGGCTCGAGAGGAGGTTCAGCAACTCTCTACGGAGTTGACGCGTTTCCTTCTTTCGAAAAGCAGTCAGCCCGATTTTGGGAGAGAATGGGCGAAGCCCTATCTTTCCATGGCATCCAGTTTCGAGCGAATGGTCTACCATATGGAAGGGATTCTGCACCGATTGAGGGCCATGGCCCGGGATCATGTGGTCTTCAGCGATCGGGCAATTCATGAGGTGAACGATGTCTTTCAGAAGGCCATGGATCTTCAGAAGAGACTTCCCGAACTCCTTCTCAGCCAGGACAAACGGCTCGCCCAACAAATTGGGGAACAGGTCAGGTCCGCCCTTAAGATCGCCCATGGATTTTCCGAAGAACATGAGGAGAGATTGATTCAGGGGATCTGCATGCCGAGATCGTCGCCGATCTACCTCGGAATTCTTGAATCTCTTAAAGGGATCTTCGCTCACATCCTGGAGGTGAGCGGGAAGGTCGTCAGCCTTACGACCAAGCGATCGTCTTACCCGTCGCAGCCAGAAACGACGGGAGGAGTTACCCCCCATCCCTCCGTGGAGGATTGAAGACCATCGAACCGATCGATGAGATCTATTCTCTTGGGACGAGCAGCCGGACTGCCGACGAGTTTTTAGAGCTTTTTGCCGAACATGGGATCGAAGTGGGAGTCGACATCCGCCGCTTTCCCACCAGCCGTTATCCGCACTTCGTGAAAAGCGGGCTTCAGCCCCTGCTTGAGGCCAATGGCATCCGCTACGAATATCTGGGAAAGGAGTTAGGTGGATTTCGGAAGGGGGGCTATCTGGCCTATATGGAGACACCTTCTTTCAAGAAAGGGATCGAGAGACTCGAAGAAGCGGGGAGGAGGGGAAGAACGGCATTTTTCTGCTCGGAGCGGTTTCCTTGGAGATGCCATCGACGATGGGTGGCCGAAAAGCTAATGGAGCGAGGATGGAAAGTGATTCATATCATCGAGAGGGGAAGGCTCTGGATCCCGAAACAGAGAAGGGTGGGAAAGTCGTTTGACAATCCTGCCGGGATCGGTTATTAGTGAATTGTCATTCATAGAATGAATGAAGATTCTCAACCCGGAAAAGGGGGGCTGGAGCTAGGCGCTCGGTGCCCCACAAACAAAAGGCATGGAAAGGCTCGACCGAAAGAGAAGGGAGTATCTGGCTCATCGGAAAGAGATCCTATTGGCAGCCGAAAGAGCCTTTGCCACCAAAGGGTTTTTCCCCACGACCATGAGCGAAATCGCTCGAGAGGCCGAATTTGGAACGGGTACACTCTATAAGTACTTCAAGTCAAAGAAAGACCTCTATTTCACACTCATCGATGAAAAGACGGAGGAGATCAATCGCCTGGTCAAGATGGAACTCTCCAAGAAAGCCTCCGCCCTTGAGAGAATTAGAAGAGTCCTCCAACTCCAATTTGAATTCGTCGACAAGAACCGAGACTTCTTCAGGATCTACATCTCCGAGAGGAGCCGTTTTGAATGGACCGTCAAAGATGACCTGGGGAGAAAGATTCACGAGAAAATGGTAGCTTATATCCGGCTCCTTGCGCGGGTCATGCAGGAGGGAATCAAAGAAGGAACCATCAAGAGAGGAAATCCTATCGACTTGGCCCATGCCCTGGTTGGGATGGTCAACTCCTTCATCTTCGAATGGTTGATTTCGCCTGAGCGTTACCCCATCGTTTCCAAGCTCGATACGCTTTTAGAAATTTTCCTAAGAGGGGTTCAAAAGAAGGAAAGGAGGAGATAGTTCCATGTTCGCGAAAGGGATCGCCTGTTTCATCCTTGTGGCAACCTTCATTGGGACGACGGTTTGGGCTCAAACCTCGCAGGGGGCGCTGACTCTGGAGGAGAGTATCAAAATCGCTCTGGAGAGGAATCTCAAACTCCACTCCGCCATGGAGGGGATCAAAGGGTCCGCCTTCAGGCAGAAGCAGGCAGCGACGAACTTTCTTCCCCAGTGGACAGGTCAATACGGATACACGCGTTATAGCTACCCCGCCTTTATTGGTAACTTCGGGGGTGGTTTGGGAGGCATAGGCGGCAGTCCCGATGTCTTCAACTTCGGTACAACAGTCAGCCAGCCCCTCTTTACGGGAGGGCTTCATCTTGCAAACTATCGGCTAGAAAAACTTGGCGTGGAGATTTCGAAAACCGATGTGGAGACCATCAAGAGAGATATTGTCGCACAGGTGCGGGAGGGATACTTCAACATTTTGAGAGCGGAGAAATTTGTAGAGGTGGCCAAACAAGCGGTCAAACAGTTCGAGGCGCAATTGGAAGTTTCCAAGGCCTTCTTTGAGGTGGGGATCATTCCGAAGAATGACCTCTTGCAGGCAGAGGTGCGGTTGGCCAATGCAAGGCAGGGGCTGGTGAGGGCCGAAAACGACCTCGCCCTCGCAAAATCGTCCTTCAACCTCCTGCTCCGCAGGGACATCAACGAGCCTCTGAGCATCGTGGACATCCTGGAGTACAAGCCCTTCACCCTGCGGCTGGAGGAGAGTATCGATGAAGCTCTGAGGCGGCGCCCCGAAATCAAGACCGCAAAACTGAGAGTCGACCAAGCCAAAGAGAGCGTTCGGATTGCGAGAAGCGGATTTTTCCCGACCCTCAGTCTCGCTGGCAACTACAGCCGAAGTGCGGACCAGTACGACCTCCACAGCAACCTGGAGAGCGAGCGATGGACCCTCCAAGCGCTTGCCACGCTGACGATCTTTGATTGGGGGAGGACGGCTTATAAAGTGGGGGAGAGCAAGGTCAGAGTGACCCAGGCCGAGGATGCGCAGGCCCAGTTGGTCGAGGGAATCATCTTAGAGGTGAAACAGGACTACCTGAACCTATTGACGGCGGAGAAAAATATTACGGTGGCCGAGAAGGCGATTGAGCAGGCGGAAGAGAATCTGAGGATGAACGAGGAGCGATATAAGTACCAGGTTGCCACTGCGACCGACGTCCTCGACGCCGTGACGTTGTTGGCCCAGGCGAGGGTGAATTACTACAGCGCCTTGAGCGATTTCAACATTGCGAAGGCCAGGCTGGATCGCGCCATGGGCAGAATGTATCCGTAAAGAAGAAAGATGAGCGATGAGACAATGAACGATGAACGATTGAAAGGAAGAATTTGGAGAAAAGAGAGAATCAGTCTCTCGCGGTTTGTCCTCCATGTTGTGAGTGCGGCACTCCTTTTTCTCGGGGGATGCAGTTCAAAGGGGTCGAACTCCCCGGGTCCTTCCAATCCCTCTCCCTCCTCGGAGGAGAAGGTTGTATCTGTTGTCGAGGTGCTTCCGCATCCGGCCTCCTATACGATCACTGCAGTGGGAAGTCTGAGAACGCCCGAGCAGGTGACCATCAGCCCGAAGAAAGCAGGCATTATTGCGAAGATCCTCGTCAAAGAGGGTGACCGGGTCCAAAAGGGTCAGGTTTTGGTTGAGCTCGACGACGTGGATGCCAGACTCCAGCTCGAGCGAGCAGAGGCGAGGGTGAGGGAGGCTGAAGCGTCCTTGGAGACGAATCGGAACACCTTGGCTCGGTACCAGAGGCTTTTGGAAACGAAGGTCATCCCTCAGCAAACCTACGATGAAATCCAGCTGAAGGTGAAGCTGGATGAGGCGAGATTGGAACTGGCGAGGGCGGAATTGAATTTGGCAAGACAAAACCTTGCCGATCATCGAATCGTCTCACCCATCGATGGGATGGTCAATCTCAAGATCGCAGCCCTGGGGGAGCATGTGAACGTAGCCCCGAAGGATGAGATCCTCAAGATCGTGCAGATGGACCCCTTGGAGTTAGAGTTCCAGGTCCCAGAGAGCTGGATTCGCAAGATTCATGTGGGCAGTAAGGTCCGGTTTAGCGTCAAGGCCTACCCAGAGGAGAATTTTTTCGCGACCCTTCATTTCATCAGCCCAACGGTCGATGCATCGACACGCAATATCAGGATGAAGGCGCTGGTCCGAAACCCTTCTTATCGCCTGAAGCCAGGATTCTTCGCGGAGGTCTCCATTCCAGCGGGCCAAAATCCGAACGCCCTTCTCATTCCGGAATCCGCTCTCTTCAGCGAGGAGGGGAAGATCTTTCTCTTTGTCGTCCAGGACGGGATCGCTCTGAAGAGGGAAGTGGAGATCGGGATGAGAATGGAGGGGAAGGTTGAAATCACGAAAGGTCTCAAGAAAGGGGAGACAGTGGTCGTCGCAGGTCAGGAGCAGCTAAGAGACGGTATGAAAGTCAGTTTCAGTGCCAAATTTCAAGGACCGAGTCCAAAATAGATCCCAATCAAAAAAATTATGTTTCTCTCTGACCTCTCAGTCAAGAAGCCCGTCGTGGCCACCATGATCACCCTGGCCCTGGTCTTTTTTGGTATCATTGGATACCAAAGGGTGGGAATCGATCTTTATCCGCAGGTCGATTTCCCGATGGTCACGATCACCACAACCCTTTTCGGTGCGGCTCCTGAAGTAATGGATACGGATGTCACGGATCCGATCGAGGAACAGGTGAATACGATCGAGGGTGTGAAACACATCAGTTCAACGAGCGGATACGGATTTTCGCAGATTGTGGTCGAGTTTGAACTCTATCGGGATATCGACTCGGCTGTTCAGGATGTGAGGGCGAAAGTCGATGTTGCGAAGAGAAGGCTCCCGACGGACATTGACCCTCCCATCATCGACAAGTTGGATATTAATGCGAGACCCATTCTCTGGTTGGCCCTGACGGGCAGTCAACCTTCCCAAAAATTGGGCATCCTTGCCGACGAGGTGGTCAAACCTCAGCTCGAGTCGATCAAGGGTGTGGGCTCGATCATGTTAGGGGGTTACGCGAAACGGGAGATCCGGATCTGGCTCGATGGGAAGAGACTGGAAGCTCATCGCCTCACGTCGGCCGATGTCTCAAGGGCGCTCGCCACGAAGAACATTGAGCTCCCCGGTGGAATTGTTGAAAGCGTTGACCGCGAGTTCACCGTGAGGAGCTTGGGTGAGCTTCGGAGCATCGACGAATTCAACAACCTCATCATCACCTATCAGAACGGTGCGCCGATCCGATTGAGAGATCTCGGTTGGGCGGAGGATGGTACTGAGCCCCTCCGGAGCATTGCTCGTTTCAATCGGATACCGGCCGTGGGGCTGGGTGTCATTCCGAGGTCAGGGGCTAATGTCGTGGAAGTGGCCCGGGGAGTGAAGAAGAAATTAGGGGATATAAAGAAAACCTTGCCCCAAGGCGTAGAAATCCAGATCTCGACCGATGTGTCGAAATTTATTGAAGAAGCCATTGGGGACGTCGGATACGATGTCATGTTCGGTGGACTGTTGGCGGCAGCCATCATGTTCATCTTCCTTTTGAGCCTCCGAAGCACCATGATTACGGCCATCTCCATCCCAACCTCTCTCATCGCGAGCTTCGGGATTATGTACTACCTGGGTTTCACCCGAAACTATATGACCATGCTTGCCCTCTCCATGATGGTCGGGGTCGTCGTGGACAATACCATTATCGTTCTCGAAAACGTCTATCGACACATGGAAGAGGGGGCGACGCCCATGACGGCAGCGAGGGAGGGGAGCGGCGAGATAGCCTTTGCCGCAATGGCTGGGACTTTTGCGATCGCTGCCGTCTTCATCCCTGTGGCGTTCATGGGGGGAATGATCGGCCGGTTCTTCTATCAGTTCGGCGTGACGGTGGCGGCTTCAGTCATTGCCTCCTTGCTCATCGCCCTGATCCTGATCCCGATGCTGTGCAGCCGCTTCCTGAGGGTCGAACGTCGGGATGGTAAGGTCCACCAATTCTTTGATCGATCTTATTCGAGACTCGAAGATCGTTACCGCCGTGCCCTTGCTTTTTCATTGAGGCATCGGGGCTTGGTCGTCTCTGTTGCCATCCTGATCTTTTTGGGAAGTCTCATCATCTTGTTGAACCTGAAGAGAGAATTTGTCCCGAAATCGGATGAGGGTCGATTCATCGCGCGGATCGAGACCCCCACAGGCTCGACCATCCATTATACAGACGAAAGGTTGAGACGGGTTGAGGAACTCGTCCTATCCCTTCCGGAAACCGATTCCGTATTCAGTGCCGTGGGAATCGGAGAGAGGAAGGAGGTGAACAAAGGATTTGTCGTGGTGAATCTCAAGGATCGGAAGGAGCGAAGACGTTCCCAGCAAGAGATCATGGGAGAGATGCGGAGAAGATTGAAAGGGATCCCTGGGTTTAAGGCTTACGTGGAGGACGTCTCTCCAGTCGCAACGGGAGGGAGAAGGGGCGCCCCCCTTCAATTGGATATCAAAGGACCTGACATGTTCAAGCTCGAGAGGGTTTCGAATCAGATTGTGGAAGAGATGATGAGGAGCCCGGGGGTGATTGACGTGAGCTCCGACCTTGAACTGACGAAACCTGAGGTGAGGGTGCTGATCGACAGGAATCGAGCGGCCGACGTGGGGGTGGATATCCGCGAGATCTCCGCCACCATCCAACAGTTGATCGGAGGACAGGAGGTTTCAAAATTTAAGGACGTGGAAAGAGCGAAACGTTATGACGTGAGAATGCGACTCATCAGAGATCAACGGATGAACCCGCAGAACATCTCTGAAATCGCCATCCGGACGCCGAAGGGCGGGTTGATCAAACTGGCACAGGTCGTGCGAGTGGAAGAGGGGATTGGACCTAATTTGATCAATCGCAAAGATCGACAGCGGAGTGCCACGATCTATGCCGATACGACGAAAGAAAAATCACTCGGGGAGGCCATCGCAGAGATAGAGGCGCTCGCGCAGAGGCTCCTCCCCGCGGGGTATTCCTATGGGTTTACGGGCCAGGCGGAGGCCTTCAAAGAATCCTTTCAATACCTGCTCGTAGGGCTCCTCCAGGCCATTGTCATCATCTACATGGTCCTGGCAATGCAATTCAACAGCTTTCTCCATCCCTTCACGATCATGCTTGCCCTTCCCCTGAGCACGGTGGGCGCATTTGGGGCTCTCTATTTGACCGGGGACACGATCTCGATCGTGAGCATGATCGGAATGATCACCCTGGCGGCCCTGGTGGTTAAGAACTCGATCATCCTTGTCGACTATACCAATCTTTTGAGAGAGAAGGGGATGGAGAGGAATGAAGCGGTTCTGAAGGCAGCCCCCATTCGGCTCCGACCTATCTTGATGACCGCTGTGACCACGATGTTGGGGGTCCTCCCGGTGGCCCTCGGTTATAGCGCTGGCGGGGAGGTGAGAGCGGGCATGGGAAGAGCTACCTTTGGAGGAATGTTTGCATCGACATTGCTGACACTTTTCGTCGTTCCTGTGGCTTATACGTTGGTCGACGACCTTCGGAGGAAGATGAGGGTTTGGTCTCAAAGAGAGAAGGTCGGGGCATAGGAAAGAACCGTAGGCAAGAAGAGATTCTCCTCCCTGTCGCCTCTTAGGGAGTGGACAAGTCGGTTTCAGTCGGTTCTCGGTCCCAAAGAAGGATGGCCTCTGTCCTGAGGAAGCTTGCAAAGAAGAAAAGTTCGGTTCTGTTTTTTTTCCTTCTGGTGCTACTCGGTTGGTCGATCTCTCCATCCAGTGCTGAAGAGAAGGCGGGAAGGGGATTTGGCCTCTCCATCGTCGGAGGAACGAGTCCAAGGCACCATCGAAACGTCACGCTATCTGCCTTTTTCCCGAGAGCGGAATTTCGTCTCGGCAAGCGATGGAATGTCGAGGCCGAGGGAAATCTCTCCCACTACTTCTTCCGAGACGAGAAGAATCTTTACGTCATAGGGGCTCAGGGGAATCTCGTCTATACCCCCTTTGAGCACGAGGGAGTGGCGCCTTTCCTGCGCGGGGGAGGGGGACTGGGATACAATAATGGCAACGGGAAGGTTCGCGAGATCGGGGAAACCCATATCACCGGGATTCTCCAAGGAGGCGGGGGCCTGAAGTTCGATACGGGTGGAAGGGGGCGGTTTCGAGTCGAATATCTCTTCCATCATATCTCTGACCCCTTTAGGCATGACAAGGGAATCAATATCCATTGCTTTGTCCTTGGGGTTTCGTTTTGAGAGAAGGGATCCGTGGCACAAGGATTGCATTTTTGCTTCGGACGGATTTTGCGGAGGGACTTTAAATCCCTATTCATTTCAAAGGGTTTGGGCAAAGCAGTAGCAACGGGAACAAAAGAAGTTAGTTGACAGAAAATGACAACTTATGGTAGCCTTTTTACCGATTTTCAGGGTCGAGTGGAAAGAGTGAAACACGGGATCGTCTCTCTCATCGCCTTTTTCAGCTTTGTCCTCGTGACCGCCCCCTGCTTCGCTGGGATCTATCGATATGTGGACGAGAGGGGAGTCATTCATTTCACGAATTGCCCGAGGGATTCGAGATTTAAGCTTTATATCAAAGAGAGCAAGGACGATGGGGAGGGAGAAGGTCAGACCTCTCTTATTCATGCCAAAGATTCGAGCCAGTTCGACCATTTGATCCGGGAATTCTGCCAAAGGTATCAAGTTGATTTTGCACTCATCAAGGCCATGATTCGAGCCGAATCAGGATTTAACCCTTATGCGGTTTCACGAAAGGGGGCAAAAGGGCTGATGCAGCTGATGCCGGCGACCGCCTACCGACTGAACGTGGTCGATGTTTTTAATCCGAAGGAGAATATTGACGCCGGTGTGAGATATATGAAATACCTTCTGGGACTTTTTAATAACGACCTCCGACTTTCCCTGGCCGCTTACAATGCGGGTGAGAAGCTCGTTTCTGAACTGCGAACCATTCCTCCGTATCGGGAAACTGTCGAATACATCAGAAGGGTCCAGAGCTATTATCAATCGTATTTGAAGTCCTATCGACGTTGAAGGTCAGTGTAGCTAAGGTCCCGCCAATGTCGAGTTGACCGGCAAGCTATCAACGAGCCCCGTCCATGAGCGGGGGTGAGGGGCAGAATAGAAAACCAACGAGCCATTGCCGGAAAGCCCCTGCCCGCGGGGTAAGCTTCAAAGGCGAGCGATCATCGGTTCAAAACGGAAATACCCTCATCGTATCCTTTTTGTGGTTCGTTTGCTTCAGGGTTTTCGCATCGGAAGGGAGCGTGGACGGGGCCTCAGACCGTTTGGTTACCCTCTGTCAGGTTAGTCGATTTGAAACACGGGTATGGAGAGAGTTAATCGTCAGCAGGTCTTCAGTTTGCCAAATGGGCTAAGCATCGTTCGGATCTTAGCGATTCCCGTCATTCTTCTCCTCCTGTTCTATCCAGGATGGTTCTATCCATTGATAAATGCGATATTCTTTCTCCTTGTCGCCGTGACCGACACCTTGGACGGATACCTGGCGAGGCGTCGCGGGATGGTGACCACCCTCGGTAAGTTTTTGGACCCCCTTGCCGATAAACTTCTGGTCGTCACGACACTCATTGCCCTCATCCCCGCAAGGGGGATCCCCCTCTGGATGGTCATCGTGATCGTGGGAAGGGAGATCGCGATCACGGGCTTAAGGGGAATCTCCGTCTCACAAGGAATTGTGATTGCGGCCAGCGCCTTGGGAAAGTACAAGACCGTATTTGAGACGATGGCTATCTTTTTTCTCATTCTCAATGGGGAATACCTTTTCATCCGTTGCCGTCCCGTGGGAATGGTCTTTCTCTGGATGGCTTTGGTCTTCGCGGTGTTGTCGGCAATCGAATATTTCAGGAAGTTCCTGAAGGAGATTATTGTGTAACGTGGAGAAAAGGGGAAAACATTTGCCTATTGACAGGAGGGGGTAAATTTTGTAATTGTTAAGTAGTCGGAGGCGGGAATAACTCAGCGGTAGAGTGCAACCTTGCCAAGGTTGAAGTCGCGGGTTCGAATCCCGTTTCCCGCTCCAACGGCGGCATAGCCAAGTGGTAAGGCGACGGTCTGCAAAACCGTTATTCTCCGGTTCAAATCCGGATGCCGCCTCCAGACATTGAAAGGGTTAGGCGATGCAGCTTAACCCTTTTTCATTTAGGATATGTTTCAAACTTAAGTCCATGAGTGATGGGGTTTGACCAACGGGTGAGGCCTATGCACTTTCCTTCGAAACGCGACTTCTGGCTGGGTCTATTGATATGGGGCTTGATGCTTCTTGGGGCGATTCCAGCCCTGCTCAAGCCGGGAAAAGGTCAGTTCATCATCATGATTGCGGTCCTCTTGTTCGTCGGATGGATCTGGTTCGGAACAGGATACGAAATCTCGGATGAGGAGGTAAAGATTCGTTGCGGACCTTTTCGTCAGACGATTCCCTTACGGGAAATCAAGGAGATCAAAAAGACACGAAGTGCTTTGTCTTCTCCCGCCTGTTCCTTGGACAGATTGGAGATCAAGTACGGAATGTCTAAGCGAGTCATGATCTCGCCTGCTGACAAGGAAGGCTTTGTCCAATTGTTAAGGGAGAAGGCCCCTCAGATCAAGCTTGATGAAGAATTAAGAAGGGTTACATGATAGGCCCCGGGGGGTAAAGGAAGGCGTTTCAAGGAGTATATAACGTTACAATTAACTCGCACCTCTCATCCGAGAGGTTTCGGAGTTTATGTTTGGTTTCGGAATCGAAGTGAATCGTCTCTCCTTGCTTGAGATGATGGACCTTATTTCCTAAGGTCAACTCCAGTTCCCCCTTATAGACAAAAATGAATTCCTCTCCCGGGTGTTTATATTCCACGATCTTATGTTTTTGTCTTGGCTCAATGGTAACCATAAAAGAACGGAGGTGCTTGTCCGCAGCCCCTGGGGTGAGCGTGCGGTAACAATAATTCTGAGTGCGTTTGACAAAGGCCTCCTGCCTCTTCCCGTCAATCTCCATTTTTTCCTGTTCGGTCAGAAATTGACTGGGATCGATTCGCAGAGCCTGAGAGAGTTGTAAAAGAAAAGCGACTGGAGGGGTGAGGCTGTCCGACTCGACCTGTTCGATGAACTCAGGGGGCTGACCTGTCTTTTCAGCCAGGTCTTCCAGGCTCATCTTACGATCGTCCCTCAGTTTCTTGATACGCTGACCAAAAGAGATCGCTTTCTGATCCCCGCCACGGGTGACCCGGGCACGGTAGAGGTCCGTGATCTCCCGGAAGAGATGGCTTTTCACCTCTGTGATGAAAGCAGGGAGGAAGGTGAGGGTATCGGCCACAATCCCAAAGTCCGCCATTTTGAAGATGGGAGCGTGGGGATCGCGGTTGATCGCCACGACCGTCCGTGCTCCCCTGATGCCAGCCGTATACTGGACGGCGCCCGATGTGCCACAAGTGATCAGCAACTCCGCTTTGATAGCCTTGCCGGTCTGTCCGATCAATTGGTCGTGCGAAGTCCAATGGGCATCCACGGCTGGCCGGGTAGCTCCGACCTCGGCCCCCAGGAGCGAGGCCAACTCTCTCACGTAATTGAAGCCCTCGGGACTGTTAACCCCACGGCCGCCCGTAACCACGATTCTTGCTTCCTCGAGGGTGGTGGTGACGTGGGGCTCGCGGACAGAAGAGATCACTTTGATTCTCGAGGAAACCTGGTTAAGATTTTTTTCAACGTGGATGATCTCTCCGGCAACCGTCTTATGTGGATCGCGTTCGGCCAAAGCCCCTGGGCTGACGGTGGCCATATAGGGTCGCCTTGTACTCCAGGTAATCCGGGCAAGCGAGTGCCCTCCAAAAGCAGGGCTTAAGGCAGTCAGGCTTCCTTTCTCATGGTTCCATTCAAAAGAGATACAATCCGCAGTGAGGCCAACGCCAAGTCGCTTGGCGATTCTCGGAGCCAACTCCTTGCCGAATTCGGATGCGCCAAACAGAAAGATGTCTGGGTGATGCTCTCTGACCAGATCGTTGATGATCTTGGAAAAGAGGTCCGTCCGGTAGAAAGCGAATTCCGGGTGATCGAGGAGGAGGACGCGATGGGCGCCCTGCTGTAGATACTCTTTTGCAATCTCTTTGACATGGTGCCCCAGAAGAAGGACGGTGACCCGTCCTTCTTCTGACAGGCCGCGGGCTTGGGCCAAAACTTGCACGGTCAAGCGGTCCTGAGGATGATTGCGATGGTCTCCAAAAACCCAAATTTCCACTTCTTTTTCCATGGTGTTCTTCTACGACAGCAAATTCTTCTCGCTTAGCTTTGACAAAAGGGACTTCGCCTGCTGTCTGATATCTCCTTCGAGGAAGAAACATGATTTTTGTTGTGCCACTGGGATCAATCTTTCGACCCAGGTGCCCGAGCCAGCCATGCCAACCTTGTTGGGGTCGGCTTTCAAATCTTCGAGGTTCCAGCATTCGATGGCATATTTGGCAAAGGCGTCCCCGATGTCCACAAGGCTTGGCAGGCGAACTCGCCCCTTTGGAGAGATGGAAAACAAGGCCGGCGCATCCACTTCCAGGATCTCTCTAAATCCATCGGAGACCCGCTCAACACGATAGCCATTTTTCTCCCTTTTCAGGTTTTCGACGCCGGCGACATACGGCAGAGAAAGCTCCTCGGCCAATTGGGCCCCTACCTGGGCTGTATCGCTGTCCGTCGATCGCATTCCGCAGAGGATGAGATCGAATGATCCAATTTTTCGAATGCCCATTCCTAAAACGTAGGAGGTAGCGAGTGTGTCGCTTGCCGCGAACCTTGGATCGGATAGAAGAACTGCACGATCCGCCCCGAGAGCCAAGGCTTCTCTGAGCACCTCTTCGCTGATCTTCGGTCCCATGGTGAGGGCCGTGACGGAACCGGAATATTCCTTTTTCATCTGCACAGCCTTCTCCAGGGCAAAAAGGTCGAAGGGATTAAGATAAGAGCATTCGGCTGTGCGGACCAGACTGTGCGTCATGGGATCAATCTTGACCTGATCTACAGCCACCACCTGTTTGACACAGACGATACTGTTCATTGTCTATTTCACTCCTTTCTTTTCTTTTTCAAGTTCCCGGATCAGGAAGGGGTAGTGAGAGGTGATCCGCTCA
>FWPV01004242.1_pt1 | contig 30953 bp, 39 predicted proteins | sample 2228371 | NCBI WGS metagenome assembly FWPV01 (sample SAMEA103939776, study PRJEB20133) | metagenome | reverse complement strand
CGGGCTGCTTCGGCGAGTGCCTTCACTCTGCCGTGGTAGAGATATCCGTTCCGATCGAAAACGACTTTCTGGATCCCCTTGGCCAAGCATTTCTTGGCGATAAGCTCTCCAACCTTCTTCGCCGCCTCGACATTCCCCGTGTACTTTAGGCTTCCCCTCAACTCGGGACTCAAAGTTGAGGCGCTCGCGAGAGTCCTCCCTGTGGAATCCTCGATTGCCTGCGCATAGATATGCCTCAGGCTTCGGAACACATTGAGGCGAGGACGTTCCGCCGTCCCCACCACCCGGCTCCTCACCCTCCTTTTTCGTTTCATGCGAGCAAGAATCTTCCTGTTCTTCAAGGAGCTCCTCCCTGGCCCGAACCACCGCGGTTCGGGGTCTTTGCCGCAGATGTCACCCCTCGGATGGTCTCCTAAGCTTTGGCTTTTCCAACCTTCTTCCGAATCTGTTCCCCGAGGTAACGGATTCCTTTGCCTTTATAAGGCTCCGGGGGCTTGATGGAACGTAGTTTTGCCGCGATGCTTCCCACTTGTTGCTTGTCAATTCCCTTCACGGTGATCAAGGTCTGTTTTTCCACTTCGATCTTAATTCCTTCTGGAATCGGAAAAAGAACGGGGTGAGAAAACCCCAAAGAGAGCCTTAGCACTCGGTCCTGGACATCTGCCCGATAACCAATCCCCACCACCTCGAGACGCTTCTCAAATCCTTGAGTCACCCCGGTCACCATGTTCGCCAAAAGGCTCCGCGTCAGCCCTTGAAGCGCTTTGGAAGAACGCTCATCATTCGAGCGATGCACCATCACTTTTCCTTCCTCGAGAGTGACCGAAATCCCACGAGGAAGCGTATGTGCAAGCTGCCCTTTGGGTCCGGTCACTTCCACTCGGGTCGAGTCACACGAAACCTTGACGCCCTGGGGGATGACGATTGGCATTCTTCCAATTCGAGACATAGATCCTCTCCAACCTTAGAAAAGGCGGGGGAGAAGTTTTATCGATCCGTTATCCCCCACCGACCTTGCCATTTCAAAGGACTACCACACTTGACACAACACCTCTCCTCCAACATTTGCCTTCCGTGCCGATCGATCCGTCAGGATCCCCTTGGGAGTCGAAAGGATGGAGATTCCCAGTCCGCTCATAACGGGCTTGATCTCATCCTTTCCCACGTAGACCCTTCGACCAGGCCGACTGACACGGCGGATATGAATCACCTCGTTTCGATTCTCATCGTACTTGAGAAAGACCCGGAGGAGCTCATGCTTCTTTTCATCCGTAATGACCCTAAAATTTTTTATAAATCCCTCCTCCTTCAAAATCTTCGCGATCTCTCTCTTGATTTTCGAAGATGGGATATCCACCTTTTCAAACCTGGCTTTTGATCCGTTTCGGATTCGAGTGAACATATCCGCCAAGGGATCGGTCATAGACATAGGAACTCCTCACCAGCTAGATTTGATCACACCGGGTATCTCCCCCCGGGAGGCATACTTCCTAAGGCAGAGTCTGCACATGTTAAATTTCCGATAGTAAGCCCTGGGTCTTCCGCATAGAGGGCACCGATGATACTGGCGAACCTTAAATTTCTGAGGTCGCTGCGCCTTCACCATGAGAGATACCTTTGCCAAGTTCTTCCTCCTCCCAATTCAGTTTACCGCCTCAGCCCTTCACTCTCGAACCCCAAACCCATCAATTTCGGAAGGGCATTCCCAAAAGCCTCAGCAGTTCCTTCCCCTCCTCATCTGTCTTCGCCGTCGTCACAATGACGATATTCATCCCCTTCACTTTATCGATCTTGTCATAATGGATTTCTGGAAAGATCAACTGTTCTCGGATGCCGAGGGCGTAGTTGCCCCTTCCGTCGAAGGACTTGCCGGAGACCCCCTTGAAGTCCCTGACCCTCGGAAGGGCCACATTCACCAGGCGATTGAAAAATTCATACATTCGCTCCTTGCGAAGCGTGACCATACACCCGATCGGCATTCCTGCCCTCAACTTGAACTGGGCGATCGATTTCTTGGCTTTAGTAATTACGGGCTTCTGTCCCGTGATCAGACTTAACTCCTGAACTGCAGAATCAAGGATCTTAATATTTTGGATCGCTTCCCCCAATCCCATATTGATCACAATCTTCTCCAGTCTGGGCACTTCCATCCTGTTCTGATAGCCGAAGCGCTTCATCAATGCAGGGACAACCTTCTCCTGATAAAGATCTTTCAGTTTGGCCATCCTCTCACCTACTTATCGAAAATCTCGCCGCACTTTTTGCAGAACCGGGCCTTCTTTCCCCCCTCGACCATCCGGTGACCAACGCGGACAGGTTTGTTGCATTTCTCGCAGAGCAGCATCACGTTCGAAATGGCGAGAGGAGCCTCCTTTTCGATGATTCCCCCCTGTCTCTGTTTTCCGTGGGGTCGGGCGTGTCTCTTGACAAAATTGATCTTTTCGATGAGAACCTTTTCCTTCTCCGGAAAAACCTTCAGCACCCGCCCGCTTTTCCCTTTCTCCTTCCCATGGGTTACTACGACCAGGTCGTTCTTCTTGATATGGAATTTCGCCACCCATTCAACGTCCCTCTTTTACAGAACTTCGGGGGCAAGGGAAATGATCTTCATGTATCGTTTGGCGCGCAACTCCCTCGCCACCGGGCCAAAGATCCGCGTCCCGATCGGCTCGCCTTGAGGATTGATGAGCACAGCGGAATTGTCATCGAACTTGATATAGGATCCGTCGGGACGCTTCACTTCCTTCTTGGTTCGAACGATGACCGCCCGCACAACATCCCCTTTCTTGATCTTGGAGTTGGGAAGGGCATCTTTCACGGAAACAACAATGACATCCCCCAGAGTCGCATATTTACGACGCGTTCCCCCCAGGACCTTGATGCACCCCAATTTCTTCGCTCCCGAATTATCCGCCACTTCGAGAATGCTGCGCATCTGAATCATCGTGAGCTCCGTTCGAGACCTTCTACGCTGCCCGAGCCAGGATCTCCTTCACCCGCCATCGTTTCTCTCTGCTCAAAGGACGGGTTTCGATTAAGAGGACCTTGTCGCCGACGCGACATTCGTTCTTCTCATCGTGGGCTTTCACCTTTTTTCTCTTCCGCACGTACTTCTTATATACAGGATGAAGAACCAGACGGTTGACCATGACGACGACGGTCTTGTCCATCTTGTCGCTCGATACCACCCCGATGAGTGTCTTTCGTTTCCCTCTTTCTTTCATCATCTTCATTTCCCTCGATCCATGGCCTTCTCTTTTAGGATCGTCTTCACCCTCGCGATCTCCCTCTTCACCTGAGGGATCCGCATGACCTTCTCCAGTTGCCCCGTCGTATGTTGAAAACGAAGATTGAAGAGCTCCTCCTTAAGCTCCCTCTCCTTTTCAAGCAATTCCCCTTCGCTTAGGAGGCGAAGATCCTTTGCCTTCATAGATGCCCCCCTCTCATGACAAACTTGGTGCGAATGGGCAGTTTATGAGAAGCCAACAGGAATGCCTCTCTCGCTCGTTCTTCAGGAACCCCTTCCATTTCGTAAAGGATCCGGCCTGGTCGAATGACGGCCACCCAGTCTTCGGGTGGGCCCTTCCCCTTTCCCATCCGTGTCTCCGCAGGTTTCTTCGTAATAGGTTTATCCGGAAAGATGCGGATCCAGATTCGACCCGTTCGCTTGATAAATCGGGTCATCGCAATTCGGGCGGCCTCAATCTGCCGAGAAGTCAGCCAGCCACACTCGAGGGCCTGAAGCCCGAAGTCGCCAAAATTCAGCATATTCCCGCGCGAGGCCTTTCCCTTCATTCTTCCTTTCTGCATCTTTCGATATTTTGTTTTCTTGGGCATTAACATAGTGAAACTTCCTCATTCATGATTTGTCTAAGCTGCTTGTTCCTCTCCTTCCTTCGCCGGGAAGACCTCTCCTTTGAAAATCCAAACCTTCACCCCAATCACCCCGTACGTTGTTTTCGCCTCTGCGAGCCCAAAATCAATATCCGCTCGTAGGGTGTGAAGTGGAACTCGCCCCTCACGGTACCATTCTCGCCTGGCCATTTCCGCTCCACCCAGCCTGCCCGCGCAAGAGATCTTGATCCCCCTTGCTCCCAATTTCAGCGCTGAGCTGACGGCCTTCTTCATCGCCCTCCTAAATCCGACGCGTCTTTCCAACTGAAGCGCCACGTTCTCTGCAACGAGCTGAGCATCCGTCTCTGCCCTCTTCACCTCCTGGATATTGATAAAGATCTCTTTTTGAGTCATCCTCTGAAGCTCTCTCTTGAGGTTCTCCACCTCTGCGCCCTTCTTCCCGATGATGATACCCGGACGAGCCGTATAGATCGTCACCTTTGCCTTCTTCGCCTTGCTCGCAGCCCTTTCGATCTCGATCTTGGAGACCCCCGCATGATAGAGCTTCTTCTTCAAATATTCACGGATTCGAATATCCTCGATGAGGAGTTGAGGGTAATCTTTCTCGGCATACCATCGGGAGTCCCATGTCTTAATGAACCCTAACCGCAACCCTACTGGATGCACCTTCTGTCCCAAGCGTCTCCCTCCTTTATCGTTCGTCGAGGACAATTTGAATGTGGCTCGTTCTTTTTCGGATCATCGTGGCGCGGCCCAACGCCCTCGGTTGGTATCGTTTCATCGTGGGCCCTTGATCCACCGTGATCTGTTTAACGTAGAGGCGGTCCACATCAATATTCCTTTTCTGAGCCGCGTTGGCGATCGCTGATTTCAAAAGCTTGCCCAAGATTCTGGCCGCTGCCTTCTTGGTGAAGTTAAGAATGTTCAGAGCCTCTTCGGATCTTTTTCCCCGGATCAGATCGGCCACCAATCGTGCCTTCCGGGGTGCCACTCTCGCGAACCTCAATCTCGCTCTTACTTCCATCTTCTTCCAATCCCTAAGCTGGCTTCGCTTTTACTTTGGTCTTTCGGTCTCCGGAATGACCATGGAACGTTCGTGTGGGGGAGAACTCCCCCAGTTTATGTCCCACCATCTCTTCCGTGACAAAGACAGGGATAAATTTCTTTCCGTTATGGACTGCAAAGGTCAACCCAACCATCTCTGGGATAATGGTGGACCTCCTGGACCAGGTTTTGATCACCTTCCCCTCCTTTGTCCTTCGAGCTTCTTCGATCTTTTTCAGAAGATGGGCATCGACAAAGGGTCCCTTCTTGATCGATCGGGCCATCAGTCTCTCCTCTTGAGAATATACTTGTCGGTGGCTTTATTCTTTCTCGTCTTCTTCTCAAGAACACCCCAGGGCGTACAAGGGTGCCGTCCACCCGAGCTTTTGCCCTCTCCCCCTCCGAGAGGGTGATCGATCGGATTCATCGCCACCCCTCGGGTGACAGGTCGCCACCCCAACCACCGACTCCTTCCCGCTTTTCCCAGGGAGATGTTTTCGTGCTCCAAGTTGCTCACCTGTCCCACGGTAGCATAGCAGTCCTGGAGGACAAGCCGAACCTCTCCGGATGGGAGTTTCACATGGGCATATTTCCCTTCCTTCGCCATCAGTTGACCGGCTGTCCCGGCGCTCCGGACGATTTGTCCTCCCTTTCCCACCTTCAACTCAATGTTGTGGATCAACGTCCCTACGGGGATGTTCCGAAGCGGAAGGGCGTTGCCCGGTTTGATATCGGCCGTAGGACTTGCGACCACCTGATCGCCCACCTTTAATTGGTCTGGCGCAAGGATGTAACGTTTCTCGCCATCCGCGTAGTGAAGGAGAGCGATGCGAGCGGACCGATTTGGATCGTACTCAATGGAGGCCACCCTCGCCGGGATCTCCCGCTTGTCTCGCTTGAAATCGATAAGCCGATACATCCTCTTGTGGCCGCCTCCTCGGTGCCAGGCGGTAATCCTTCCATAACAATTCCTTCCACCCGATTTCTTCAAGGGGACGAGGAGGCTTTTCTCCGGGCTTGTGCTCGTGACCTCCTCAAAGGTTGACACCGTTTGAAACCGTCTCGCAGGTGAAGTCGGTCTGTATTTCTTAATTGCCATCCTTTAACTCCCTCAAATTCCAAATCCCAGATGTCCAAATTCCACACAAATCCGGCATTCCAACCCCCGAATTCAAAACTCGCTCTCCTTGGGAACTTGAATTTGGAATTTGGATTTTGGGATTTGAGACTTCCATATCTTAGGCGCCCTCAAAGAATGCAATCCGCTCCCCTTCCCTCAGTGTCACAATCGCCTTCTTCCAGTCCGGTCTCTTCCCATATTTTCTCCCAAGTCGCTTCACTTTGCCGAGGATGTTACACGTACGCACCTGGGAGACCTTCACATTGAAAAGGCGTTCGACGGCCTGTTGAATCTCAATCTTATTTGCCCTTCGGTCTACCTCGAAGGTGTATTGATTATTTTTCCCCTTTGGCCGCGTGCTCTTCTCCGTCACCAAAGGCCTTCGGATAATCTGATAAGCTTCTTTCATCATGCGAGCACTCCCTCAATCCTCGGTAGAACCGGACGAAGCAGAATGAGATGTTCATGTTTCAAGATGTCGTACACATTCAGTTCATCCCCGTGGAGGACTTCCACGCCCGGGATGTTTCTTGCGGACCGTTCCAGGAAAAGATTCTTTTCTCCAGTCACAATGAGGGCATCTTCCACGCCGAATTGCTTCAACACTTCTATGACCTTTTTCGTCTTGAACCCATTCAGCGGGAACTCATCCAGAAGGATCAACTTATCCTCCCTAAATTTCAGACTGAGAGCTGCGCGAAGCGCGGCCCTCCGCTCCTTCTTAGGGAGGGAGAAGGCATAATCCCTCGGCATGGGTCCAAAGATCGTTCCACCTCCCCTCCAAAGAGGAGAGCGGCGAGACCCCGCGCGCGCTCTTCCTGTTCCTTTTTGCCTCCAGGGCTTTGCGCCTCCGCCTCTGACCAAGGCTTTGTTCTTCGTGGCCGCACACCCTTTCCTTCTGGAGGCCATCGTCATACGGATGACATCGTAGAAGAGGGATGAGGAACCCTTCGCCTCGAAGATCTTATCATTCAGCTCGAGATCCTCGACCTTCTGCTTCTCGATATTGAAGACCGCTGCTTTTGCCATGCCGCCTCACCCCTTAGGCCGCTCCCTGGGCAGAAAACCTCTTTTGCTTGCTGGCACTTCGAATCAGAATTAAGCCGTTTCGGCTCCCAGGGATTCCTCCTTTTAGAAAGATCAGGTTTTGATCCTCCCTCACATCTATCACCTTGATGTTCTGAATCGTCACCCTCTGGTTTCCATAGTGTCCTGGCATTCGATGACCCTTGAAGACGTGGTGAGGATAAGTATTAGCACTGACAGAGCCTCCGTGACGGAAGTACTCGTGGGTACCGTGAGACCCAGGAGCCCCATGGAAGCCGTGACGTTTCATCACCCCTGCAAACCCTCTCCCTTTGCTCCAACCCGTCACATCCACGATATCCCCGGGCTTGAAGAGACTGAGCGTGACCTCGCTTCCTGTTTCAAAACCCTCGGCGGATTCCAGACGAAATTCCTTCACGAACCGGAGCGGTGCGATCCCCGCTTTCTTAAAATGACCCCCCATCGGCTTGTTAACACGCTTCGTTTTCGGTCCGAAGCCAAGCTGTAAGGCACAGTAGCCGTCCTTCTCCTTTACCTTTTTCTGAACGACCTTGCAGGGCCCTGCCTCGACCACCGTCACCGGGACCACGCCCCCGTCTTCCAAAAAGATCTGCGTCATCCCCAATTTCCTTCCAATAATTCCGACTGTCTTCTTCATCCCTTCCTACCCTCGCTCGCTTCGAGTTAAAGCTTTATCTCCACGTCGATGCCAGCTGCGAGATCAAGTTTCATCAAGGCATCGACGGTCTGCTGTGTAGGTTCCAGGATGTCGATGAGCCGTTTGTGGGTGCGAATCTCAAACTGCTCTCTCGACTTCTTATCGACATGGGGCGATCTCAGCACACAGAATCTGCTTATCTTCGTAGGAAGCGGAATAGGACCTGCGATGCTCGCACCTGTTCGGCGCACCGTTTCAACGATCTCCGCCGCAGATTTGTCAAGGAGCTTATGGTCATAAGATTTCAGACAGACCCTGATCTTCTGCGTTGTCATGCCTCACCCTTTCTTCCCTACTCGAGGATTTCGCTGATGACACCAGCCCCGACGGTCCGACCCCCCTCCCGAATCGCAAACCGCAACTCCTTCTCCATCGCTATCGGCGTAATCAACTCCACCGTCAACTGCACATTGTCCCCAGGCATCACCATCTCCACCCCCTCCGGCAATACCGCAACCCCCGTCACATCCGTCGTCCGAAAATAAAACTGCGGCCGATACCCATTAAAAAACGGCGTATGCCGACCCCCCTCCTCCTTCGTCAATATGTACGTCTCCGCCCGAAACTTCCGATGCGGCGTGATCGTCCCAGGCTTCGCCACCACCTGCCCACGCTCCACCTCCTCCCGCTTCACCCCACGCAACAATATCCCTATATTGTCCCCAGCCTGACCCTGATCCAACGTCTTGCGAAACATCTCCACCCCCGTACACACCGTCTTCAGCGTCGGCCGAATCCCTACCACCTCCACCTCATCCCCCACCCGAATCACCCCACGCTCCACCCGACCCGTCACCACCGTCCCTCGACCCGATATCGAAAACACATCCTCGATCGGCATCAAAAACGGCTTGTCAATGTCTCGTACCGGCTCCGGAATAAACGTATCCACCGCCTCCATCAACCTCCAAATCCCACTACACCACTGACACTCCTCCTTCCCACACCCACACTCCAACGCCTTCAACGCACTCCCACGGATCACCGGCGTCTGATCCCCAGGAAAATCATACCCCGTCAATAACTCCCGCACCTCCAACTCCACCAAATCCAATAACTCCGGATCATCCACCATGTCCACCTTGTTCAAAAATACCACAATATAAGGCACCCGCACCTGCTTCGCCAATAACACATGCTCCCGCGTCTGCGGCATCGGTCCATCCGCCGCCGAAACCACCAAAATCGTCCCATCCATCTGCGCCGCACCCGTAATCATATTCTTGATATAATCCGCATGCCCAGGACAATCAATGTGCGCATAATGTCGCCTCGCCGTCTCATACTCCACATGCGCGATCGCTATCGTCAACCCACGCTCCTTCTCCTCCGGCGCCTTGTCTATCTGATCAAACGCCATATATGCCGCCAAATTCCTCGTCGACAACACCTTCGTAATCGCCGACGTCAACGTCGTCTTCCCATGATCCACATGCCCAATCGTCCCCACATTCACATGCGGCTTCGTCCTCTCAAACTTCGGCTTCGCCATGACTCAAACCCTCCTTTGAATTTCGGGTGTCTTCACGCCACCCTTTTCAACTGCGATAGGATCTCTTCACTCAGGGAAGGAGGCACTGGGCTGTAGTGTGAAAACTGGAGCGTGAAGGTTGCTCTTCCTTGGGTAAGAGACCGAAGGTCTGTTGCATATCCAAACATATTGGCGAGAGGAACTTCTCCAACGATGACATTCGTTCCTCCCCGGTATTCGGCTTTGGTCGTCTTTCCTCTCCTTGAGGCCAGATCACTTAAGACCTGCCCCATAAACTCATCGGGCACGATGATCTCCAAAGACATCATCGGCTCCAGAAGAACGGGGGAGGCTCTCCGTGCCCCGTCCTTGAACCCAATGGAGGCGGCGATCTTAAAGGCCATCTCGGAAGAATCGACTTCGTGATAGGAGCCATCCAAAAGGGTGACCTTCACATCGACCATAGGGTACCCAGCCAGAACCCCTTTCTCCATCGCTTCCCTTACACCCTTTTCCACAGCGGGGATATATTCCCGTGGGATCGCTCCCCCCACGACCTTGTTCACAAACTCAAATCCCTTCCCTGAAGGTTGTGGTTCCAGCAAGAGCCAGACATGACCGTACTGACCTTTTCCACCCGATTGCCGCACAAATCGCCCTTCCGATTTTACGGCCTTTGTGATCGTCTCTCGATAAGTGACCTGGGGTTTCCCCACGCGGGCTTCAACATGGAACTCCCTCAGGAGTCGATCAACGATAATCTCCAGATGAAGCTCTCCCATTCCCGAAATGATCGTCTCCCCCGTCTCTTCGTCAATCTTGACCTTAAAGGAGGGATCCTCCAGTGCGAGCTTATGGAGGGAGTTGCCAAGCCTCTCCACATCTGCCTTGGTTTTAGGCTCGATGGCAACGGAAATGACGGGATCTGGGAACCGAATCGATTCGAGGATGATAGGCTTTCTCTCATCGCAGATCGTGTCTCCTGTCATAGTATACTTGAGTCCCACCGCCGCAAAGATATCCCCTGCGTGAACTTCCTGAATCTCCTCCCGCCTGTTCGCATGCATTTTGAGTAGGCGCCCGATCCGCTCGTGCTTTCCTTTCTTCGGGTTGAAGACGGAATCCCCCGACCGGAGGGAGCCAGAATAGATCCGGAAGAAGGTGAGCTGCCCCGTATAAGGATCGTTCATGATTTTGAAGGCCAGCGCGGACAAGGGATGTCCATTGTGAGCGGAAAAGGAGAGCTTCTGCCCTTGAAGGTCAACCCCCTGCACTGGCGGAACATCCAGGGGGGAGGGAAGATAATCCACGATAGCATCGAGCAGAGGCTGAACGCCCTTGTTGCGGAAGGCTGCTCCACAAAGCACAGGGGTTGCCTCTAACCGTAACGTCACTTTTCGGAGGGCTCGCTTGAGATCAGATTCGGAGATCTCCTGGCCGTCGATGAACTTTTCCATCAAAAAATCATCCCGCTCGGCTAACCGCTCGATCAGAAATTCGCGTTGCTGCTGTGCTGTCTTCAAATAAGCCTGCGGGATCTCGATGACCTCGTAGCGCTCCCCGAGACTTCTCGGGTCATAAAGGATCGCCTTCATCCGAATGAGATCGATGACGCCCGCGAATTCCTCCTCTTTGCCGATGGGAAGCTGGATGGGGAGAGGGGTCGTTTTCAATCGATCCATCATCATCTGAAGGCACCGGGAGAAGTCTGCCCCGGTTCGATCCATCTTGTTGATAAAGGCGATCCTTGGGATCCCGTACTTGTCGGCCTGACGCCAAACTGTCTCAGATTGAGGCTCTACACCTCCCACCGAGCAGAACAGGGCTACGGCTCCGTCCAGGACACGGAGACATCGTTCCACTTCTATGGTGAAATCCACGTGGCCGGGGGTGTCGATGATATTGATCCGGTGATCCTTCCAGAAGCAGGTAGTTGCTGCAGAGGTGATCGTGATGCCTCTCTCCTTCTCCTGCTCCATCCAATCCATGGTCGCGGACCCATCGTCCACCTCCCCCATTCTGCGCGTGACGCCCGTGTAGTAGAGAATCCTCTCCGTCGTCGTCGTCTTTCCTGCATCGATGTGGGCCATGATACCAATGTTACGGGTACGTTCCGTTAATGAAGGTCCTGCCACTTGGGACACCTCTACCAACGATAATGGGCGAAGGCTTTGTTTGCCTCGGCCATTTTATGTGTATCTTCTCTCTTCTTAATCGACGCTCCGCGGTTATTGGCTGCATCGATTAGCTCTCCCGCAAGCTTCTCCTCCATTGACTTCTCGGAGCGCTGTTTCGCAAAGCTGATGATCCAACGGATGGCCAGCGCGACCTTTCTCGCCGGCCTCACTTCCACCGGAACCTGATAGGTCGCCCCTCCAACTCTTCTCGGTCTCACCTCGATTAAGGGCTTGGCATTCTCCATGGCCTGTCTAAATATCTTAAGCGGATCCGATTGGGTCCGCTCCTTGATAATGTCAAGGGACCGGTAGAAAATACGTTCGGCTAAGCTCTTCTTTCCCTTTCGCATAATGCCATTGATAAATTTAGCGATCAGCGTATCATGGTACTTGGGGTCAGGTAAGATCTCTCGTTTCTTCACTTCTCTTTTTCTGGGCATAAAAATTCCTTTTTCCTTCTGAACGTTAGGATTTCAGAAAAGAGTTCTCTTACTTGGGCTTCTTGGCTCCGTATTTGGAGCGACCCTTTTTCCTGTCTTGAACGCCTACGGAATCCAGAGTGCCACGGATGATGTGATACCGAACACCTGGGAGGTCCTTCACCCTTCCTCCCCGAATGAGCACAACGGAATGCTCTTGGAGGTTATGACCGATCCCGGGAATGTAGGCGGTCACTTCCATTCCATTGGTAAGCCTCACTCGGGCCACTTTCCGAAGGGCTGAGTTGGGCTTCTTGGGAGTAGTGGTGTAAACCCTGATACACACCCCTCTTTTTTGAGGAGAACCAGCCAGAGCAGGTGCTGACGTCTTGCTGCTTACGCGCTTCCTTCCCTCTCGAACCAACTGATTAACTGTGGGCATCTAATCCTCTCCGATAGACTAAAAATGAGTCATTTCGAAGCGTTAGGCGCAACGAAAAATTTGGCTTTCGGAAATGAAAAAACTTTTTAAATCTATCAGATTTTCCCTCACTTGTCAACCCCATTTCGTAACTTTTTTTAGAAAATCTCTTGAGTCGAGGGCAACCCCTGGAACCGATGGAACGGTAGTCCCTTCCAGATGGCATAATTATTTGATCTGAAAACACTTTCTTCAGCCCGTACCGACCCACGCTCCCAGCTATGCCTCCAACCCATTTCCTCCACCAGAGGGCTTCCCCTCCTTGGTATCCATCTTCCCTCCCTTGCAAAACCTAAGTCTCTGTGTGATATTGGCAGTAACGGAGGGGGGCTGACGAAAAAGCGAAACGAACGAGAGGTCAGTCAAGAGATGGTGCTTTCACGGAGAATCAATCGATTCCTCTTTCCTCCCCTCACAAAACTTTTCCTCCTAAGGGCTTGCTGCCTCGCCCTTGCGACCTATCTCTTCTTCAGCTATGTCTGCCTTCCTTTTCGGATTAAAGGGAACAGCATGGAACCCACCTATCGCAGTGGAGCATTCAACTTCTGCTGGAGACCCCGTTATCTTTTCTCGAGCCCCAAACGGCATGATGTGGTCATTGTCCGATTTGCAGGGGATAGCGTTCTGCTTCTAAAAAGGGTCGTGGCATTGGAAGGTGAGCAGATCGAATTCAAAGATGGTACCCTTCTTGTCAACGGAAGGAGAGTCGAAGAGCCTTACGTCCAATTCCCATGTCGCTGGAATCTCCCTGCGAGAATCGTTGAGAGGGGATGTGTTTACGTGATCGGGGATAACAGAAGCATGGCAATCGAAAACCACTATTTTGGCCAAACCCCTATGGACCGAATTCTGGGAAGCCCCCTATGGTAAAGAGAAAGTATCCCTTCTTCCTCCTCATTTTGCTCTTTGCGGGAACATTGACCGCGTTTCTCCTCCTCCCGACGGAAGAAAAGAGGGTGAAAAGAAGGTTTGCCCTTCTTTCGAAAAATCTAACCAAGAGCGTTGGAGAGGATGCCTTCATGATGTTAAGAAAAGTAAAGGGGATCGGTGGGCTCTTCGGAGAGGGTTGCTATTTTATCGTCCCTGACTATCCGCTTTCCGGCACTTACACCCGGGAAGAGATATCCCGCCTTGCGCTACAGGCTCGTGCCCATTTTTCGGACGTGACCTTGAAATTTTACGATATGAAGGTCTATTTTCCTGAAAAGAACTCTGCCCGAGTCAACCTGACCGCCAGACTGACAGGCAATTCAGTCGGCGGGGAACGCGTAGATGAAACTCGGGAACTCCTCTGTCTGCTTAAGAAACAGGAGAAGGATTGGCTGTTTCAGAGCATCGAGGTCATCGAGGTCTTGAGAAAATAGGGACTCTCTACCGAACCATCGAGTCTTTGACCATTCAATCCTTCCTTTCACATGGCGATGTCGAGGAACGAAGGAAGTAGGAAAGACGGAAGGAATGATGAACCGATCCCTTTTGGACCTCATTCAAGAAATCGACCAGCTTTGGAATCCCATTTACCCCCATTTGGCCGACCATCTCGCTGAAATCTACGGTCGAAGGGACGGGGACATTGTGGAGATCGGTCCCTTCTGCGGCGTCATCTTTTCCCTCCTTAGAAAGAGGATCGGTCACTCTTTTGTGATTGCCACCTTTCCAGAGGGAATGGGAAGATTCTTTCGAAAGGAATTGGAGAAACGGAATTTGGTTGGACGGATCGAAATCGTAGAAACAACTCCTTCCCTTCCAGGTTTGAGAGACAATCAATTTGATCTTGCCATCTTTCGCGGAGCATTCTTCTTCCCTTCCCTATTCGATGTCGACTTTTCAGCCATCGAAAGAATCCTGAAAAAAGGGGGCCTCGCCCTTATGGGTGGAGGGTTCGGGAGGCTTACCCCTAAGCCTGCCATTGAGAAGGTTAGGAAAAGGTCCCGGGATCTCAACCTTGCCTTGGGCAAGGTTGAGATCGACCAGAATCATCTCGTTCAAGACCTCCGAAATAGCAATTGGAAAGGAAGCTTTGAACTGCTCTCCGAGGGCGGACTCTGGGTGCGGATGAGGAAAGAGATCGGGTCGGTCGAATCATGACTCCGGTCCCGTTCTATCCCCGAGAATGAGAAAATACCGTCGTAAGGAAAAGAGAATGGAAGAGAAAGAGAAACTACTCATCGTAATCCAACACTGGATTGAGCACAACCGGAGCCACATGACGGAGTACCAGAAATGGGTGGAGAAGGCTCGGGATCTCGGACTGGACAGAATCCGAAGAGAGATCGAAGAGGCTGTGAAAAAGCTTTCCCAGGTCAATCAACATTTGGAAAAAGCGATGGGATCCCTCAGGGCCTCCTGAAACAGCAGACAAACACCCGCTGCTCCGTATCTCTAATCAATCCTCTGCGGGTTGCCAACGCTCGATCTCCGGAGGGGAAGAATAACGTTGGCGAATGTGTTCTCTAAACCATTCTGGGATCTCCTGCCCTTGGGTAACAACCTTACAGACAGCGCGGAAGGATACCTTCTGGCCATCGTGCAAGGTCAATGGCTGAGATTCCCTCGGGTCGGGCCATTTCCAAAGGAGACCCCTCGAATAGCTCAAGACCATGAGGCTCCGATAAGGAGAATGCGTAACAGTGTAGTCTCGGTCCAAAGGATGGGAGCGTGAACGAGCCAATCGCCATAAAGGGTCGAGTTCCTCCGGTAGAGCATCGGGAGGGACTTCGACCGAAAGGAGCGTGAACGGATTCCTTTCCAGATGCTCCTTCAACACAGGACCCCAGATCCTGGATTCTCTCAGTACCTCCCTCGTCATGCCAACCGTGATCGAGTAAGCCGTTGGGATTCCAGAACGACAAAGGCTTTCGATCTCCTGAGGGTGATTCCAGTCGACCCGGTAGCGGAGGCCTTTCGAAAGCGCGGGACTGCTCCAGAGGACCTTGAAGGAAGGGGGGATTTCCAGAGGCGTTATTTCCTCTTCCATGGAGGCCTCGTAGTAGTGAAAGGCCTGGTTCATCTCCGAAGCCGTTAGGGTGGGGCTCCGTGTTAGAAGATAGGGGGGGTCGGGCATCGCGGATAACCCAAGTTCAGAAGTGCGTTGTTGCAATTCTGTGCCCGCGATTAAACTCAGCGGATAGAGCATCAAGTAGTCATACGCCTCGTGAGCCATCACCCAGTCCAGAGTACGACAGATGTCCGAAAGCGTATCCGCCGGAAGTCCTGCCATTACATCGACCATCGCTTCAATGCCTTCCTCCCGGAGGCAGCGGATGCCACTGAGGAACCGCTGGGGATGAAAGCTTCGATGGACGTTTCGAAGAGCCTCCCGATTCACGCTCTGAAGGCCCACTTCCAGCTGCGCGAACCCGGCTCGAGCCATCTTCTCCGCCAATTGGTGATGGATCGCCTCGGCCCTCGCCTCCGCATGAAAACGCAGGCGCCGATCAGGGTTATGGGTGATCAACCCGTCGAGCAAAGCTTCCAATTTAGGACGTCTTAGAAAACAAGGGTCCAAGAAGACGATCTCCTTGAGGCCTTTTTTGCAGGCCTGCTCCACCTCCCTGAAGACTCGGTCAAAGGGGAACTCCCTGAGGCGAGGGGAGTGTTTGGGGTATGAGCAATATGCGCATCGGTAAGGACATCCTCTCACCGTTTCGAGCCACAGGACTCCATTGATGTGGGAATCGAGAAGACCCGAAAGAAAGGGGGAGGGCCAACGTCCGAGCTTTGGTGGAGAGGAGGAACGATCATTCTCATGCCAGTTTCCATCTTCCCCTCGACGAAGCAGCCCGGGAAGGTCGGGAACATTGGGAAAATACTCAAGCAACTGGTCCCAAATCTCCTCGCCTTCTCCCACCACGCCGATGTCAAAATGGCCATGGTCAAGAAGGAATCGATTTTGAGAGGTAATCTCTGGGCCACCCAGAACAACGATGCAGCTAGGAAGATAGCGTTTGATCTGTCCGGCTAAAAAGAGGCTCCGTTCAACGTTCCACAGGTAGCAACTCAGTCCCACGAGATCAGGTTGTGCATCCACTATGGAATGGAGAATCGCTTCGTCATTCCCATAAGAGACCAATGGTTTGGGCAGGAGCTCGGCATCAATCCCTCGCTGCCTTGCGATTCCTTGGAGGTAGGCGGCGGCCAGAGGGATATTTTCGTGACTGAAGAAGAAGTCATGGGACTGAAGCGGAAGCTGAAGCAAGACGACTTTCATCCGACACCCCCGGAGGAACTCGCCGGAAAAGCGTAACCCTAAGAGATCCAACCTTTTGACGAAGCTTGGCTGAAGCTATGGTTATTATAAGGGGATGCAAACCTTCTATCAAACGGATCCCCTGAGCTACCGTCACTCAGTACTCTCTCCGTCTCAGGGTAAAAACAGGACTGATCGGAAACATCCCTGTCGAGACGACACGGTTCACCCTCAACGAACAGGTTATCCGCTCAGGCGCTATGCAATGCCTCACCGAAGCGTAGCGAAGATCGGGTCATTGGACAGGAATATCTCCGATATCCCTGTTCGATTTCATCGAATTTCCAGAGTAGAAAGGGCGGTTACGTCGCTACCTTCTTGACAATTCCGTTTAGTTGTTATACGTTGCCTCCGACTCACTAGATCATGCCTTTCTCAACAAATCGCGTCGTCCACGTGGAGGGACCCCATGAACTACCATGTCTTTGTGGATGAACAGATTGCCTTCATCAGGGAAACGGTGGGAAATGGCCTTGCTATCAACGCGCTCAGTGGCGGGGTGGACAGCTCGGTCGTCACCGTCCTTGGACACCGGAGCCTAAAGGATAGGCTCAAGACGGTATTCATCGATAACGGACTGATGCGGAAGGGCGAACCCGAGCAGGTGGTAAGGACGTTTGCGCGCATGGGAATTCCCGTCCAACGGGTGGATGCTCGTTCCGAATTCTTGAACGCCCTCAAGGGGTTGACCGATCCCGAGGAGAAGCGGAACGCGATCACAAGAACATTCTACGCCAATGTCTTTGGAAGAATCGTCCGCGAGACCGGAGCCAAATACCTCTTGCACGGCACCATCCTGACTGACATCGAAGAGACCGTTTCAGGGATCAAGCGCCAGCACAACATCTTGGCACAGCTCGGCATCGATCCTGAGAAGGAATATGGCTATCAAGTCATTGAGCCCTTGAAAACGCTTCGAAAGGATGGGGTGAGAGAGGTGGCCAAGGTCCTCAGGCTCCCGGCAAGTATCACGAAGAGGATTCCCTTTCCGGGTCCTGCTCTTGCCGCAAGGATTGTGGGGGAGGTGACGGAGGCGAGACTCGAAACTGTTCGCGCGGCTACGGCCATCGTCGAGGAGGAGCTGAAAAATACGGGCGCCTTTCAATACATGGCCGTCCTCCTGAGCGATCGGGCTACCGGGATTCGAGAGGGGAGAAGGGAATTTGGCCAGATCATCGTCGTGCGGTGCATTCACAGCAAGGATGCAAGGACGGCGAAGCCGGTGGAGATTCCGTGGAAAAAACTCCACCGGATCTGCAAACGCATCACGGCTCTTGAAGGGGTGAACCGATGCCTCTATGACCTCACCCCCAAGCCTCCCGCGACCATCGAATATGTTTGAGGACGGAGAATTGACGGATGAGAGAAAGGGGGCAGGGACGACCGAAAGCAAGAAGGGAGGAGGGCCATGGGACGTCTCCTTTACTTAGTTCTTCTTTTTTACCTCGTCTGCGCCCATAGCGCGGAGGCGCTCGCTCAGGCTAAACCGGCTTTTGCCGACTTTGAGTTTTGCGTCACTCCCGACGGGAGATTCGCCCTTTACAAACCGAAAGGCTGGAAGATAGGCACAGAAACGTATCCCGATCGAAAAACGCTTTCCCTCGCCGATGCCAAGGATCTCTCACATGTAAACCTCGTCTTCTTTGAAACGATCGATCCCCGGCACGATTCGGTGAGCTTCGCCAAGACGATGTTACAAAGGATGGGAAAGCAAATCCCTGATCTAAGCATCATTGAAGCGAGGACGAATCCCCAGCGGACGCAGACCGTGGTCAGGATGCAACGGAGGGGTCCAAATCGGACTCTTCTGGAGGGGAAGTATGCGTTCAACGTTGCTGGCCGGACCGGTCTGGCGTTGGGCTACGAAGCACCCGCAAAACAATTTAAGGAGATCGTGCCCACGCTCATGACAATCCTTGCGAACATCACAATGCTTGACGATCAGGCTCTCAAGAAATGGAAGTCTCAAAAGACCCCTTCAGAGGCTTTGTTGCCGATGGGCCTCCAAAAATCTCCAGATGGATCCTGCCAACTTTTGGTGCCAGAGGGATGGAATCTTATGGCATCGAAGGGCACGGCCCTCTGCAGCTCAGCGAGTGGCGATATCGGATTTCTTTTTACGGTCATTGATTTCGTGGGCCAGGCTCAGATCCCCTATTTTGACAGTTCCAGCGTCCCTGGAAATCTCCGCTACAATTACATGCCACCTGCGGAAGCCATGGGGGTGGCCATGGGCCACTACGGCTGGAGAAATCAGAAAATTCTCGAACGACACCCCAACCCCCAACTGGCGCAGGAAGCTTCTGGGATGCTCAAACGGAGGGTGGATGCAGAGGTGGCCTTGATTTCATCTACCAGCAAGAGCGGCGCAACCTGTTTCTGCTATTTTGATATTTTGGGTCTCCACCCCACCTACGCTGGTCAGTGGGGAATCATCGTCACCGGACTGTGGGCTCCAGAGAATACCTTTGGGCGGCATCTGCCATCCCTGATAAAGATTGCGGAAAGTTTTGAGATCGATGAACAATGGGCGAAAGACTACGTCCACCGAGGAATCAAGAAGCTGAAAGAGTTGATGAACAAGACTTCCTCCATGATGTCACGTTATGCCGAAGAGATGCGGCAAAGCAGCCTTGCAGCACATCAGAACCGGATGAAGAGTAGCGACTTTATTGACTACAAGTTCGCGACTTATATGCGGGGGCAGCAGGAATGGGTGAGCGCCCTCGAAGGAGGAAAAATTTACACCTCAGATCACTGGGGTCTGAGCAGTGACGGGAAAACCATCATCGAAGGACAGCCCTTCAATTACTATAACTACAAGGGCGAATTCAAGGATGCCAATCTTCCGGTGGACATTTCACGGGAAGTATTTGAGGCAGTAAAAGGACGCCCTTGATCCCATCGTTGCCAAGAGAACGTCCCTATTCGACCTACCCCTCGCCATCCCCTGCCAAGCCACCGGCTGCATGGATCATGGTGCGACCCGGAGCATCGCCTCTACAGGCTCTTTAAGAACGCCAGCAAATGCGCGTTGAATGTCTCCGACTGTTCCACATTGGAGAGATGGCGAGCCCCCGGGATGATCACAAGTTTTGAGTTGGGAATCCGCTGATGCATGGCCTCCGAGGCTGACACAGGAGTCCCGGGATCGTCCTCCCCTACCATGATGAGCGTGGGAATCCTAATCTCATAGAGTCTCTCCAAGTAATTGAGCCTCCGGATCGCATAGATGCAGCCGAGATAACCCTCCGCAGGTGTCGATAGGAACTCCTTCCGGATAATCCCGAGCATATGAGGATTCGACTTCAGATAGGATGGGGTGAACCATCGCTCCATCGTCGCTTCCAATTGAGAGGCCACCCCTTTCTCGGAAACGGCATCGATCCGCTCCTGCCATATGGGCTGAGCTTCCTGCGGAACGACCGCCATGGTATCGCACAAGGCAAGACTTCTTAGGCGTTTTGGATAATTCAAGGCGACGCTCAACCCGATCATCCCGCCCATGGAAAGCCCCACCCAGTGAACCTTTTCGATCTCAAGCATATCCAACAAGGCAACCGCGTCCTCTGCCAATAGTTCAAGGGTATAGGCCCCAGGAGGCGCTTCACTCTTGCCATGACCGCGGATATCGTACCGTAGGACCTGAAAATGGGCCTCCAGGGCTTTCATCTGTGGATTCCACATGAGGAGGCTGGAACCCAGCGAATGGCTCAACATCAGGACAGGGGAGGCCTTCTTCCCGGAAAGCTCGTAATTCATTTGAATCCCGTTCGCCTTTACAAGCATCGTCTCTCCCTTCTCTCTCTGCTCGGATCGCTTCCGTCATTTCCTTTCAAGCCCATACTCCACGGAAAAAGTAGTAGGCCATCATTCCCGAAACACCCAGTTTTATCGCTATACCGGCGAGGCTTCCCACAAACACACCCCATCCGGCCTTGAGAGCCCTTCCGCTCTTCTTCTGGGCCACGAACTCGAGCACCAGAGCACCAATGAAAGCCCCAAGAAGCATCCCTACGGGAGGGAAGAAGATCCCCACAACCATTCCTATCACCGAGCCCCAAACCCCCCATTTCGTTGCTCCGTATCTCCGTGCTCCCCAGATAGGAATGAAGTAATCCGCTACCGTGACGAGGAGGGTAAGAACGGCCATGATCATGATAACCGTCAACGTGAGGGGCGGGGGAAAATGCCTTACCAAAGCAAATAGAAGGAGTCCCAAAAATGTGAGCACGGGTCCGGGAAGGATCGGAAGGACACAGCCCACGATGCCAAGCAGCACAAGGATCGTCCCACCAATCGTCGCAACGACCTCCATCAAGGATCTCCTCCAGACCAACCTCCTCGTCATCCCGATCTCAAAAGAGGATGAGTTCAAACCTCTGCTCGGTTACCTTCTCCCCCCACTGCGATCCTTCGGCCTCATGGACGAGGCGAAATCCGAACTTCTCATAAAGATGCCGAGCTGCCCAGAGCCCTTCAAAGGTCTCCAGGTAGATCTTCCGATGGCCTTTCTGCCTGCAGAAAGAGGTCGCTTCCTCCATGAGCTTATTGCCCAACCCCTGACCCCGCACCTCCGGTGAGAGGATGAACCATCGAAGGTGTGCGCCCTCTGTGGCCGCCTTGATCCCGTCGATGGCAATCCCCCCTTCGATCCGCTCCCCAAGAGAGACGACCCAAAAGCCGTCTCGAGCTTCGTCAAAGCGGCTCAGAAATTCCGCCATCTCCTTGGCCACCCTCGCTTCAAAGAAAAGGCCGAAGTCCCATTCCCGGTGATAGTAGGTGGCGTGAAGCTCAACCATTCGCCCAATCGCTCCGGGGACATAGCCTCTGAGGATCGTTGCGGTCTGGGGTCCGTTACCTTTTCGGTTGCGGGGTTTTGATGAGTTTGCTGATATCGTAGAATTGCTCATTCAGTCTCTTTAGAATTCGGTCGTAAAGATCTTCGTCCATTTCCGGGGTTCGGCTAAGAATCCAAAGATATCGACGTTGAGGATGTCCGACCACGGCGTAGCCATATTTTTCTCCGAGGTCGATGATCCAATAATCTCCTGTAAAGGGCCAGAAAAATCTCACCTTCAGTTTGGCATTCGTCTTCTTATCCACCACCCAAGCCTTACCCTGAACCGAAGAGATTTCCCCCTGGAGCGATCCCTTATAGCACTGATTGATCACACCGATCTTTCCATCTTCGAGAAGGGTGTAGGTGGCCTTGGATCCCAAGCAATCCTTTTGAAAGCGATGGGGGAATCGAGCGATCTCATACCACGTGCCGACATACCGTTCAAGATCCACATAGGGAACGACTTCGAGAGGAGGAAGGGAAGGGGTTTTCATAGAAGCACACCCTAAGAGAAGGATAGAACCCAACAGGAGGAATGGGCAACGAAGGAAACCCGATTTCATTTTCTGCCTCCAATCCACATAGAATGGTATCATATCTTCTTTCTCAGGACAAATTCTATTCGGAAAAGTCAGTAAACCTCACTCCACCGTGGAAATTCAATCGAATCGGACAGGGATGTCGGAGACATTCCTGTCCGATCACCCAATCCTCCCTGCGCTTCCGTCAAGCATTGCAAGAGCCGAGTCGGAAAGAACCTAAGATCTGGTTTAAAGCCTCTTTCTGAAGAGTGCGAAGAAGTGCTCTTTCAACTTCTCGAGCCAGGGCCTTCGTTGCCACTCCTCCAGCTCGATTTTGCGGGAATTTTTTAGATCCTCCTCAAATATCTCGGTCAACTTTGATGCGAAGGAGGCGTCGAGGATCCCAATATTCCCCTCGTCATTATAAAGGAGTGACTGGTAGTCCAAGTTGGTGGAGCCTACGATACTCCAGTATCGGTCGAAGACATAGGTCTTCGCATGGAGCATCTCGCCCAGATAGGTGTAGATCTCGATTCCCGATCTCAAGAGCCTTGTAAAAAAAGCCCTTCCCGCATAGGAAGCCGCGGGAACATCGCTCTTCCCGGGGACCAATAGTCTCACCTTGACACCGCGTCGGACAGCCCCTTCCAGAAGGGCGATCATCCTTCGGCTCGGCGTGAAGTAAGCGGTCGTAAAGGAGATCGTCCTCCTCGCACTTTCAATGCTATAGCGAAGAAGTCTCCTCATTCTTCTTCGCCCTTTTCCGGAATAGACAAAGATCGGAAGGACTGGGATGCGTTCTTTCTCGCTCTGTTCTTGGAGTCCCTGTTCCTCCTCCCAAACGAGGATTCTCTCCCCTCCCCAAGTCATCCAGCTCTTCTGGAAGGTTTCGAATAGCTCCTTCACCACAGGACCTTCCACCATCACGCCCGTGTCCCGCCAGCCCCTGCCCTTTCTTCGGGGAAACCAGCCCGAGTACTCATTGGCTATGTTGAGCCCTCCGGTAAAGGCTTTTTTTAGGTCGATGATGATCAGCTTTCTGTGATCTCGACGAACGTAATGAAAGGGGGCTGTCCATTTGAAAGGATGAGAAGCCCGAACCAGAATCCCTCCGCGCCTCATCTCCCGCCAGAAACTTCTCGAGGTCCCGAAGGAACCAAGATGATCGTAAAGGACGAAGACCTTCGCTCCCTGCCGACTCTTCTCTATCAGGAGGTCCGCTAAGGCCCTTCCTGTCTCGTCGTCTTTAAAGATGTAAAATTGCAGACAGATGAATTGCTTCGCGTCTCGAATGGCATGGAAGATCGTTTCAAAGGACTCCTTCCCCTTCCACAGGAGTTCAATACGGTTGGCGGAGGAGAACTTCCCCTGAAAGATCTTCTCAATCGATCGGATGGTGAACCCACGCTTCATGAGAATCTTTCAGTGCGCCATCCAGGGCGGGCTAAGACTTCCTCCCTACGGAACGCATCTTTTGGCTGAAAGACCGAACCCCTTCAGGACCTATCTTCACTTCATCGGGCTGTCTTCAGGATGAAACGCTCAAGGGCATCGAAATAGAACCTGAATCCAACAAGCATGATGTCATTATGAGTGGCCGAGGGAATGACGATGAGTTCTTTCTCCTGACTCCCAAGATGCTCGTAGAGATCCTTTGCGTTTTGGAGTGGAACAAGCCTATCCCTTTCCCCGTGCAGGATGAGGGCGGGAAGGGATATCCTTTCGATTCGCTCTAGACATTCCTGATCGATCTCTTCCAGATTCATCCCATGGGATGGCAGCCCCAAGTGGAAGAGGATCCTTACGACGCTCGGGAATCCACTCTCAATGATGAGCCCCTTTAATCTCTCCTGGTAATGATAGGCCAGTTCCAAGGCAGAAATGCTCCCCAGAGACCTTCCCATTACCCAAAGGTCCTCTCGGAAATCTCTTCGGGTGAGTTCCGCTGTAATCTCTCGGAAGATGGCATGAGCATCTCGAACGACATCGGTCAGGGTAGGGGACCCACCACTCGCTCCGTAACCCCTGTAATCTGCGACGATGAGGTTGAGGTTTCTTTGATGGTAGCAAGGGGCAATCTCGTCGTAGTCGCTGACCACCTCGCCATTGCCATGAAAAAATAGGATCCACGGACTCTGCACATCCCGCACGTAGAATCGGCAGAATACCGAAATCTCATCCTCAACTGCGACGGGAAGATCAAAAGCGCCGCGCGGGCAGACCGTGAACTCTTTCCGGGGATAGAAGAGGAATTGTAACAGAAGGGGGTGGTCCACCTCTGAATAGTCGATCATGCAATTCAATTTAGCACTAAATCGACCATTAGGAAAGTCCCACCCGTCCGTCAGGCCTTTCTCTTGTTTGCCTATTCCTCCTGCTCATCGGAGGAGGTCGAAAGGGAGGATGCCCTTTGGGGATTTTCCTGATCCGTCATGGCAGGATCTTCAAGCTGCGGTTCGTGAAATGGAGTCGATCGAATTTCCTCTTCCTTTGTATCCTTTGGGGTCGCGCCTTCGCCAATCTTTCTGGAAATTCTGACCTCTTTATGGGGAGGCTGGGGATTTTGGAACGCATAGACGGACGACCCTTTTCGCTTCAATCCCGCTACCGAGTAGAGGTTTTTCGGATTCCAGAGCATCCAACCATGGCAGCCAAATCGCTCTGCCGCCTCGATCTGACTTCTGATCTCCCGTTCTCCGAAGAACCTCCGGTCGAAGGCGTAATCTCGAAAAGCCTGAAGCCAGGGCCGAAACCGAAGGGGTGAAAGTCCTGTCCTTTCTCGGGCCCTCTTGAGGGAAAGGTAGGCGATCTCGTACGGATGGAGGGTAGGGATTCGATACCCGGGTATTCCGTATTGGAAACCCGAGGGGTAGAGCATGGGAGAAAGATAGTCCACATGGGGAGCGATGCTCTCAAGGGTTTGCCCAATGAACGTATCGTTGAGATTCCAGCAGACGTAACCGAAAATATCCGCTGAGAGAAATACATTGTAGGGCTGGAGTCTCTTTCTCGCCTCCATGAGGAATCCAGAGATGGCCTTCACCCTGTTCTCCATCGTATTGGGCATCGAAAACTGAACAGCGAGGGCGTCAGGAAAACGAACATAATCGAATTGGATCTCATCGAACCCCTGTTGCGCTGCCTCCACGGCAATTTGAATATTGTACTCCCAGACCTCTTTCTGGAAGGGATCGGTCCACGCCAAACCTTCTCGATCATGCCATATCCTTCCGTCCAGGTCCTTCACTGCAAGATCGGGCCGATGATTTGCCAAGAGATTGTCTTTGAAGACGACGATCCGAGCGATCGTGTAGATCCCTTCACTCTTCAGCGATCGCATCAGTCCCTCCATATCCTTGACAGTGATGATTCTCTGAGCCCCAATTTCCGTCGCCATCGGCACCGAACTCCGATAGGGGATCATTCCCCTGTCGCCCTTGACATCAATGACAAGGCTGTTGAGCTCCGTTTCCCGCAAGAGGCTTAGGGCATCCTCTCTCAGCTTCCTATCCCCAATGCCGTAGAAAGAGAGATAGAGCGCTTTGGGGACGAAGGGAACGAGCTCAATTTCCTTGGGGAGCGTGACGACTTCTTCAGCAATCCCCATGATCTTTTCGCGGGTTGTTTCATAAACGCTTCTCCCCTTGGAAGGGGTCTTTCCCTGAGGCGAATCGCTAGAGATTTCAGACCTCAGATGTCCAGGTGCCCTAACGGCAATCCTCTGCCATTCGATCTTGATAGGAGCTATTCCTTGCTCGTCGGTTCGTTCGACCTCCTGTCCGGACGTTACGATCGCCCCGCCAATCGGTTGACCGGTCTCTGCGTTTATCACTCGGAGGGGCCTTCTCGTTAGGGCGGGATCCATTCCCCTCCCGTTTTTGTTATAGACCATCGCATATCGGGGGAAAAGGGGGAGTAGCGTCAGGAGAATGATGAAAGAGATGATAAATTCCTTCACCCTTTTCTTCAAGAACATGGTGACCCTCCGAGGAGTCTTTCAAAAGCCTTGCCCCTATCCGAATCGGTGATCAGATAACGGGGGAGCGCCATCACGGAGTCACTGGGCCGAACAGGGTGCCGCTCGATCGTAAAGGCGGAGCAATAGCCAAGCTCCATCGCTTTCCGGATGAGATTTTCGTCATAAATCCCAAAGGGCCAGGAGAGCATATCGACTTTGATTTCCAATTCCTTCTCCAATTTCTCCTTCGACCTCTTCAATTGCAACTCCACGAATTTCTCGTACTCCAAAGGAGTTCGCCTCTTTCTTTCTATTTTAAAATTCGGGTGCCAATAGGTATGTCCCTGAAAGTCAAAGAACCCGGAGGCTTTCAGTTCCCTGAGTTGATCCCAGGTCATCGCGTACGAAGCATTCGAGATGGCAGAGGGGTATAGGAAAAGCGTCACTGGAAGCTGGTACCTTCTGACGAGAGGGAAGAGGTTCGTATAGACCGACTTATGACCGTCGTCTACCGTGATGGCAACAAATCGACCAGGAAAAAGTTGCCTTTTTCCCAGGTGATATTCCACGAGATGCCTGAGGGGCACAATGGTATAGTTCGCCTCCATGAGGTATCTCACATGCGATTCAAATTGATCGGTCGTTACGCTCATGCTGTCGCTCGCAACGGCCCCAAAGCGGTGATAGACCAGAATCGCTATGGCCGGCTTGGCACAGCTTTCCCGTCTCTCTTTCAGATCTCCAAGGCCGCTCGAGACCCTCACAAGAGATAGTAGTATAAAAAGAGCGCCAAAGAGGGCTGCTTTTGACTTCAACCCAAATATCACCTCTTCCTTCTCCTTTTGATCCTCCTCCCTCGGAGATAATTTTCGAGAACCTCATCGACCACTTCTTTGATGTTCTTTCTCTGCCAGTAAGCGATGGCCTTTATTCTCTCCAGGTATTCCTCTCTCAGGATGAAGGTGGCCCTTGTCCAGCCTTTCTTGAGCCCGTGGGAAGAAGTTTTTAGCCCTGCCATTTCACAATTCTGTAAACGTTGTAAACCGAGTAAACGCGGTCAGAAAGCTTTGCATCAAGCGTGCCATCGAAAAGTAGGCGGCTTAGGATGTAACCCTTTGAAGTTTAAGGATATTTGTAGATTGGAAAAGAAGAGGTTTCCTTAGCTCAAGGCGAAAAGGTGACAAGCTTTGCTTTTGGCATGACAGATTGTCTTTCTAAAGGTCCATCCGTGCCCCCATTGATGGCTCTCTCGATGTTGGCGCGTCATCATATTTTCTCTCCGCAATAGGGACAATAGCTGAACCTCGGGTCGAGCAGCTCGCCGCATCCTGGACAGGTCAACTGTTCTTTTTCCCGAAACGGCTGTGAGACCGATCTGCCAGTTTCATCAAAGATCCCGTGACAGCGTTCGCATTCGAGGAAACGTTCTCCTCTCTTGATTGGGATTAAGGGAATAAAGAATAGGCTTACGTAGTGATCGAGACGTTTGAGATAGGCCGAGGGAATACCACACCTCGGGCAAGTCCGGGGCTGACTCTCTACCTTGGTCTTTTTCGGCTGAATGCCGCCAATAAAGATGAAGGTCGATCACCTCCCGTCTATAATTTAAACGAAACTTTGGAAATTCTCCACCTCCCTTCGTAGTAATGCTTCACTGAAGCGCGGGAAGATTGGATTGTTCGAGCCAGGGGACAAGCTGAGGTTTCCGCCATAAGATTTTCTCCGACATCCCTGTCCGATTCCATTGAATTTCCCTGGTAGACTGAGCGATTACCCCATCATCAATGCGAAGGCTTGACCATAAGGCAGACATCGTGATAAATGGACTAAAAAGGAAAGGAGACTGTAGATGGAAACCAAACGGCCTACCCGTCAAGAAGCATTGGAGCTTCTCCATCAATACAACGAGAGCGAGAGCCTACGTAAGCATGCCTATGCAGTCGAAGGGGTGATGCGATACATCGCCAGGAAGCGAGGAGAGGACGAAGAGATGTGGGGCATCGTCGGTTTGATTCATGATCTCGACTATGAGAAGTTCCCTGACCAGCACTGCAAGAAGACGGGGGAGATTTTGAGGGAGAGGGGCTGGCCTGAGGAGTACATTCGTGCGGCTGTCTCCCATGGGTGGGGGATCTGCTCGGACGTCGTGCCACAGACCGATCTTGAGAAGTTTCTCTATACCATCGATGAACTGACAGGCCTCGTGGTGACCACGGCTCTGATTCGGCCATCAAAGAGCGTGCTCGACGTCCAGGTGAAGTCCGTTAAGAACAAATGGAAAGATAAGAGATTTGCGGCAGGCGTGGACCGTTCCCTCATCGAAAAGGGGGCGACGATGCTCAATGTGGGGTTGGACGAACTGATTGAGGACACGATTAAGGGGATGCAGGAAGTGGCTGAAGCCATCGGTCTCAAAGGACAACCCTCCTGCCTCTGAACCTCACCCTTTTGTTAAGCCTTCCACAGTCTCCAGATCGAGTTTCTTCACCACAGCCGTCACGAGTCTCACTGTGTGATCGTAGTCGTCCCGATGAATGATTCCCGCATGGCTATGGATATGGCGCGTCGGAACGGCGATCACGAGGTTTGGAACCCCTCGACGGTGGAGATGGATGGCGCCGGAATCGGTCCCTCCCCGATCGAGGAGATCGAATTGATACGGGATCTTCAGCTCCTCGGCCGTTTCGATGAAAAGATCCCGCAGACGAAGGTTCGGGATCATGCTCCCATCCCGGATCACGATGACGGGCCCCTTTCCAAGCCTTCCTTGAGCATCCTCTTTTTTTACATCCGGCACATCTCCCGCGACCCCGGTTTCCATCGTCAACCCTACATCCGGTTCCACGACCCAAGCGCTCGTCCGGGCTCCGCGGAGCCCCACCTCCTCCTGGACCGTCCCAACGGCAAAGACCGTGTTCGGATGGGTTTCCCGGACGAGGTTCTTGATCACATCAATCATGAGAGCACATCCAACGCGATCGTCGAAGCCCTTGGCAAAGTAGGTCTTACCCGTTCCCGAGACGGTGAAAGGAAAAACAGGAATGATGGGGTCTCCCGGTCGGATTCCCAACTCCTTAACCTCCTCCTGGGAGGTTGCCCCTACATCGATATACATGTCCTTTGGTTCCAAGAGCTTCTTTCGTTCCTCATCCGAAAGGATGTGGGGAGGCTTCGACCCGATCAAACCTGGGACATCACCCTTACGGGTCTTAATAATGACCCGCTGGGCGAGCATCACATGTCCCCACCATCCTCCGAGCGTGCCGAATCTGATGAACCCTTCCTCTGTAATCAGTTTCACAATGAACCCGATCTCATCCATGTGGCCAGCGATCATGATGCGCGGGGTTTCAGCCGCACCCTCCTTTCGACAGACGATGCTTCCAAGTCGATCCTGTTCGATGACCGTTATCTTCTCAAGGTGTCTGCGAATGATCTCACGAACCTCCTCTTCATAGCCTGAGACCCCCGAAGCCTCGGTCAGTTCGCGAAGAAGCTCTATCGTTTCATCCGACATGTCAGAGAACCTCCTCCCCAGAGTCGAAAATAGGTTATCCGATTTCCTCCTCTCTTTTCAAGGCCACCTCCTGCGCCGCAAAACCATAAAGTGGCTATCGAAAGTCCAACCTCTGAAACTTTTTGACAGAATTCCGATCAAAAATTGTTAACCATGGTCCTCGCTAAGAGGGGGACTTAACGAAATGGCTCATGATTCTGCGGACTTACCTACTGATGGATACTCTGGCATCAAACTTGCTAATTTAAAACCCTAACTACTAAACCAGAGGCTGCGATCGAGATGAACGAAGGCGAGTATTATACTGGCGTCAGCCATGGAGCAGATCCCAACCACCCGAGACTCGTCTTGGGGTATAGGTTTCGAGGAGAAAAGGTGGAAATCTACAAAGACCGCGAGGCCTATATCGTCGTCAATACGAAGACGGACAAATACCTCATGTGCCTCGGTTGGAAGCACGCACACTATGTCTTTGAGGAGTGCGTCAAGGCCCTCTCGCCAGTTGCCCGTGCATAGAATGATCTTCAAAGATCCAAGAGCGTGAAATACAATCCCCGGACAACCTCGGTCATTCGATCGAAATCCAGAGTGTCGATTGTGTCCGTCTCCAAGTGATAATTTCTATTTCTAAAAAAAGAGGTGTCCGTCACCATGATGGCCCGAAATCCATAGTGCCAGAAGGAATAATTGTCGGAGAGATTGATGCCCCCAAAGAATTCCGGGGCTACCAACGACCTTGACTTGATGAAGGAGTGTCTTCTAATACCTCTCTTGAAAAAAGAGACATATCTTGAGGAATGGAAATTTCCAACAACCCCGATATAGTCTCCTCTCTTGGGATAGAAAAGAGACATCCCTGGGAGAGGGTATTTCTGAATCGTCTCCTCGCTGAAGTATCCAATCATCTCGAGGGAGATCATGGCCTCGACCGGTGCCTTCTTCTCCTTCAAATCTCTTGCGTAGACCATGCTCCCCATCGCGGAGGATCCAAAACAGGGCGGCTCTTCGTTGGCAAAGGCTGCGAAGACGAGGGTCTGGCGACCCGAGGAAAGGCGATGGAGCCTCGCCAATTCCAGCAAGCCAGCCACCCCCGAGGCATTATCATCTGCTCCCGGAGTTCCCGGTACTGTATCGTAATGGGCACCGACAACCAACATCCTTTTTTCGTCTCCCTCTTTCTCAACGATCAGATTCGAAACGGTCTTGCCATAGCAAGCATAGCTCTGCTCGATGACCTCGTATCCATGGGAACGCATGACCGATTCGATGTATTTTGCAGCCCGATTCAGAGAGCCATTTTTCCAAAGGTGCCGCTCGCCGATTCTCTGGGAAAGGTGCTCGACGTGACGCTGAAGGTTTCTCTTGACCTCCGCCTTACGAAACTCCGAATCTTTCGGCATCTTCCATAATCCTCTTAGATCTTTCCAACAGGGATGATGTAAAGAGGCTCCTCTTCGATTCCCAGAACTTTCTTGACTTCCACATCGTCAAAGGCCCCAATCATCACCGTTCCCAGACCCAGGGCAACGGCTT
>FWPV01004237.1_pt1 | contig 30953 bp, 30 predicted proteins | sample 2228371 | NCBI WGS metagenome assembly FWPV01 (sample SAMEA103939776, study PRJEB20133) | metagenome | reverse complement strand
CCCGCAGTTTAGGAGGGTCGTTCTCAGGCATCGCAAGGCTCAGCAAGGGATCAACAGGTTTTCTGGCGAGAGATCGGAACCCAAGCCGATTGAGTTGTTAAACAGCCTGCATTCAGGCCCCTCGCTTGGGCAGCATCAATTCACTCGCCGCAATTTTCTCGGGCTGAAACTTGTTCACCGGCACATCCAGTTCATAGCCAATCGCCACGCCGCAAAGCAAGTTGTATTGCTTCGGAATGTCGAAGTGCTTGTCCAAAGGCGAGCGGAACAGGCCCAGCGCACCTTGAGCGCAGGTGCCCAAACCTTCATTGGTGGCCGCCAACATCAGGCTTTGCAGAAAAATGCCGGCGTCCAGCGCGCTGTAAATGCCCACGCCCTCGTGAACAAACACAAATGCAGCTGCGGGAGCACCGAACATACGGAAGTTTTCGGCCATGGCCTGGTCGCGGGCTTTTAAATCATTGCGCGCCACACCCAGTACGCCGTACAAGCCTTTGCCACACTCCACCCGGCGAGCCTGCAAATCCTTGGGGTAGTTCACCACAGGTTTTACATCGCCATCGGGAATGCCTTTGTTGCGGGTCAATAGTCCTTTAATTTGCGCCAGCTTGCCGCCGCGTTGCAATTTGATGGTCTCTTGAAATCTTGAATACAGCTCGGTGCGCAAACTTTCCAGCACATCGCCAGTGGCCAGGGCGATTCGGTAAGGGTGCGTATTCGACCAACTCGGTGACAGTGCAGCCTGTGAAAGTAGGCGCTCAAGCACCTCGCCGGGCACCGGTTTGGGGTCGAAAGCGCGTACGCTGTGTCGCTGTTTCAGTGTTTCAAGAAATTCCATTTTTCCTTGCTCTGTGTAATAGTTAGACGAGTTTAGAGTGTTTCTTACTAGCCAACAGACCCGGCTCGCCACTATCCTCTTAACTGACAATATAAAAAGTCACATAAACGGTCAACCCACGGGGACAAAACAATGAACAATCCACACGTAGACGTATTGATTATTGGCGCCGGTCTGTCTGGCATCGGTGCAGCATGCCACATCAAGCAGAACTGCAAAGGCAAAAGCATCAAAATTCTGGAGCGTCGCAAAGCGATTGGTGGCACTTGGGACTTGTTCCGCTACCCTGGCATTCGTTCAGATTCCGACATGTTCACATTGGGTTATAGCTTCAAGCCTTGGAAGGGTGACAAAATTTTGGCCAACGGCCAGGAAATTCGCGAATATGTGACCGAGGCCGCCAAAGAACACAACGTCACCAAAGACATTCAGTTTGGCTTGAAGGTGACTGCAGCCAATTGGGATTCAGAAGCCAACCAGTGGGTTGTGGAAGGCATCATCGAGGAAACTGGCGAGAAGCAGGTGTTTACCAGCAACTTCCTGTTGGGTTGTACCGGTTACTACAATTACGACAAGGGTTACAGCCCTGAGTTTCCCGGCCTCAAAAATTTCAAGGGCACTGTGGTGCACCCACAGCAGTGGCCTGAAAACCTGGACTACTCCGGCAAGCGCGTGGTGGTGATCGGCAGTGGTGCAACCGCGATTACCCTGGTGCCAGCCATGGCCGACACAGCAAGCCATGTGACCATGTTGCAGCGTTCGCCCACTTACATTGCGTCCATCCCTTCCGTGGATCCGGTTTCAGTGGTGCTGAAAAAGTTCATGCCCGACACCTGGGTGTACAACATTGGTCGTGCTCGTAACATTGGTTTGCAACGTTTGATCTTCAAGTTGAGCAAAGAGCGCCCACAGGCGATCAAGCGTTTGCTGCTGGGCGCAACCCGTGCGCGCATGGGCAAAGACTTCGACATGAAGCACTTCACACCCAGCTACAACCCTTGGGATCAACGCCTTTGCGTGGTGCCCGATGGCGATTTGTTCAAGGTGCTGAAAAAAGGCAAGGCCGATATTGTGACTGACCACATCGACACGTTTGTCAGCAACGGCATCAAGTTGAAAAGCGGTCAGGTTCTTGAGGCCGACATCATCATTACTGCGACTGGCCTTGACCTGCAAATTCTGGGTGGCCTGACTGCGACGGTGGACGGCGAGCCCGTGAAAGTGGGCGAAGTGATGAGTTACAAAGGCGTGATGTTGAGCAGCATTCCAAACTTCGCCATGGTGTTTGGTTACACCAATGCCTCTTGGACCTTGAAAGCTGATCTCGCAGCCGAATTTGTGTGCCGTGTGATTAACCACATGGACAAGCATGGCTACACTCGCGTGGTGCCGAATGCCGAGGGCGTTGAGGCCGATGACACCCCCATGTTCGACCTGGAAGCTGGTTACATGAAGCGTGCTGCTGATCGCTTGCCCAAGCAAGGCCCGGCGGCACCGTGGACTGTGGTGAACAACTACCTGGCCGACCGTCCCGTGTTGAAAAAAGGCAAGATTGAAGATGGCGTCTTGCAGTTTGCAAAAGCGGGCACAGCAACAGGCAAAAAATCTTCAGGTCGTAAATCGCAGGCCAAACAGGCGGCTTGATTGTTCACTTGATTGATCAAAGGGCTGCAGCAATGCGGCCCTTGTTGTTTGAATCAATTGAATCCGCTTCTGTACCCAAGCCGATTCAAACCACGAGCACCACGCACTGCGCGCTCACTGCGAAACTGAACCGCCTGTTCCATATTGCCATCGTTGAAATTGCCGCCCAATGGAGTGTCGAACCCACCATTCAAACCCCGGCTGGCACGCTGTGCCCGCGCAGTGCGAAATTGCGCCACCTGCTCCTTGTCCACTTCAAATTCGCCGCCCAGCGGGGTTTCCAAAGTGCCGGTGTCAAAGCTGTCCAGACTGCGGTTCAAGCCAAGAAGATCATCACGACCAATTGTGAGCAATGCTTTGGCCAAAGGGAAATTGCCTTGGGCTCGAATGTCGTCGCGAAGTGTGTTCACTGCGAGGATTTCCTCACCGTTTACAAAGTAATCAATCGGGCGGGGCACTTCGGGAAAGCGTTCTGCGAAGGCGGGTTGGATGGGCGCAGCGCCAATTCCCAGGGCAATTAACAGACAAATGTGTTTGAACATGAAGACCCCCGTGATGAATAAGTTTTCATCATCTAGAGTGATACTTAGGTGATGATGTTGTCTATCGGGCTTACCCTTCGCTCGAATTAGGTATGCCAGTCCACGGGTAAGCGCAATATCGCCTAAGATAACTGGCCAATCACCTTACTTATCAACTTTGTCCAACCCGGTCGATCAAGACAAACAGCTTGAAGAACTGCCCTATGCGTGGCGGCGTGTCGTGCTGTTTGCTGACAATATGGCGCAGGCCACTGTGGCCGATGCCATCGGCCGCAGTCCCAAGCAACAGCTCACGTGGATCGGCTTGGCTGCCTTGCCCTTGTTGCTGCCTTTTGGCATTCCGGGGGTAGCCACAAGCCTTGGATACCTCACTTTTTTGCTGGGCGTGGGGTACGCCTTGGGGTTTGGTGTGCCCATTCCCAGAAAAATTGGTGAAAAGCGTTTGCCACCGAATGCGGCCCAGGTGCTTAAAAGGTTTCTGGGTGTGTTTATCCGCCGGGTTGCGCCGCACAGCAAACCGCGCCTGTTCATCATGAGTCATCCGCGCATGCGCCCGGTGAATGGCTTGGTCTTGGCGTTCGCGGGCTTGTGCATGGCCGCACCTGTGCCTTTTGCCTCATTCGACAATGTGCTGCCGGCTGCGGCCATGGTGTGCATCACCTTTGGTTTACGGGTGCGCGATGGAAGGCTGGTGCTGGCGGGCTACGTGTTCACGGTGCTGGCGGCTTTGCTGGTGGTGCTGTTGTGGTGGGGTGGCTATGCCGTGTTTGTGTGGGTTTCAAAGCAACCATGGGCCAGCCAATGGCTGGGTTGGCTTTTTTCCTGACAAGGCGCAAGCCGTTGCTGCGAACACGGGCTTAAGTTCGATAGAATCACCAGAACAACCCCAATCTGGAGCCGGATAGCACCATGACTACCAAACAAACGATTGATTTCTATTTCGACCTGACCAGCCCCTACAGCTACGTGGCTGCTGAACAAATCGAAGAAATTGCTGCCGCAGGTAACCGCACCGTAAATTACAAGCCCACCTTGCTGGGCTTCGTATTCAAAAGCACAGGCAACACCGCGCCCATGATGAACCCGGCCAAGGGCAAGTATTCTGCGAAAGATTTTGCCCGCACGGCGCGTTTTCATGGCTTGAAAATCAATTGGCCCAAAAAATTCCCGATCAATGCCACCACCGCTTCGCGTGCCATTTTGCAGGTATTGAATACGCAGCCTGAAAAAGCAGGTGAGCTGACCCGCGCCTTGTACAAGGCTTACTTTGTTGATGGCTTGGACATTACCGAGGACGACGCAGTGGCCCAGGTGGCGAGTTCGATCGGTCTGGATGGTTCGGCTCTGATTGCAGACGCCCAAACCGATGCAGTCAAGGAACAAATGAAGGCCGCAGTGCAGGAATCGATTGATGCCGGCATGTTTGGTGCACCTTATTTTGTGGTGGACGGTGAGGCCTTCTGGGGCCAGGACCGCATGGAGCAATTGCGCCGCTGGGTTGCACAGGGACCATTCTAAACATGGCGGTTCTCGATTCCAACAACGTTAAAAACCGCCCCGATTTTGCAGCCAACCAAGTTGCACTCAAGAAGCTTGTCGATGAGCTCAAAGCCAATTTGGCGGTGGTAGCACAGGGGGGTGGCAAGGTGGCCAATGAACGCCACACCGCACGCGGCAAACTGTTGCCCCGCGAGCGAGTGGCTGGCCTGCTTGACCCTGGCTCACCCTTTCTGGAGCTGGCGCCCTTGGCGGCATGGGGCATGTACGGTGGTGCTGCGCCGGGCGCAGGGGCCATTGCGGGCATTGGCCGTGTGAGCGGCGTGGACTGCATGATTGTGTGCAACGACGCCACTGTAAAGGGCGGCACCTACTACCCGCTGAGTGTGAAAAAACATCTGCGTGCGCAGGAAGTGGCGGCCGAGAACAATTTGCCCTGTATTTACCTGGTCGATTCAGGCGGGGCCAACCTGCCCAATCAGGACGAAGTATTTCCAGACCGCGATCACTTCGGAAGAATTTTTTTCAACCAGGCCAATATGAGTGCGCAAGGCATTGCGCAAATTGCGGTGGTCATGGGCAGCTGCACAGCCGGTGGTGCGTACGTGCCCGCCATGAGCGATGAAGCCATCATCGTGAAAAACCAGGCCACGATTTTTCTGGGTGGCCCACCTTTGGTGCAAGCCGCCACGGGCGAAATTGTGAGCGCCGAAGAACTGGGCGGTGCCGATGTGCACACACGCCTTTCCGGTGTGGCCGACCACCTGGCCGAGAATGATCAACATGCTTTGGAAATTGCACGCCGCATTGTGGCCAACCTGGGCCGCCCCGAAAAGCGCTACCCCTGGGCGTTGACAGAATCCAAAGAGCCCCTGTACAGCGCCGAAGAAATTTACGGCATTGTGCCAGTGGATGCAAAAAAGCCATTTGATGTGCGTGACATCATTGCCCGCATGGTCGATGGCAGCGAATTTGATGAATTCAAAGCCCGCTTTGGCAGCACGCTGGTGTGCGGTTTTGCACGCCTGTATGGCATGCCGGTGGGCATTGTGGCCAACAACGGCATTCTGTTTTCCGAGTCTGCTCAAAAGGGCGCACATTTTATCGAGCTGTGTTGCCAACGCAAAATTCCGCTGGTGTTTTTGCAAAACATCACCGGCTTCATGGTGGGCAAGAAAGTAGAAAACGAAGGCATTGCACGCCACGGCGCAAAAATGGTGATGGCGGTGGCCTGTGCCAAGGTGCCCAAATTCACGGTGGTGATTGGTGGCTCCTTCGGTGCTGGCAACTACGGCATGTGTGGCCGTGCCTACAGCCCGCGCTTTATGTGGATGTGGCCCAATGCGCGAATCAGTGTGATGGGTGGCGAACAGGCTGCCGGCGTGTTGGCCACTGTGAAGCGCAACCAGATTGAGGCCAAGGGTGGCACCTGGAGCAAGGAAGAAGAAGCCGAATTCAAGGCTCCCACGCTGAAACAGTTCGATGAACAAAGCCAACCCTATTACGCCACCGCCAGGCTCTGGGACGATGGCTTGATCGACCCGGTGGATACGCGCCGAATTTTGGGTATGGCCATTTCCGCCAGCTTAAATGCTGACATTCCGGACACGAAGTTCGGCGTCTATCGAATGTAAATGCGTACAACAATAAAAACGGAGACACCGCAATGACTGAACAGTCGAATGAAAAACCCGTGATTGAAACCCGCAAGGGAAAATCCGTGTGGCTGACTTTGAACCGCCCACATATTAAAAATGCCATGAACGGCGAAATGATTGCCATGCTGGTGGAGGCTTTTCAACGTTTGGGCAACGACCCAGAAACACGCGCCATCGTGTTGGCGGCCAATGGCGACGCGTTTTGTTCTGGTGCCGACTTGGGCTACATGATGCAAATGGCGCAGCAGGCGGCCAGCAACAAAACCAGCGGCATTACACTCACCAGCCTGTTTCGCGGCATTGCCGAATGCCCCAAGCCCGTGGTGGCGCGTGTGCACGGCTTGTGCCTGGCAGGTGCCACTGGCTTGGTCAGCGCCAGTGACATTATTGTGGCCAGCAACAATGTGAAGTTCAGCCTTCCCGAAGTAAAGCGCGGTTTGATCCCCGCCACCATCAGCCCCTACGTGGTGCAGGCCATGGGTGTACAGGCCGCGCGCCGCTACTTCATCACTGGCGAAACATTCACGGCTGAGAAGGCGTACGAGTTGGGCATGGTGCATGAACTGACCACGCCAGACACATTGGATGCCAAGCTGGAATCGATTCTTGGCGAGCTGGACAGTTGCGCGCCCGATGCCATGGCGGCGTGCAAAAAACTCGTTCGCGATGTGTCACGCATGGACATCACCGCCGATGAAACACACGCTGAAGTGGCTGCACGCCTGGCGGCTGTGCGCGGCAGTGCCGAGGCCGCCGAAGGCATGATGGCTTTCATGGAAAAACGCAAACCGAAGTGGGTTGGCTAAAAAGGTTATTCACACAATGTTCACCAAAATACTGATTGCCAACCGTGGCGAAATAGCCCGCCGAGTCAACCGTACCGCGCAAGCCATGGGTATTCAAACCGTGGCGGTGTATTCCACAGCTGACGCACAGGCCCTGCATGTGCAGGAATGCAATGAAGCGGTGTGCCTTGGCGAGCCCGAGGCTGCGCAAAGCTACCTGAATATCGACAAAGTGATTGCCGCAGCCCGGCAAACCGGTGCGCAGGCCATTCACCCCGGTTACGGTTTTTTGTCCGAGAACGCCGCTTTTGCGCAGGCTTGTGCCGATGCGCACATTACCTTCATCGGCCCCGGTGTGGAAGCCATCCGGATCATGGGCAGCAAGAGCGAGGCCAAGGCCTGTGTGCAGCCAGCGGGTGTACCGCTCATTCCTGGTTACTTTGGCGCAGATCAATCGCTCGCTACCTTGCAGGCTGAAGCTGAGCGAATCGGTTTTCCGCTGATGATCAAGGCAGTGGCTGGTGGCGGTGGCAAAGGCATTCGAATTGTCAGCAGTGCCGGCGACTTGCAAGCCGCACTTGAAAGTTGCCAGCGCGAGGCCAAAAACGCATTTGGCGACGCCACGGTGATGCTTGAAAAACAGATCATCCAACCTCGCCATGTGGAGGTACAGGTGTTTGCCGACACCCATGGCAATGTAGTGCACCTGTTCGAACGCGATTGCTCGGCACAGCGCCGCCATCAAAAAGTAATTGAAGAAGCCCCTGCATTTGGTCTCACTGAAGCGCAACGCGAAGCCTTCGGGCGCAAAGCGGTGCAAGTGGCCAAGGCCGTAAGTTATGTGGGCGCGGGCACGGTTGAGTTTTTGCTGGATGCGCGCGGCGAGTTTTATTTCATGGAAATGAACACGCGCTTGCAGGTTGAGCACCCCGTCACCGAGATGATCACCGGGTTCGACCTGGTGCAATGGCAAATTGAAATTGCTGCCGGCCTGCCTTTGCCAGCCACTCAGGAAACCATTCACATTGATGGGCATGCTTTTGAAGCGCGCCTGTATGCCGAAAACCCGGAGCAGGGGTTTTTGCCTGCCATTGGTACCGTTGAATTGTGGGAAGCGCCCGATGCAATTCAGTTTCGCACCGGCACGCACGCAGGCCGAACAGCAGGCATTCGCCTCGATTCTTCCATGCGCTCTGGCTTGGCCGTGTCGCCTTATTACGACCCTATGGTGGGCAAGCTGATCACCTGGGCACCTACACGTGATGCTGCATTAAAAAAACTGGCTGATGCCTTGGCGCAGTTGCGCTGTGTGGGTGTGAAAAACAACCTGGCCTGGTTGCGCAGTTTGTGCTTGCACCCCGAATTTGCGGCAGGTGGCTACGACACGGGGCTGATTGACCGAATGGGCACTAACACTGACACCGCAATCTTGATTGACTCTTGCACCTTGCATGGCCTGGCCGGGTTGGCACGTTGGGCTTTGCATCAATATGCAGACCACAAAAACAGCATTGATCCAATGACCATGCTGGACGGTTTTTACTCCAGCTCGCCCCCTTTGCGGGAAGACCGTTGGCTGAATCGCGACTCTGCTGTGGCCACGCACACACATGTCGCGGTGCGTGAGCATCAAGCCCAAATTCAATCTGCCAGTTCAGCTTTGCAACTTACCCTGAACCCCCAAAAAGCCTGCAGTGGGCTGCCCCGAATAACAGGCACCATCAACTCAGGCCCACACGCCGGCAGCCCCTTTGATTTGATTTGGCATGGCGACAATCTGAATGTGCATGTGGGCGCAGAGCAAACCAATCTGCAATGGCAAAACCCGGCGCACATTCGCGCCGACCAGGGCCATGACGCACACGGCGTGGCCGCACCCATGCCCGGCAAGGTGTTTGCCGTGTTTGTGAAAGTGGGTGACACTGTAAAAAAAGGTCAGCCTTTGATTGGCCTGGAAGCCATGAAGATGGAGCACACCTTGAATTCGCCCTGCGATGGTGCGGTTCAATCCATCCCGCACCCAGTGGGTGATCAGGTGACCGAGGGTACCGAGCTTATTCATTTTTCAGAAAACGACACAGCAAAATGAGCATGATCAAACTTCCTTCGCAGGTGATTCTGGTTGAGGTGGGCCCACGCGATGGCCTTCAGAACGAGAAAACGCCCATATCCACTGCCATTAAGGTGGAACTGTGCAAACAGTTGATTGAGGCGGGTATCCACAGGCTGGAAGCCGCCGCATTCGTGTCGCCCAAGTGGGTGCCGCAAATGGCCGATGGCGCGGATGTATTGGCTGGCCTTCAAGCCCTGCCGGATCTGCAGGATCGTACAGTGTCGTACTCGGCCCTGGTGCCCAACCTCAAGGGCATGGAAGCTGCGATTGAAGCCGGCGTACAAGAGGCCGTGGTCTTCACCGCTGCCTCGGAAGCATTCACGCAAAAAAATATCAATTGCACCATTGCTGAAAGCATTGAACGTTTCAAGCCCGTGGCTGAATTGGCCCAAGCCCACAACATTCATTTGCGTGGCTCCATTTCATGTGCGCTGGGTTGCCCTTACCAGGGTGAGGTGCCGGTGCAAAGCGCAGCCGAAGTGGCTTTGCGTCTACGCGACATCGGCGTGCAGGAATTTGATGTGGCCGACACCATTGGCGTGGGTACAGCGCTGCGGGTTAGCCAGGTGTTTGAGGCCGTGGGTTACAGCGTGGGCTTGAACAATGTGGCGGGGCATTTTCACGACACTTACGGGCAAGCCCTGGCGAATATTCTGGCGGCCTTGCAGTTGGGTGTATCCACTTTTCACAGCTCGATCGCGGGGTTAGGCGGATGCCCATACGCCAAAGGTGCAACCGGCAACGTGGCCACCGAGGATGTGGTTTACCTGTTGCAAGGCATGGGCATTGACACTGGCCTGAACATCAACAAACTGGTGCAAACCGGCGCCTGGATTTCGGGCAGCATTGGCAAACCTTATATCAGCCGCGCTGGCCGTGCGGTGTGGAATAAAATGAACGCGGAAACAAGTGCTTGAGTGCTGAGCGAAGCACTCCCTCAGTGGTAACCAAATCGCCACCGAAATGATCAAGCTGCCTGGCTTATTTTCTACGCATTCTGGGAATGGCCATAAACACCGCCACGCCCTGTTCCTGGCTGTTGCGCCCAGTGTAAAGTTCAATTCGAATGGCTTTGGCCCGAATTTTCATGTGTGCCAAACCTCGCCCGCGTCCCAGTGTGTTGTGGGGCATACCCACACCGTTGTCGCTGATGTTCAACAGCACTTTGTCATTGGCCTCATCCCAGCGCACGCTTAATTCAATTTTGCTGGCCTTGGCGTGTTTCAGGCAGTTGGCAAAAATTTCCTGCACAATTCGCAGCAAATCGAACAGGTCGCGAGAGCTGTAGCCCTCCAGTTTCGGGATGTCAGCCACACTCCACAACAGCGTGACTCCGCAGGCTTTCAAGCGGCGTTCATAGCGCCAGCGGAAGTTACCCAACAGCGCCAGCAGGTCGTCGCTTTGCGGGTCGAGTGAATCAATCGCCATGCGCAAATCGTCCAGGCATTCCTGCAACACATCGCGCATTTCATCCTGGCTCAAGGGCTTGGTTTCGCTTAGGTTCAGGGCCGATACCAAACTGGAACCCACTCCATCGTGAATGTCTTGCATAATGCGCCGCCGTTCATCGTCCTGGGCACGTTGCTGCTCAATTTTGCGCAGCAAATTGAATTGGCGAAACAGCTGTTGTTCGCGAATGGCCAATTCCGAATTCAGCGAGTCGTTGGATGTTTTCAGTTCTTGCAACAAGGCGCGGTAGCGCCTGAAAATAACCCAGCAAGCCGACACAAACAACAAAATGCCGGTGTACTGCGAAAGAAGTATGGATTCAATTGGCAGCAGATTCAGCATGGTGGCCAAATCACGAATACTGAGCAAAACAAACAACAGCGAACTGCAACCCAGTATGGCGCCTTCAAAGTTGCGCGTGCGCCAGGAGTGGCTCAGCAGCAGTACGTTGAGAACAAACACCACAGGAATTACCGGCAACAGCAGCCAGAATGTGAAGTTCAGGATTTGTTCGCTGCCCGCCACAAAGGTGATCAGCGACACTGCCACTGCATAGGCCAGCAGGCCCTTGGGAATCCAGTTCCAGCCCAGGTTCATGTAGCGGATCAGGAACAGTCCATACAGGCAGGCAAACCAGGCATGCAGGCTGTGCACCAACTGTCCCCACTGTGCGTGGGGCAGGGGAATCCAGTCCATGAAATAGCCCGTGTTGCGAACCGCAAAAACAATCACGGCAAGGCTGAAAAACAGGAAACCTTCCTGTTCCCGAAACATCCTGGCAAACAACAGCAGCAACACACCACTGGCAAAGGCCACCAGGGTGGCCAGCATCGATCCGGTCACCTGCCAGCGGTATGACGAGTCATACATGGGCTCAAGCACGCTGTTTGGTCCTAGCCATACCCTTCCCAGCCCACTTCGGTAGTTCTTGTAGCCTGCCACTTGAACCAACAAGGTGTTGTTGCCGGGAATGAGAAGGTCGGGCGAAAACTGGAACAGGTAGGGGTAGTTCCAGTGCCGGGTAATGTCGCCTTCAAGGGTGCCCAGCCCGCCAATCCAGTGGCCATTCAGGTAAGCGTGGGCATTCATGATGGCCCTGGGCATGAACACCGCGTTGGGGGTCGGTTTATCGGGGTCCAGGCGAAAATCGATTTGATACCACCCTTGGCCTTCAAATGCCGGTTGCGTGGTGTCCCAGGAATCGGGAAGCACCACGGTTTTTTTTGCGTTGAGCGACAACACATCACTGGCTTTTAACGTGGGGTCATTCGAGAAAAGTACCTTGGCCTGTTGAAACATGTAGGCCTTCTGATGTGAATATTCATTGCCAAGCGCGGGCAATGGCGCCTTGAAGGTGCCCAACAAGGCTACCAGCAGCGTCGCCGAAAAAAGAATTAAGAAACGCCCAGTGAACAGGCGATCAGCAGATTCCGGGTTCAAAGGTCAAGCAGTCCCAGCAGGGTGGCTTCATACACCGCTTCAGACCTGCTGTGCACGTGCAGTTTTTTGTAAATACGCTTCACATGGGTGGCCACCGTGTGGGTCGAAATACCCATTTGGGCAGCAATTTCCTGCGCCGTAAAACCACGGGCCACTTGTTGAATCACTTTCAATTCACGGTCGGTAATGCTGCAGGCTTTTTGTGATTCGTCCAGATCTGCTTTGGTTTGGGCATAGTCGGTGTCAACAGGCCGTGGAGTTTGCATTTTTGACAGCAACTGGCGCGCAATCAATGGGCTGATGGGCGAACCCCCATTGGCCACTTCCAGAATGTGCTCAATCAATTCTTCGTTGGAATAGTCTTTCAGCAGGTAGCCGCTTGCGCCGGCTTCCAGACTTCTCACCACGTGGTCTTCATCACCAAAAGCGGTAATCACCAGGCATTCTGTTTCGGGTTTGTGTTTGCTTAGCCATTCAATGACTTCAATGCCTGATGAATCGGGCAAACCCAAATCGATCAGCGCAACTTTCGGGTTGGTCATGAACAACAGGGAATAGGCATCCTGAACAGTGCTGGCCACACCCAACAGTTTCATGTGTGGGGATGAGTCAATGACGCGGGTCAGGTGGTCTTGCGTGGCAGGTTCGTCCTCGACCAAGATCACGCCGACTGGCTTGGCTTCAATGTGATCAAGATCTCGCGCGTTCATGATTTGCCGGTTTAGGTGTCCAGAGGTAATTTGAGCAGAAAACGGGTGCCTTGCCCAGCCTCGGAATGAATATCGATGCTTCCCCCCAAAGCGCTTGCACGTTGTTTCAGGTTTTTTAAACCTCTGCCGTGCTGGCTTCTTTCCATGACAAATCCTACGCCGTTGTCTTGAATCTGAACACCCACATATTTTGGTCCCCTTGAAACTTGCAGGCTTACTTCATTTGCGTTGGCATGTTTCAAAATATTGGTGAAAATTTCCTGAACAATGCGCAGAACATGCAGGCAGTTGCGTGCATCCAGGTAGGGAATTGTTGGAATGTCTTCATCGATGACCCAATGCAGCCGAATGCCTGCACTGCGCATATTGTCTGCGATCCGGTAACGGAATGCACCCAGCAAGGTGGTCAGGTCTTCCTCAATTGGCTCCAGCGAATCAATCGTCAATTGCAAATCCCGCAAGCCCGATTCAAGCAAGTTCAATGTGTTCTTGCGGTTGAAGTTGGAGGACTGCAGGTGGTGAATTGCAGCCACCAGGTGGGCACCCAAACCATCGTGCATATCAGCCATCAAACGCTGGCGCTCAGCCATTTTCACTTTTTCTTCATCTATTTTTTGCATGCGCTGGTATTGCATTGCCAATTCCGCCTCACGCTCCATCAAGCGGCTTTGAAGTGTTTCATTAAAGCGGTCCGATTCGGCCAGTAAACCACTGTACCGATCGATCAAAAAATAGCTCATGGCCAGAAACATGGCGATGCCCATGTACTGGTTTAAAAAGTAGCCGTCAAAGGGCAAAATACCTGCGAGAAAAAGCAGATCAGACACACTCAAGGCCATGTAGCACAGCAAGCCGAATCCGAAGGCGTGCGGCGCCAGCGATTGTTTGCTGTTTCCGTAGCGCATCAGCTGGATCACATTCCAGCTGTACATGCACAAACCAAGAATGCCGTAATAACCCACCAGGCGCAGTGCCCAGTTTTCATTGATCATCAGCAGCACCGGAAAGCTTGCTGTGTAGGCACCCCATATTTTCCATTCAAGCCGGTGTTTGGGCACACGGCAATACAAAAGAATCAACAGCACAATCACACTGGCAAACACCAGCAAACCGCCTTGGGTAATTTGAATCCACAAGCCGTGCTCAACAGGGGGTACCGTCGTTAAAAATGCCAGGTTCCGGATGCCCCACAAAAAACAGGTGGCCGCCAGCAACGTAAGCAAGCCGCTGCGGGTTTTGCCCATACCAATCAGAATGGTCAACACAATACCCGCACCCAACACAAAGGCTGTGCTCAGGTAAACCGAAGTGACTTGCACCTCGTAACGCGAACGGTAAGCCTCGCGCAGGTTTTCATCCGAGCCCAGCCAAATTGAAGACAAGCCAGCCAGGTAATCGGGAAAAGCACGCACTTGAATGGCCAGTGTGTTTTTGCCAGGTTGCAGTACTCGAGCACCCAGGTTCAAAATTTGGGGACGATTCCAGTTGCGCTCTGCGTACTCGCCTGTCATGGGGCCAAAGTACCCAATGCGCTCGCCGTTCAAGTACACCTCGGCATTCATGGCAAAGCGTGGAATGTAGAGTGCCTCGATGCGGCTCTCCGGCAGCACGGTGAAATCCATTTCATACCAGTAAAAGCCGCCCGGGCCTTGCAGTTTGTCGTCGATTCGGTGGGGTAGTAGCACCACGGAGGCAGCGGTTAGATGCGCGGGTGGCTTGGTTTGGTAATCGCTGTGCACTGCGAAGCGTGCCATGGTCAGTTCAATGGCACTGGGGTCCGTGGGTGTGGCCTTGGCAATTTGGTAAAAAAGCAGGGCTGCACCGCTTAATGCGATACACACGGCCAATACATAAAACAGGCCAAGTCGTTTTGCCCAACTTGATGCGGGCTTCAGTTGCGCACCTGGCATTGTTTTAGCAGTCTTTTAAATTGATCAATCCCAAGGCATTGGCGCGGTGAACTGCGCTGGTGCGGGAATTCACGGCCAGTTTTTTGTAAATCCGTTTGATGTAGGTGCTGATGGTGTTGATTGATACCCCAAGAATGTCGGCAATTTCAGCTTGCATAAACCCCTTGGCCACCATTTCCAGCACCTGTTGCTCCCGTTCCGACAAAGGCGTGAATTCCTGATTCGCCGCAGTTTTGCTGGTGGGAAGTTGATCGGGTGTAGGCACCCCGCGAAACCGGTTCAGCAATCGCCGGGCAATCACAGGGCTTATTGGGGAGCCACCTGCGCGCAGTTGTTTCAATCGATCCAGAATGTCGGCGGTGCGTGTGTCTTTCGTGAGGTAGCCTGTGGCCCCCGCCTCAATACTGGAAATGACATGTGATTCATCACCAAACACGGTCAATACCATGCTCTCGCAACCAGGCATGTGTTGGTGAATGTGGGCGATCAGCTCCAACCCACTGCCATCGGGCAGGCCCAGGTCAACCAGCACCACTTCAGGTTGCAGCTCTCCAACCACGGCGAGAGCATCTTTCAAAGTGTAGGCTTGTCCCACCAGGTTCAATTCAGGGTGAGTTTCAATCGCCAGTCGAAGCGCTTGCTGAATGCGTTCGTCGTCGTCCACCAGCATCACGCGAATGGTGTCTTGTCCAATTTCTGTTCTGCTTTGTATGTTCATTGGATCAGTTGGTTGACTTCAATAATCGGCATCATCACTGCCAGTACAATCAATAGCACAATCAGGCCCATCACCAAAATAAGAATGGGCTCCATCAAGCTGGTGAGCCACATGGCCTTGCGTTCAACTTCGGTGCGCTGGCTTTCCGAGGCGCGCTCCAGCATGGCTGCCAGTTGTCCTGTGGCCTCACCACTGGCCACAAGGTGAGTCAGCACCGGCGGAAACAAACCACTTTTCCCCATGGCTTTGCTCAATCCGCTGCCTTCTTTCACGCGTTCCTGAACATCAACCATGGCCAGTTGCAAGGCGCTGTTACCCAAGGTGCGGTTGGCTGCGGCCAGTGCTTTCAAAATGGGTACGCCACTGCCCACCAGTATCGAAAGCGTTGAGGCCAAGCGTGCTGTGTTCACTGCGCGAATGAATGGGCCCACCACAGGAATGGTTAATACAAATTCATCGAATTTCAGTTTGAATGCTTTGTTTTTCAGCGCATTGCGAAACAGGTAAATCGCTACCGCCAGCGCTAAAGCCATTAACCAACCCCAGTCGCGAAGCAGGTCCGACAAGGCAATCATCACCACCGTGAGTGTGGGCAGTGCCTGGTTGTTGCTCTCAAACACTGACACCACTTGCGGAACCACATAGGTCAACAAGCCGATCACCACCATCAGTGCGACCACGGTCACAATGGCCGGGTAAATGAATGCAGCACTTACTTTTTGCTGCAAGGCCTGGCGTGCCTCAAGCGCATCCGCCAGTTTGGACAATACACCACCCAAATCACCGGTATTTTCACCCGCAGCCACGGTGGCCACGTACATTTCAGGAAAGGCTTTCGGATATTGCGCCAACGCCTGGCTCAGTGGTGTTCCTGAAACAACTTCTGAGCGAATGCTGTTGATGCGTTCCCGAATCAAGGGTTTTTCGGCCTGCTCAACCAGCGCAGCCAGTGCTTGTGCCAATGCCAGGCGGGCTTGCAGCAGGCTGGCCAGTTGGCGGGTTAACAGCACAACCTCGCGGTTACTCAACTCCCGGTCAAAGCGCCCAGCTTTCTTGCCGGTCATTTTCGCGCTGCCCACCTCCAACACTTCAATCGGGGTCATACCCTGCATGCGCATCTGGTTGCGCGCCGCACGCGGTGAATCAGCCTCCATCGAGCCTTTGACTGTTTTGCCTTGGGCGTTTAATGCCTCGTATCGAAAAACTGCCATGTTTACCTAGTCTCTCGCTCAGTCTCTCGTGACTCGAAGCAGTTCTTCAAGCGTGGTCGTTCCGCTGTCAACCCATCGTTGGCCGTCTTCGCGCATATTCTTCATGCCCTTGGCCTGTGCGCGCTGACGCATTTCGGCTTCCGAGTTTTCGTTGTGCACCATCGTGCGCAATTCATCATCAATCGTGAACAGCTCGTACACGCCGGTTCGGCCAATATAGCCTGTGTGGCCGCACTGGTCGCAGCCATTGGCATGCCAGTGGGTGTGACCTTGTTCATCCAGTGTGCTGGTTTTGCAATGTGGGCAAAGGCGGCGTACCAGGCGCTGGGCCAATACACCCAAGAGGCTGGAGGACAACAAAAACGGTTCAACGCCCATGTCGACCAACCGCGTAACAGCACTCACGGAATCGTTGGTGTGCAGGGTGGCCAAAACCAAGTGCCCCGTCAGCGACGCCTGCACCGCAATTTGTGCAGTTTCAAGGTCGCGGATTTCACCAATCATGATCACGTCTGGGTCTTGGCGCAAAATGGCGCGCAAGGCTTTGGCAAAAGTCATGTCAATTTTCGCGTTCACCGGCGTTTGGCTGATACCAGGCAGGTCGTACTCCACCGGGTCTTCCACAGTCATCACATTGGTGGTGGAAGAATCAATGCGCGACAGCGCAGCATAAAGCGTGGTGGTTTTGCCTGAACCCGTTGGCCCCGTCACCAAAATAATGCCGTGCGGCATATTGCACAGGCGGTCCATTTCTTTCAATGTGTGCTCGGGCATGCCCAAGCGGCTCAGTTCAAGCCGACCCGCTTCCTTGTCCAGCAAACGCAGCACAGCCCGTTCGCCGTGGCCTGTGGGCAGGGTTGAAACCCGCACATCCATGGGCTTGCCACCAATGCGCAGGGTAATGCGGCCGTCTTGCGGCAGGCGTTTTTCAGCAATGTCCAGGCTGGCCATGATCTTGATGCGAGAAATCAGGGCCGAGTGCAATTCACGGCGGGGTTGCAACACATCGCGTAACGTTCCATCCACCCGGAATCGCACAGCTGAGTGGGTCTCGAACGCCTCAATGTGAATATCCGATGCACCATCCCGGCTGGCCTGGGTTAACAAGGCGTTGATCATTCGAATAATCGGTGCGTCGTCTTCGGTTTCCAGCAGGTCTTCCACTGCCGGAATGTCTTGCATCAACTGGTCCAGGTCCAGGTCGCCTGCCACTTCATCGGCCACAGCCGCCGCGCTGGTTTCCTGGTTTGAGTAAGCCTGGTTGATTGTTTTTTCCAGCACCACCGCGTCTTCACAAAACACCCAGTCAATGGGGCAGGGTGCTACTCGCTGCGCTTCAATCAGCGCATGGCTTGGGGTGCGGGGGCTGAAGGCCAGGCGCCACTGGTCGGCATGTGCATCCAGGCAAAGCACCTGGTTTTGCCGGGCAAAACCATAATGCAGGCGACCAACGGTTTGTGGGTTGAAGCGCAATTCCATCAGGGCGTGGTTCCAGGGGTTCGACCGCGAATGATGCGCCCGCCGTTCGGGCCCACATCGGAATTGTTGGTGCTTTCACCTGCGCGGGGAATTACCAAAATACGGTTGCTGGGCGTCAGGTTGATCGAGTCGCCATTGCCTTGGGCAGGCGCCACCGTGTTGGGTCGCGCCACATCGGCCGGGCGGCGGCTTGGCAGCACGGGCGCTTCCATATTGGGCAATCCAAAACGCTTCTCGGGCTGGTTTTCCTGTTGCAACTGGCGCATGTAGTCGTAGCGATTGGTCACAATGCTTTGGGCCTGGTCTTCGTTGCGAACTACCACGGGCCGCAAAAACACCATCAAGTTGGTTTTCTGGCGACGGCGATTGTCGTAGCGGAAAAACTGCCCCAGCACCGGAACATCGCCCAAGCCTGGAACCTTCTCTTCGTTCCCGGTGACACGGTCTTCGACCAGGCCACCCAGCACAATGATGTTGCCGGTTTCGACCAGCACATTGCTTTCAATGGACCGCTTGTTGGTAATGATGCCTGACACGTTGGTGCTGTCGACCACCGAGCTGACTTCCTGAAAAATACCCAGCTTCACAATTCCGCCTTCGGACACCTGCGGCTTCACGCGCAAGGTCAGGCCCACGTCCTGTCGCTCAATGGTTTGGAAGGGGTTAACGGTTGCGCCGTTGCCACCGCTGTTGGTGAACTGCCCGGTAATGAAAGGTACGTTCTGGCCAATCACGATTTTGGCTTCTTCATTGTCCAGCGTCAGAATATTCGGTGTTGAAAGAATATTCGCATTGGCCTTGCTTTCCAGCGCCCGGGCCAAAAAGCCAAGGTTGGAAATGGTACCAATGCCGGGAATATTCACCTGCCCGTCAATCACGCCAATGTTCAGGCCACGGCCCACCGAGCCCAGGTTGGTGGCTGCACCCAAAATATTGCTGCCTGAACCGGGGTCGTTGAAGTTGGTGCCGCCGATAACACGCACACCGTCAGCACCCACGCCCGACAAGCCTTGAAACTGAATGCCAAACTCGGCCGCTTTGTCGGTAGATACCTCCACAATCAGCGACTCCACAAACACCTGTGCTCGGCGCACATCCAGCTTCTCGATGATGGAGCGAAGGTTGCGGTAGATGGGTTCAGGGGCGGTAATGATCAGCGAATTGGTGGATGGGTCGGCCTGCACAATACCACCATTGTTCAGGTCTACGTTGCCGGAAGCAGCGCTCAATTGCCCGCTCGAGGTGCCACCACCCAGCGACGAGCCCAGGCTGCTTGAACCCAGGCCTGCACTGCCATTGGTAATGTTGCGTGTGCTGTTGTTGGAGTTGGAGGTGTCGCCACCCAATCCACCTGCCAGGCCGCCGCCAGACAATGAACTCAAGCCAGACGAACTGTTGTTGTCTGAAATCGGGCTGCTGCTCAGCACCGCTTGCAGTGTTTTCGCCAGCTTGGCCGCTTCGGCATTTTTCAAGTACACCACCCACACATTGCCAGGTTGTTTGGTGGGTTGGTCCAGCTTGGCAATCAGGGCCTTCGCCAGGTTCAGGCGAGCTTTGCTGGGTGTGCGCAGCAGCAATGAATTGGTGCGCGGGTCGGCCATCACGGACAGGCGTTGACCCGCATCCACAGCGGCTCCTGTGCCCCGGTTGCCTTCATCCAGCATGCGGCCCAGAATGGCGGCCAAGTCTACTGCCAAGGCATGCTCAAGGGGCACCACTTCCAGATCGCCAGAATAGGGGCCATCAATGCTGGCAATAATGCGGGCGATTCGTTGCAGATTGTCTGCGTAATCGGTAATCACCAGCGTGTTGTTGTTGGGGTACGCTGCAATCGTATTGTTCGGTGCAATCAAGGGGCGCAGCACTGGCACCAGCGCGGTGGCCGACTCATAGTTCAGCTGAAACACCTGGGTCACAATGGCGTTGCCGCTTTGGTTCATCGCCTTGCGGGGGTCTACGCTGTCAGCCTGTACTTTGGCATCGTTTTCAGGCAGCACGCGTGCAATGCCACCGCTTTCAACAATGGTAAAACCTTGCAAGCGCAAGGCAGCCAGCAGGGCATTCTTGGCATCGGCCGCGCTCAACGGCTCAGGAGAAACCAGTGAAATGGTGCCACGTACCCGTGGGTCGACCACAAAAGTTTGATTGGTGAACGAGCCAATTGCACGCACCACGGCGTCAATGTCCGCATTGACAAAGTTCAACGCAAACTTGTCTTCCTGGCTGTTTTGTACCCGAGCAGTGCTTTGAAGGTTCAGGTTTTGTGCATGGCCCGCAACACCCAATCCCAAGCCCATTGAAGCCAGTGCAATGCTCAAAAGCGAGCGTTTCATTTGTCCCATGCGTGCAGTGTTCAAGCTCACTGTTCCTTTTATTTTTGCTTCTTTCATCAAAATACACCCAAGCGATAGCGATCGCCTTCAAGTCGTCCCATCTGGCTGAGCAGGCCTGTCAACGCATCCTTGCTGCGTTCTTGTGCACTGGCATACCCATTGAATACAAATCGTTGTCCGTTTGTCCACTGACCATTTCCCTCCAGCATCAAGGGGCCTTTGTTGGTCGCCAGTGTCATGTCTATTCTTGTATCAGGATTTCCTGTCACGGTGATGACATATTCACCCAAGGGTCGAATACTGGCCAGCGCCGATTGAGCATCCAGCCATTTCAGTGTGGCATTCATGTCCGTGCCGCTTTCCCATGCAAGCCAGCTTAACTGCAACAAGCCTTCGGGTCGAATGGTATTGAAAGGCGCACCTGTTGCACCCAACCAGGCTGCGGGCATTCGAAGTTCTCCACCACTCACAGTAATACCTGCGCCATTGAATCCCAGATGCAAAGGCTGCACGAATTTTGGATGAGTCACTTCGATGGCCAGCCAACCTGCATCGCTACCCAGTTTAAGCCGCCAGGCCAGTGCCTCTGGAATGGCATACACTCGCGCGCCATCGGACAGGCCCAATTGCATTTGCCCGGCCCACACAGACCCGTTGCTGCTCAACACCCGAAGTTTGCCCTTGCTTGCAGATTCAATACTGCCCGATATGGCATACACCGGGTAATTCCACACCAGCACCGCCAAGGCAATCAATACAAACGGCCACAACCCACGCAAACGTTTCATTGGGGGGCGCCTGTATTTCCCTGGCTGGCTGGCAACAAGGTGACATAACCTTTCAGTACTCCGGCTTCCACTTTCTCTACTTCGGCCAAATTCAAGCTAATGCTTGAAATGGCTTCTGCACGCGCCAGCCAGGCCAGAAAACCACTGGCTGACACGCCGTTGAATTCCACGCGGATGTCGCCTTCTTCGGTGCGCACCAAAGTTGCTTGCTCCGCAATGCCTTGTTCGTCGAGCAGTTGTTGCAGGCGTGCCTGTAAATCGCTTTCAGGTACCACTACGCGCGATCGCGCACCTCGCAAGGCTTCCAGGTCTTGCGCAGCGCGCATCACCTGGCCGGCCTTGTCCACCAGCGCCGCTTGGTTGGCTGGGCCTTGTTGTACGGTCAGGAGCGCAGGTTCAATGAGTACAAACCAGGCAATCAGCACGGCTGCCAACGCACCGCCGTAGGTCACCAGTTTCCGTTCCCTGTTGTTGAGCTGGTCCAGTTGGGCTTGTGCCTTGTTCAGCAAATCATTGGGTTTCATCGCGCCACTCCCTTCTTCACCTGCAAAACAGGCAAGTTGGATTGCGCACCAATCAGCCACTTGGCGTCCAGTCTTCGGGCTTTCAGTTTCTGCAAGGCGGCACCTTGCTGGTCTTCAGACACATTGGCATTGAACCGAACGCTCAGCGTATTCTCGGCCCACGCAAAGTCAACCATGCTGTTAAAAGGCGCTTGCTCCATGGCCAATCCCACCTCGTGAAGCAGGGCACTTGCGCCTTGGGCATTGCTGGTGTCAAGCCCGGCATTCAGGTTGCGTTTTTCTCGTTCAATCAATAACAAGGGGTCGGCCACCATAGGCGTATTGGGCAAGGCCTGAGAGTAGCTCTCGGCAATTTGGGTTTCAATCGCAGCATTGGCGCTTTCAATTTTAAACGCCAGTACATTCAGGCCCAGCACCGCAACAGCCAGCAAGGCCAGGGTCGGGGCAAGCAGCTTGCGCAAGCCCGCCTGGTTGGCCAGGGGGCGCATACCCATTTTCCGAAGTTCGTCTGCGCTCAGCAGGCTTTTGTTCAACAGCCTGGGCAAAGGCTCGATAGGGGCACGTGCACTGGCGCTTATTTTGTTCTCACCCATGGCACCATCCACCTGGGTGTTCAGCCAAGCGTGGTCCGAGCTGCTCAACTCAATCACAGGGGCACCGGCTTGTTGCAATCGCCGTTGCAGCATCACTTTCAACACGGCAGGCTGGGTGGCGGGGGTCAGCAAAGGCGTGTCAATACCATCTACCAAAATAAAGTCTTGCCCGCTCAGCCATGCAGCCCCTTCACTGCCAGTGCGTTCCCGCAGGGTTTCACAGCTCAGGCCTGCCAGCTTTAATCCTTGTTGGGCGCAGCTGCTCACAATGCTGCGTGCACGTGTTTTGCCCAGCACGGCAGCCAGCTTTGCCCCACTCAAATGGTTGGGCAGGTTGGGCCACAGGCTCACGTGGTTTTCTTCGGGCTCGTTCAACAGGTAAGGTTCAACCAGAAAGGGCAGCGCCTCTTTCAGTTTGTTGCCGGTCAACTTGGGGGGTACCACGGCAAACAGTCCTACCTCGGTGGGGTTTACCAACACCAGGCAAGGCAGGTCTTTGGGCAGCTTGTTCAGGGCCTCTTCGCCACCGTGTAATTTGTCACCACTTCGTGCCAGCACTTCATAGCGCAGCCGAATCATGCGGCCTTCTTCCTCCGCGCGAGCTTGGTCCAGGGCCTTTGGCCACCAAATCACCAACAAGGGTTGGTTGTTATTCAATTATTGTCTCCACATCACATACACGCGCTGGTCTCGTCGCTCAAGCAATGCCCGGGTCCGAATCAACGCCTCCTCCACCTGTGCAGTACCTTCTACCAGGAAGTAATTGCTGCTCACGGTTATTAAATCATTGTTTATGGTCACATTTGCATTCAGTGCAGCCCGAATATCGGCCACATTTCTGAAAGTGACTCTTTCACGTTGGGCCAGTAGTCGCTGGGCATCGCTAAAACTCATTTCTTCTACTACTGCGTAAAGCACCTCGGCAGATGCAGTGTTGGCGTTTACCGCACTGGCTTTGGGCAAAATGGCCACATAAGGGCGCAACTGGTTCCAGGTTTCCTCTGTAATGCCGTACTTGCCGCGAAACTCTTCCCACCGCAATGCGGGCTCAATGGGCAGGGCATTCGGATCGATACCCTGTTCTTCGGGGTTGGCCAATTTGGGCATGAACATGGTGCTCAAGGTTTGTACCAGCAAATTGCGCTGGTCTGCTGGCACGCTCAGCAGATCGCTCAGCTTGGTAAAGCCAGCGAGCCACACCTGTTGGCGCGCGTTGTCAGCACCTAGGTTGCGCAGGTTGAATCGCCCCTGCGCATCTTCAATGCGTCCGGTCAACACCACTTCACGGTCATCGATGTCGGTGGCATTTTCCTCTTTGCGCATCAAGCCTTCGTTGATACGGCTTTCTGCCAAGGGGACGGCCCATGGTTCTGTCAAGGTATCGGTGGTGGACACCCTCGCGTCTTCGCGCAAAATAACCCGGGCCCAATCAACTCCGCTGCGGCTCACCGCGTCGGCCTGGTCGCGTGCAGCAGCCACTGAAATGGTTTTTGCAGTGGCAAACAGGTTCCAGATCAGAGGGCTTACCGCCAGCGTGCACAGCACCACAATGAACAGCGCCATCACCACGGCGGCACCTCGCTGGTTCTGGGGTCGAATCATTTGCATCAGTACACCCCACCAGTCAAAAACACCCGGGTCACAGCCTGGTTGTTGGGTTGCGTCAAGCTGATTTCAACGGCCCGCACCAGGCTTTGCACCGCTTGCCCTTCCGTTGTTTCTGGTGTTCCCGGGGTTTCACCTTCGCCGCCTTCTGGGGGGCGTTGCGCTGGCGCACCATTGTTTAATTGCAATGCAGGCCCCTGCAATTCAAGGTCAGTGCGTTCCTGAACCAAGTGGCTGCCAAACACCACGGGGCTGCTCCAGCCACCGGGCTCTCGCAGCAGGCGCACTTGCAGGCCCCGGGTGGCAATCGGGTCGCTGATCGAGGGTTGCTCCGGGTTTGGCTGGCGGCGTGCAATCCGAAGCAAATTGGTGCCGTCCAGCACCCATTCCACACGCTCCCGGTAGGCAGGTTCGCTGGTGTTGCGCTGGGTAAACTGAATCAGCAGCCCATTGCCGGTCACTTCAATCAAATCGCTCTCCGGGGTGGGCGTGTCCAGCGTCAACTCCAGCGCGCCAAGGTCTTTTTCGAACTGTGAAAAAACAGCGGCTACGGTTTGAATCTGCTCGTCCACCTCTGTAACGCGGTTGGCCGAACGCAATACTTCCTGCAAACCCTGCCAGGACAAAATCGAAATCACCGACACAATGCCCAATGCAATCAGAACTTCCAGCAGCGTAAAACCCTTGGCATTTTTATTCATGGCGCACTACTCAAGAAAATCACCAAGCGAGCCAGCTGGTTGCCTTGGTCGCCCTCGAAGGCGTCCAGCACCTGAATTTCCACGCGTCTGAAATTCGGGTTGGGGGTGTTGGAAATTTCAACCCGACACACAAAGCGAAAATTGCCCTGTGGGCAGGATTGCTGCGCGGTTTGCGCGCTTGGGAAAACACCAGACACCCGAATGAAGTTGGCCGCATTCTTTGCACTCCACTGCGCATACTGCCGTTTGATCATCTCGTCTTGCTGAATGTTCAAGTTGCCAGCAGCCTTCAGGCAGGCAATCAAGGCCACCGCAATAATGGTCATGGCCACCAATGCTTCAATCAGGGTAAAACCGCGCTGCTGCTTCATAGGTTTTGACTGGCCCTGTTCAGCACGGTGTTGGGTTTGCCCACTTTGAATACACCACTGGCCTGGCTTTCCAACACTACTTGTACCTGGTTGCGTTGAAGCACAATGGCCTGGCGCTTCAGGCCAGCCTGGCTTTCCAGGGTCAGGAATCTGTTTTCAAGGCCCTCATTGATCAAGGTCACCTTGAATGGGCCGTTGTCCCAAAGGCGGGGGCGCAGCAGTGGCTCCGTGGTCACAGGCACCCAGCGGCTGCCTGTGAATTCTTCAAAGGTATAACCTTCTTCACCGGCCACGAAGCGAATGTCTTTAGACTTCAACAGGGATTCTTGCTGGGCTATGCGCAGCAGTTGCGACAGTTTTTTGGCGTCAGATTCCAGGTAATTGGAATCGCCGGGCGTGCCGCGTACCACAATAAGACCAGCGGCGATCGACAGAACGACGATCACCACCAGCAATTCAAGCAGGGTGAATCCCTGCTTAGAGGCTCCAGGAACCAATGTCGGCATTCACGCCCTCACCACCGGCTTTGCCATCTGCACCAAAGCTCATTACATCCACTTCGCCGTTGATGCCAGGGCTCAAAAACTGGTAATTGCTGCCCCAAGGGTCAACCGGCAGGCGCGACAGATAACCGCCTTGTTTGTAATTGCGTGGCACAGGTTCAGTCGTCGGGGGTGCCACCAAAGCCTGCAGGCCTTGTTCCGTGGTGGGGTAGCGGCTGTTGTCCAAGCGGTACAGGTTAAGGGCTTGCATCACCGAGGCGATGTCTTGCTTGGCCGCAACCACACGGGCTTCATCGGGGCGGCCCATAATTTTCGGTACCACCAGCGTAGCGAGAATACCAAGAATGACTACAACCACCATGATTTCGATCAGGGTAAAACCCTTGTTTTGTTTTTTGCCTTGAAGCGAATTTAGTTTTTTCATAAACAACCGTCGAAAAGATCCAGAATTATCCTTGCTGAAGGTTACACCCATTTTATGAATATTTGACAGCGGCCCGCACCACCGTTGCACGCTGCACGAAATCCCCCCGCTTTCGGGTAATCAGTAAAACCTTTACCGTTGTCACGTAAATAGGGTCTTTCTTAGGTGTTCTTGCGTGCGCATACTTCTGATGTGGGCAACTCAAGTTGCCGACAACCCTTGAAGCATGGCTTAAAAACCGGTCACCCTTGCGGGTTGTCCGGTTTTTTTTTGAATCTGCTCCATCTTGCAGGTTATGATGCTTTCCAGTGTGTCACTTCAGCTTGCTCCATGAAACTTGCCTTGAAAAAACCAGTTGCCCAGTTCAGTTTGTCGCCACGGCTGGTTCAGGCCCTGCGCATGGTGTTGTGGTTGAGCACAGTAGGGCTGGCGGTGTGGGTGCTGATCAAGTTGTTCGCGCCTGCTCCGGTGGTTGCACCGGCCATGCCTGCACAGGCCTCGGCCAATTATCAAATTGACCAGTCGCCCGAAGCACGACTCATGGGCGTTGAAACCGCTGGCGGCCTCACGCCTCCCTCTGTGAATTTATTGGGTATTTTTGCCAACAGCGAAGGCAAAGGTGCGGCGGTCATGTCAATTGAAGGGCAGCCCGCGCAATCAAAACGCGTGGGCGATGAAGTCGCCAACGGTTGGACTCTGGAAGAAGTAGGCCCTACCTTCGCGGTCATGCGCCGTAGCGGGCAACGTCACCAGGTTAATTTGCCCATTCTTGAAGCAGATCCCAATTTGCTGCGCCGCGTACCTGCCAACGGTTAGGCGCCAGTACCAATCAGGGTTTGGGTCAGGGCTTTGCCGTCTGCATCCTGAATTTCAATTTTCGCGGGTTGCCAGTTCAAATCTTTGGCATACCAAATGCGCACAATTTCATCTCCTGCCTCTTCTGGCCGGGTTTCAAATTGCAGGGCGCTCACCCGGCGTTCACCCTTACCCAGGTTTAAAGTCAGCTCCTCTGTTTTCTTCAGAACAAAAACCTCGTTGGCCACTCGGCCAGTGCTCATGACACGCATGGCCAGGGTGTCGCCCACCTTTAAATCGGCGTTGCAGCGCAGGCGTGCTGCAATCTGATAAATCATGCTGATTCGGTCTTGCAAGCCTTTTTCGTAGGGAGCGGACTCGCCATTGCGCTTGAACACCACTTGCTGGGTTTCGGCGTTCAGCATGCTTTCCGCCACTGGTTTTTTGCCCCGCTGCTCGGCATAGTAAAAGGGTGTCAAACCCAGTTGCGAATCCACCAGCCCCTCGCTTTTCTGGGTTAATTGGCCTGAGTACAACAAAGCCAAAAAGCCTTTGGCCTGTGAAGTTGATTCCAGTTTGTACTGCGTACCGGCCACCCGCATTTTGTGAGTACTAATGGCCAGTTCGCCCGGAATTTGACTGTGAGTCAGCGAGAACCTCAGGTCTGAATCAATCACCTGTTTGCCCAGGCCTCTGCAAGTGGCATCGGCGGCCCAGGTACTGCCCACGCTGCTCAGGCCAAGCAGGGCGGCGGCGCTGATTTTGATTACTATTTTTTGGGTCACATTCATCGCTTTACAATACCTTCCAGATAACCTTCGTCTTTGCTGAAAATGCTCAGGCACTCTCGCCGGGGCGTTTGGCCCAGCGGCGCAGCGGACACATGCACCCATTTGCCAAACTCCAGAATCAGTTGATCAAATTCACATGGCAATTGTGCAATCGCCAGGGCCAAATCGAAGGGCGTGCCAAATTCAGGACACACTACATCAGCCGCCAGCCCCATACAATGCTGCGAGTTGGGCACCCCGCCCACTTTCTCATTCAGGGCATGTGCCCTAAAGCCACTGTTAATCCTTAACGCACCACTACCAATATTCAGGGACCTTTGTATATCGCCCAGCAAGGCAGAAAGCCTGCTCAGGTTGTCCAGCAGTTCTGGGGGGCAACTGTTGTCTAGACCGCACCGCAGTGCGGTGTCAGAATGACACAAAGTGTCCTGACAAAATTCGGGATGAAAACTCAACTTCAGGTCCATTCGTTTTGCGCATTCGTTATATTCGTCGTCCCCACGCGGGTTTGTCTGGCAAAGTGTATTTGCTTGATCTGGACAACACCTTGCACCACGCATCCACCCACATTCTGCCCGAGATCAATCGGCAAATGACGCGTTATCTGGTCGAACATCTCGGGTTGGACCACCAGCAGGCCAGCGAGTTACGTACTCAATACTGGCTTCGTTATGGTGCCACTTTGCTGGGCATGATGCGCCATCATCAAACTAACCCGCATCACTTTTTGGCCAGTACACATCGTTTCGAGGGTTTGAAGAAACTGAGTTCCCGCCACGGCAGTGTGCCTCACCGGCTGAGCAAATTGCCTGGGTTGCGGATTATGCTGACCAACGCACCCCGAGCTTACGCTGTGGCTTTGTGCAAGGACATGGGTTTGTACCGGCACCTGCATGCAGTCATCGCGATCGAAGACATGGTGGTTCACCAAACCTGGCGACCAAAGCCAGCCAACATTCTGTGGCCCAATCTGAAGAGCAAGTTGAAAGGCAAGCGGGCTTTGCTGGTCGACGACACCTTCGGGCACTTGGAACAGGCCGCCAGGCACGGCATTCAAACCAGCTGGATCACCTTTCCTGGGTTGGGGTTCAAGCCCCGGCAACTCACCGGCAAAGTCAAACACCGCATTCGGCAGTTTGAAGCGATTCGCACTGCGAAATTCTAGGTATTACATACGGCGCACTTGGGGTCTTTGCGAATTTTCATTTTCGTGAATTCGCAACTGCGCGAATCGTAAATTTGCAAGGTGCTGTACATGGGTTGCCCAAAGCCAGCCAGAATTTTCAGCGCCTCGCTGGCTTGCAGCGTGCCGATCACGCCTGTCAGCGGCGCAAACACACCCATGGTGGCACAACGCACTTCCGACACGTCGTCGCCTTCGGGGAACAGGCAGTGGTAGCAGGGCGCTTGCGGGTTATTCAATTCAAACACGGCAAGCTGGCCATCCAGCCGAATAGCCGCGCCAGAAACCAGTGGCTTGCCGAACTTCACACAGGCACGGTTCACCGCGTGTCGGGTTTTGAAGTTGTCGCAGCAGTCCAGCACTACATCCACTTGCGAAACCAACTGCTCCAGTTCTTCGCCTTCAAGGCGGTGCGCAATGGGCACAATATTGCTGCAGGGGTTCAGTTCATTCAGGTGGGTTTTGGCCGATTCCACCTTGGCCATGCCCACCCGTGCTGTGGTGTGCAACACTTGCCGTTGCAGGTTGGTGAGGTCGACTTCATCGTCGTCGGCGATATAAATAGTGCCCACGCCCGCACTGGCCAAGTACAGCGCACTTGGGCAACCCAGGCCACCAGCACCCACCACCAGCACTTTCGCACTGGCAATGCGGGATTGTCCTTCAATGCCGATTTCATCCAGAAGAATATGACGGGAGTACCGAAGTAACTCCTCGTCATTCAAGTCTCGCAGTTCCACGTTCAAGCCGCTTTTAGAGTGGCTTACTTGGCTGACTTGGCCGTTTGTGCAGCCTTGCGGTTTTGCACCACGGGCTTGCCCTTCAGGTAATTCAGGGCTTGCTGCAATTGATAATCGTCTTTCTCACCAAACACAATCGGCTTCATGTCCGCGTTTTTGTTCGTGTCGGAGTTTTTGGAGCTTGGTGTTTCTTCGCCCTTTTCATTGCTCAGGTGCCGTGTCAGGTCGGCCTCGCGAACGCGCTCAACAATGTCGCCCTCAGGCGTCTCTGTCACGAGGAAGTCGGGCTCAATGCCCTTGGCCTGAATGCTGCGTCCGTTTGGCGTGTAGTAACGTGCCGTGGTCAGCTTGATGGCCGTGTTGTTGTTGAGCGGCAAAATGGTTTGCACCGAGCCTTTGCCAAATGTTTGCGTACCCAGCACCTTGGCGCGGCCATGGTCTTGCAAGGCGCCCGCCACAATTTCAGAAGCTGAGGCCGAGCCTCCGTTCACCACCACAATCATCGGAACGGTTTTGGCAATCGGGCTCAACTCTTTCAGGTAGTCTTTCTCGCGGCCACGCAGGTAATCTTCAGGCCCTGCCACCAGCTTGCGTTGGGAGTCCTCAGTGCGCCCGTCGGTAGACACCACCAAGGTGTTCTGCGGCAAAAACGCTGCGCTAACGCCCACTGCAGCATTCAGCAAACCACCTGGGTCGTTGCGCAAGTCCAGCACCAAGCCTTTCATTGGAGTTTTGGCCTGCAAGGTGTTGATGGCCTTCACCAGGTACTCGCCGGTGTGTTCCTGGAATTGCGTAATGCGCACGTAACCAATGCCATCGTCCAGCATTTTGGATTTCACGCTTTGCACCCGAATGACATCGCGAATAATTTTGACCTCGATTGGCTTTTCCACGTCCTTGCGCAGCAAGGTCAGGCGAATCTCGGTTTTTGGTTTGCCTCGCATCAAATTAACCGCGTCGGACAAACTCATGCCCTTGGTTGGCTTGTCATCAATCTTCACGATGAGGTCACCCGCCTTCACGCCAGCCTTGGCCGCGGGCGTGTCTTCAATTGGCGAAATCACCTTGACAAAGCCGTCCTCAGTACCCACTTCAATGCCCAAGCCACCAAATTCACCCTGCGTGCCCACGCGCAACTCTTTGAAAGCCTCTGCATCCAGGTAACTGGAGTGGGGGTCTAGGTTGGCCACCATGCCGCTGATGGCGCCATTGAACAACTTGTCGTCGCCCACGGGCTCAACATAAAAGCTTTTGATTGCGCCAAAAACTTCGGTGAACTGACGCAGTTCACTCAAGGGCAACGCTTCGGGCTGCTGCCGTTGAGCCACCGCGCTAATACCCACGCTGACCAACACGCCGGCCACTACACCGACTGATACCAAACTGATTTGCCGCAATTTTTGACGCATAATTCCTACCGACCTTTGGTCCACGAAATAGGATCGAAGGGTTGTCCCTGATGCCTTAGTTCAAAATATAAACCTGTATCAAGATTACCACTGCTGTTGCCAGTTTCAGCAATGGTGTCACCCGCTTTCACGGAATCCCCTGATCTTTTCATTAATTTACCATTGTTGCCATAAACGCTCAAAAACTGGTCGCCATGGT
>FWPV01002658.1_pt1 | contig 30967 bp, 25 predicted proteins | sample 2228371 | NCBI WGS metagenome assembly FWPV01 (sample SAMEA103939776, study PRJEB20133) | metagenome | reverse complement strand
AGGCCCACATCGCGGCGTTGGTCGGACCATGGGGCCAGCCTGTGCTGGCCAACAATCCCGACATCGACGAGCTTCTTGTCTGTCCTTTCCCTGGCTTCACGCGCCAACCTTCGCCTTCTCTCTGGGATCCATACCGCCTCTTGATCAGACAGGGGCGCTGGCTGCGCAGCCAACGGTTCGACGAGGCGATTATCCTGCGCGCAGATCACTGGTGGGGCGCCCTGCTCGCCGCCTGGGCTGCCATCCCCAGCCGCATCGGCTACGCCATCCCCGAAACGCGGCCTTTCCTGAGCCAGGCGCGGCCTTACGTTGCGGGACAGCACGCCGTCGTCCAGAACCTGCGCCTGATCGATCCCGACCTTGGCGGCATCGTTCCGGCGGCGCACCCCTTGCGCTTTCAGCCGACCGTCGAGGATGAGCAGTGGGCGGCGCAACAGCTCGCTTCTGCCGCGCGCTGGGTGGCGATCCATCCCGGCGCGGGCGCGCCGGTCAAAGCGTGGCGGATCGAGGCCTGGGCGCGCGTCGGCGACGCCCTGGCGTCCCAGGCCGGGGTGCGGGTGGTCATCACCGGCAGCGCTAGCGAGGTTTCCCTTGCTCAGGCCGTGGCCGCGTCCATGCGCCGCGACGCCGCCGTCCTCGCCGGCCAGACCACCCTCGGCCAGCTCGGCGCGTTGTTGCGACGTTGCGCGCTCGTGTTAGGCCCCGACTGCGGCCCCCTGCACCTGGCGACGGCCATGGGCGCGCCCACCGTCCACCTGTTCGGCCCGGCCGACCCTCGCCTCTTCGGGCCGTGGGGCGACGCGCAACGGCACCGCGTGGTCATGGCGGAATGGGCCTGCGCTCCCTGCGGTCGCCTCGACTACACGGACGCCGAGCTGCCTGAGCACGGCTGCGTGCGCGAGATTTCCGAGGAACACGTCCTGGACGCTGCCTTCGCGCTCCTTCAGTGACAGGATTCGCGCAGTTGGCTCCGCCACCATCCTGGGCGCGCGGGGACGCCACGAAGGTTGGGTAGGCGAAGGCAATGCTTTCGCCTACCCAACACATCCCAGGCGCGCAGGGACGTCACACAGTTGCGATCCGTGCTCTATAGGGTAGCGGTCCGCACCGCGCGAGCAGGGTTAATGCCTTGCCAAAACAGCCCTTGCCGCCGATGATTTGACGAAATCATTTGCCAGGTTTACAATCGGCTTCTGGACGCGCCCCACCTTGTGCCGGGCGCGTCTCTTTCGAGGAGCCGACCGTGTTTGAGACGCTGACCGATAAGCTGCAGAAGGTGTTCGATCGCCTGGCAAGCCGCGGCCGCCTGACGGAGGCCGACGTGGATGTCGCTTTGCGCGAGGTGCGTCTGGCGCTGCTGGAGGCCGACGTCAACTTCAAGGTCGTCAAGGCGTTCATCGAGCGCGTTCGCGCGCGGGCGATCGGCGCGGAGGTCATGCGCAGCCTGACGCCCGCGCAGCAGGTGGTCAAGATCGTGCACGAAGAGCTGATCGCGACGCTGGGCGAGCCAGGCCGTCTCGACCTGGGCGGTCCTCCGCCAGCGGTGATCATGCTGGTGGGCCTGCAAGGTTCCGGCAAGACCACGACTGCGGCCAAGCTGGCTCTGGCGCTGCGCAGGGCTGGTCAGCGCCCGCTCCTGGTCGCGGCCGACGTCTACCGGCCGGCGGCGATCAAGCAGCTCGAGGTGTTGGGCGCCCAGCTCGATCTGCCCGTGCACAGCGAAGGCAGTCAGGTTAAGCCGCCCGAGATCTGCGCCAACGCGGTGCGCCGCGCGCGGTCGGCTGGCAACACCGTGGTCATCCTCGACACAGCGGGCCGTCTGCAGATCGATGAAGAGATGATGAACGAGCTGGTGGAGATCAAGCGGCGCGTCCAACCGCGCGAGGTCCTGCTGGTGGCCAATGCGACCACCGGCCAGGAAGCGGTGCGCGTGGCGGAGGGGTTCCATCAGCGGGTGGGGGTGACCGGCCTCATCCTGACGATGGTCGACGGCGACGCGCGCGGCGGCGCAGCGATCTCGATCCGCTCCGTGACGGGCGTGCCCATCAAATACCTGGGGGTAGGGGAAAAGCTCGACGCGCTGGAGTTGTTCCATCCCGATCGTCTGGCCTCGCGCATCCTGGGCATGGGCGATGTCCTCAGCCTGATCGAGCGCGCCGAGGAGAACATCGATCGCGAGCAGGCGGAAAAGATGGGCCGCCGTCTGATGAAGGGGGAGTTTGATCTCGAAGATTTTCTGAACCAGCTTCACGAGATGAAGAAGATGGGACCCCTGAGCCAGCTTTTAGAGATGGTGCCGGGGCTTTCTCGTCTGAGCAAAGATCTCGCCCCTGACGTGACCGACAAGCAGATGAAGACGATCGAGGCGATCATCAATTCGATGACGCGCCAGGAACGCCGCTCCCCGGACATCATCAACGGCAGCCGCAAGCGGCGGATCGCGCGTGGGTCGGGCACGACGGTTCAAGACGTCAACGAGCTATTGAGCCAGTTCCGCCAAATGCAGCGCATGTTGAAGCAGTTCTCGCGCGGCGGGCGCGGCCGCGGCGGCCTGGAGGGGTTGTTGGGAATGTTTCGTTGAGGGCGCTCATACAGGACGCCCCTATCTCGGAAGAAGCATCCAGGAGCAAGGAGTTCAAGAGAGGCAATGGTACGCATCCGCTTGCGCCGGCAGGGCGCCAAGAAGCAACCGACTTATCGTGTCGTCGTCACCGATCGCGAGGCGCCTCGTGATGGCCGCTTCATCGAAGTGATTGGGTTTTTCAACCCGCGCACGGATCCGGAGACGTTCCAAATCGATGAAGAGCGGGCCGCCTACTGGTTGAGCGTCGGCGCGCAACCCAGCGAGGCCGTGGCGCGGTTGCTCGCCAAAACCAGCGCGCTCGCACGCGCCGCTGAGCTGAAACGAGCCAAAGCTGCGCCCGCCGCCTGAGCGCGCGCAGCAGCCCGATCATAGGTCGAGCTGCAGCCGTCGGGAGGCCTGCGATGAAAGAGCTGGTCACGTATCTGGCAACCCACCTGGTCGATGACGTCGACCAGGTGCGCGTCGTGCAAAAGGGGAGCAACCGTTCTTTGATCCTGGAGTTGACGGTGGCCCCTGCAGACATGGGGCGCGTCATCGGCAAGAACGGGCGCGTGGCCAACGCCATACGCACGCTGGTCAATGTGGCAGCGGCGCGCCAGGGTAAACGGGTTGTCCTTGAGATCGTCGATCAGGATGGGACCTACCATCGGTAGGCTCGCAGCGGGCCAGCTTGAATCGGCTGCGCATCTGCCAGGCCTTCTCAGGCAACGCACTATCTCGACAAGGACAGGCCAACAAGGGAGCGCCTTGCTCTGTCTGGCGATTAGGAAGCGCGCCATGAAGTCGATTGGCGGCGGGAGATCGCAATCATCTGCGCTCCCGCCGTTTTTATGGTGAAGAGGAGACCCCATGCCGCGTCCGGAGTATCTGGCCATCGGGCGCATCACCGCCCCGTTCGGCATTCGCGGCGAAGTCAAAGTCGAGATCCATACCGCCTGGCCAGATCGCTTTGCGCTGCTCGATCAGGTCTACGTCGGCGACGCGCAGGCGCGGGCGGTGCTTCCCCTCGAATTGGAAGGCAGTCGTCTGCACAAAGGCCAGGCTATCCTCAAGTTCGCTGCGGTCCGCGATCGCACGGCGGCCGAGGAGCTGCGGGGACAATGGCTCTTCGTCCGCGCGGAGCAGGCGATGCCTCTAGCGGAAGGCGAGTTCTACTGGCACGAGATCGTTGGGCTGGAAGTCTGGGCTGGTGAGCGCTGTGTGGGACATGTTGTGGAAATCTTAGAGACGGCGGGCGGCGCGAACGATGTTTACGTGGTGCGCGGCGAACGCGGCGAGCTGTTGCTCCCCGCGATTCGGCAAGTGATCCGCCGCATCGATATAGCGGCTGGCCGCATGGAGGTGGAGATTCCGGCCGGCCTGGAGGATTGACCACGGTCACCATGAATCGCTCCGCACAAGCTCCAGCTTCCGATCTAGGGTATTGGGTGGGGTTCAATCTCGTCAACGGGATTGGCCCGCAACGGTTGCGAGCTTTGCTTGACGCGTTCGGCACGATCGAGCGCGCGTGGACGGCGCCAGCCGCAGCGCTGCTGCGCGCCGGGTTGGATCAGCGCACGCTCGACAATCTTCTGACGACGCGCGCGACGCTGTCGCTCGATCGCGAGCTGGCGCGCATCGAGCGTGCAGGCGTCCAGGTGTTGACCTGGGACAGCCCCGACTATCCCCCCAGCCTGCGCACGATCCCGTTGTCTCCCCCTGTGCTCTATGTTCGCGGCCAATTGCTTCCCACCGATGAATGGGGGATCGCCATCGTCGGCACGCGTCATGCCAGCGCTTATGGCCGCGAAGTGGCGCGTCAGTTCAGCGCGGAGTTCGCTGGCAACGGCGTCACCGTGATCAGCGGATTGGCGCGCGGCATCGACATCGTAGCTCACCAGGCCGCCCTGGAAGCAGGAGGGCGCACGATCGCCGTGCTCGGATCGGGGGTCGATCTCATTTATCCGCCCGAACATCAGCGCACGGCGCAGGCGATCGTCGCCTGCGGCGCGCTGGTCTCAGAATACGCGCTGGGCACGCAGCCCGAAAGCCGCAACTTTCCGCCCCGCAATCGCATCATCAGCGGGCTGGCGCGGGGCGTCGTGATCGTGGAAGCGGGGACGCAAAGCGGCGCCCTGATCACAGCCAGGTTCGCGGCCGAACAGGGGCGTGAGGTGTTCGCCGTCCCTGGCAGCATCTTTCAGCGCGGCAGCGCAGGGACCAATCGTCTGATTCAGGAAGGGGCTGCGCCGGCGCTTTCAGCAGCCGACGTCCTCGACGCGCTGCACCTGGATCGCGTGACCGAACAAGCCGCCGTGCGGGCCGTGATTCCCGCCGACCCCACCGAGGCGCAAGTGCTGGCGCTGCTCACCGCGGAGCCGACCCACATCGACGAGATCGTGCGTGCGTCGGCGCTGCCAGCCGCCATCGTCTCCAGCACGCTCGCTCTCCTTGAGTTGAAGGGGCTGGCGCGGCAGAGCGGGAACATGACCTACGTGCTGGCGCGGGGCGCGTGTAGCTCGTTCGCCAGGCAAACATCAGCCGCACAGCCCAAACTCATCGATACAATGTGAGCATACGACCCGAGAACGGGCATCCTGCCTGAGCATGGCATGAAGAGGGGGCCTATGTATTTCGTTATCCTCGCTGGCGGGGTCGGCAGCCGTCTCTGGCCGCGCAGCCGACGGCAGATGCCTAAACAGTTCTTGAACATCACATCACCGGAACGGACGCTCCTCCAGGAGACCTACGAGCGCGCCCTGCCGCTCGGCTTTCACGACCACTTCGTCGTCGTGACGTCGGAAGCCTATTCTCCCACCGTACAGGCGCAACTTCCCGACATCCCCCCCCAGAACGTGCTGGGGGAGCCGATGGGGCGCGGCTCGGCGCCCGCGGTCGCCATTGGCGCCCTTTTCATCGCCGAGCAGGCGCCGAACGCGGTCATGGCCTCGCTCCATGCGGATCACGTCATCACTCGCCCCGAAGAGCTGCGGCGCGCGCTGCGCGCGGCGGCGACGGTCGCGGAGGACGGCTATCTCGTCGCGTTGGGAATCCAGCCTTCTTATCCAGAGACGGGCTACGGCTACATTCAGGGAGACGAGCCGCTCGCCCACGTCGATGGACTGGTCGTGCGACGAGCCGCGCGCTTCATCGAGAAGCCGCCCAAGGAGGAGGCTGCCCGCTTCGTCGCGGCCGGCAATTTCTACTGGAACGCGGGCATGTTCGTCTGGAAAGTGTCAGCGATTCTGGAGGCGTTCGCCCGCTATATGCCCGACCTGTATCAGAGCCTGCTGGAGATTCGGCGGTTCTGGCGACAGACGGGACAGACAGGCATCATCCCGCGCGAGGTTTGGCTCTCCCTGTCCGCGCAGACGATCGATTACGGGATCATGGAGAAAGCTGATAACGTGGCAGTCGTGCCCACCGATCCCGGCTGGAGCGATGTCGGCAGTTGGGCCACCTTATTGGACATCTTGCCGTGCTCAGACGGCGCCGAGAACGTCGTGATCGGTCAGCATGTCGGCATCGATACGCGCAGTTCTCTCATCTACAGCCCCAATCGGCTGATCGCCACAGTGGGCCTGGAGAACCTGGTGATCGTCGATACAGGGGATGCGATCCTGATCTGCCCCAAAGAGCGCGCCCAGGATGTCAAACGCATCGTTGAGCACCTGGAACAGCAGGGGCGCCACGAGGTCTTGTAAATGCCCGAAGCCGTGTTGGAAGCGTATTGCGTCAAGTGCCGCGTCAAACGCGAGATGGTCGATGCTCGACCCGTGTTCACCGCGCAGGGGACTCCCGCCACGCGCGGCCGCTGTCCGGAGTGTGGGACCGTCCTTTTCCGCATGGGGGAGACGGCCGCCCATGCTGGCCTGGAAAAGCCAGCGCGGCCGACCGATGACGGCAGAGACGCTGGCGGCGCTGCGCCCCCCCGTCGCCAGGCCGGCCACACGCGTCGCCCCAGGCGCAGGACTTCGCTGCGGGCGGAGGCGTCCTCCCCATCCCCGCGGCGGCGCGGCCAGCGGCCGTTGCGCCTGGTGATCGTCGAGTCGCCCGCCAAAGCGCGCACGGTCAGCCGCTATCTGGGCGATGGCTATACGGTGCGCGCTTCGGTGGGGCACGTGCGCGACCTCCTGCGCTCCCAGTTGAGCGTGGACATCGAGCACGACTTCGAGCCGAAGTATCGCATCCTGAACGAGAAACGGGCGATCGTGAAGGAGCTAAAGGAGGAGGCCGGCCGCGCCAGCGAGGTCTTCCTGGCCACCGATCCGGACCGCGAGGGAGAGGCGATCGCCTGGCACGTGCTCGAGGCGACCGGCATGGACCCGACGCAGGCGCGCCGCGTGGTCTTTCATGAGATCACACAGCCAGCGATCCAGGAAGCCTTCGCCCATCCGCGCGGCATCAACATGGACCTCGTCAACGCCCAGCAAGCGCGTCGCATCCTCGATCGGCTGGTGGGGTACCAGATCAGCCCGCTCCTGTGGGACCGGGTGCGCAGCCGCACCTCGGCCGGGCGCGTGCAGTCGGTCGCGCTGCGCCTGGTCGTCGAGCGCGAGCGCGAGATCGAGGCGTTCGTCCCGGTCGAGTACTGGACCATCGAGGCGGAGCTGGCGCGCCAGGAGACGCGTCAGCAACGGCGACGTCCCAGCTTCCGCGCGCGGCTGGTGCGTATACGCGGCGAAGAGGTCGACCTCAAGAATGAGGAAGAGACCAACCGCATCGTGAGCGAGCTGCAACGCTCCTCTTATGTGGTAGCGGACGTTCGCCGCGGGGAGCGCCGACGCAAGCCGGCCGCCCCCTTCACCACGAGCACCCTACAACAGGAAGCGTCGCGACGCCTGCGCTTCACGGCGCGGCGCACCATGGCGACAGCGCAAGCGCTGTACGAAGGGATCTCCCTGGGCGAAGAGGGCAGCATCGGCCTGATCACCTACATGCGCACCGACTCGACCTCCGTCTCGCCTCTGGCGCAGGAAGAGGCGAGACGCTATGTGCTGGAGCGCTATGGCGCAGAGTATCTGCCGCCCGAACCGCCGGTCTACCGCACGCAGACCAAGGGGGCCCAGGAGGCCCACGAGGCGATCCGGCCCACCTCGGTCCTGCGCACCCCCGATGCGGTGGCGCCCTATCTCACAGCCGACCAGCGGCGTCTGTACGATCTGATCTGGAAGCGCTTCGTCGCCAGTCAGATGGCCGCCGCCCTGTACGACACGATGACGGTGGATGTTCTGGCTGGCCTGGACGCCAACGATCGCCCCTACCTGTTGCGCGCGAGCGGCTCGGCAGTGCGTTTCCCTGGCTTTCTGGCGGTGTACGAGGAGACGCGCGATGAGGACGCTCCACCGGACGAGGAAATGCCTTTGCTGCCGCCCGTGACTGTCGGCGAGCTGCTCGATCTGTTGCGCCTCCTGCCCGAACAGCACTTCACGCAGCCGCCGCCGCGCTACACAGAAGCGACGCTGATCCGTGCGCTGGAAGAACACGGCATCGGTCGCCCCAGCACGTACGCCCCTATCCTCTCGACCATCCAGGAGCGCGGCTATGTCGAACGCCGCGAGCAGCGCCTCCACCCGACCGAGTTAGGCTTCACCATCTGCGATCTCCTGGTCAAGCACTTCCCGGAGATCTTTGCGGTCAGCTTCACGGCGCAGATGGAGAACAATCTGGATCGCATCGCCGCTGGCGACGCGCAATGGGTGCAGGTGCTTCGCGACTTCTACGGCCCCTTCGCCGAGCAACTGGCCCTGGCCGAACGCACGATGGAACATCGGGCAGTGGAGAACGAGCCGACCGGCGAACTGTGCGAGGTGTGCGGCCATCCCATGGTGATCAAGTTCGGCCGCTACGGCAAATTCGTGGCGTGCAGCAACTACCCCGAGTGTCGTAACACCAGGCCTTTTTTGGTGAAGACGGGGGCCTTGTGCCCACAATGCGGGCATGACCTGGTCGAACGACGGACGCGACGGGGACGCGTGTTCTACGGATGCAGCGCGTATCCGCAGTGCGACTTCAGCACATGGCAGCGGCCTCTGGCCACTCCCTGTCCTGCCTGCAACGGCCTGCTTGTGGTCGCCAACAGGCAGGCCGTGCGTTGCCTGAACTGCGGAGAGCAGTTCGAACTGGCCCAATTCGAATCGGCGGCGCCGGCCCTGGCGCCAGCTCCCCTCGCTGCCGCAGCGGAAGAGGGAAGAGGACCGGCCTAACTCAGGAGAACTCCCATGACGCCTCAAGCGATCGCTCAAGATCCCATCGCGTCGCGGCTGGCTGTCCTTCGCCAGCGGCTGCAGGCGGATGGATTGGATGGCATCCTCATCAGCCGACCGGAGAACCGCCGCTACCTGAGTGGGTTCACGGGCTCGGCCGGCTGGCTGCTGATCACCCACGAGGAGGCGCTGCTCATCACCGATTTCCGTTATTGGGAGCAAGCTCAGCGCCAGTCGCCGCATTTCGAGCTTGTACGCCTGACCGATGGCATGGACGAGCTGATGCCTACGCTGAAGGAACGCGTGGGCGCACGACGGATCGCTTTCGAGAGCACGCATATCACGGTCGACGAGCAGCAGCGGTGGATGGCCGATGGAGGACCCGTAGCCTGGGTGGCTACGAAGGAAATCGTGGAGCCTTTGCGCGCTGTCAAAGACGCCGGCGAGATCGCCGCGTTGCGCAAGGCTGCAGCGCTGGCCGACGCCGCCCTGCAGGAGACGCTCACCCGCCTCCGGCCGGGCATGTTGGAGCGGGAGGCGGCCTGGCTTCTGGAGCGCGCGCTGCGCGAGAGTGGCGCCGAGGCCACTGCGTTCGAGATCATCGTCGCTGGCGGGCCGAACGGCGCGCTGCCCCATGCGCACGCGGGGGATGATCCTTTGCCGTCCGGGCAGCCGATCGTCATCGACATGGGGGCGCGCGTCGACGGCTACTGCTCGGACATGACGCGAACGATCTGCCTTGGTCAGCCCGCGGACCCCAACACGTTTTGGACCGTCTACCGCACCGTGCACACCGCGCAACAGGCTGCTCTCGCCATGCTGCGCGCGGGCGTGACGGGCGTCGACGCCGACGCCGCCGCGCGCGAGGTGATCACGCGCGCGGGATACGGCGAGGCGTTCGGACACTCGTTGGGGCACGGGGTAGGCCTGGCCATCCACGAGGGGCCGCGCCTGAGTCGACGATCCTCGGATCATCTGGCGGCAGGGATGGTGGTCACCGTCGAACCAGGCATCTATCTGCCCGGTTGGGGCGGCGTGCGCATCGAGGACCTCGTGGTCATCGGCGAGGACGGGATCGAGATCTTGTCGCAAGCGCCCAAGGAGCCGATCATCCAGGGGGATTGGTGAAGGAGGGCGACATGTCCAGACTGACGCGCCCGTTGCTCACCGTGGTCGGCGCTTTCGCGGCTGGCCTGCTCATCGGTTGGTGGGTGCTCGGCTGGTGGCTGTGGCCAGTGCAATGGACGAACGCCCTGCCGATGGATTTGCTGCCAGCCTATCGGGACACGTACGTCGTGGGCGTGGCCTATGCGCTGCAGGTCACCGGCGACGTCGAGCAGGCTCGCCGGAGCATGGAGGCCCTTGGGACTGGCGCCGAACAACGCCAGGCGCTCGATTCGGCGATGGCCAGCTACCCGGCCTGCATCGAGCCGCTCTCCGTGCTGGGGCAGGCCCTGCAGGTTCCACCCCCGCCGCGTCGGCCGGTCGCCGCTTCAGAGGGCGGCTCCTGGCTGAGATCCCTGCTGCTCTCCGCGGCCCTCGTCGTGGCGATCGGATTGGCCATCTTCGCGTTGCAGCGCAGCGGACGTCTGCCGCAGCGCTGGCCGAACTGGCGGCCAGCGCTGCGCCTGCCGGCGGTCGCACGCGCCGCTTCTGCCAGCGCGCCGGCCGAGCAGCCGACAACCGCGCCGCCGTCGTCCTTGCGAGACCGCCTCTCCTTCTCCATCACGCGCGATCAAGAGGACGCTGTGCATGTCGGCGGAGCGACGGCGAACCGCACCCTGGGATCCTTCACTTTCGTCTATCGCCGCGGCATGACCGAGTACAACGAGAGCTACAATCTCATGACGCCCGATGGCAAGGGATACGCCGGACATTGCGGCATGGGCATTGCCGAAGCGATCGACGCCAACGACACCCAGATCGCAGCCCTGGAGGTGTGGTTGTTCGACAAGAGCGATATTCGCACGCACACGTTGGTGCTGGAGAGCCAACGCGCGAGCGAACATATCGCCGAGGACGAGCGCCTTGCGGGCTGCGGCGAGCATATCGTGGCTGAGCCTGGGCGGACGTTCACGATCGAGAGCAAGTCGTTGATCTTGCATGGCCGCGTGGTGGAAGTGACCTACGTGGAGGACGAGGCCATGCCGGAGACGATCTTCCAGGAGGTGAAGGTCGACGTGAACGTCGTCCAGCGCTGAAACCGATGGCGGCTACGCCGGCTGATCAGGAGTCGATTCGCCGGATGGTTTCTCGCCAGGCTCCGAAGCAGACTTCTGCTGGAGGGCGCGCGCCAGCTCCTGGTTGAGAAAGCGCAAGCCGCTGAGCAAGGCCTCGCGCACTTCCTGGACGACCGGCGACTTCTCGACGGTTTCGGCGATCTCTTGGGCCTGTTGAGGGACCTTCTCGGCGGCCAGGCGCTCTTTGGCGGCGTCGATCACCTGGTCCACCTGTTGCCCCAGGGTGCGCAGCCCTTCGCGCACTCCCTGTTCCAACTCCTGGCGTTCCGGGCTTTCCCACAGGCTCTTCAAGGCGGCGCCAAGCCGTTGTCCGAGTTCGTTCAACTCCTCGACCACCTCTTGCGTCGAAGCCTGTTCTTGCGGTCGCGGTTCTTTCTGCTCGTCCATATTGACCTCCTGACAGATACAAGGTGACAGGTACAAGGGATGACATCGCCAGGTTGATCGGACGCCTGGTCCTGACTCCGCAGCATCGATAAGCTAGACTTTATCCATCATGAAAGGCCCGATGGGTACTGAAAAGAGCACGGACCAGGCCCAAGCGAGAAGGGGAGGATGGCCCTCCACGAATCACACACACGAATCCACGAATCAACCGGCCCGCGTCAGCGTGCTCTCACACGTGATCATGGTCATTCGCGGATTCGTGGCCAGAATTCGTGGACGGCAAGCCTTACGACGCCTCATGCACGGTCTCCTGACCGCGCCCCTGGCTGGTCAGGAGACCAGCCAGAACCGTTTTTCGGATAGGCGCTCAAGGGCGCATGGCCTCCTCGTACAACTGCCGCTGGCGCTCGGTGGCGACGACGGTGTTGCGCAGGAGCATGGCGACGGTCACCGGCCCGACGCCGCCGGGCACAGGGGTGATCCAGCCAGCCACCTCGTGGACGCTCTCGAAGTCGACATCGCCGACGAGCCTGGTCCCCATCGTCCCGTCGGCGCGCCGGACCGGCACCTGGTTGATGCCGATATCGATGACGGCGGCGCCGGGCCGCACCATGTCGCCGTGGATCAACCCTGGTTTGCCCACGGCCACGAAGAGGGCGTCCGCGCGGCGCGTGTGCTGCGTCAGGTTGCGCGTGCCGTGATGACAGATCGTCACCGTCGCCAGCTCCTCGAGGAGCAAGAGCGCGACCGGCTTGCCCACGATCTCGGAGTGGCCAACGACGACGACCTCCAGGCCGGGCAGGGTGAGGCCAGTGGTGCGCAATAAGTCGACTGCGGCCAGCGAGGTGCAAGGTCCCAGGGAGAAGTTGCCGTAGACGATGTTGCCGATGTTGGCGGCGCTCATGCCTTCCACATCTTTGGTGCGGTGGATGGCGTTCTGGAGACGTTCCAGGTCTAAATGCGGCGGCACGGGGCGTTGCAGGATGATGCCGGTCACGCGCGGGTCAAGATTGAGGGCGGCGATGGCAAGCTCCATCTCAGCCTGGCTGACCTCGCTCGGGTAAGTTCGATTGACGTAGCCGACCCCTACCCGCTCGCAGGCGCGTTGCTGATTTCTGACGAAGACGGCGGCCGCGGGGTTATCGCCGATGGTGATGGAGACCAACTGGGGGGGCCATCCTTGCGCCCGAAGCTCCGCCACGCGCAGGCGCACTTCCTCTTCGATCACGCGCGCGCGGGCCTTGCCGTCGATTACTTTGTAAGACATATCCTTCCTCTCCTCGGGCTGAGACAGGAAGCGGCCTGCTCTCCGGTGGGGGAAAGGCCGGAGGCCTGTTCGTTGCCGGTCTCCTGACCGGCAACGGCGACGAAAGCGATGGGTCGGGAAACCCACCGCGAACAACCACGGGCGCCGCATCAAAGTTTTGTCAAGGAATCAGGGCCAGAGATGCGAGCCTCCGTGGGACAGGGTCAGTCGTACACGCCGCGCAGGTCGTTCCACCGGACCATGAGGGCGTCGCGCAGGTTGCGCAGGGAATCGCGCAGGGGATGCACCTTCGTCTCCGAGCCGTAGTGCCACTCGACCGGCACTTCCTTGACGCGATAGCCGCGTTTGACGGCCAGGAACAGCAGTTCGACGTCGAAGCCGGTCACGGCCGCGCCGCGCACGGGCGGCGCGTCGTCGGCGTAGAGATGCACGCGCCGGAAGATGTCCTGCGCCACCTCGTAGCGGAAAGCCTTGAACCCGCACTGGGTATCCTGAAAGCCGCCCACGGCCACCAGGCGGACGATCAGATTGAAGACGCGCCCCATCAGGTGGCGATACCAGGGTTCGTCGTGGCGCACGGCGCCCAATCCCTCGCGCGAGCCGATCACCACGTCGTAGCCGGCGTCGAAATAGGGGGCGAGCTTCTCCCATTCGGCGATGGGGGTGGCCAGGTCGGCGTCGCAGAACAGGATGTAGCGTCCGGTCGCCGCCAACATGCCGGTGCGCACCGTGTACGCCTTGCCGCGATGATCGTTGCGGATCAGCCGCAAGCGCGGGTTGGACGGCAGCATCTGCTCGACCAGCTCGGCGGTGCGGTCGCTGCTGCCATCGTCGACCACCAGGATGCTCGAGGGGAACGGCTGCGCCTGGAGGTAGGCGGTCACCGCTTCCAGGGTGCGCGGCAAACGTCGCTCCTCGTTGAAGGCGGGGATGACGATCGACAGGTAAGGCCGATCGGAGGGCGGCGTAGGCGTCTCTTGGCCCGTCACCATTGCGCCAGCCCCCATACGATCAGCCCCCCTGCCAGCGCGCTGAGCAGATTCACGATGTCGTTCGTCAGCCATCCCCAGCCTCGTTGGCGGCGCGTGGTCGCGCCGCATGTGTGCACCTGGCGCTCGGTTTCCTCATGGCAACGCTCGCAATAATAGACCCTCTGCACGGTCGCCCCTAACAGGCTATCGACGAAGGCGCCCACCAGGCCCCCTGCCGCCGTCCACCAGGGCCATCGCGCGACGTCGGCGGGCAGCCTGCCTCCCATCGCCAGCGCGCCTCCGGCCCACGCGACGGCAGCCAGGCCGATCAATAAGCCGCCCGCAAGGGCGGCCGTTGTCCCTAACACGGTGACCCCGCCGGATGTCCCCGTCGGCACGACCTGACCGGTCGTGATCAGGCGTGGTCGCTGGCGGCTGAGCACGCCCAATTCGGTCGCCCAGGTGTCCGCATTGACGGCGGCGAGGGCCCCCAGGTAGGCGGGAAAGGTCCAGGCGGCCCCCGTCAGGCCAGCGATCAGCGCCAGCAGGGCGCCCACGCCCCCGTTGGCCAGCACCTGTCCCAGGTCGCGTCGGCCGCCTTTGGCGAAGCGCGCCTGCACCGCGGCCTTATCTGCTGACCGATACCGGGAGAGCAGGCTCGATGAGGCGAAGAACACGACGAGCAGCCATCCCCATAGCCAGCCCCCCATCCCGAACGTGAGGGTCCCTGTCACGACGGCGCCCACGACGCCGTGGCCGGAGAGCATGCGCTGGCGGTAGGCAACCAGGCCGATGGCCAGGCTCAACGCCAGGCCGAGCAGCAGTTGGCTCGCTCTCTCGCTGGCCACTCTTTTCCCCTCCCGGCGCCCTCATCCCCTCAGCAGGCCCGCCAACGCGATCGCCGCCAGGACCTGAACGACGAGCGTCCCCACCCATAACAGGTAGGCGCCGAAGCGCTGTCGCCGATGCACGAGGCCGCCGAGCAACGTATTAGCCGTCCAGGTGAGCAGGCCGATGACCGGCAGCGCCAGCAACCCCGCTCGTGGTCCAACCCGGTCAACTTCTCCCTGAAAATTGTAGTGCAACGCGACTTGCGCCGGCAGCGCGGGATAGGCGAAGCTGAGCCAGCCGAAGAGCGCCAGGACGCCCACCAGCCCTGCGATTAACAGCCCGCGGCCCAAAGGATCGTCCCACAGCGACCAGGCGGCGCCAAGCGACCGCTGGCGGCCTGGGCGCAGGAATTGGGTCGGCCCGAGCCGATAGCGTTCCTGAAGCGCCTGGACGAAGGCTGCGGCCTGCGCCGGAGACACGCCGATGACCCCGACAGTCGTGACCAGCAGGATTTGCTCCGGCAAGGGACGGGTAGCCAGGCTGATCACGCGCTGCTCTGGGCCGCCCTGCAAGTCGGCGAGATAGGGAGCCGGCCATGTCCACCACGGCCCTGGCCCCTGGTCGTCCGCGCCGACGATGATCTGGGTGATCGTCGGCAACGGCGCCACATAGCGTTCCCCCAGCCAGGTGATCGTGATCGCGTTGCGATCGACCCAGTACGTGAGCGTGCGGCACAACAGCGTGCGGTAGGCCACATGCATGGCAGCGATCCCGATCGCCAACCCGCACAAGGTCAGGATGAATGTCGCCCCGCCCACGGGCAGGGACAAGGCTCCTGCGAGAGGGACCAGGGAGAGGACGAACAAGATGGCGGCAGCGATCGCCCCGCGCGCGGCCTGATCGCAAGGCAGCGGCTCGAACCTCATGGCCGCGTCGATCCCTCCCAGGTGAGATCCCACCGTCGCAGGGCGGGCAGAAAGTCCTTATCGGTCATGTCCATGTGGAGTGGGGTGACCGAGGCGTACCCCTCCGCCAGGGCGCCGATGTCGGTGTCGGCGTCGGGGTCGGGTACGCCGGTGGGCGCCTCTCCGCCGATCCAGTAATACGGCTGGCCGCGCGGATCTGTGCGCTCGATCAAGACGTCGCGATAGACGCGTTGGCCCAGCCGCGTCACGCGCAGGCCGCGCAGGCGCGCGCGCGGCAGCGAAGGGATGTTCAGATTGAGGAACGTCTGGGCCGGCAGCCCGTTCGCCAACACGCGCGCCGCGAGCATGGCCGTCAGCTCGGCGGCCAGCTCCAGGTCGCGATCCTGTCCCCAATCCAGCGACGCCGCGATCGCCGGAATGCCGTTGATCGCGGCCTCCATGGCGCTGGCGACCGTCCCCGAATAAGTGATGTCGGCGCCCAGGTTGGGACCGTCGTTGATGCCCGACACCACCAGGTCGGGTCGGGCGGGGACCAGCCCCAAGAGCGCCAGGCCGACGCAGTCAGAGGGGGTCCCGGTGGTGGTCAGGGCAGGAGAACCATCAGCCAGGCGGACCTCGGCGACGCGCAGCGGCTTGTGCATCGTCTTGGTGTGGCCGGCAGCCGACCAGTTATGATCGGGCGCGAAGACGACGACCTCGCCCAAGGCTGCCAGCGCCTGTCGCAGCACGGGCAGGCCAGGATCGTGCACGCCATCGTCGTTTGTGAGCAGGATCGTTGGCGTATGGGGCATCGGCTTGTCTTCTCTCTCCCGCAGGAGTTCATCCCGGGCGGCGGAGCGTCAACGTTGGCGACAACCAGGCGACCCCGCCGGCCTCGGGCCAGGCGAACGCGCTGGGTGTGGGCGTCGCAGGCTTATGGATCACCTCGATCTTGACGGGGGCGGTCGAGGTCTGGTTGCCCGCGCTGTCAACGGCGGTCACCGTGATCGTATGCGTCTCGGTGATCGTGCTCGTCATGGCGATCGTCCAGCGCAGGCTGTAGGGAGCGACCGTGCTTGCGCCGAGGGGCTGACCATCCATGAAGAAATCGACATGGTCCATCGACCAGTCGTCAGTGGCTTCCGCCGTGATGCTCACCCACTCATCATCTTCCATGACATAACGATCGCCGTCGGAGGGGTGCAGGAGTTCGACCTGAGGCGGGGTGTTGTCCACCGTGATCTGCGTCGTCGCCGTCCGCACGCTGCCGTCGCCGCGCTGCACCACCAGCCGCAGGGTATACAGGCCGTTGAACGGCGTGGTATCCCAATACTCGAGGAGGCCATTGCTCACCGTGTTGTTGTGCTCCGGCCCGATCTGCGTCCAGGCGCCGGGGTTCAGCCCTTCGCCGAATTCGACGCGATAGCTGCGGAAGTCGCCCGTCTGAGCGTTGCCCACGATGGGGATGATGCCGCGCACGTAGCTGTATCCCGCCGGCTCGATGATCGCCGTCTCCGGGTCGGCCGGGCCGGGCCCATAGGCGTCATCGTATTGGGTCGGCGGCTGAGGGATGCCCGCCTCGCGCACCCAGTCGGCAGCCTCGGGCGGGAAGATCGTGTAGACGCGGCGCTCGACCAGATCGCGCGGGGTGTACTGGGTCGCCAGCTTGCCCGTCTCGCGGTTGACCTCGAAAGCTCGATGCACTGTGTCGTAGGCGGTCGGCTCCGTGCCAGCGATGAACAGCTCCCGGCGCCGCGTGGGACAGTCATCGGTGGGCAGAAGGCCGGAGGGCACGCAGACCTCCACGCGCGTCATCCCGGGCGGCTCCAGCCACGTCTCCGCCGGCTTGCCTTGCATCGCGTACTCGAGCACCTGGCGGAAGATGGGAGCCGCGCCCAGGCTGCCCGGCACCTTATTCATCGGTTTGTTGTCCGTATTGCCGACCCACACCCCTACCGCCAGTTGCGGCGTATAGCCGAGCGTCCAGGCATCCCAATAGTTGTTCGTCGTCCCGGTCTTGGCAGCCACCGGGCGATCGTCGAGGGTCAAGTATTTCGAATAGCTGCCGAACGCCGCCACGCGCGCCTCGCGGTCGGAGAGGACATCGTTGAGGAGGTACGCCAGTTGCGGCGCCACGATCTGCTGGACTTGCGGCTGGCGGTACTCTTTGAGCACGCGCCCGGCTTTGTCGCGCACGAGCAGGATCGAGACCGGGTCCAACGTGCGGAAGCCGGGGCGTTGTTGGATGGCGGGCACCGGCTGGCCAGCCATGACGCCGCCATTGGCGAGCACACTGAAGGCGTACGTCATGTCGATGAGGCGAACCTCGCCGCCGCCCAGCGTCAGGCTGAGGCCGTAGTAGTCCCTGGTCAGTGTGTTGATGCCCAGGCGGTGGGCCGTATTGATGACGTTCTTGACCCCCACCTTGTTCAGCAGCCATACAGCCGGAATATTGTACGACCGCGCCAGCGCCTCGCGCAGGCTCTGCGGCCCATGATATTTGCGGTCGTAGTTCTCGGGAACGTACGGCGGGTTGGGCGGGTCGGGGAAGACGGTGCGCACGTCCATCACCATCGTCGCCGCCGTGTATCCCTGCTGGAAGGCGGTCAAGTAGGTGAATGGCTTGAACGACGACCCGGGCTGGTTCTCGGCCAGGGCGTTGTTGACTTCCCCGTCGATCTCTTTGCTGTAGTAATCCAGGCTGCCCACCATCGCCAGCACCTCGCCCGTCTTGGAGTTGATGGCGACGACCGCCGCGTTGGTCACCTCATGATCGAATTGATTCTGCGGCTGGGTGAGTTCGACGATGGGAGGCGGAGGCGGGTCACAGCCTGGGTAGGGCGTCGGCTGTTTGTTTTGCAGGTAGGCGATATGGGCGCGCGCCACGCACTGCGCCCGCTGCTGCAGATCCCAATCGAGGGTGGTATAGACCTGGAGGCCGTTGCGCCAGATGAAGTAGGGGTCGTCGGCCGTGTTGAACTCGCGATCGAGCTGATCCAGGACATAGAGCGCGAAGTGGGGCGCGTCGGGAGGGATCTCGAAGCGCTCATCGGCGCGCTGGCGGACGAACTGCCAGAAAGGGCCGCCCTGCGCGAGCGCAACGTTCACCTCTTCCGGCGAGATCTGCCCCCTCTCTACCAGGCTTTGCAACACCTTGCGCGCGGCGGTGGGATCATTCGCGCGCGCGGCCTCCATCTCCTCTGGAGAGAGAACCCCCTCCTCGACCAATCCCTGGAGGAGGCGATCGTTGTAGTAGCGCCTGGCGGCGTCGGCCTCCGCTTGCGCAAGGTAGCCGGCCTCGACCATGGCGTCGAGCACCTTGCGCTGGCGACGGTAAGCGTCGGCCGGCTCCTGGATGGGGTTGAGGCCGGGGTATTGGGGCAGGGCGGCGAGGACCGCGGCCTCATCGAGGGTCAAATCGGCGGCCGCTTTGTCGTAGTACACGCGCGCCGCCGCCTCGATGCCGTAGGCGGCGTTGCCGTAGAAGTTGTAGTTCAGATACCATTCGAGGATCTGATCCTTGCCCGCGCGTCCGGGATAGCGGCGCGTGATCTCCAGCGCCATGATCGCCTCTTTGATCTTGCGGGCGTAGGAACGCTGGTAGCGTTCCTCGGCGGGGATCAGGACGTTCTTGACGAGCTGCACGGTGATCGAAGAGCCGCCCTGGACGGTGTCGCCGCGCAGATTGGAGAGGAGCGCGCGCGCCAGGCCGCGGAAGTTGACGCCGGGGTTCTCGTAGAATGAGCGGTCCTCGAGGGCGATCGTGGCGTCGATCAGGTACGGGGAGATCGCGTCGAGCGACACGTACGTGCGATCGCCCCGGAACGGACGTGGATCGATCGACTCGTAGAGCAGGTGCTGGCCGGTGCGATCGTAGATGCGCACCGTCTCGAACTGCTCTTGTTCGGTCTCGATTGCGCTGGCGTCCGGCAGATCGCGCGCGTAATACAGGTAGACGCCGGCCGCGGCGCCGACGGCTGCTGCTGCGCTCGCCCCCGCGACCGCCACAACCAGGAAGAACAAGACCAAAGCGATACGCAGCGCCCACAGATGGGGCTTCGGCGCCAGGAGGCGCGCGCGCGCCCGCCGCCTTCGTCGGATGAAGATCTGCTCTCGTCGTTCCATAGGGGAAAATCATAGCTGAAATGGGGACGATTGGCAAACATGCGGCTGGCCAGGGTGTATTTCAGTTGGGTGGCGAGGTATAGGCTTGTCGCCAGCGCTCATCAAAGCCGTTTGGCTGTGCCAGAGCGCGCGACCACATCACAATCCTCTGGGTTGTGGGGCGCGGCGCAGCGCAATCCGGAGGATTGCGCTACGGCTGCACATACAGGCAATGGCGAATGAGCTATCAGGGTACCACCCCGAATCGCGCGCACGGAGGCATGAGAGAGGGAGTCAGCGAATCAGTGAGAGTCGGTATTGACGTCTGGATAACTATTTGTTATACTATTTGTGGAAGAGGAGGTATGATCAATGCGGAACGTCAAGACCGCGATCTCGATCCAAAAGTCGCTCTTCGAGCAAGCTGAGGACCTCGCGCGCCAGATGAAGATCTCGCGCAGCCGATTGTTTGTGCTTGCGTTGGAAGACTATATCCGTCGCCAGCAAAATCGCGAGCTGCTGGCCCAGATCAACGCCGCGTATGCCGATGAGCCGGACTCGCTTGAGCGAACCCTTCGCCATGAAGTAAGGCGCACCCATCGTCGAATCGTAGAGGGCGAGTGGTGATCAATCAAGGGGATATCTACTGGATTGATCTTGGGGAACCGCTGGGGTCTGAACCTGGGTACAGACATCCGCACGTTGTCGTGCAGAACAATCTGTTCAACCGCAGCGCGATCCGAACAGTTGTCGTCTGCGCGCTGACGTCTAATCTCAAGCGCGCGAATGCCCCCGGGAACGTGTTCCTCCCCAGAGAGGAGACGAACCTTCCCAAAGATAGCGTGGTCAATGTGTCGCAAATTTTTACAGTCGACAAATCGCAGCTAGACGAATATGTCGGCGCCCTGTCAGCCAGGCGCGTCCAGGAGATCCTGGAGGGGATCAGGCTCGTGCTCGATCCGCGCGAACCTGAATGATCAGCGACCTTCGCTCGCCCACAGATCCAGGTACAGGCGGACCATCCGGCAGCTACGTAGCTTACTGTAGCAGACTTGTTGTGGGGCCGACGGACGCGCCGGTTATGGGCTATGATCTGATTAACAGCCGCCCCAGGAACTCCTTTGCCTCCGCGTAGATCCCCGGCGCCTGCGACTCGCGCGGGCCGGCGATGTTCAGGACCCACTCAGCGGCGTTCAACCCCGACGCGACCAGCGCCAGCCAGCGACGCGCTGCAGCCAGCGCCTCCGGCCGTGCGATGTCTGCGACCAGGCAGGGGCGCAGGAACACCAGCTCGGCGCACAGGCGGGTGAATTGGGTCCCCGGCGAGCGCGCCAACTCGTCCCCGCGGATCAGGATGAGCGTCGCGTGGCTATCGCGAACGTTCCACGCCGTCCGCTGTTCCGGAGCAGCGGACGGCGTTTCGATCAGGCGCGGATACAGCGCCAGGAGGCCAGGCGGAGATGGAAAGTCCTCCGCCCAGCCGCCGCGCGGACACCAGCCCCCATACGGAAGCCCCTCGCGCCGCGCGACATCGAGCGCGGCGCGATCGACTCCTGACTGGCCGCCGCTGCGGATCGTGAGCTGCACCAACCTCACTCCGCTGCCCGCGCCGCCAGCCCCTGCAGCAGCGCTGTCGCCACGGGATCGCGCCCCAGGTCCTCATCCGCCAGCCGCAGGGTGGTCACCACCGCCGCCCCCTGCCCGTAGCGTCGCCGCACGATCAGCCCCACCGGCTTGTGGATCCAGCCGACGCACAGCCCGGCGTCCACGTCCGCCTCGAAATCCCAGGGGCTAAGCCCGGCGATGACGTGCTCCGGGATGACGCGGCTGAAGCTGAGATCGAGGAGCGGCCCGCCTGGCAGGGTCGCGAATGGCCCCGTCCGCCTCAGCCAGGCGAAGGAGCTGGCCCAATCTCCCTGCCAGGGCGTCCCCGCCCGCGGCGTGATGTGCACACGCGGCAGGCTGGTTGCCATCGCTTCCGGCCCCTCCGCCAGCAGCAGCACGCGCCCGCCATTCTGCACCCAACTATGCAACAGGGTGTCCAGCCTGCGCGCGACGGCGACGACCCCCGGCGCCAGACCATCGGCCACCGGCCAGCCCAACGCGCGCAGGCGCGCCGCCAGGCCGGTATCCGGCGACCAGAGCGTCATCCCCGCGATCGGCGCCTTGACCTCTTCGGAGAAGACGCTGAAGCGCAGATCGTTCTCAGCGACGAGGCGACCGTCCGCGGCCAGCCATTGCAGTTGCAACGTGTACGCCCGTCCTCCGTTGCCGTCCACCGGCGGCGCTGGGAAGGCGATCTGGCCCAGCTCCGCCGCCTGGCCGCGCGCCACAGGGGGGACAGCCAGCGCGCCTTGGAGCGCGGTCCCCTCCACCCACCAGCGCACAGTCCCCGCGCCCGGATCCGCTGCGCCGAAGCGCGACCCCCACAGCCGCACCGTCACCGTCTCGCCGGCCCAGTAAGCCCAGCGCTCAACCTGAGGGATCAGCACATCGTCAGCGTTGACGCGTCGCAACACGTCGTGGAACGCCTTTGGGCGGCGGTCCATGTCCAGCAGGCCGTTGCATTCCCAGTGCGCATCGGTGAACTCGGTGATGACGTAGCCCTGGATGCTGTTGCGGCGGCGCAGCGCTTCGATCTCGAACTTGAGCGCCAGATACTCTTGCCACTGCGTCGCCGTCACGAATTGCCGGTAGCTGCCGAAGACGCGCTCGAGGCCCCATCGTCGGCAGCGCGCCTGGACGCCGTGCGGATAGACCACGCCATCGCCCCATTCCAGGCCGGTCTCGAACCACCACGGCTCGCCGTCGCGCGACAGGAGGTCGGCGTCGGGCAGCCCCCAGTTGCCGAACTCCGAGACGACCAGCGGCTCCTGCCCGCTGCGCACGCCCTCTCCAAAGGGGGTATACGTCCAGTCCGGCCGCGCCGCGAACTCCTCCACCCAGGCGTCGAACTCGCGATAGTGATCGGGGATCACGCGGTAGGTGTGGTAGTCGTCGAGATCGCTTTGGACATGGAAGTTGGGCGGACACGCCGAGTTGTCGATGATCAGCCGATAGGGATCGAGCTGCCTGGCGTAGGCGTACATCCCCTTCAGCCACGCCCGATGCGACGCGTCGTGCGGCAGGTCGAGGCCCCATCCCTCGTTGATGATCGACCAGGCGATCAACGAGGGCCGATTCCAGTCGCGAGCGATCATCCCCTCCAACGTCGCTCGGGCGCGCTCCTTCGTCTTCTCCGTGAGCAGCTCCCAGTTGGGGATCTCGCTCCAGATCAGGAGGCCGGCGCGGTCGGCGGCGCGGTAATAGCGGGGATCGCCCACCTTGATGTGGATGCGCAGCGCGTTCAGCCCCAGCTCTTTGGCCCTGCGGAACTGGTCGTCGAGGAAGGCGTCCGAGGGCGGCGTGGCGATCGTGCCCGGATAGTAATCTTGATCGAGGGCGCCGCGCAGGTAGATCGGCTCCCCGTTGAGCAGGATCTGCCCATTGCGCGCCTCGATCGTGCGGAAGCCGAAGGTGTCGCCCACGGCGTCGATCGCCTCTCCCTCGCGCCAGAGCGTGACCTGGGCGTGGTAGAGCACTGGCGAGTCGGGCGACCACCAGGCGAACCCAGGCACGTCCACCGTCAGCGTCGCCGATGAGGCGCCCGCGGCCAGCGCAGATGTGGCTTCAGCCAACACCTGGTCGACGCTGTCGCGGATGGCAAGGGCGATCGTCAGATCGGATGGCGCCGGCGCGTTCAGCCGCGCTTCCACGGTCACCTGGGCCTGGCGCGGCTGGGGCGTGATGCGGATGGGCAACAGGTGGATGGGGGAACGCGCCTCCATCCAGACCGATTGCCAGATTCCCCCTTGCGGGCCGTACCACGACTGTTTGCCGTGTGGGATCTCGCGCATGGGGAAGTCGGGGAAGCGGGCGTCGTCGGCGCCCGGATCGACCGCGCGCACGACGATCTGGTTGATCTCGCCGTAGCGCAGGCAGGATGAGACGTCGAATTCGAAGGGGAGGTAGCCCCCCTCGTGGCTGCCGACGAACTGACCGTTGACCCACACCTCGGCGTAGTAATCGACGGCGTTGAAATGGAGGAAGACGGCGCGCCCGGCCCACTCCGCGGGCACGCGCGCGGTCCGGCGATACCAGCCGACGCCGGCGGCTTCATGCAGGTCGGCGAATTGCGCCTGCCAGGGCATGGGCACCTGGGCTGTCCGCCAGCTCGTGATCTGATCGATCGTCAGCGTGTTGGCGGCGTCAAACTGGAACTCCCAGACGCCGTCAAGGGAGAGAGAGTCGCGGAAAGTCATCATGGCTCCTACGGTTCATCTTCAATGATGAGGCGAACGGTCCACGAGGGCGGGCCATCAGCTCAGGGCGATCGTGGTGAACGACAGCGCGGGCAATCGCAGCGTCAGGCTGGGGCCGTCGAGTTTAAGGCCGTTCACCGGCTTCGGGACGATCACATGCGGGTTGGCGAACGAGTTCTCGGCCTTGGGATCGGTCCCGCTGATCTGGTAGGCTGCTTTGACCCTCGTGGGCGCGCCGTCCTGCCAGGTCAGGGTCGTCGTCAGCGGTTCGCTCTGGCTGCGGTTGACGAGGAAGACCGCCTGGGCGCCGGTCGCCGGGTCGTGGGTGGCGGCCGCGTCGAGCAGCGGCATATCGCCGAACTGTTTCGTCGTGTACAGCGGCGCGCGCACGAGCACGTCGAGCGAGTTGCCGCGAGCGTGATTGCTCACCAGTTGGAAGGGATAGAACGACGTCTCTTTGAGCAAAGCCTCGCGCGTCGTGTGCAGCCACGAGATGATGTTGACGATCTGGGCCACGCAGGCGATCTTGAGCACGTCGCACTTGCGCAGGAAGACGTTGAGCCACTGCGCCACCACCAGCGCGTCCTCGAGGTTGTAGCTGCACTCGGCCAGGTGCGGCGCCTCGGTCCAATGGCCGTGCGACTCGCCGGGATGCCACACCTGCCACTCGTCCCACGACAGGTAGACGTCGTGTTGGCTGCGGTTCTTGGCCTTGACGTAGCGCAGCGTGCTGGCCATGATGTCGACGAATTCCTCGAAGCGCCGGCTGAGGGCCAGGTAGCTGGGGGTGTCCTGCTCGTGGTGGTTGCTGACGTACATGTGGATGGAGAGATAGTTCACGTGCTCCCAGCACGTCTCCAGCACCACGCGATCCCATTCGGGGAAGGTGGGCATGCGATCGTTGGAGGAGCCGCAGAGCACTGTCTCGATGGTGGGATCGTGCCATTTCATCAGCTTGGCCGCCTCGCGCGCCTTCTTGGCGTAGTCGTACATATCGAGGTGGCCGATCTGCCAGGGGCCGTCCATCTCATTGCCCAGGCACCAGTATTTGACGTTGTGCGGCTCGCGGTAGCCGTGGGCGGCGCGCAGGTCGGCGTAGTAGGTGCCGACGGGCGCGTTGCAGTACTCGACGAGATTGGCGGCGGAGGCGATGTCGCCCGTGCCCAGGTTGACGCCGAGCATGGGCTGGGCGTCGATCTTGCGGCAGAAGTTGATGAACTCATTGGTGCCGAACTGGTTGGTCTCGATCGAGAACCAGGCCAGATCGCGGCGTCGTGGGCGTTGTTCGCGCGGGCCGACGCCGTCCATCCAGTTGTAGCCGCTGAGGAAGTTGCCGCCCGGGTAGCGGATGACGGTGTAGCCCAGCTCGCGCAGCGCGGCCAGCACGTCGCGGCGCAGGCCGTCCTCATCGGCGTGGGGCGACTGTGGGTCGTAGATGCCGCCGTAGATGCAGCGCCCCATGTGTTCGGCGAAGCCGCCGAACAGCAGAGGGGAGACGGCGCCGATCGTACGATGGGGGTCGAGATAGACTTGCGCAGAGCTTGTAGACATGACACCTCCTTAAGATCGAGTGGCAGCAGTGTTCTGCCTCTCAAATGCGTTGCAGCTCTGGAGACCAAAACCCATCACAGGTCGGGTTGGAGAGTTTCGCTACTCCGCTCCGATCCGTCGCAGCGCGGCCATCGCCTGCTCGGGGGCGACGTCGTCGACGATGACCACGCGGCCGATCGCCTCCGGCACGACGAAGCGCAGGCGGCCCGCCGCGCGCTTCTTGTCGGTGCTCATCGCCTGATAGATCGCCTCGGCCCGATAGCCTTCGATGGTCGCGGGCAACCCCAGATGGGCCAGCAGATTGCCGATGCGCGCGCAGAGGCCCGGCTCGGCGCGGCCGAGCATCTCCGCCAGATGCGCGGCCGCCGCCATGCCGATGCTCACCGCCTCGCCGTGGCGCAGGCTGTACCCGGAAACCTGCTCCAGGGCGTGGCCGAAGGTGTGGCCGAGGTTGAGCACGGCGCGCCGCCCCTGTTCGTAGGGATCCTCCTCGACGACCTCGATCTTGACGCGCACCGCTGCGGCCACCAGGTCCGTCAGCGACGCCGGCCCCCGCTCCTCCAGTTGTTGGAACAGCTCGGGCGCTGCGATGATGCCGTGTTTGACGACCTCGGCCAGGCCGGCGCGAAACTCCACAGCCGGCAGCGAGCTGAGCGTCAATACGTCGATCAGCACCATCTCCGGCTGTTTGAAGGCGCCCACCAGGTTCTTGCCCTCCGGCAGATCGACCCCGACCTTGCCGCCCACCGAGGCGTCGACCATGCTCAGGAGGGTGGTCGGCGCCTGGACGAAGGGGACGCCGCGCAGAAACGTGGCGGCGGCGAAGCCGACCAGATCGCCGATCACGCCGCCGCCCAGGGCGATCACGGGGCTGCGGCGGTCGAGGCCGGCGGCGACGAAACGCGCGTACAGCCCCCGCACGGTGTCCAGGGTCTTGTGCGCCTCGCCCGCGGGGATCTCGATGAGGGTGGGGCGGAAGCCCGCGCGCGCGAGGGCGTCCGACAGCGTTGCCCCCCAGTGCGCTCCGACAATGGGGTTGGTGACGATGGCCGCGCGCGCGGGCGCCACGCGCCGGGCCAGCAGCTCGCCAGCATGGTCGAGGATGCCTTCGCCCAGGACGATGTCGTAACGGCCGCCGTCGGGCGTGTGCACGGGGAGCCGGTACGCGGTCGGCAGGCCCCAGAGCAACGCCAGCGCGCGCGCGGTCGCGTCGTCCGGCGAGAGGTCGCTGGTGTCGAGCTGGAGAGGGAAGGCATCGTAGACGGGGGCGCGCTCGGCGAGCAATGCTTCGATGCGGCTGCGGCGGTCGTCGCCGTCGAGCTTGGGACGGTCCGCGCCGACGCCCACGCGCTCCAGGATGACGTCGGCGCGGGCGCGCAGGCATACGATATCGCCGCTGGCGCCCAGGACGGCGCGATTCTCGGCGTCGATCAGGGCGCCGCCGCCGGTGGCGATCACCAGCCCGCGCCGCGCTGCCAGCTCCTGACACAGGGCGCGCTCGAGGGCGCGGAAGGCCGCCTCGCCCTGCTCCCGGAAGATGTGCGGGATGCTCAGGCCGGTGCGCTCCTCGATCAACGCGTCCATGTCGACGAACTCGCGGCGCAGGCGGCGCGCCAACTGGCGACCGATCGTCGTCTTGCCCGTGCCCATGAAGCCGGTTAAGATGATGTTGCGATCATCCGAGCTGGCCGACGAACTCATGCACATTCACTCCCCTTGAAAGCCGCTCGGCAATCCGGAGGATTGCGGTACAGGAGCGCCCGTTGCTATATCTCTTGTCCGGTCGTCGGATAGTCGAAACTCCACGGCTGGTTGTCCATCTCCAGGTCCTCCAGGCGCGCCTGGCGCAGCGCCTGGAAGCGCGGCCGCATCTCGGCCAGGCTGTCCCCTCCCAACTTTTCGAGGAGGGCGTCGGCGAGGACGAAACAGGTCATGGCCTCCAGGATCACGCCCGCGCGCGGCACGGCGCAGAAGTCGGAACGCTCGTAGGCGGTGGCCGCGGGCTGACCCGTGGCCAGATCGACCGAGCGTAGCGGCGTCAACGTGGTCGCGATCGGCTTCATCGCCACGCGCGCCACGATCGGCTCGCCAGTGGTGATCCCTCCCTCGAAGCCGCCGGCGCGATTGGTGCGCCGCACGAGCCGCCCATCTTCGACGAAGATCTCGTCGTGGACCTGCGTGCCGGGCAGGCGCGCGTTGGCGAAGGCGGGGCCGAACTCGACCCCCTTCATAGCGTGGACGGAGATCAGCGCGCCGGCCAGCCGCCCGTCGAGCCGGCGGTCCCAGTGGACGTGCGAGCCTAACCCCGGCGGCGCCCCCAGCGCCACCACCTCGATCACGCCGCCCAGCGTGTCGCGCTCGGCCATGGCCTGGCGGATGCGCGCGTGCACCGCTTCGGCGCAGGCGAGGTTGGCCACACGCACATCGTTGCTCTCCGCCGCCGCGAACCGCTGGGGATAGGGCAGATCGTCCGGCGGCGCGGCGTCCACCCCGCCGATCTCGACGACATACGAGCCGACGGTGATCCCGAACTCGGCGAGCAGGCGACGGCAGGCGGCCCCCACCGCCACGCGCGCCGTCGTCTCGCGCGCCGACGCGCGCTCCAGGGCCAGGCGCAGCTCGCGATAGCCGTATTTGATGGCCCCCGTGAGGTCGGCGTGGCCCGGCCGCGGGATCGTCATCGGCTCGATAACGCGCGCCTGCCATTTGACATAATCTCGGTTGGTGATACGGAAGGAGAGGGGGCCGCCCGTCGTCTGGCCCGCCATCACCCCCGCGGCGATCTCGGCCGCGTCCCTCTCGATCTTCATGCGTCCGCCGGAACCGTACCCTTCCTGGCGGCGCGCCAGGTCGCGGTTGATGTCGTCGGGCGTCAGGGGCAGGCCAGCGGGCATCCCCTCCAAAATGGCCGTGAGATACGGCCCATGCGATTCTCCTGCGGTCAGATAGCGCAACATATGGTCCTTATCTCAAGCGAGCGATCCGTCACTACGTTTTGTCCTATCCTCTCTCGCCAGTCGACGCCAGCGCAGGGTCAGGAAGGGGCCTGCGGTTCAGCGGGCCAGCGCCGTCAGCAGCGCTGCGCGCATGACCTCCACAGGCGGCTCGGCTCCCGTCCACAGCCGGAAGGCGGCCGCGCCCTGGTGGACGAGCATGCCCACGCCGTTCAGGGTGCGCGCGCCGGCCGCGTGCGCCTGGCGCAGGAAAAGGGTCTCCTGCGGCCGGTAGATCAGGTCGACGACCAGGCAATCGCCCGGCAGAGGGCGTTCATTGGGCCAGGGAGAGGCGTCGTCGTGCGGCCACATCCCGACCGAGGTGCAGTTCACGATCAAGTCGCTCGTGACGTTGAAGGCGCCGAGATCGTCCGGGAGGGGATGCGCGACGAAAGCGACGTGCGGGAAGAGGGGACGCAAGTCGTCGGCGATGGCCTGAGCGCGCGCGGGCGTGCGGTTCCACAGGACGATCTGGGAGGCGCCGGCCGTCGCGAGCGCGTAGGCGACCGCGCGCGCCGCGCCGCCAGCCCCCAACAGGAGGACGCGCGCGCCGCGCGGGTCGCAGCCGGCCTCGCGCAGGGAGGCCAGGAAGCCCGCGGCGTCCGTGTTGTCGCCGTGCAAAGCCCCATCCGCGCCGACGACGATCGTGTTGACGGCGCCGATCGCGCGCGCGGCGTCGCTGAGGGAATCCAGGTGGGGGATCACCGCCTGTTTATGGGGCACGGTGACGTTGACGCCAGCGAAGCCGAGGGCGCGCAGGCCAGCGAGCGCCGCCCCCACCTGCTCTGGCGCCACGGCGCAGGGCACATAACACCAGTTGAGATGGAGCGCGGCGAAGGCCGCGTTGTGCATGGGCGGGCTGAGGGAGTGCTCGACCGGCCATCCCATCACCCCGACTAATTTCGTCCGTCCGTCAATCATAGCGCAGGTCGGCCCCCAGGTCGGCCAGCAGCTCCGGGAACTCCGGGAACGACTTGGCGATGCATTCGGCGCCCTCGATGACTGTCTCGCCGTCGGCGATCAGGCCGGCCACGGCCAGCGCCATGGCCAGACGATGGTCGCCGTGAGCGTGGACGGACGCGCCGCGCAAGGGGGTCGGCCCCGTGACCGTGAAGCCATCGGCGGCCGGCGCGATCTGCGCGCCCAGCTTGCGCAGTTCCTCGACCACCGTCGCCACGCGATCCGATTCTTTCACGCGCAGTTCGGCAGCGTCGCAGATGATCGTCTCGCCCGCGGCCTGGGTGGCGAGCACCGCCAGGACCGGGAACTCGTCGATCATGCGCGGCACGATGGCGCCGCCCAGGCGAACGCCGCACAGGCCGTCGCCCGCGCGCGCCCGCAGGTCGGCCACCGGCTCGCCGCCCGCCGCGCGAGCGTCGAGGGTCTCGACCTCGACGCCCATGGCGTCCAGCGCCTCCAGCAGGCCGGTGCGTGTGGGATTGACGCCCACCCCTTCCAGCACGACGTCGGAGCCAGGCGTGAGGAGGGCGGCGGCCAGCAGGAACGCGGCGGAGGAGAAGTCCCCTGGCACGTCGATGCGCAACGGTTGGAGGGCGGAGGCGGGAGGTTCGATGCGCGCGGAAGAACCGTCGCAGGTGAGGGGGGCGCCAGCCGCCTGGAGCATACGTTCGGTGTGATCGCGGCTGGGGGCTGGCTCACGTACGGTCGTCGGCCCCTCAGCGAACAGGCCCGCCAGCAGGAGCGCGCTCTTGACCTGGGCCGACGCGACCGGCGATCGGAACTCGAAGCCGGCCAGGCGCCCGCCGCGGATCGCCAGCGGCGGCAGTTGGCCGCCAGCGCGCCCCAGGACTGTGGCCCCCATCCAGCGCAGCGGCTGCGCGACGCGCGCCATCGGACGGCGGCGCAACTGCTCGGAGCCGGTGAGGATCGACGTGAAGGGCTGGCCGGCCAGCAGCCCCGCCAGCAGGCGCATCGTCGTCCCCGACGACTCGCAATAGAGGACGTCGGCTGGCTCGCGCAGGGAGCGCAGCCCCTTGCCCCACACCACGACCGTGTCCTCGTCGCTGCGCTCGATCTCCGCGCCGAGCGCGACCAGGCAGCGCAGGGTGGCCAGGGTGTCGTCGGCGGCCAGCCAGCCGCGCGCTTGCGACTCGCCCTCGGCCAGGGAGGCCAGGATGAGGAAGCGGTGAGAGATCGACTTGTCCCCCGGCACGCGCAGGCGTCCCTGCAGGGGGCCGCTCGTCCAAATGCGAAGCTGAGCCATCAGAGTGTACTCCCGACGGTCATCGTTGAGACTATGTGCTGGATATTGTAGCTGGGAGAGCGCCTCGCGGCAAGCGTCGCGCCGTCGTTGGGTGCATTTCAGTCTGGCGACGACTTACAGGCCTGCCGCCAGCGCTCGTCAAAGTCGTTCGGAAGTGCCCGAGCGTGCGACCGTATGGATTGTGGACCGGTACCGGCTGCGTCGCCATCGAGGGTGTCAGAGAGCGCGAGCGTATCACAATCCTCTGGATTGTGGGACGCGACACAACGCAATCCGGAGGATTGCGGTACGGCCGCGTTTGGGCATGCCAACGCGCGAGCGCGCTCGTAATAGAGGGGCGCCTCCTCTCCGCGTCGGCGGTTTTCTGCCATAAAGTGCAATCCTATGACCAGCGTCGCAACCCGAGCTTGATCTGTTCTGGCAG
>FWPV01004238.1_pt1 | contig 30986 bp, 30 predicted proteins | sample 2228371 | NCBI WGS metagenome assembly FWPV01 (sample SAMEA103939776, study PRJEB20133) | metagenome | reverse complement strand
CCCGGTCCCGTCGTGCTCGGCAGGGCGGGCGGCGGCGCGGCTCATGGTCTCTCGGGCGGCGTCTCGCGGTCGACAGCGGGGCGCGGCCGGGCGGCGCCGCGCCGAATTTTCGCCCATTCAACCAGAAAGAAACCGCCCTCGAAAGAGCGGTTCTGTCGCGCGCGCCGCGGCCCCGGCCTCGCGTGCCGGCCCGGCCACGCCGCAGGTCTGCTCGCCCAGCGCCGCCAGGACCCCGGGCACGAGATCGGGCAGATCCTCGGCGATCAGACCCGGCCCGGCCGCCTCGCCCGCCCGGGCGTGCAGCCAGGCCCCGGCCGCCGCCGCCTCGAAGGCCGGCATCTTCTGCGCCAACAGGCCCAGGATCAGTCCGGCCAGGACGTCGCCGGTTCCGGCGGTGGCGAGGGTCGGCGGCGCCCGATCGAGGATCGCCGCCCGACCGTCGGGTGCCGCCACCACCGTGTCCGCGCCTTTGAGCAACACCACCGCCCCACTTCGCGCCGCGGCGGCTCGGGCCCGGCTCAGCCGATCGCCCCGATATGCGAACAGTCGGGCGTATTCGCCGTCGTGCGGGGTGAGCACGCAGCGGTCGTGCACCAGTGCGAACAGGCTCGGCGGATCGCCGGCGAAGCTGGTCAAGGCGTCGGCATCGAGCACGAGCGGTCGGCCGCTGCGAGCCAGGACCGCCACCGCCTCGCGGGTCTCCTCGCCCACCCCGGCGGCCGGCCCGATCAGCCAGGCGTCGAGCCGCGGGTCGGCCAAGAGCGCCTCGAGACCCGCGCGATCGGCGCAAGGCTTGGTCATCACGGTGGTGAGCGTGGCGGCGTAGACCGGCAACGCATCGGGCCGCGCGGCCACGCTCACGAGCCCCGCACCGACCCGCAGCGCGGCGCGGGCCGCCAGGCGCGTCGCCCCGGTGGCGTGCGCCGGCCCACCCACCACCACGGCGTGGCCGAAACGGTATTTGTGGGCGCTCGAGTCACGGCTCGGTCGGTGCGCGGCCCACAGCTTCGGGGTGTTCACCCGCAGCCCCTCGTCGACCTCGGCCACCACCTCGTCGGGGATGCCGATGTCGGCGACCACGAGCTCCCCCACGAGATCGCGGCCGGGCAGGAGCAGATGGCCGGGCTTGGGGCGGCAGAAGGTGACCGTGAGCCGAGCCGGAGCCGCCGCACCGCGGACCTCGCCCGTGGCCCCGTCCACGCCCGAGGGCACGTCGACCGCGACCACCGGGGCGCCGGACCCGGCGATGCGCTCGACCCAGGCCCGCGCCTCGCCCTCGAGCGGCCGGTCGAGCCCGGCCCCGAACAGCGCGTCGACCACGAGCCATCCCGCATCGAGATCCGGGGGCAGCGTGCGCGTCATGGGGCCGCTCCACCGGGCCCGGGCGAGCGCGGCATCGCCCCGCAACCGGGCCGGGTCGACCAGGCTCGCCACGGTGACCGGCCAGCCCAGGGCCGCGAGCCGCCGCGCCACCACCCAGCCGTCGCCGCCATTGTTGCCCGGCCCGCAGGCCACGAGCGTGGGCCCGGGCGGGAACCGGGCGGTGATCGCCCGGACGATCGCCCGACCGGCGCGCTCCATGAGCACGATCCCGGGGGTGCCGCGGGCGATGGTCCGCCGGTCCGCCTCGCCCATCCGCGCCGGCGTCAACAGCACGCCGTCGGCGGGGAAGGAGCTGCCGGCCACCGCCCGGTCCTCAGACCATCCGGTGGCGGGCCCGGGCGGCCCGCTCGATCGCCGCCGCCACCAGGGGATCGAGCTCGAAGCGGTCGCGCAGCATGGCGAGCAGGCGCAGCTCGCTCTGCGAGGCGCCGCGATCGGCGGCGACGACGTCGCAGGCCAGCGCATAGGCCGTCTCGCGCAAGGGCGGCGGCAGCGCCCGCGCGATCCGTTCCAGGGCCACGTCCAGCCCGTCCTCGCGTTGGAGCAGCTCGACGCACTCCTGGCCGATCGCCGCGATGCGCGAGCGGTCGAAGCCGTCGAAGGCGGGCAGTGAGCCCACGATCCGGGTCATGGCCGCGATCTCGGCGTCCGGCATGGCGCCCTCGGCGGCCGAGACCAGGACCATGGTGGCGATCAGCGCGGCGTGGCGGTCGAGCGGTGCGGACATCGCATCTCCGGGTAGGTCGGCCGAACGGGCGGCCGCAGTCTGGTCGCGCCGCCCGCTCGCGGCAACCGGCCTGGAGGGTTCGGGCCCCGGTTTCTAACGTACAGAGAGAGTTGCTCTTGACGATGTTCGCCTCGATCGCGAAAAGTCGGACCGTCTCGTCGTCACGGACAGCGAAGCCTCGGTCGATGGACGTGGGCCCCGATCCGCAGCGACGTCGCCTGTTGATCGCCGGTGATCCGGCGCTGGCCCGGGGGCTCATGCGCATGGTGTTGAGCCGGCTGGGTTACGTGGTCTCGGTGGTGGGCAGCGGGACCGAGGCGTTGGTGATGCGCGCCCACACCCGCTTCGCGCTGGCGCTGGTGGCGTCCCGCTTGCCGGACATGCCGGGGGTGGTGCTCACCCGCCATCTGGGCGAACCGACGGTCGGGCCCGCGGTGCCGGTGTTGATGTTCGGGGACGCGCTCGACCAGGCCGCGGCGCTGCGCGACGGCGGGCCGCCGGGTCTCGTGGGCTTCCTGGTCAAGCCGGTGTCGATCGGCCGGTTGGTGGGCGCGGTCAAGGCGCTCACCGAGGGCTCGAGCGTGCCGCCCGTCGCCGCGGAGATCGCCATGCCTCTCGAACCCCCGCTCGACCTCGAGCGTCTGCGCGAGTTCACCAACGGCGACCGCCAGCTCGAACGCGAGCTCGCCACGTTGTTCGTCGAGAGCGCCGCCGTCTACATCGGCCAGATGCGCGGCGCGCTCGACGATCCCGAGGGCTGGAGCCGGGCCGCGCACGCCTTGAAGGGCGCCTCGGTCAACATCGGCGCGGTCGAGATCGCCCGCACCGCGGCCCGGGCCGAGCGGACGGCACCCGATCCGGCGCTGGTCGAGGAGCTGGAGAGCCAGCTGGGGGCCGTCCGCCGCTTCCTCGCCGACCGGCCGCGGGCCCCGGCCCCCGCCCGTTGAGCGGCCGACCGGCTCGGCGTTGGCCGGCGGCAACACAGCCGCGAGGTCAGCCGTCCCGGCCGCCGATCCACCTTGCGTCGGTGTGGCTTTTTCCCTGAATTCGGGGCAACGTCCGAGGGTGGGCGAACGGCTCGCCGCGACGCGGGGTCGCGAGCGGGCGCAACGGGGTCGGAGATCGCCGGGGATGGTCGCGAGCAGGCGTGTCGCTCTCCTCCTGGGTGTGATGCTGGCGGCGGCCGGCTGCGCCAATCAACCGAACCGCATGATCGCCGCCGATCCGAGCCCCCTCGACGACGCCGATCTGTACTTCGTCGACTCGGATGCGGTCCGGCGGATGGCCCCCCAGGGCCCGGCTTTCACCCAGGGCCTGCGGGTCGGCTATCTCGATCTTTCCGACCAGGCCGCGGCCCGCTTCGATCTGCTCGATCGGGTCCATTTCGGCCGCAAGGCGGTGGCCTCGGCCAAGGGCCTCAACGTCCAGCCCGACGATCTGCCGCTGCGGCGGCTGGAGGCGGCCGCCCGAGGCGAACTGTCGGCCGCCCGCACCCGCCTGTTGGCCGCCCTCGACGCCAACGGCCGGCTGCGCGCCCCGGCCGACGCGGCCAAGGCACAGACCGCCTTCGACTGCTGGCTGGAGCGGACCGAGGCCGGCGACGCTGCCGGAGCCGCGCTCTGCAAGGCGCGTTTCGAGGAGGCGATCGCCGCGGTCGAGCGGGCGCTGGGACCCGACGCGCCCAACGAGTATCTGGTGTTCTTCGCCTGGGATCGGGCCGACATCAGCCCGGTGGCGAGGCAGGTGCTGGAGCAGGTGGCGGCCGACTTCAAGGCCGGGCGCATGGTCCGGCTGCACCTGGCCGGTCACGCCGACCGCTCCGGCCCCGAGGACTACAACATGCGGCTCTCCGAGCGTCGGGCCCGCAACGTGGCCCGCGAGCTGGAGCGGCTGGGCGTCCCGCGCGAGGCCATGAAGCTCGAATGGTTCGGCGAGACCCGGCCGCGCGTGCCCACCCCCGACGGGGTGCGCGAGGCGCAGAACCGCCGGGTCGAGATCACCTGGGATTGAGGCTCGCCCGCGAGCCGACGCGCGTCGGATCGGCCGCCCGCGGGCGGCCGATCGCTTTTCGGGAGCGGAAAGGGCGAGCCCGGACCGGTCGACGGGGCCCGGGGCATCGACCCGCGGGCGCGATCGGCCGAGACGGGCGGGCTTGGACCGCCGGCGTCGTTTCAGCCGCCGGTGACGCTCATGTGCCGGCGCACCGCCGGCCGGTTGTGGCGGCGATCGATGACGAAGTCGTGGCCCTTGGGCTTGCGGGCGATGCCGTCCAGGATCGCTGCGCGGACCAGCTCGTTCCCCTCCGAAGCCCGCAGGGCCGCGCGCAGATCGGCTTTGTCCTCCTGCCCCAGGCACATGTACATGGTGCCGGTACAGGTCACCCGGACCCGGTTGCAGGATTCGCAGAAATTGTGGGTCAAGGGTGTGATGAAGCCGAGCCGCCCACCGGTCTCGCGCACCCGTACGTAGCGGGCCGGGCCGCCGGTGCGATAGTCGATGTCCTCGAGCGTCCAGCGCCGCTCCAGCCGCGCGCGCACGAGCGAGAGCGGCAGATATTGTTCGGTGCGGTCGCCGTCGATCTCGCCCATGGGCATGGTCTCGATGAGGGTGAGATCGAAGCCCTCCTCGCCGCACCAGGCGATCATCCGGTCGAACTCGTCCTCGTTGACGCCCTTCAAGGCGACCGCGTTGATCTTGATCGCGAGCCCCGCGGCCTTGGCCGCGCGGATCCCGGCCATCACCTTGTCGAACTTGCCCCAGCGGGTGATGGCTTCGAACTTGGCGCCATCGAGCGTATCCAAGGAGACGTTGATCCGCCGTACGCCGCAGCGGTACAGGTCGGCGGCGAACCGCTCGAGCTGGCTGCCGTTGGTGGTGAGCGTGAGTTCGTCGAGCCGTCCTTGCGCCACGTGCCGGCCCAGCTGCTCGACCAACCACATGACGTTGCGGCGGACCAGGGGCTCGCCGCCGGTGAGGCGGATCCGCCGCACGCCCAGATCCACGAACACCCCGGCCAGCCGGTCGAGCTCCTCCAGCGTCAACAGCTCGGCCTTCGGCACGAAGGTCATGTTCTCGGCCATGCAATAGACGCAGCGGAAATCGCACCGATCGGTGACCGAGATCCGCACGTAGGTGATCCTCCGGCCGAAGGGATCGATCATCGCCGCCTCCTCCCGCGCACCACCGACCGGCCGCCGCGCTGCGCGCAGCCGACCTTTACGCGTATGGTTCCGCCGCGCGATGCTGGCAAGGGGCGGCCCGCCGCGCGCCCGTCCTTCGGGAGCGACTCCGCCCCTCGGGAGCGACGATGCGCATCGCCTTCCTCGCCGCCGAGACCCCCGAAGCCCGGCGCGCCCTGGCCGAACTTGAGGCCCGCTACGCCCACGTGCCGCCCGAGGAGGCCGAGGTGCTGGTGGCGCTGGGTGGCGACGGGTTCATGCTCGAGACCCTCCATGCGAGCCTCGCCCGGCGCGCGCCGATCTACGGGATGAACCTCGGCACGGTGGGCTTTCTGCTCAACGAGTACCGGCCCGACGGGCTGCTCGAGCGGATCGCCGCGGCCACGCCCGTGCATCTCCATCCGCTGCGGATGCGCGCGGTGCTGAGCAGCGGCGAGATCCGCGAGGGGCTCGCCGTCAACGAGGTCTCGCTGTTCCGCCAGACCCGCCAGGCGGCCTGGCTGGCGATCGACATCGACGGCATCTGCCGGCTGCCGCTTCTGGTCTGCGACGGTGTGCTGGTGGCGACTCCGGCCGGGTCGACCGCCTACAACCTCTCGGCCCACGGGCCGATCATCCCGTTGGGCTCGGAGCTGTTGGCCCTGACCCCGATCAGCCCGTTCCGACCGCGGCGCTGGCGGGGTGCGCTGTTGCCCTCGACCACCCGCTTCACGATCCGGGTGCTCGACGCGGCCAAGCGGCCGGTCGGCGCGGTGGCCGATCAGACCGAGCTGCGCGACGTGATCGAGGTCGAGGTCTTCGAGGACCGCTCGATCACCTTCCGCATGCTGTTCGACCCCGAGCACAATCTCGAGGAGCGGATCCTCAAGGAGCAGTTCATCCCCTGAAGACCGCCGAGCGGGCGCGGCCGGAAGCCACGGCCTCGCCGTGAGTGGCGCTCAGCCCGCCAGCTGCAGGAGCGACCGGGCCGGCACCCCGAGCCGCTCGACCCCACCCAGGCCCTCGAGCTCGATGAAGAAAGCGGCGCCCGCGACCTCCGCGCCCACCTTGCGCAACAGCGTCACCGCCGCTTTCGCGGTCCCGCCCGTGGCGATCAGATCGTCGACCAGCACGACCCGGGCCCCGGGTGGCATCAGCCCCTCGCTCACCTGCAGCGTATCCGAGCCGTATTCCAGATCGTAGGAATGGCTCACCACCGCCCCCGGCAGCTTGCCCACCTTGCGCACCATGACGAGCCCGCGGCCGGCCCGATAGGCGAGCGCGGCGGCGAACAGAAAGCCGCGCGATTCGATGCCTGCCAGGATGTCCGGCTGCCAGCCGTCGACCAGCCGGTCCATCCGGTCGACCGCCGCCCGCCAGGCCAGCGGATCGGCCAGGACCGTGGAGATGTCGTAGAACAGGATGCCGGGCTTGGGGAAGTTCGGCACCCGGCGGATGATGGCGGCGAGATCGAGCTTGGCGTGGGTCATCGAAGCGCCTCGCAGGCACGCCGGATCCGCGCGCAGGCCTCCTCGAGGACCGCCGTCGCGGTGGCATAAGAGATCCGGAAATAGGGGTCGAGTCCGAAGGCCGAGCCGTGGACCACGGCCACCCCCACACTCTCCAGGAGATAGCGGGCGAAATCCTCGCTGCTCTCCAGCACCGCGCCCTGCGGGGTGCGCTTGCCGATCACCCCGGCACACGAGGGATAGACGTAGAACGCCCCTTGCGGCCGCGCGCAGTGCAGCCCCGGCGCCCGGTTGAGCTCGCGCACGACCAGATCGCGCCGCTCCTGGAAGATCGCGTTGTGCTTCGCGATGAAGCTCTGGTCGCCGTCGAGCGCGGCCACCGCCGCCGCCTGGCTGATCGAGCAGGGATTGGAGGTCGATTGGGATTGGATCTTGGCCATCGCCTCGATCAGCGGCACCGGCCCGCCGGCGTAGCCGATCCGCCAGCCGGTCATGCAATAGGCCTTGGAGACCCCATTGACGGTCAAGGTCCGCTCGTAAAGACGCGGTTCGACCTGGGCGATGGTGTGGAAGGTGAAGCCGTCGTAGACCAGGTGCTCGTAGATGTCGTCGCTCATCACCCACACCTGCGGGTGGCGTACCAACACGTCGGCCAGCGCCGCCAGCTCCTCGCGCGTGTAGGCGGCCCCGGTCGGATTGGACGGCGAGCACAGGATCACCCATTTGGTGCGCGGGCCGATCGCCGCCTCGAGATCCTCCGGGCGCAGCTTGAAGCCGTTGTTCTCCGGGCAGGGCACAAAGACCGGCGTGCCGCCGGCCAACAGCACCATGTCGGGATAGGACACCCAATAGGGGGCGGGCACGATCACCTCGTCGCCCGGATCGAGGGTCGCCATGAAGGCGTTGTAGAGCACCTGCTTGCCGCCGGCTCCCACCGAGATCTGCCGCGGCGTGTAGTGCAGCCCGTTCTCCCGCGCGAACTTGCGGGCGATCGCCGCCTTGAGCTCGGGCGTGCCGTCGACGTTGGTGTACTTGGTCTTGCCGGCGCGGATCGCGGCGATCGCCGCCTCCTTGATGTGCTCGGGCGTGTCGAAATCGGGCTCGCCCGCGCCCAATCCGATGATGTCGCGGCCCTCGGCGGCGAGCTTGCGGGCCAGATCGGTCACCGCGATCGTGGGCGAGGGCTTGATGCGCGAGAGGCTCCGGGCGACGATCGACATGAACCGGGATCCTGACAGCGGCGGGCGGCGCGCAGACTAGAAAGCCCGCGAGATCCCGGCAACCGCCGTCGTGCCGCTCACTCCGCGGCGCGGCGCAACGCGGCGGTGAGCGCACCGCCGAGCCGGGCCACGAGGCGCTCGACCAGCACCTCCAACCGCGCGAGCCCGGCGGTCGGCGCGCCGCTCACCTCGTCCAGGAACAGCGAGCGGCGCAGCTCCAGCTGCAGGGCGTGGCGGCCCTGCGCCGGCCGACCGTAGCTCTCGGTGATGTAGCCGCCGGCATAGGGCTGGTTGCGGGCGCACACGAGTCCGGCCTCGCCCAGCACCTCCTCGACCAGCGCCACGAGCCACGGCGCGCAGCTCGTGCCGTGGCGATCGCCGATCGACACGTCGAGCGGCGGCCGACCGCGGGTGATCGTCACCTCGGTCGGCATCGAGTGCAGATCGAGCAGCATCACCACCCCGAAGCGCGCCCGCTGCCGGTCGCACAGCGCCTCGAGCCGTCGATGATAGGGCCACCAGGCGCGCTCCAGTCGATCGGCCACTTCCGTGGGATGCAGCGGCCGGCGCCACAGCGGGCTCGCGCCGATCCGGCTCGGGACCACACCGAGCCCGGCCTTGGCCCGCACGCTGGTGATCAGGCCCGCCGGTCGCTCGCCGCCGGCCAGGAGCTCGGGATCGAGCTCGGCCGGGTCGCGGTTGAGATCGACGAAGGCCCGGGCGAAGCGCGCGCACAAGGCCACCGCACCGGCCCGGGCTCCGGCCGCCGCGAGCCGGTCGAGCGGCCCGTCGTCGAGCGCGCGCAGCTCCTCGGGGCCGGCGCGCAAGAGGGCCAGCGCCTCGGGCGGGCAGAACGCCCCGCTGTGCGGCGAGGAGAGCACCACCGGCAGCGGGGGCTCCCCGGCCGGAAGCTCGAAGAAGGGGGGATCGAAGGCCGCCATGCGGGTTCCGTGGCACGTCACCCGAGGCGAGGTGAGCACGGGACGTGTTCGGGAGCAATCGGCCCCGCGGGCGTGTGGCCGGTCGTGGGGCGGCTCGGCTGCGGCCTTGCACAGTGCCGCGAAATCCCCTACCTCGGCGCGGCGAGGGCGCGTAGCTCAGCGGTAGAGCACTACGTTGACATCGTAGGGGTCAGAGGTTCGATCCCTCTCGCGCCCACCACTTCCTCCCCTCGTCCGACCGCCGTCGATCCGCGCGCCGCTTTTGCGCCGTTCCCGAAGGCTGTCATCGGCCCGTCACGTTGGCGTCGTCGCGTCGTCACCGAACTCGTCTAGACGTCTAGACGAGGAGGGAACATGGCCGAGATCGCCGTCGTCCGCGGCGCCGGAACCACGCTGTGGGCGCACCTCGCCGAGCGGCTTCGCCGGGAGATCGCGGAGCGCTACGAGACCGGGGATCTGCTGCCCTCGGAGGCCAGCCTGGCGGCCCGCTTCGGTGTCAACCGGCTCACTTTGCGGCGGGCGATCGACGAACTCGTGGCCGAAGGCCTGGTCCGCCGCGAGCACGGCCGCGGCGTGCGCGTGCTCGGCCCCGATCTGATCTACGCGATCGATCCGGCGACGCGCTTCACCTTGCGCCTCGAGGAGGCCGGCCTCGAAGGCCACACGCGCATCTTGGCCGCCGGCCCGATCGCCGCCGAGAGCGGGGTGGCGCGCAGGCTGGGCGTGGCGCCGGGGCGCCCCGTGGCGCGGGTCGAGACCCTTCGCTTCGCCGCCGACACGCCGCTCTGCCTGGTCACCCACTTCGTGGTGATGCCCGAGGGCGAGACGGTGCTCGCCGGCTATCGAGGCGGCTCGTTGCACGCCTTCTTGGCCGAGCGGCACGGCTTGACGCTCGAGCGGCGGACCAGCCTCGTGACCGCCCGTCTGCCCTCGCCCGAGGACGCGCGGCTCTTGCGGATGCCGGCGACGCGCCCGGTGCTGCGTGTCAAGGGCGCCAACCTCTGTGCTCGCAGCGGCCGGGTCGTCGAATACTGCCTGACCCGGTTCCGCAGCGACCGCATCGAGCTCCTGGTCGAGTCCGCCCCCCGGCCGACCCGGAAGGCCCGCGGGGCGCCCGAGCCGGGCGCGGCCGCGGCACCGCTCTCCCCGAGCGGATCCGAACAGCCTGGAGAGACGCCATGCGACTTCGAAGCCTGTTCGTCGCCGCGGCCGCGGCCGCGATCCTAGCCGCGCCGGTCGCGGCGCAACAGCTCCCCGACGGGAGCCCGAGCCGGCCGTTGCGCGTGACGCTCGTGCCCGCCGACGGCGGCACCGAGGACGGCACCAAGGCCGATTTCTCGCCGCTCTTCGCGGCGATCACCAAGGCCACGGGCATCAACTTCGAGCTCAAGGTCGGGCAGACCTACGGCGCCGTGGTCGAGGCCATTTGCGGCTCGGTGACGGAGGTCGCCTTCTTCGGCCCGGCCACCTACCTGCCGGCCCGCGAGCGGGGCTGCGCCGAGCTCCTCGCGGTCGACGTGGTCCACGGCCAATCGGTCTATTATTCGGGCATCTTCGTGCGCGTCGATTCGCCGATCCGCAGCCTGTCCGATCTGCGCGGCCGCAGCGTCGCGTTCGGCGACGCCAACTCCACCTCGAGCTTCGTCTATCCCGTGGCCATGCTGCTGGCCGCCGGCCTCGATCCGGCCAGGGACCTGGGGGCGGTCCGCCTGACCGGCAGTCACGCCAACAGCCTCAAGGCCCTGGCCGAAGGGCAGGTGGACGCGGCGGCCGCCTCCTTCGACAGCTTCGAGAAGGCGATCAACCAGAAGGTGCTCGAGCCCGGCAAGTTCCGGGTGCTCGCCAAGTCCGACCCGATCCCCAACCCGCCGATCGCCATGAGCACCAAGCTGCCCGCCGACACCAAGGCCAGGCTCAAGGCCGCGTTCGGGCGCATCCACGAGATGCCCGGAGTCGATCCGAACATGATCCGCGGCTACGGCGGCAAGAAGGTCGACCGGTACGACTCCTCCGTCACCGACGAGATGATGGCCCCGGCTCTGGTGACCCTCGCCAAGGTGAGCGGTGACGTGCGCCGGGCGATCCTCGAGAAAGCGGCGGCGACCCGATGAGCGCCCGGGACCGTGGCGATCGCCCGCTGCTGGCCGTGCGCGAGGTCGCCAAGACCTTCCCCGACGGCACGCGGGCGCTCGACGGCGCGAGCTTCGCGGTGCCGGCCGGCCAGTTCTGCGCCCTGCTCGGCCCCTCGGGGGCGGGGAAGTCGACGCTGCTGCGCAGCATCAACGGGCTCGTCGAGCCCGACCGCGGCAGCCTGCTGTTCGACGGCATCCCGCTCGATCGCGCGAGCCTGCCGCGGATCCGCCGGCGCATCGCCATGGTCCACCAGCGCTTCAACCTGGTCGATCGGCTGCCGGTGGGGACCAACGTCCTCACCGGCGCCATCGCCCAGGTCCCCCTCTGGCGGGCGCTCCTGCACTGGTTCCCGCGCCAGCTGCGCGAGAAGGCCTGCACGCTCGTTCTGCGCGTGGGGCTCGAGCCCGAGCATCTGCACCGACGGGTGAGCGAGCTCTCCGGCGGCCAGCAGCAGCGCGTCGGCGTCGCCCGTGCCTTCCTGTGCGACCCCGATCTGCTGCTCGCCGACGAGCCGGTGGCGAGCCTCGACCCCGCTACCGCGACCGACGTCATGGAGCTGCTGCGGGCCGCCGCCCGCGAGCGCGGCACCACCGTCCTGTGCAGCCTGCACCAGCCGGAGCTGGCCGTCCGCTTCGCCGACCGGATCCTGGGCCTGCGCCGCGGCAAGGTGGTGTTCGACGGATCGCCTCGACAGCTCGACGAGGCGGCGCTCGAGCGGATCTACGATCGCGCGCGCTCGCCCGCGCCGCTCGAGCTCGCGGCTTGACCCGTGGTCCGCGCCCCCGCCCCGCCCGCGGTTCGCCTCGACCCGCCTTACGGATGGCGGACCGCGCTCGCCGTCCTGGTGGTGGGCCTCGTGTTGATCGTCTCCGGCAAACGGGTCGAGCTCGACCGGTTCGCGGCCCTGCTCTGGGAGGCCGGGCTCGCCACGGTCGGCCTCACCGAGGGGAGCCAGGTCGGCCGCGGCCTCGGCCGGATGGTGCAGAGCCTGTTCCCGCTCGCCCTCGCCGAGCGCCGCGAGCTCGACAGGCTGCCCGATCTCGACCGCGACGCGCTGCCCTGGCTCGCCCGCATCGAGCGGGTCGAGACCACGCGCTACGAGCTCGATCGGGCGACCCTGGCGCTGGTCCCGATCGTCGAGAGCAAGGAGCATCTCGTCGAGCCCATCGGCTACCTCCTGCGCGTCCTCGGCAAGATGCTGGAGACGCTGGAGATCGCCTTGTGGGCGACGATCCTTTCGGTGATGGCGAGCGCGCCGCTTGCGGTCGCCGCTGCGCGCAACTACACGCCGCACCGCCTCGTCTATTACGCCGCTCGGGGCACCGTGAGCTTCTTGCGCGCCGTACCCGAGCTGGTCTCGGCCCTGTTCCTGGTGCTCGCCTTCGGTTTCGGCCCGATCGCCGGCATCCTGGCCCTGGGCCTGCACGCCGCCGGCTTCCTCGGCAAGTTCTACGCCGAGGACATCGAGGCGGCGGCGGTCGAGCCGCAGGAGGCCCTGCGGGCGCTCGGCGCCTCCAGGCTGCGCGTGCTCCGTTCCGCCGTCCTGCCCCAGGTCGCACCCTCTTACGTCGCCTACACGCTCTACATCCTCGACCGCAACGTGCGCATGGCCACCGTCGTGGGCCTGGTCGGCGCCGGCGGCATCGGCCAGGAGCTCAAGGGCCGTTACGACCTTTTCGAGTACGACCACGTGGGAACGATCCTGGTCGTGATCTTCCTCACCGTGTTCCTCCTCGATCAGGTCTCGGCCAAGCTGCGCGCGAGGCTCCTGTGAGGAGCGCCGCTACCGAGCAGGGCGCGCCGCCGCCGCGCTCCAGCTGGGGTCGCCTGTTGGCCGCAATCGAGCGGGATCGGGTGATCGCCACGGCCGAGCGGCTCGCCGCGCAGCTCGAGGTCGAGCTCGCGGCGCCACCCGAGAGCGGCCTCGTGCTCCTCACCTTGCGCGACGGCGTCGCCGGCACCCCCTTCCACCTGGGCGAGATGCCGGCCGCGCGCGTCGCTGTGCGCGTGCGGGCGGCCGACGGCCGGCTGGGGGAAGGCGGCGCCGTCGTCCAGGGCGAGGACCTGGAGCGCGCGTGGGCGACGGCCCTCCTCGACGCGGTCCTCGCCCATGGGCTGCCCGGCGCCGCGGCGGTGGCCGCGCTCCTGGCCGAAGGTGCGGAGCGGGTCGCCGCGACCGACCGGAGGCGCGCGCTCCTCCTAGCCCGCACCAAGGTCGATTTCACCCCGTTCACCGCGGTGGAGGCCGACGAGCCGTGATCGACGTGCCGCGGGTGTTCCATCCCTCCTGTCGTCAGCGGGTGTTCCGCCGCTTGCTCGAGGCGGCGGCCCGACCGGGCACGCTCGCCGAGCTCGACGCCGAGCTCGACGGCGCGCCGGCCTGGATCGCGGTGCTCTCGGTGTTCGTCGACCGCGCCGTCCGGCTGGCCGACCCTGACAGGCTGCTGGAGCCGCTCCACCGCACCCTCATCCCGGCCCTGCCCGCGGCAGCCGAGGAGGCCGGCTGGGTGCTCCTCGACGGGGCGCGGCCGCCGCGGCCGGGCTTCACACCCGAGCTCGGTAGTCTCGAGGAGCCCGAGCGTGGGGCCACCTTGATCCTCGTCGTCCAGGCGCTCGGCCGCGGCGGCCGCCTGCGCCTGTCGGGGCCGGGGATCGAGGGCGAGCGGCGGGTCGCGGTCGCGGGTCTGGCAGCCGAGTGGCTGGATGCCCGCCGGCGTTGGTGCGCCCTGTTCCCCCGCGGCGTCGACCTCGTGCTGGCGGACCGCGACCGCGCCCTCGTCCTGCCGCGCACCACCCGGGTCCTGGAGGGCTGAGATGGGCTACGTCGCGGTCAAGGGGGGTGCGGAGGCGATCCGCGAGGCAGCCCGCGCCCTGGAGGCCTTGCGCGCCGCTGCCGGCGGCCCGCCGCTCGCCCTCGAGCAGATCGAGCACCAGCTGCATTTCCTGCACGGCCGGGTCACCTCGGAAGGCGGGCTCGCCGATCCCCGCCTCGTCTCGCTCGCGATCAAGCAGGCACTCGGCGATCCGCTCGAGGCCGCCCTCCATCTTCGCGCCTACCGCTCGACGCGCCCGCGGATCGCCGAGACCGCACCGCTCGGGACCGAGCGGATGCGCCTCATCCGGCGCATCTCCGCCGCCTTCAAGGACGTCCCGGGCGGCCAGATGCTGGGCGCGACACCCGACTATCTCCACCGCCTGTTCCGCTTCGAGCTGCTCGACGAGGATCCCGACGCGCTGGAGCGGATCCTCGCCGAGTGGCTCGCGAACCCACCGGCCGAGCTCGGCTCGCCGCAGGCGCCCAAGGTGCTCGACGCGCTGCGCGCCGAGGGCCTGATCCCGCCACTTTCGGCACGCGCGCAGCGGGCCTTCGACATCACCCGCGAGCCGCTCGCCTTCCCGGCGCCGCGCTCGGCGGCGCTCGCGATCATGGCCCGCGGCGAGACCGGTGGGCTGCTGGCCCTCGCCTATTCCAACATGCGCGGCTACGGCGACATCCACCCGACCGTGGGCGAGCTCCGGGTCGGCTATCTGCCGGTCGAGCTGCCGCACCCGGTCACCGGCGAGCCGCTCGAGGTGGGCGAGGTGCTGGCCACCGAATGCGAGGTCGTGGCCATGTTCACCCGCGAGGACAACGAGCTACCGCGCTTCACGGTCGGCTACGGCGCCTGCCTCGGGCACAACGAGGTCAAGGCCATCGCCATGGCGGTGCTCGATCGGGCGATGACCGCCGCCGCCGAGGCCGGCGGCCCGAAGAACCCCTCCGAAGACCCCGATTTCGTCCTCCTCCACGTCGACGGGATCGAATCGCAGGGCTTCTGCATCCACTACAAGATGCCGCACTACGTCACCTTCCAGTCCGACCTCGACCGGCTGCGCCGGGCCCGCGCGCAGGCCCGGGCCGGTGCCGGCGGAGCCGAGCGTTGACCGCTCGGCCGGGTGCCACGCCGGCCCCGGGCCACGGGTTCGGCTATCTCGACGAGGACGCCAAGCGCGAGCTGCGCCGGGCGATTTTCAAGGCCGTGTGCGTGCCCGGCCACCAGACCCCCTACGCCTCGCGCGAGCTGCCGATCGCGCGCGGGTTCGGCACGGGCGGGCTCCAGGTCACCCTGGCGCTGGTCGGCCCGGACGACGTGATCAAGGTCATCGACCAGGGCTCGGACGACAGCGTCAACGCCGCGAGCCTCAGGCGGTTCTTCTTGTCGACCTGCCCCGGCCTGCGCGAGACCCGGCGCACCGAGGAGGCGACGCTGATCCAGACCCGCCACCGGATCCCCGAGCGGCCGCTGCGCGCCGATCAGATTCTGGTGTTCCAGGTCCCCTACCCCGATCCGCTCGTGCTGGTCGAGCCCAACGAGGCCAAGCGCCGGGCGATGCACGGCCGGGCCGATTACTCCCGGCTGTGGGTGATCCTCTACGAGGACCTCGTGACCTTCTCCGAGATCCGGATCTCGCACCGCTATCCGACCCGGATCGCCGGCCACTACGTGATCGACCCCTCGCCCATCCCGCGCTTCGACGTCCCCAAGCTGCACCGGGCCCATTGCCTCCATCTCTTCGGCGCCGGCCGCGAGAAGCGGATCTACGCCGTGCCGCCGCACACCGATGCCGAGCCGCTCACCTTCGAGGACGTGCCCTTCCGCGTCGAGGATTTCACCGATCCCGCCACCGGTCGGCGGCGGGCCTGCGAGCGCTGCGGCTCGACCACGAGCTTTCTGGACGAATTCTTCGAGCCGGACGGACGGCGCGTGTTCCGCTGCTCGGATGCGAGCTGGTGCGACGAGGTGCTCGAGCGCGTGGGGAGGATCCGGTGAGCCCGCTGCTCGAGGTCGAGGACCTCGCCCGCATCCACGGCCGCGGCTGCGGCCGTTGCCTCGAGCTGACCGGGCCGGAGCACGACACCAACCGTTGCCCCCGGTGCGGCGCGGTGGTCGCCCTCAACCGGGTGAGCTTCACGCTCGAGCGCGGCGAGGTTCTGGGCGTCATCGGCGAGTCCGGTTCGGGCAAGTCGACCCTCGTACGCCTGTTGGCGTTCGACGAGCCACCGACCGCCGGGCGCGCGGTCTTTCACGAAGCGGACCGGGTGGTCGAGCTGTTCGCGCTCGACGCCGCCCGCCGCCGAGCGTTCCGCGACGCCCGCATCGGCGTGGTCTACCAGAACCCGATGCTCGGGCTCGATCTCGGCATTTCCGCGGGCGGCAACGTCGCCGAACGGCTGATCGCGGCCCAGCGGGTCCGCTACGCCTACCTGCGCGAGCGGGCGGCTACGCTTCTCCAACGCGCCGGCGTGCCGCTCGCCCGCATGGACGAGCCGCCGGCGCGCTTCTCGGGCGGCATGCAGCAGCGCGTGCAGATCGCCAAGGCGCTCGCCCCCGAGCCGCCGCTCCTCCTCCTCGACGAGGTGACCACCGGGCTCGATCTCTCCGTGCAGGCGCGCATCCTCGACCTCGTCCTGGAGCTGCAGGAGCAACTGGCCGTGGCCATGCTCGTCGTCACCCACGATCTGGGCGTGGTCCGGCACCTGGCCGGTCGGACCATCGTGATGCGCCACGGTGGCGTCGTGGAGGCCGGTCTCACCGATCAGATCCTCGAGGATCCCCAGCACCCCTACACCCAAGAGCTCGTGAGCGCCGCGCTGTGAGCCCGGATCGGCCGATCCTGATGGTCGAGGACCTCACCAAGGGGTTCACGCTGCACGCCCGCGGGCGCCGGGTGGAGGCGCTCCGCGGCCTGTCCTTCGCGGTCCGGCCGGGCGAGCTCGTGGCGCTCGTCGGGCCCTCGGGTGCCGGCAAGTCGACCGTTCTCAAGGCGATCTGGCGCACCTACCGGCCGGACGGCGGGCGCATCCTGTTCCGCCGCGCCGACGGGGTGGTCGTCGATCTGGCCCGTGCGCCCGAGACCGAGATCCTCCGTCTGCGGCACCGCGAGCTGGGCTTCGTGACCCAGTTCCTGCGCGCCCTGCCACGGGTCTCGGCGCTCGAGCTCGTGGCGCGGCCGCTGCGCCGCAACGGCCTCGACGAGGCCGCGGCGCGGCAGCGGGCGCGGGCGGCGCTCGCCGCGGTCGGCCTGCCGGCGCGGCTGATCGATCTGCCGCCCGCCACCTTCTCGGGCGGCGAGCGGCAGCGGGTGAACATCGCCCGCGCCATCGCCAGCGAGCCCCGCCTGCTGCTCCTCGACGAGCCCACCGCGAGCCTCGACCCGGCGGCCCGGGAGCGGGTGCTGGCGCTCGTCGAGCGGACCCGCCGTGCCGGAACGGCGATCGTCGCCGTTCTCCACGACACCGAGGCGATCCGTCGGCTGGCCGATCGGATCGTCGAGGTCGGCTCACAGGTGGAGGCAGCGTGACGACGACTCTCCGGAACGGCCGACTCGTCCTGGCCGATCGGGTCGTCGACGGTGATCTGGCCGTTGCCGAGGGGCGCATCGTCGAGCTGGCCGGACGGCTGCCGCCCGCATCGGTGGACCTGGACCTGCGCGGGCGACTCGTGCTGCCCGGGCTCGTCGATCTGCACGGCGACGCCCTCGAGAAGGAGGCGGAGCCACGGCCCGGCGTCTTCCTGCCGCCGACCTTCGCGGTCGCCCAGGCCGATCGGCGTTACGCCGCCGCAGGCGTCACCACGGTCTGTCACGCCGTCGCCTTCGCCTCCGGCGAGCTCGGCCTGCGCGAACCGGAGCGGGCCCGGGCCCTGGTCGAGGCGATCGAGGCGCCGGACCCGGCCCGGCTGGTCCGCAACCGGGTCCATCTGCGCTACGAGATTACCGATCCGGTGTCGGCACCGGTCGTGGCCGAGCTGATCGACCGCGCACCGGCGGTCCTGAGCTTCATGGACCACACACCGGGCCGCGGCCAGTTCCGCGACCTCGCCGCCTACGCCAGCTATCTCGGACGCACCTACGGTACCCGCGAGGCCGAGGCCGCCCGCGCCGCGGAGGCCAAGCTCGCCCAGGCGAGCGCCGCCTTGGGCCGCGTCGATGCGCTCGCCGCCCGCGCGCGGGCCAAGGCCGTGCTGCTTGCCAGCCACGACGACGACGAGCCGGGGCGCATCGAGCTCCTGGCAGGGCTCGGGGTGCGGGCGAGCGAGTTCCCGGTGCGCCTCGAGGCGGCCCGGCTCGCCAAGGAGCGGGGCCTCGCGGTCATCGTGGGTGCCCCCAACCTCTTCCGCGGCGGCTCGCAATCGGGCGGCCTCTCGGCGCGGGCGGCGATCGCCGCCGGCCTCGCCCACTGCCTGTGCTCCGATTACGCGCCGCAGACCCTGGTGCCGGCGCTGCTTGCAGCCGCCCGCGAGGGCCTCGCGCCGCTGTCCGCGGCGGTCGCGCTCGCCACCGCGCACCCGGCGGCGTTGCTCGGCCGCCCCGATCTCGGGCGGCTCGCGCGTTCGGCCACCGCCGACCTGATCGTGGTCGATCCCTCGCCCTCCGCACCGCGGATCGAGTTCGTGATGGTCGAGGGACGGCCGGTGCTCGCCGCCGGCGTCCTGCTCGGGCCCACGACCGACCCTTCGATCACCACCGCTCAAGAATAGGCGAGGAGCGCGTCGACCACCGCGGCGACCGCCGCTGCCCGGTCGATCGCCACCGCCATCTGCACGTTGGCCGGCTTCGGCCGCCGCTCCGGTGGCGGATCGGCATCGGCGCGGATGCCGCGTCGGTCGACCACTGTCATGCCGCGGGTGGGCCCCGGGGCCAGCGCCACCTCGAGCGCCACCGGCTCGTGGCGGATCGCTTCCGGTCGCACGAAGGGCAGGATCGCGCACGGATCGTGCAAAGGCGCACCGTCGATCCCGTAGATCCGCCGATAGCGCTCGCGGTAGAAGGCCAGCAGATCGGCCATGGTGCGAGCCACCCGCCCACCGCCGCGCAGCCTCGCGAGCTCGGCCTCGCCCGCCAGCACCGTGCGCGTGGTCTCGTAGCCGATCCACAGGATCGGGACCCCGCTCGAAAACACGACGTGGGCCGCTTCCGGATCGGCCACCACGTTGATGCAGGCCATCGGCCGCACGTTGCCGACCCCGGCGGTGCCACCCATGATCGTGATCGCCCGAAGCCAGCTCGCGAGCCGAGGTTCGAGCCGCAAGGCCAGAGCCAGGTTGGTGTGCGGGCCCAGAAGCGCCACCACGAGCTCGCCGCGGTGGGTGCGGGCGGTCTCGATCAAGAGCTCCACGGCGTGGATCGGCAGCGCCGCCCGGGCGGGCTCGGGCAGCTCGGCGCCGGCCAGGCCCGAGGCGCCGTGCGCAGACGTGCCGTCCTCCGGCCGGCCGCCCAGGAACGGCCCGGCGCAGCCCGCGGCCACCGGCATCTCGAGGCCGGCCAGCTCCAGGATCGCGAGCGCGTTGCGGGTGGTCGCCGCGAGCGGTGCGTTGCCGAACACGGTGGTCACGGCCAGCAGTTCGAGGTGCCGGGCGGCCAGAAGGATCGCCGCCGCGTCGTCGTGGCCGGGATCGCAATCGATGACGAGCTTGGTCATCGCCCTGTCACGCGGCTCTGCTGTGGGCCCGCCCGTGGACCGGGGGCACCCGCGCAGGTAATCTCGCGCAGCGCCGACCGGTCGTCGATCCCGCTCGGGGAGACCGCCGCATGACCAAGCTCACCCGCCGTTCGACCCTCGCCCTGGCGCTCGCCGGTGTCGCCGCCCCGTTCGCCGCCCGGGCGCGCACCACGACCTTGCGCGTGGTCTGGATGGGCTGGCCGGAGGGCCAGATCAAGCCGCTCATGGACTCGTTCCGCGCCGCCCGGCCGGACGTCGAGCTCGCCGTCGAGCCGATCCCCTTCGTGCAGATCTTCCAGACGCTCGAGGTCCGGCTCCAGGCGCGCACCTCCGACCCCGACATCTTCATCTGTGATTCGCCCTTGACCGCATCCTACGCGGTGCGCGGTCATCTGCTCGACCTCACGCCGCATCTGGACGCCTCCCGGTTCACCAAGGCGGCGATCGAGGCCGCCTCCTGGCAGGGCCGGATCTGGTCGGCGCCGTTCGGCAGCTCGATGCCGGTGTTGTTCTACAACAAGAAGCTGTTCCGCGAGGCGGGCATCGAGCCGCCCCCGGCCGACGTGAGCGCCCGGTGGACCTGGGAGCGGGTCCTGGAGGCGGCCAAGGCGCTCACCGATCCGGCCGCCAACCGCTGGGGCTTCAGCTTCGAGCAGCAGGAGCGACCCTACATGCTCCTCCCGCTCGGCCAATCGCTGGGTGGTGTCGCCTTGAGCCCGGACGGCCTGCGCGCCTCGGGCTACATCGACGCCGAGCCCTTCGTGCGCGCCTACACCTTCATGCAGAAGCTCTACACCGAATGGAAGGTGAGCCCGCAAGGTCTGTTCGACCCCAACCTGCCGGTCGAGCAGTTCGGCAACGGGCGGATCGCGATGCTCGTGGCCGGGACCTTCAACGAGGCGACGATCAAGAGCAAATATCCCGACATCGAGTTGGGCGTCGCGCCCTATCCCTACTTCGAAGGCGGCAAGCCCGTCACCCCGACCGGGGCCTGGCACATCGGCGTCAATCCGCGCACGCAGCACAAGGAGGCGGCCCTCGCCTTCATCGACCATTTCATGACCGACGAGCTGCAGATCAAATGGTTCGAGCTGCGTCCCTATCCGCCGGTGCTCAAGTCGGTCTGGGAGAAGGAGGCCGCGACCTTCTCGACCGACATGTGGCGGATCGTCCGGTACGAGCTCGACCATACCGCCGTGCCGCGCCCCGCCACCCCGGGCTTCCGCGAGTACGAGGACATCTTGCGGGTGGCGCTGCGCGACATCACCACCGGCGCGCAGGTGAAGGCCACGCTCGCGGCGGCTGCGCAGAAGATCGACCGCGAGCTGCAGAAATATCGCTGAGCCGCGCCGCCCGCCGGCCGCTCCGGCGGGCCTGTCGGTCGGAGCGGCCGTGAGGCCGGGCTTTCGGGTGCCCTTGTGGGTGCCGGTCGCGTTCCTCGCCCCGGCCTTCCTCCTGCTCGCCCTGTTCCGCCTCGCCCCGATCGGCATCGCGCTGGGCGGCAGTCTCACCGGCACCCGGCTCACGGGCGAAACCGTGTTCGTGGGCCTTCGCAACTTCGCGCAACTTTTGGGCGATCCGGCGTTCTGGCGGTCGGTCGAGGTCACGCTGCTCTTCAACCTGATCGTCAACCCGCTGCAGATCGCCTGCTCCTTCGCCCTGGCCCTGCTCGTCCTGCGGCCGACGCCGGGCGTGCCCTTCTTCCGCACCCTGTTCATGCTGCCCATGACCGTTTCGATCGCCTTGACCTCGGTGCTGTGGGCGATCCTGCTCGAGCCCACCTCGGGCCCGGTCAACGGCCTGTTGCGGGCGCTCGGCCTACCGCCTCAGCCCTTCTTCCGCAGCGAGCAGCAGGCGCTGCCCTCGCTCGTCTTGCTCGCGAGCTGGAAGGGCGTGGGCTATTGGATGATCTTCCTGCTGGCCGGGCTGCTCACCATCCCCAAGGAGCTCTACGAGGCCGCCGCGGTCGACGGGGCGGGCCCTTGGCAGCGCTTGCGCTGGGTCACACTGCCTTCGATGCGCCGGCCGCTGGCCTTCGTGCTGGTGGCCGACACCGCCGCCAACTTCCTGCTCTTCGCGCCCGTTTACGTGATCACCCACGGCGGCCCGAACGGCGCCACCGCGCTCCTCATGTTCGAGGCCTATCAGGCGGCCTTCGCCTATCTCGATCCCGGCCGGTCGCTGGCCATCTCGACCGTGATCCTCCTGGTTCTGGGCGCCATCGTCGCGATCGAGCTGCGCCTCTTCAGGGAGCGGGGATGAGCGCGATCCCGTGGCGCCGCGTGCTCCTGGCCGTCGCCCGCTACGCGGCGCTCGTGGCGATCGCCACCTTCTTCGTCCTGCCGGTCTGGTGGCTCCTGGTCTCCTCGCTACGCCCCTCGACCGAGATCTTCCGCTACGCCTCCGAAGTCGGGCTCGCCACGCTCCGGCCCTCCTCGCTCACCTTCGAGCACTACCGGACGGCCTTCGCCGGAGAGCTGCCGCGGGCGGTCGCCAATTCGCTGTTCGTGGCGCTCTCGACCGTAGTGGCGGGGGTGGTGGTCTGTTCGCTCGCCGGCTTCGCCTTCGCGGTGTTCGAGTTCCCCTTCAAGCGCCTCCTCTTCGCGCTCGTGCTCGTGACCTTCATGATGCCGTTCGAATCGATCGTCATCCCGCTCTACGTGCTGATCCGCACGCTGGGATGGATGAACACCTATTGGGCCTTGATCCTGCCCGAGGTGGCGAGCGGCCTCGTGATCTTCCTCTTCCGCCAGTTCTTCGCCGGGATCCCCAAGGAGCTCTACGAGGCGGCCCGGGTCGACGGCGCCGGCTGGCTCACGATCTGGGCCAAGCTCACCTTGCCGCTCTCGGGCCCGGTGGTGGCCACGGCCTCGCTCGTCCTGTTCGTCCACCAGTGGGACGCCTTCTTCTGGCCGCTCGTGGCGGCACCCTCGGCCGAGCTCGTGACCGTGCAGGTGGCCATCGCCCGCAACGTCACGCTCGAGGTCGCCAATTGGGGCGGCCTGTTCGCCGCCGCCTCGACCGCGATCCTGTTGGCCATGATCCCCTTCTTCCTGCTCCAGCGTTGGTACGTCCACACCGTGACCGCCAGCCTCGAGCGCTGAGCCCCGCGCGGCCCCCACAAGCTTGTGATCGCTTGTCCGACCGGCGCCGGCTGCGCACTCTGGTGCCGTTCGTCGGGGGTCCGCGATCATGGTCGAGCCGCCGCCGCTGCCGCTGTCCCGCCACCGGCTGATCTTCGCTCCCGAAGCGCCGATGCGGCTGCCGATCTTCGCCGGCTCGGCCTGGCGCGGCGGGCTGGGGTGGGCGCTCAAGCGGCTGGTCTGCGTGATGCGGCTGCGGCCCTGCGAGGGCTGCCCGCTCGAGCATTCCTGCCTGTTCCCCACGATCTTCGCCGCCCGTCCCGACGAGGAGGCGGCCAAGATGCGCCGTTACGAGCGGGTTCCCAACCCCTTCGTGCTCGACCAGGTCCACCCCCCGGGCCGCACCGCCGGCCCCGACGACCGGGTGGTCCTGGAGTTGGGCCTGGTGGGTCGCGCCTGCCGGCAGATCGCCTATCTCGTCCGAGCGCTCGACCAGGCCGCCGAGACCGGGATCGGCCCCGATCGCGGCCGGTTGCGCCTGCTGGCCGTCCATCCCGTCGCCACGCCCTGGGAGCCGCTCGAGCTCGAGCCCGCGAGCCAGGCGATGCGGGCCGAGGGCGCGATCCTCGAGCCGCCCGCGCCCTGGCCCGTGGTCGAGCTGCGCTTTCGCACGCCCTTGCGGCTGCAGTGCGAGGGCCGGCTCGTGGGTCCGCAGGCGCTGCGGCCCGAATGTCTGGCCATGAACCTCGTGCGGCGGATCTCGATGCTCTGTCACTTCCACGGCGAGCGCGACCTCGAGGCCGACTTCGGCGCGCTCAAGGAGGCGGCCGGGCGGATCCGGGTGCTCGATGCCCGGCTCGAATGGAGCGAGCGGCTGCGCCGCTCGGCCCGCCAGCACGCGCTCGTGCCGATGGGCGGGCTCGTGGGCCGGCTCGTGCTCGATCTCGGCGAGGCCGAAGCGCTGTGGCCCTATCTCTGGCTCGGCCAGTGGCTGCACGCCGGCAAGGGCGCCACCATGGGCCTCGGCGCCTATCGGCTCGTGCCGGCGTGAGGCCAGCCGATGCACGGTCCCGAGCGGTTTCCGCGCCGCGTGCTGTTGTGCGTGGTCGGGCTCACCCCGCAGGTGGTCACCGAGACCATCTGGGCGCTCGCCGTCCGGCGCACCCCGCCCTTCGTGCCCACCGAGCTCGAGATCGTCACCACCACCGCCGGGGCCGAGCGGATCGAGCTCATGCTGACCGACGGCCGGCGGATCCTCGATGCGCTAGCCCGCGACTGGCCCGGCCGCGGCCTCGAGGGGCTGGCCGCCCGCACCCGCATCCACCTCGTCCACGATTCGCGCGGGCCGCTTCTCGACATCTCCAACGAGGAAGCGAACACCGCGCTGGCCGATCTCGTCGTCGAGGTTGTGAGAAATCTCACAGCCGATCCCGACAGCGCCGTGCACCTCTCGATCGCCGGTGGGCGCAAGACGATGGGCTTTCTCGCCGGATACGCACTCTCGTTGTTCGGCCGGCCGCAGGACCGGCTGTCCCACGTGCTGGTCGCCCCCGACTTCGAGCAGCACAACGAGTTCTACTACCCCCCGCCCACCCCCACCGTGCTCCTGGCGCCCGGCAAGGACCAGAAGCCGATCCGCACCGACCGCTGCGACCTCGTCCTGGCCGAGATCCCCTTCGTGCGGCTGCGCGAGGGCCTGCCGGCCGATCTCCTGGCCGGTCGGATCGGCTTCGCCGAGGCCGTGGCCGCGCTCCAGAGCCGCTTCCGGCCGCCCGAGCTGGTGATCGACCTGGCCCGGCGGACCGTGCACGCCCACGGCCGGCCGGTGGCCTGCACACCGATCGAGCTCGCCTTCTGGGCCTGGCTCGCCGAACGGCGCAAGAGCACGGCCGAGGGTACGGTGGGCCGGGACGAGGCGGCCTTCGCCCGCCTGTTCCAGCTCTACGGCGAGCTGGCCCCGGCCGAGCGGGTGGCACGGACCCGCCGCGCGCTGCTCGACGATCCCAAGCACGGCTGGCTTTCCGAGCGGATCTCGCGCCACAACAAGCTTGTCGAGCGCGCGCTCGGGCCGGCTTCGGTCCATTATCGCATCGAGGCCGTCGGGCGGCGGCCGCACACGAGCTGGCGCCTCGTCACCCCGCCCGAGGCCGTCCACCTCGCCTGGCCCCTTCCGGAGAGCGACCCGGCATGAGCGCGACCGACCTGCCCACGATCGACGAGCTGGCGCTCGGCGCCTTCCTCCACGACGCCGGCAAGCTCCTGCAGCGGGGGATGGGCTCGAGCGCGAGCCTGCCGGAGCCGGTGCGCGCGGTCGAGAGGGAGATCTGTCCGTCCTTCCAGGGGCGCTACACGCACCGCCACGTGCTCTTCACCGAGCTCTTGTTCCACGAGCTCGAATCGGAGGGCTCGAAGCTCCCGGGCGAGCTCCGTCTGCGCTTCGTCCGCGACGCCGCCGTCTATCACCACAACCCCTCCCAGCAGAAACCCTGGACCGCCCTGGTGACCGAGGCCGACCGGCTGGCCTCCGGCATGGACCGCAAGGCGATCGACCCGGCCGCCAAGGCCGAACGGGAGGAACGCGGCCGCGACGCCTTCCGCCGCATCCCGCTGCGCTCGATCCTCACCTCGGTCCGGCTCGACGATCGGCGCGAAGCGAGCCGCGCGTTCCTGTTGCCCGTCGAAGCCGGTCCCGATGCGATCGTCGCGGGGCCCGAGCCCTCGGGCGAGGCGGTCGAGAGGGCCTACCGCGAGAGCGCCGAGCGGTTCCTCGCCGAGACGAAGACCCTCTGCGCCGAGCGGCGGCAGAGCGCGGGTGTGTTCCACGAGGGGGTGATCGGCCTGGCCGAGCGCTACTGGTGGGCCGTCCCCTCCTCGACCGTGGACGAGCCCGACGTCTCGCTGCTCGACCACAGCCTGGCGGTCGCCGCCTTCGCCGCCTGCCTCTACGCCCATCACGAGGCCCGCGGCGAGTTGCTGGACGCGGCCGCCATCAAGGACTCCGAGCGACCCAAGTTCCGTCTCTTACGCGGCGACCTCTCGGGCATCCAGCACGCGCTGTTCCGCCTCGGCAGCGAACAGGTGAAGGGCGTCAACCGCATCCTGCGCGCCCGCTCCTTCCTCATGGGCCAGCTCGTCGAAGCCGCGGCGCTGCTCGTGCGCCGCGAACTCGGCCTGCCGCCCTACGTCGTGCTGATGCGCGCCGGCGGCCAGTTCACCATGCTGCTTCCCGAGCTTCCGGAAGTCGAGGCGCGCATCGCCCGGATCCAGAAGCGGATCGACCAGTGGATGGCCACCCGTTACGCGGGCGAGCTCGCGCTGGTCCTGGGCCTCACCGAGCCGCTCACCCCGAAGCAGTTCCTGCGGCAGCATATCGGCGCCACGCTCGACCGCCTGCGCGCCGCGACCGAAGCCGCCAAGGAGCGGCCGCTCTTCTCCTTCCTCGAGGCCAACGGGCCGATCCTGAAGGAGGATTACGAGGAGGGTGCCGACGGCTATTGCCCCGCCTGCGGCGTGCGGCCGCGCAAGGAGCGCTTCGCCGAGGACGAGGTGCGCCGCTGCGAGGCCTGCCACCACGAATACCGCCTCGGCCGGCGGCTGCCGAAGCTCCGCCAGCTCCTGTGGCTGGAGGGGCCGGGCGACGAGAAGGCCCTCGATCTGTTCGGTGCGATCCGGCTGCGCGCGGTGGTCGACGACGAGGATCCCTTCGAGCCGGGGCCGAAGGTGATCTCGGGCTGGCGGCCCTGGGGGGTGGAGGAGGTCGGCTGGCCCGTCGCCACCCGGCCGATCGCCAACTACGTGCCGACCTTCGCCGACGGCGAGGAGCAACTCCGCGAATATCGCGACCTCGCGGTGGAGGAGGGGGCCGAGGCGGGCGAGCTCAAGGCCATGGCGCACATCGCCCACGATGCCCGCGAGCCCGTGGGCGGGCGCTGGCTGGGCCGCCCGCTGTTGGCTGTGCTCAAGGCCGACGTCGACAATCTCGGGCAGATCTTCACGCTCGGTCTCGGCCGGGACCGCTCGATTGGCCGGCTCGTGGCGCTGTCCCGCGCACTCGACTGGTACTTCACCGGACGGCTGCCGCACCTCTTGGCGACCCGCTTCCCCGAGACCTACACGGTCTACGCCGGCGGCGACGACCTCCTCCTGATCGGCCCCTGGCGCCAGACCGTGAAGCTCGCGCAGGCGCTGCGCAAGGACTTCGCGAGCTACACCGGCGACAATCCGAGCCTCACGCTCTCGGCGGGCATCGCCGTCGTCTCCGAGCGCGAGCCCCTGAACCGCTCGGCCGACGCGGCGGAGGAGATCCTGGAGACCGCCAAGAAGCGGCAGAACAAGGACGCGATCCGCATCCTCGACACCGTGCTCGACTGGCGCGACCCCGCCACGGGCCTGCCCTGGCTGCTCGAGAAGCAGGAGTGGCTCTGCGCGCGCTTGCGCGAGCGCGAGGCGGCCACCGCCTTCGCCTACAAGCTGCTCTCCTTCCTGGAGCTGCGCGAGAGGGCCGAGGACCCGGAGAAACCCGAACCGGCGGCGGCGATCTGGCGGGCCCGCTATTCCTACTTCCTCGCCCGCACCTATCCGCCCGAGGAGGCGGACCGCGCCGCCCGTCGCGAGCCCGCGATCTGGACCGAGTTCCACGCGCTCATGGGGCTCGATGCGAAGCGCGAACGGCCGCCCTCCAAGCTGGCGATCGCCTTCGCGCTGTGGCGCAACCGGTGAGGTATGGAGGAGGAGCATGAACGTTGGGGGACAGCAGCACGGACAGCGCGGCGGCGGCTACGGCGGCCAGGGGCCGCGCCCGGGCGGAGGCTCGGGCGGGTCGCGCCAGCCCGCGGGCGGCGGGGGCGGCCATCCCGCATCGAACGCGTCCAGGCGAGAAGAGAACGTCGCCGAGCGGCTGGCCAAACGGCTGCGCGATCAGGCGACCGCCCGGTATTTCGTGGATGCGCCGAGCTCGGACTCGCAAGCCGCAGCCGGCGGCCGAGAGGAGCGTCGGCCGGTTCCGCGCAAGGAGCTGTTCGATCAGGAGGCCGAGGAACTGGCCAAGAAGCTCGCCAACATCCCCGCCTCGCAGCTGCGACGCTTCTACAGTGTCGTGCAGCGGATCAAGCGGCGTCTCGATCTCGACAGGAGTCTGGGCGGCGACTTCATCCAATCCGAGCTGGCGATCCTCAAGGCACGCGGTGCTTACGCCCTCGCCCGGCTGGATTACCGGCCCGATCCCAGCAAAGGCTACGACCCCGACGAACTGTTGACCATGCTCGTGCGCCACGGCCGCAGCGTGACGGATCGGGACTCGTTCCTGGCCTTCGCGCGACACTTCGAGGCCGTGATGGCCTTCCACAAGGTCTACGAGGACAAACGGGCCGCCAGGAGGAGCGACTGATGCAGCTGCGTTTTCTCGGCCACGCGACGATCTCGGGCAAGATCGTCCTCGAATCCGGCCTGCACATCGGTGCGGGTAAGGACACGATCGAGATCGGTGGGATGGACAATCCCGTGATCAAGCACCCGCACACCAACGAGCCCTACATCCCCGGCTCCTCCTTGAAGGGCAAGCTGCGCTTCATGCTGGAGTGGGCCTTCGGCAAGGTCCGCACCGACGGCCAGCCCTGGGGAATCGACGACAGGGAGAACCAGACCTTCGAGCCCGGCGATCCGATCCTGCGGATTTTCGGCACCGCCGCCAAGCGGGACAAGTGGGCCCAGGGCCCCACCCGCCTCGTGGTCCGCGACTGCTTCCTCGACGAAGCGTGGAAGCGCAAGGCGCTCGCGGAAGATCTGCCGCTCACGGAGGACAAGACCGAGGTCGTGATCGACCGGATCGCCGGCAAGGCCCACGAGCGGGTCGGCCCGCGCCAGACCGAACGGGTTCCCCAGGGGGCGATCTTCGACCTCGCCATGTCCTTCCGCCTCTACGACACCGGCGACGGCGGCGCGCGCGACCGCGCCTGCCTCAATTGGCTGTTGGGCGGGCTCGGCCTGCTCGAGCAGGACGCGCTGGGCGGCTCCGGCTCGCGCGGCTACGGCCGGGTGCGCTTCGACGAGCTCGTGGTCACCCTCCCCGACGGCACCAGCCATCCGCTCGAGGGCCGCCACCGCCTCAACCGCTACCCGATCGACGAGCCGCCCGCGATCCTCGCCTTCCCCGCCTGAGACCAGCGCGAAGCGACCCCCCATGGACCATTGGCGCATCCGCCTGGAGCTCCTGGGGCCCTACGCCACGCCCCTGGTCTCCGGCACCCTCTTCGGCCAGCTCTGCTGGGCCAAACTGCGCCGCGACGGCGAGGCGGCGCTCGCCTCCTGGCTCGAGCCGATCCGCACCGGCCGCGAGCCGGTCCTCCTCTCCGACGTCCTGCCCGCGGATCTGCTCCCCAAGCCCCTCCTGCCGCCCCCGCCCTTCGATCCGGCCCGCGCCCCGCAGCACAAGGCCATGAAGAAGAAGGCCTATGTCACCCGGCAGGGGTTCCTCGCCCGCCGCCGGGCGCTCTCGGCGAAGGCGATCGAGCCCCACCTCGCCCTCGGCCCCGAGGACGAGGAGCGGCGCCAGGCCCACAACGTCGTCGATCGCACCCGCGGCACGGTCGTCGACCGCAGCCGCGGCACGGTGCGCGACGAGGCCGGCCTCTACTTCCTCGACGAATGGTGGCCGCGCCTGGTCGACGACGACGGCCGCCCGCACCCCGACCGGCTGCGCGACCTCTACCTCGCCACCACGAGGCCGATCGACGAGCTCCTGGGTCTGCTCGCGGCCGTGGGCGAGTGGGGCTTCGGCCGCGATTCCACCTACGGCCGCGGCCGCTTCCGCATCCTGGGCCACGAGCCCGAGCGCGAGCTCTTCGTCGAGCCGCAGCCCGGCGACCGCCTGCTCTCCCTCTCCCACGGCTGCTGGACCGAGGCCCTGCAGGCGCCGCGCTACAAGCTCGCCACCCACTTCGGCAAGCTCGCCATCGAGGCGGCCATGGCCTGCGGCCGGCCCTGGAAGCGGCCGCTCCTGCTCATGCGCCCCGGCGCCACCTTCGCGGCCTCGGGCCGCGGCCCGCTCGGCGCCTGGCTCGAGGGCATCACCCATTCCGATGTGCCGGGCATCCTGGGCTACGCCCCGGGCCACCACGCCTTCCACCTCACCGTCCCCTACCGGGAGGTGTCCGATGCAGGGTGACACGACCTGGACCCTCACCGCCTGGCCGCTGACGCCGATCCACGTGGGCGACGGTAGCCTGCTCGCCGCCGAGGAGTGGCGGCTGGCCGATGGCGTCCTCGAGCGCTTCGATCCGGCGGCCGTCCTGCGCGCCGCCGAGCCCACCCGCCGCCGCCAGATCCTGGAGGCCCTGGATCGCGGCCGGCTGCAGGACGCCCAGCGCCTGCTGCGCGAGGCGGTCCGCCCCGAGCAGGTCCTGGAGCGGATCGCCGTGGGTGCCGCCGCCGCCGCGGAACTTCGCCCGGTGGTCGAGAACCCGCTGCGCAAGGGCGAGGTGCGGCCGTTCGTGCGCACCGGCGGTCGGCCCTATCTCCCCGGCTCCTCGCTCAAGGGGGCGCTTCGCACGGCCTTCCTCTCGAGCCTCGTCTCCGATCGCACCCGGCCCGCGATCGAGGCCAAGAAGCGCGAGCACCGCCGGCCGAACGGTGCGATCGCCCCGCGCGCCTCCAACGAGGTCCAGGCCCTGCTGCTGGGCCACGACAACCCCGACCAGGACCCGTTCCGCTTCCTCGAGGTGGCCGACATCCTGCTGCCCGAGGCCTCGACCCGGGTCGAGCAGGTGATCAACTGGCGCCCCCCGCGCCTCACCAAGGACGGCCGGCAGCCGGCCGAGAAGATGCAGATGATCTTCGAGGTCACCGACTGCCTGGCCATGGGCCGAGCGCTCCCGCTTCCCTGCACGATCCGCATCGAGACCGCGACCCACCGTGCCGCCCGCGCCCTCGACCCGATCGCCGGCAACGGGCCGCGCGGCCCGCGCGATCGCGAGAAGACCCCGAAGCAGGCGATCGAGGCCGAGGCGCTCGCCCGCGCCGTCAACGCCTTCCACTGGAAGCTCTGGGACGACGAGCTCGACCGCTTCTACCGGGGCGAGGCGGCGATCGAGGACACGCTTCGCAAGCTCGTCCGGGTGAAGGCGCCCGACGGCACGATGCTCGGCCCCGACCAGCTCCGCGCCCGCACCGACACGCTGCTCGTGCGCCTCGGCCGCTTCGGCCAGTTCGAGAGCAAGAGCCTCGAGGGCGTGCGCGAGGGCTGGAACGCGCAAGGCAGGCCGCCGCGCCCCATGAGGGAGGGCAACACCCGCAACCTCGTGAAGCCCGGCGGGACCGCCCCGCTCCTGCCGCTCGGCTGGCTCCTGCTCCTGCCCGCGGGCTTCGAGCCCGCGACGCCGGCGCCGGCCGCGGCC